>OODG01000158.1_pt1 | contig 45638 bp, 37 predicted proteins | sample 1671621 | NCBI WGS metagenome assembly OODG01 (sample SAMN06348175, study PRJEB24527) | human gut metagenome | biome: human gut; feature: ankylosing spondylitis patient; material: feces | host: Homo sapiens | place: China | collected 2015-10 | reverse complement strand
GTTCCAGCTTTGGCTGCTGGGGCAGCACGGCGCGGCGAAACCACCGGCAAAGCAGACTTCGGGAGATGTGTTGCGGACAGACGCCGTCCAACAGCAGGCAGTCGCCATCCAAGAAGTTGCAGCAGCGCTTTGTAAGACCGCGCACGCTGCGGAGCTGCCCCGGCGTCAGACGAAAGAGCGAGCCATCCGGCAGCCGCTCGATGGGTTCAAGCTTGTACATCTTCACTCTCCTTTGCGATGAGCTTTGCGTCCGCTGGGTAGTTCAGCGTAATAAGCGCGGGCTTGCCCAAGCCCTGCTTTTTTCGGATAATCAAGCCGCTGTACTCCAGCTCCCAGAAGATCCGCGTGGCGCTCTGGCGGCTGCGGTGGAGTTTGGTCTGCGCCTGCTCCAAGGTGAAGTACAGCCGGATCGTGCCGTCCGGCTCGACGTAGCCGTTCTGCCGGGAGATGCTGGCTCTGTCCAGCAGCAGCGCATAGAGTACCTTCGCGTCGTTGCTGATGTCCCGCAGGGCTTCGTCTTGGAGAAGGAACCTCGGGAGCGGTACATAGGACGCCGCCGGGCTCTGCGTCGTGAGCTTGCAAAAAGTTTTCATCTGACCTCCTATCCCATCCATCAATCCATCCATTTTTGTGTTGATTGATTGATGGATGATTCTTTTGTATCTTGATTTATTTCTTATTAGTTAGAGGATGAATTTCAGCCCCGATGAACGGCACAAAAACCGTCGTCCTGAAATCCGGTTGCGGAACGCTCCGGAGCGTCAGCCTCTCCACCGTCTGAAAAACCGGTGACGGAAAACCCACACATGGAAAATCCCGTTGTGGTCAAAGCTCATCTTTCTGCCGCACTTTCAGCAGCTCCCAGATCTCGGCTTGCCGTGCTTTCAGTTCGGCAACGTCGTCTTCATAGCAGCGCCCGGTGCTGTTGATGCGGCGGCAAATCTGGTTGATGTTCGAGGCGACTCTGCTGACGGCGGCAGCCAGCTTCTTTTGCTCGGTGTAATCCACCTTGATGATGTAGCCGTCGATCAGCATCTTCCGGGCATACGCCCCGAAGTTGTGCGTCCCCAACTGGTGCATCTTGTGTTGGATGAGATTCAGTTCCTGCTCGTTCAGGCAGATTTCCTTGCGGATGGGTCGCGTGCGGTCCGGCATGAGAATCACCCCTTCAGGTGCAGCCCGAAGGCACCGTTTTCTTCCAGAATTTCCAGATAGCCGTTGCCGGTGAGTTCAGCAAAAACCGGAGCAACTTTTTCGGGCGGGAGGCTCAGAACATCTGTAAGCTCCTGAGCACTCAGACCGCCGTCCTCGAAGGTGTACAAGAGTGCGTCGGTGAGTTTGGCTTCTGCGGAGAGGTTCGTATCCAGCAGGAGGCGGGTGGGTACAGCGGTCATGTGGGTGTGGTTGTAGTAAGTGATCATAGTGGTTCTCCTTTCGATTTTGAAAAACTTTGTTTGAAGGGTGGCTTGGAAGCGAAGCTGTTTGCCTTTCACTTTACAACGGACAATTTTCAAGAGAAAAACAGGGGTCGAGAGAAAATTATTTTCCCCTTCTATATAACCAACGGACAAAATAAATCAGAGTGTCACGATTTTGTCTCACAGACGTTTTCCTCTCTGCTTTATAACGGACATTTTTCCTCAAAAACTTGGCACTCCCTTTCAAAAAAACTTTTCTTGCTCCTGATTCCCCCTCTACTTAGCTAAGAGAATCAGAGACCGGTTTTGTCCCAGATTTCTCGAAAAAGTTTCGGAGACGGCGAAACAATCTCTGTGCATTGCTCCAAATTGCCCTTTCTACTTTTCAACGGGCAAAATGATGCGGCGTGTCACGGTTTTGTCATAACAAGGGCAAAAAAAGAAGCGCCTGCCACTACGACAAGCGCTTTGATTTTGCATCAGTTATTCGAGCAAATCCTCTATATCCCTTTGATCGTATTCAGTTTTTTGCATCAGCCGACAGACACCGTCTGCCTCGTCCCGCTGCTGCAAAAGCTGGGCGAATGCCCGATAGAGTGCGGCCTGCCGACGCTCGATCACGCCGCGATTCTGCTGCATGGCATCCGCTGCTTTGCGGATGGACAGCCCCTCGGAAAAGCGTTTCCGGAAGAGATCGGCGTAGTCGTTGAGCACTGTTTTGAGGGACTGCTGGGCAAACGCAAGATCCTCGCACATGGCCTGATATGTCTCGCGGTTGGATATGCCGATGTATTGCTTCCGTTCCCGGATGAGCTTGTATCGCCGCAGATCCATCCTGTAGTTTTCGCAGATGTCCTTGGCGTATTCATAGTAGGTTCTGCTACAACGGATGGCGCGCTCCGCGTACTCGTCATCAACATAAGTGAAGGGCTTGCTCTTGGGCTCAGGAAAGCCGTCTTCATACACTTCGCGGACGGTGCCTTCGTCGATCTCGCGCCGGGTCTGGCGGACGTATTTATCCCGCAGCACACCATCGACTTCGACCTGCTCGCAGAAGGATGTGTACCGGATGAGGTAGTAATGCTCGTTGTCTTCTTTGGAAAAGCTGGCATCCTTGCAGACCACGATGGACTCGCCGGTGTCGATGTCCTTGAGCACCCGGACAACGAAGATGGGCTTTCCGTCGTATCGCGTGTAAAACCCGGCAAATACCCGTTTGAGCGCCATAAGTGAGTCCTCCTTCTGCCGATTTTTTTACAGTATAGCACAGATTTCGGCAGAGAGAAAGAGCGGCGTTGGGACGGAGAAAATTGGGATTTGGTGGATTAGCAAGCACAGCCGCTGTCCGGACACGCGGCAAAAATGCGCATCCCAGCCTTACAGCTGGAATGCGCATTTCCTTGTTGGGGAAGTCCCACGCTCCTTTCGCGTCTGGATTGATATGCCCCAGACTTTTTAGGGAAGCCTTACGATTGCTCGCATTACTGCTTCGGTTATGCGGTGATTTTATAAGAGAGTCAAGCATTAACAGCGGCTTGCAGAAAAAACGTATTTCGGTTTAATAATTCAAACCGATTAGACGAGGGATCGTGATGATCCGTGTATAGTCCACAGCTTAAAACCTTTCTGCGCGTAGCGGATGTGGGGATCTTCAATAAGACATCGGAGAAGAGTTTCATCACGCCTACGGCGCGGTTATCAAGCAGATCAATTCGCCGGAAGAATACCTCGGCGTCAGGCTCTTTGACCGCAGCCACCGGGGACTACGGCTCACAAAGGATAGGCGCTTCATGTATCAGGACGCCAGATACATCATCCAATACTACCGCGGCTCTGTGACGCGGGCGAAGAACGCCATTGCACTCCGGCTATCATGTTGTGTAAATGTGACAAATATCCAGCCGGCCGCTCCGCCTCAATGTTGTATAACGCCTATTTTCGTGGTATAATGCATTGGGGATAAAGTTGCTATATTGAGCGGCCTGCGGCGGTCATGCTTCGCATGGTTGTTTTTTTCCAAGAGAGGAGCGAGTACGAATGTCAGACTTCAAACGGGCAAAAACATTGGTGAAGAGTATCAGATACCCTACCTTTCAATTCTGGGCTAAGGCAAATAATAAAAGAGAAACCGCAGACAGACAAATGGTCATTGCCATATTGACCTCATTGGAGTGGCTTCGAACCAAATTCAGCGAATTTAGCATCCCAGAGGAGATCAATGTCCCAGAATGGGAACAGTACAAAAGCATATCCATGGGAGATTTGAAATCGGTCCATATTAACGAGGGATACACTGTAGATATAATCAACCTTCCTCAACAAAAAATATGGGCTCTGCGATTGATTGAGCCAGATCTCAGCACCCGCTTTGAGAACTATGTTGAAATAAGCTGCGCTGTCCCTGGACGTATTTTTCAAACAGACATCGCGTTTTCAATCGCGGATGATGTTTTTCAGTGCGGTGTGAAAATCACCGTTTCTGAGCCTAATGTACAAACGGAGCCATGCAAAGCGTACCGTCCCTCCTTGATTCAAGTGCTGGCCGAAAACCCTTTACTTGATCTTCGCTGCGGATACCCAATCATTAGGAAGGATGCATGGCGTTTGGATAAAGCGGAGCGTATTAAGCAGCTTCGCGACTACTTATCCTCGGGAAATATCCCTGCGGTTATTCTGTGCGATTATGAAAGCGAGTCAAAGCAAACCGTTCCCTCATTCGAGGGCATGATAAATGAAATTAAAAATACCAGCCCGTTTTCGAGAAGTTCATCGTCAATTATCTCCCCCAATATGGAGGCGCTTTTGCTGAAAGCGCAATCGACGCCAAAAGAGCAGGAAACCAAAATTACCCAATATGATGTCTCAGGGCTGCTAAAATATCGCACCTGCCATGCCCATTATTTCCGCTGCGGAAAAGGTATGCTGACAGAGTTTAACAAGATATTGAAAACCAATATGAAAAGCGGAGATATCGTGTTGATCGAAACAGCCCTATGCGGTGGCGATGTAAAGTATTTCCCCAAAACCGACGATCCTGCCGAAAATGTCAGCAAAGTTCTTTATTACCTGCTGGATTATCCAAATGGAAAGCCATACAACTACGGATCGGTTTCCTTCTACGCCGATGCACTTCTTAAACAAATGGATGTCCTTCGAAATGAACAGAGCGAAGATTCGGGGAAAATTGAGCTTCTCAATGAAGAAATAGTTATCCTCAAGAAGGAAATCGACAGCCTACGGCTTGAACAGCAGACTGCGGCGAACCGTCATGCAGAAAAAGTGAACGATTTGCAGAAGACAATATCTGATGCCAATAAGCAAATAGCGGATATTCAGAGTGACGCAGATTCACGAGTACAGAAAGCCGAAAAGGAAAAGGAACGGTACACCAAAAAGCTTGCATATCACGAGAGTCTGTCACAGCGCCCCCAAAAACCGGATGGGATTCCCAGGTGGGTAGAAGAACGATTCGCTGGACGCCTTATATTCCACAAAAGAGCAGTAAATCTTATCAGTAAAGTCTCTGCGAATGAAGTTGATATGGATCTACTGTGTGGCGCGCTCGAGTATTTGGCTTCCGAATACCGTGATAAACGGATGGGACAAATCAGTGAGAACGAGATGAAATCGATTTGCGCCGAAAAGTACGGGCGGCCATACGACATTGCACCGACTGGGGCTGGCACGGTCGAGTTTGCAGGAAAAGACTATAAAATAAAGTACTATAAGGGAGCGAAAGGAAAGCCCATTGAAAGCGTTCTTGACCAACATCTTAGGGTGGGAAATCAATCGGAAAATCTATTGAGAATATATTTCTTGTACGACAGCGAGAAAAATCTTGTCGTTGTTGGATCTCTGCCGAAACATCTGAAGACAAAAACATATTCCTAAGCGTTAAGATGATGCAGGATTATCCCTATAATAGTGTAGATGATATCGACAATATAGGATGGTTGAGATTTTGCGAGCCAGTATAATCGTAGAACCGCAACCGAATTTCTTCAATCAATGCTATACATACTCCATCTCCGTCGAAGTTTTCGAGCAAACCAAAAAGCGTGACAGCAAGAATTACAGATACCGTGAGCTGCGGTGCGCTTGACTTAGGAGGTTAAAAGAAAGGCATGAATAAAATCATTATCTGTGGTATCCCCATGAAGGACAGAGTTGATCCTTCGATTTATGTGAGCGACGACAAGTCCATCCCGGCATCTTCCCGATCGGTTCGTTTCCCTATCAACGCATTTCTCGAGGAGACAATGAAGAGCGATGATTCCATCAAGTTTCTGCTCCTCGTTAAAAAAGATGGATACGGCAACTATAAAAAGAACCTTGATTGCTTCAAAGAAGAGTTTGAAGCCGTAAATGCAGAAATCGGTGCAACTGCCGATTATGTTGTAATTGATACGGAGTTTTCCGAAGAGAAGTCTGTACACGAAAAACTGATGGGCAGTATCGTGGATGAACTGGAGATCGGTGCACGTATTCTGGTTGATACCACTTACGGTCCCAAGGATCTTCCGATAGTGATTTTCACTGCCCTCAACTTTGCGGAGAAATTCTTGGAATGCCAGATCGACAATATCATCTACGGTAAGGCTGAATTTGTAAACGGCAAAGCAGTTGATACCAAAATATGTGATATGGCACCTCTTTACTATCTGGGTTCCATTACTAATACTATTCACTGCGTCGAAGCGGGAAAGGCAAAGGCAATGCTTAAGTTATTGCTTTCCCTGTAAGCAGGTGAGAATATGTATTACGACAAGGGTAAATATGAATCGCTAATAATGAACTCCCCACTCTTTGGTATTGACAAAGAGCAGGAAACAACGGCTTATAAACGTGAGTCGTATAAAATGGTGGAATACCTTTACTGTTATCTGTTGGCAACCAACGAGCGGGATTACGAGCCCTATGGTAGCGAAATCATGGATGTGGCCACGCGCTGCATAAATAATTTTGACTCATCGAAAGGCGTATTCCTTTACTATTTTAATTCCGCTTGGAAACAAGAGTATTCTCACATTATGGGAGAAAAGATCAGCGACAAACGTTTCCACGGTATTAGGATAACGGAAGAAGAAAAGCGTAATATTCGGAAGTATCTAAAGCTTGCTGAAAAAATGGATTCGTGCGTTTCTCGTTCGGAGCTTTTTGAAAGAATTTCAGAAGCCATGAACATTTCGGTCGATAAAGTTGAACTGCTGGCTCAAATGAGTAGCATGTTTGTGGCAAGTGACACGACAATAAACGAAGATGGTGAAGAAATCAATATCTGGGAACATGTATCGGATGACACATCAATAGAACAGCAATTTGATATGGCTAATTCTGTAGGCGATCTTCTTCAAACTATAGAAAATGCCTTTGATGGTCTTCAAGAACGTCAAAAAGCCATTGTGTCTGATATGGTAACAATCCGGATATGGTCCATTATGGAGGAGATGAACTCATCAGAGAAACAATATCGGTTTGTTAGCAAGGATGTGGTTGCGGAGTATGAGTTGACCGGAGTCATGCCAACGCAGAGACAGATTGCAGACAAATATAATCGTGACGAGGCAAGCGTCAGCAGATCTATGAAAGAGTTTTTGAAAAAGCTGAAGTTTATAAACGGATTGCCATAAAATAGCCATACTACGAGGCTATAATATTCAAAACTAAAGAGATAGAGGTAATTCAAATGGGACTTAACAGTTATGTCGCAAGGGAACCGAGAGCACTTCCGATTTTTATTCTTGCCGATACCTCCGGAAGTATGCGCGGAGAAAAAATCAGTGAACTTAATCTTGCATTACGCGAAATGCTGACAGCATTAAACGATGTAGATGACATAAGAGGAAAATTTCAGCTTTGCGTGATTGGGTTTGGCGGAGATGTTAATGTTCTTCAGCCTTTGGCGGACATTGATGGATTGCAGCTCCCTGAACTTAATGCTGCTGGTAATACTCCGATGGGAGAGGCATTTGATACTGTCCGGGAAATGATTGAAGATAGAAATGTCGTTTCGTCCAGGGCGTATACACCCACAATCGTTTTGATAAGCGACGGTATCCCCACAGACTGTTCTGAGGAAATCTACCACAGTAAAGAGTATTCAAAATGGGAACCGCTGAATAACCTGCATTCCGCTGAACGCTCTTCTAAAAGTCAGCGCCTTGCCCTTGGTATTGGTGCAGATGCCGATTTTGGAATGTTGAAAGAGTTCATCAATAATCCTGAAATTCCCGTTATCAAAGCAAATGATGCAAGTGGTATTACAAAGTTCTTCCGTTGGGTCACAATGTCTACTGTTGCCAGAATGAACAGCGTTAATCCCAATTCGGCCTCGACAGTAGCACCAATGTTCGATATGGACGAAGAGGATATTGTAATATGATTTCTTGTGAGAAACACGCTCAAGGATTGACTCTTGTAACAGTATCGGATATCGGCTCCAACCATCGAGCATTGCTTTTGCCAAATCAGGATTCTGTAGATTTCATCATCGACGGAGAGGATTTTGTCTTGGCAGTATCGGATGGGGTTGGCTCTTGCTCCAAAGCTGAACTTGGGTCAAAAGAAGCGGTGGCATCGTGTATTCGCGTTTTCACCTTGATAAAAAATAGAATAATCGAATTTGAGAGTGATAACGTTGTAGATGCACTTATTAATGAGTGGCGTGTTTCTTTGGATCACGAGAATCTTGACGATTGTTGTGCAACGCTAAAGGCCATTTTCAAGATTGGACAAGTAATGAAAGCCGTATCTGTAGGAGATGGCTTCATTGCTGTTTCTTCTGACGGACTAAATTTGTTATCACCAACTGAAGAAATGGCTTTTCCCAATGAAACCAGTTGTCTTTGTTCAAGAATAGAACCGCGTGATTTCTGGACAGGTGATTTCAATCTCGATACCCACAAACCCTATGCGGCATTTTGCTGCACAGATGGTGTTGCAAATGGCTTAGTAACAGGACAAGAACTGAATCTAATTAGAGATATTGAAGAAAACACCAGCGCGGACATGCTAAAACAAGAGATAGAGGCACTGTTAGAAGATATTTCTGACTACTGCTTTGACGACAAGACTGTTGGGGTGGTCAAATATGAGTAATGGAATGGAAGACTTGACTGGAGTAACGCTCACAGCAGAGAGCGGAAGAAAATACAAATTAACAAAACAGGCCGGAAGCGGAGCTCAGGGTGTTGTTTACGAAGAAAACGGTAACAACTATATGGTAAAACTATACTACCCTTCAGGCAGCGAGAGTATAGATGCAGATGTTCTTGATAGGCTACGCTTTATCAAAGATATTGCTATGCCCAAAAACTTTGTTTCTATTATTGATCTAATTACTCTCCCCTACATCGGATACGTAATGGAAAAAGTCACAGAGCACAAACCCCTGAATTCTTACCTAATTCCGGATCGAAATGTTTCCTTCCCCGAATGGTATAATCAAGGACTCGGCCTTTATGAAAGGATATTCGTCGGATATATCATTGCTAAAGCCTTTGGAGAACTGGAAAAGAGCAACCTTTCATATTGCGATATTTCCGGTAATAACATCTTGATAAAAATAGCAAAAGGTGCTTCAGTAAAAATGATAGATGTTGATAACATCTATACTGCGGGGAAAGGAAAATCAGCCATTCTGGGCACTCCGCGGTACATTGCACCGGAAGTTATAAGCCGTCAGAAAAATCCCGACGTGCTGTCTGATAATTACTCATTAGCTGTTATTCTCTTTGAATTGCTTAGGGTTGGTCATCCATATATCAGCGATGACGTATTGGATGGAACACCCGAAGATGAAGAAAACGCACTTGCCGGCAATGCGGACTATGTGACTGATGACAACTCCACCAATATGCTTCCGGCAGATATTGTCTTCACGGATAAATTAAAAGAATTGTTCAGAAGGTGTTTTGAGGATGGAAAGCATAATAGGCTAAGCAGACCTTCAGCAACAGAGTTTGAACAGGCATTACTTGAGGCAAGTAATAAAGTAATAAAATGCCCATCATGCGGAGCTTGGCACTATCCACGAAAGGATGGTAAATCTTATGCAGGTTGCCCATGGTGCGATTCACCTTCAAGACCGAAAGCAATGCTGAATTTCTATGACATTCTTTTTGAGGGTACCGACTATCAGACGGGCAAGATACTGGACTCGAAAGCTGGCAAAAAACTTGTTAATTCCTATGTGCTAAAGGAATCCAGAAAGAACTTGGTGAAGGGCTTATATGTTCTCCGGTTTGATGATCCCAGCAAAGAGCGTAGAACTGCTGACAACTACATAACAATAGCTCATAACGAGCAAGGTTATCACGCATATAATGAATTCGGCAAAGACGGTATTGTGATAAAGCAATACGGGACAAATAAGTATATCAGAGTGGGAAAAAACAAAGCGCTCCAATTACATAGCGGCGACGAAATCTACTTTGAGATGGATACAAACAAGGCAATCAGTATTGAATGCGGCGGTAAAAAGTATTCATTTATTAGAATGGCAAGATTTATGGAGGAAAAAGCATGAAGATCTCTGACATCTATACAGCGAAAGGTTTGAAATTCAAACTGACATATCTTGATGCTTCCGCCAGATTCTCCGTGGGTGCTCTTGTAAGCATCGAGTCAACTCAAAATGGCAAAGAGTTTCTTGTAAAACAATACGGTGCAAAAAGCAATTCGAGTGAGTGTAAATCAGTTATTTGCAAAGCAGATAAAGCAGCATCTGATTATTTGGCTGATTTGTTTGAAACTGAAAAGGTTGATTCTTTCAGGTGTGTCTTTTCGATAGATGGAATAAATGACTCATCTCTGGAAATTCAAGCATATACCTTCAGATCCGTAGTTGAATATAAAACGCCAATATTTATACAAGTATCGAATAAACTCTTAGAAAAAACTTCTCCGGAAAAACTGTACCGGGAATATGTCTGGACTGAACTTGGAGAGCCTGCTTTGTTTTGCTTGAATTATAAGAACAGAAAAAAGCAAGCAGGTGATCTTAGACTCCTTTCCGGGAAACGGTTTCTTATGGCACATAATACGCCTCGAGGAATTGTCGCGGCGAGTGAAAGCTATTTGAAAGACAGATACACAGTCCCCGTTGATATTTATATCGCCCCTGAGATCAGGTTTATCACGGAGACCGAAGTGCCACATGTAAATAACAGTCTTGCAGAAGATCTTGACAAGATTTCAAATTCTGCCTCCTATTTTGCAAGATGGGAAGCCTATAACGAATTAAGCAAAAAACTCTTAGAACAGGAAAGCAAAGAGTTTGGTAAGCTACATTATTCTTCTTTTATCTTAAAGTCAGACTTAAACGGAATCACTTTTGAATTTGAAACCGATGAAGAATTAGATGATTCTTTTAAAGGAAAAGAACTTGGAGTGTCGCCTACAGCGAGCACCAATGAAGATGAGGGATCTCATGTAAGGCCTGTTGCTGTTGGAGCAATAAAACGAATATCTCAAAAAACTATAACCACATACTTGGAAACGACGGACGGGTTTGACTCTATCCCAGAGACTGGAGACCTATCTTTATATGTTGCCGGTGATAAGATAATCATGAAACGTCGTGATACTGCCAGAGAACGAATGATTAAGCATCAATCGCCGATAAAGTCTATCGTAGCCTTAATTGAGGCTGGCGCTTCCGAATATGAACTGTCAAGCGATTGGGGTAGCAGCAAGCCTGTTACCGAGGAATTAAAACGCAACTTCAAAAAGGCATCCAACTTGAATCCGGAACAAATCGAGGCTTTGAACATTGCTATCAACACGCCCGATATTGCGCTTATTCAAGGTCCTCCCGGAACTGGAAAGACCACAGTTATCAAAGCTATCTGCGAACGTTTTAGAGAAATCTTTGAAGCAGAAGAACGAAAACTTCAAAAAGATGACCCGGAGCATGCGCTTCGCAGTCCGAAGATACTAATATCAAGTTTCCAAAACGAAGCGGTAGATAATGCCATCTCAACACCACTTCCTGGTGATATTCCTGCTTACCGCAAAACTGCAAAAAGAGCGAAAGATAGCACAAAAGAACAGTATCAAAAGGCTCTGGAGAGCTGGTATACCGGTGTGCGCAAATCAATCGGAGAATTGATTGAGGACAAGGCAGCGGCGGAATTTGTAGAAAACAAAAAGAAACTCAGTGATGAGTATCTTTCTTACAAGAATTCCGGAGAAACCCTTGAACTTGCTTCGGTGTTGATAAAACACTATCTTTCTTTCACGGAGATCACATATCCCAAAGAACTGATTGATGCGGCCAATACGGTAATTAAAACCGTTGATACCGGTGATGATTTCGATGATCTTCCCGATCCCGTTGTCGCAAAACTTGAATCACAAAGAATTGACAAGGAATCGTTTGAAGATGATGGACTAATCAATGCCAAAAGATTGCTTGCACATTTGAGAATCAGAGATGATTTGGAAATTGAAGAATGTGATATTGATGCAATCGCAAAGGTCTGCGGTCCTGATGCAACGGATAAAGACTTCAATAAATATGTTTCCGCAGTAATAAAACTGCAAAAAAGGCTGTGTAAGGTAAAAACCACCATCAACACTAAAGATAAAGGTGTTGTAAATGAATGTCTGCTTGCATTGCAGGAGTGCTTTACCAACCAATATATGCGGACGCTCTCCGATATAGAGAGCAAAAAGTCTCTTATACTCAGTGAATTTTTGTCCAGGCTGGAACAGGAGTATGAGACTATAGTCAGAAAATATTCGATGACTACTGCGGCTACTTGCCAGACAAGTTTGAACTTGAAGGATAAAGCTCAAGTGTTTGATCTTGTCGTCATTGATGAAGCAGCGAGAGCTAATCCGTTGGACCTCTTTATCCCAATGTCTATGGGAAAGAAAATCGTTCTGGTCGGAGACCATAAGCAGCTCCCACACATGCTGGAACCGGACGTGCTAAAGATGATAACTGACGATCCCAAATTTAAGGATTTGGAGGGAATTGAAAAGAGCTTATTTGAAAGGCTGTTCGAAATGTTTAGCAAAGGTCAAAAGCCTAAAGCAATTTCTTTAACTCATCAGTTCCGCATGCATCCGGAAATATGCAAGTTTGTCAGTGAGTCATTCTATGATAGGCAGCTAAAGACTTCTGAGACGATTACGCCTGAACTCCGATCCAGTCCGGTTGCAATTAACGAAGGTAAGCCGCTTACCTTTGTAAATGTACCGATTGCAAAAGGTGCGGAGACTCCTGGTGTTTCCAAGAGCCGCAAGGCAGAGGTTGATGCAATCTCGAGAGATTTGAAATCAATTCTTGAAACTGATAAGGAAGCCACCGTCGGAATCATTACTTTCTATTCAGCTCAGGCAAGCAAAATAAAGCAAAGCCTTGAAATGATTTTGAACGATGAAGAAAGTTCAAGGGTCGAAGTTGGTACGGTCGATGCGTTCCAAGGAAAAGAATTTGACTATGTTATGCTCTCGTGCGTAAGGTCAAATCGCCCGAAAGATGATAATGAGAAGCCGGTCGTAGGTTTCCTTGAAAAACCGAATCGTCTTTGTGTTGCTTTCAGCCGTGCAGTTAGACAACTTATTGTTTATGGAGATGCAGAAACATTGATCCAAATCCCTTGTTTCTCCAACCTCTATGATATTTGTACTAATGGAAAGGGGGGCTACTATCGTGAGTATTGAGATTTTAACGCTTGGTCGCTTTGAGCCGAATGATAAAGCGGTTAATGTTGCACTTCCTGTTCTTGCGTTTGAATGTGAAGCCACTCCTCCCATAGAAAATTATCTGGATGCGTATGAAGAGGCTGTATTGAAGTTGGTTTCTATCGGACTTTCTTCACACGGTATCGCCGGTACTATGAATGCTACAGAAAGCTTAATCGAAGAAATCCTCGACAATCTTGAGCAGAAGAAGTATGTCGAAAAAGAAATTGGCAGGCCGTGGAAAGTTACCGATGATGGAAAAAAATATCTTTCTGGAGAGATTGGCGAACGTGAGTCTGATAATTCTCAATTCGGATACATGTTTGTAAACGCAATTAAGAAAGACGTACTTCCGTTCTTTTCTCAAGGCGATATAAATCAGATTGCTCTGTTTCGGGGAAACGCACTTCCGGCAAAACTTACGGTGTGCGGTGATGAGGAGAAGACTTTTGAGCCCTTTACGCCGAAAAGAGCGAAGCTGAAAGAGGCATATCGAAGATATTTTAAGAACGCAGATACTTCTAAACAGTACGACGATGGAGATATCACTCTTGAAGAAGCAATAGATCTCTTTGAAGGATTAGACTCTTTTGACGAGGAAGAAGATGAGCCGACCACTTTAGCAGATGTGGCTGTGAAATCTAAAAGTGCTTTACGGGACAATATGTTTATACGTGCGTTAAATTGCCCGCCCAAACGGATTTATTTAACGATGAGAATAATAATTGATCCCCAAGTTCCGGGCGGTTATCGAGTCGAATCTCCATTCGATTTCAACGGAATTGACAGCACATATTTTCTGCGTCAGATTCAATGGCTGGCAGCTACGGATACCACTTTCCTCGGGAACGAGCTGGTTGACACTTTCCTTAACAGAGAAATTAAAAAAATGAGTCCTTTCTATAAAACAGAAGAAAAGGACTATAGCGTATTTGTTCTTGAGAAGATGCCTCTGTTGAAGGTATATAAAGATAGATTCACCACTATATACGATGATATGGGCAGGATTTATTCTTTGATGCAACGTCAACATAGCTTGATCGAAAAGGAAAACATCGTAAATAACATTTCTCGAAGCGTAGTCGAAAGTCTTTTTAACAATTTCTTTAGAGGAATCAAGAAAGAAACGCTGGTAAATATTTCAGGTACGGCGAAGTCCGATCTTGATTATTATGGGTGCAAGTCTCTTGTTCAGCAGCTCGCACAACGCACGGGATTAAATGCGTATAACATTTCCTGGAGCCATAAATATGCGTCGCTGGCTATTGGAAGAATGAGCACCACCAAAGGAAATAGCATTGTCGAAAAATTCATCAATGTGATAGTTCTTAACTATTATCTTGGAACAGCAGAAACAAAGAGGTTTTTATGTAAGAGCAATGCACAAAGAATGTATGACTTAGCAGATAAGCTGAATCAAATCAGAAGAAAGGTATCGCATGATACAGACGAAAGATTTGAACCGAGAGATTACGAATTCTACATGACAAATGTGTTTGAATTAATAAACGGCCTTTTAGAGGCTTACAAGGAGGATTAAAATGGCTAAGAAAAATCGCAACAATAAAAAGCCACAGAACCAGCCACAAAGTGCCCCTAAGCCTGAAGTTAAGGCCGAAGTGACTGTTGCCGATGTCGTAGAGAGCAAAACGGAATCCCAATTTGAAAAAAACAAGGAAGCCGTGATTAAAAAGTTCATGGATGACATTGGTATTTTGGAGGAAGAGAAAAAAACTGCCGATGAAGCCGCTGCCGAAGCAAAGCGTTTATCAGAGGAACTTGAAGCGCAACGCGCTGATTTGGCGGAAAAGAAGGCAAAAATCCAAGAAGAATATGATGCTATAAAGGCAGAGTATGATAAGGCGGTTTCGACTATCGGCAGTGCTCAAACGGAAGCAGAAGGCATTATTGCCTTAGCTAAAGAGGAGAGCGAGACAACTGCTGCCGAAGCGAAAGCTTCTGCCGACGCAGCTATTGAGGGAGCTACTCAAAAGGCAAATGAAATCCGGGAAGCTGCCGAAAAAGAACGTATCGAAAAACTGACCAGCGCTGCTGAAGAAGCTCGTGAAGTTTGGAAGTCTCAAATAGAGGATTTGAAAAAACAGATCGAAGATATATCGCGGCGTGAAAAAGAATTGCATGATGCCCAGCTGAAACTCGACAGCGACAGACAGGACTTTGAGTTTGAAAAAGAAGCGCTTGATGACGAAAAAGCGTATGTCCAGCGCAGAAAAGAGCGCTATGATTCGTCAAGCCCGGCAAAAGTTGAAGAACTTGAAGTCGAATTAAAAGACGAAAAAAGTAAGTATGGCATGCTTATTGAGAAGTATGAAGCGTTGTCAAAACGTCTTGAGGAAACTCAGGTACTTCTTGATACGGTAAAGACAGAGATCGAAAGTTCCAACGGTGGAAAGAAAATCATTTCTATGCGAGAAATAATCGCAGAAATGCAGGAGTTTAGAGATAAATACGAGCGCTTAGCCGCTGTATATGAAAAGTATCCTGATGATGCAAGTATTTCTGCTTTGGAGGAAAAGGCGCAGAGAGCGGAAAAACTTGAACGTGAGAACTCGGCTCTGGAACAGGAAAGAAATCGTTACCGCGAAGAAGCCGTCGCCGCAAGAAATGCCAGCAAAGAGCTTGAGGCTGTTCGTCAAGAGGTTGAAGCTACCAACGCTTTGAACGAACACCTGCTTGAGGAACTTAAAAAACACAAAGAATCCTTAGAAAGCAGGACTGGTGACACTTGTCCGTCACTATCCAAAGTGGACACGGAAACAGAAGAGTCCGATTTTGTTGCTGACATCAATCGTAGAGTTCAGCGGATGTCTCTTGAATCTCTTAGAGATATTGTTTCCCATGTGAAAAATTATGCCGGTAGCAGAAACAAAGACAAGCGCCTGTACTATACAGACAATGATATTCGTGCTTTCCTGGCGGGCATGGCGGTTAGCCGGCTCATTATTCTGCAAGGTATGTCCGGAACGGGTAAATCAAGCTTGCCGCGTATTTTCTCTGAAGCAATTTCCGGCTTTAACAGATTGATCCCGGTTGGATCCTCTTGGCGAGACAGAAACGAGCTCCTTGGATACTACAATGACTTCAACAAAAAGTTCAACGCAAAGAGCTTTACAATCGAACTATACCGCAGCGCAAAAAAGCGGTGTAAAGAGATTCCTACATTCATTGTTCTTGACGAAATGAACCTTGCCAGAATCGAATACTACTTTTCTGATTTCCTTGCTATACTCCAAGAACCGGATCATGACAAGTGGCTGATTGAACTTGTGGCATCTGATATGCGAACCCTTCCCATGGAACTTCCTGAAGAAGTAAAACAAAAGATGCGGAAAGACGATCCGACTGTATTTGCAATTTGGGAGAAAATCGAAAGAAGCAGGCAGGGCGATTCGAAGTCAGAAGCTTCTGATGAAGAAAACGAGATGCTGACCTCCTACCTTGCCCAGTTGGGACGTCTGACAGGAGCTAAAGATCTGATAGACGGTAGAAAGATTAGAGTTACGGATAACATTTGGTTTGTCGGAACTGCTAACCAAGACGAGTCCACATTTGAAATCAGTGATAAGGTATATGACCGTGCACAGGTCGTATCTTTGAACCGTAAAGGCGTATCTGAAGGTCAATACGCTAATGCAGAAAAGAAATATATCTCAGTCACTGATTTGATGAAGCTCTTTGAGGGCGCAATAAATGCCTATAAGAAGAAAGATGAAGTTGAAGCACGGCTTGAGGAGCTTGACGCTGTCCTTATGGACGAGTTTGATATTTCTTTCGGCAACAGAATTGTAACGCAGACCGTTGATTTTACTGCAGTCTTTACTGCGGCCGGCGGCAGTTTGGAAGATGCACTTGATTATCAGATTTCCACGAAGATTTTGAGGAAGGTTATTTCCAGCGATGATAGAGAAGCATTTGAGGAATTGTCTGATGCAACCAAGGATTATAAGGAAACGCAGAGGCTGATCAACAAACGTATCAAGGATTTGAGGTAACATGAGAGTTTTATATCAATCAGCATTAGTGAATAAAGAACTTACAAGAGGCAGTGTTTTTCGCACTGCCCCTTGTAAGGCGCGTCTTGTAATTGAGACGGAACGAAATGAGCCGGACTATGATCTTATTTACAATGGCGCCGTTGTAGAGCCTAATATTACAAGTTTTGACTGTGACGCAGATGCTGAGCTGATTGTAAGGCAGCGTGGTGTAAAATGCTCATACTCTGTTAAGCCGTTCGTACATACATTGTCAAATGCATACGCTCTTGCCTATGAGCAGTTTGCTTATGAGCACATGGATAAAACCCAGAATGAAATTAAGAGTATTCAGAGCGGACAACTGAAAATGTATGCGGTTGATCGAAGCGCAGAAGTGCATGACTGGACCGAACTATTCAACAAGCTGGAGATTGCTTTCCCCGCTTTCAAGAGTATTTGTGAAAAGCCTAAGTCTCATCTTAAAGCGGTGAATGAAGTGCGGCCTATTGAGACAGTTAAGCGTATCGGTTATGAATCAATTCCATATTTGGCAGCCCATAGTGAAGACTGGTTGGCCAGAACAGCAAGTGGGTTAAAACCGGCACGGCTATTCTCTCGGGTTGAAGATGATGAATTCCAAATCTATGAAAACCGGGTAACGAAGACATTGATTGACCTGATTCTTTCTTTTCTGAGAAAAAAGGAAAAAGAGCTGAAGGATCAGTATGAACAGCTGCACGGAATCATGAACAGCGGCGTCCAGATAGGCAGTTTTGGTTTCGATGTTACTTTTCAAAAAGCTGTTGCTGAACTTATGAGTTCAGACGAAAAAGGCGATGAGCACCGATCAAAAGTGCTGGATCTTGTGCAGAAGTTTCATGAACAATCGAGATATTTACTGAAAAAATATCGCACATTGCGTCAAACAAGATTGTATCGTTATCTAAAAAAATCAAAAGGCGTAACAAACCCCTTGAACGAAACCAATATCCTTTTGATGGACAAGCACTACAATGTGGTTTTTAAGCTTTGGAAAGATATTCATAAAGAGATAGCACCTCAAGAAGTTCTGGAAAAAGATGCGGTGAAATTTCCAGATACCGTGTCAGACTATTTGCTTTTCTGTAAAACTCTATGTGGGTATACTGCGCATGTCTTAAATTTCAACATTGAGCAAGATGGCCTATATAGCAGAGAGAATGACAATCTTGCCTTGTCTATTTCAGAAACAGATGGTTTGATAAGCGTGACTATAACGGACAAAACTAAAAGATATGTGGATCTTGAAAATGGCGTGTTATCACCCATAAACCCCGGAGAAACATTTGGTAAGTTTAGTTTTGATGGCGCTAGACTGTATTGGGAAAATGATGCTTCGGTTGAAGAGATTGATAAATTCTGTTCCTTATTCAAAACAAGAGAAAGTCGCGGAAAGGAACAAGCCGAAGAAAAGAAAAAGTATAGCGCGATAAAGTCAGCAATAGATCAGCGGCAACGAACTTACAGCCAACCCAAGTATAGCAAGATTGTTATTTGGCCGGCTGTTGTTGAACTTGAGCGTGATACTCGTAACCCATTCAAAGAATGGGTCGAACTGAATGCTTCCGGTATAGCGGAGACCTGTCATGCAGATTATGTTATTGTCGCTGTCCCGGTTTGCGGCGAGGATGAGCAGAAGATTATTTCTTACGCAAAAGGAAATGGTTCAAATGTAATGATCCTTCCACTGACGATGTTTGATATCAACTCGTTCAGACGGCTTCAAAATGTAATGCTCCGCCAGATTGTATCGCTTAATACGGGGCATTGTCCTTGTTGTGGTGGCGAAATGAGAGACCGCAACAACCAGATGGTTTGTGATAACTGCAACCAAATGATGCTAACCAAAACAAAATGCCCCCATCTAGATTGCCGTTACGAATACTACTATTTAAGCTTTGATGTTTCTGAAGAAACATTGTCTAAAATGAAGAATGTTGATCCAGAAAACTTCTATCAAGTTGATAGCTTATACCAGTATAAGGACATTGTTAATATGTCAGTTGACACCGGCAAAATTAGAACTATTTGCCCGCATTGCGGCCGATAATACTATCTGAAGAAACCAGCAGATTTTCTGCTGGTTTCTTTCGTAAAATGGTTAAGTGCTCTGTAAGTCTCCCTAATATGTATTAGGACAACGAGAAAAGGAGATTTCGAAATGAATACACATATTTCAATCATTGGAGCTTTAACCGGAGAACAGTTCATCGAACTTGTAAAGATTTTAGTCACAGGCGGCGTAATTGTCGCTCTGGCTTACGAAGCATATAAAAACGGATACGTTCTGCAGGGCAGTAAGGATGGCGTTGATATAACTCTAAAACCTGCGGCATAAAATGTTAAGTTTATGCAATAGCATCTCTATAACATTTTAGAAAGGTTAAAATCGAAAGGAGTTCGTATGGGCTGGGCAAAATATTATGAAGATAATTTGAGCATTATGAATAACAGGCTTCCGTTTACATACGCAGAGAAAGAGGAGCCCCTCTATCAGGTACGTCCTTCTATTCATGAAGCTGTGAAAGTTGCTCCTTCTCGGAAAAGAGACAGAGCTGAGCTAAAGATTCATTTTACAGGTGGTGATAATCGTATCGCAGCCCGCAAGTTACAGATTAACGGATGGTGGTGGAGCAAGTTAAACAATTGCTGGTGCAATTATAATACCGCAATAAACAGAGCTTATGCTGAGCAAATACAGCAAAAAATGGACACAACTAATGCTGCTGCTTGAAAGGAGTTAAAATGGGAATCTTTGATGGGCCTCTCTTTGATTTTAATGGTGATGGAAAAACAGATGCTTTTGAATTTGCTATGGCGATGAGTATTATCGAAGATATTGAACAAGAGGAACGCGAGCAGGAAAAAGACTCTTTTGGGGAAGACGATGATGACGAACTCTTCGACGATGACTGCGCGCAGAAGTGTGCCGGGCATCCTTCACCATGACGCACTGATAGATGTGATTTTTCACCGGCGAAGAAAAGAATTACACCGGTTTCATTATGATTGATTCTTTCGGGTCAGGTACGGTGTTCGAAAAAAAGAAAAGCAGTCTTGCTTTCAAAACAAGACTGCTTGAATGATCATAGTGATGTTGCAGCAGGCGATTTTCGCAACTGCGTATCGCCGGTTTCTCTACGCCATTTTTACGCCATTTCTGCGAGGGAATGCGTAGGGAAATAGGAACTTTTATGTTTTGACTTCATCCAAAAATGCCTGTCCTATCAAGCTTTATCGGCATTTGTGCGTTTGCGGAGATTTTCAGAAACAGGCTCGCTTTCGACGATACCTAATTTCATAAAGGAAAGCCTCCTTTTATTTTTCAGCAAAATATTCTATCACGCCGGAGCGCAAAACGCAAGCCATTCCGCTGCCTTTTGAAAAAGCCTTTTGAAAAAGCAGAGCGTTCCGCGGAACGCTCTGCTTTTTGCCCGCCGGTTTACAGCTTTGTGATGACGGGAATGACCATCGGGCTGCGCTTGGTCGTTTTGAACAGGTAGTTGCTCACGCCCGATTTGATCGCGCCCTTGAGCTCGCCGATGTCACGGCTGCGGCGGCCCAGCACGCCCTCGGCGGCGGACATGACCACCGTTTTCAGCTCGTTCATCAGCTCCTCGGACTCCTTGACGTAGATGAAGCCGCGGGTGATGATCTCAGGCTCGGCGAGCATATAGCCGTCGTGCGCGGAGATGGGCAGCACGACCACCACCATGCCGTCCTCGGCAAGGTGCTTGCGGTCGCGCAGGACGACCGCGCCGACGTCGCCCACGCCGCTGCCGTCCACGAAGATCTCGCCGGCGGGCGCCATGCCCGGCACGAGCTTCATCGTGCGGGCGGTGATCTCCACCGCGTCGCCGTTTTCGCAGATGGCGATGTTCTTGCGGTCCATGCCCATGGACATGGCAAGGTTCTTATGGATCTGCAGCATACGCTGCTCGCCGTGTACGGGGATAAAATACTTCGGCTTTGTGAGCGCGTGGATGATCTTCAGCTCCTCCTGACAGGCATGGCCGGAGACGTGGAGCATATCCGCGCGGTCGTAAATGACCTCGACGCCCTTGCGGAATAGCTCGTTGATGACACGCGAGACGGTATTCTCGTTGCCGGGAATGGCGGAAGCCGAGATGATGACGCGGTCGCCGGGGCCGACCTCGATCTGCTTGTGCTGGGAAAACGCCATGCGGTAGAGCGCGCTCATCTCCTCGCCCTGCGAGCCGGTGGTCACGATGACCTGCTTATCGAGCGGGAGCGCCTTGATCTTGTTGATGTCCGTCACGGTGTTCTTGGGCAGCTTCATGTAGCCGAGGTCGACCGCGACCTTGGTGACATTTTCCATGCTGCGGCCCGTGACGGCGACCTTGCGGCCGACTGCCGCCGCCGCGTCGATGACCTGCTGGATGCGGTGGACGTTGGAGGCGAAGGTCGTGACGATGATGCGCTGCTTGCAGCCGGCAAAGAGCCGGTCGAAGGTCTTGCCGACCGTGCGCTCGCTCATCGTGTAGCCGGGGCGCTCGACGTTCGTGGAGTCCGCGAGCAGCGCGAGCACGCCCTGCTTGCCCAACTCACCGAAGCGCGCGAGGTCGATGACCTCGCCGTCGATGGGCGTGGAGTCGATCTTGAAGTCGCCCGTGTGGACGACGGTGCCGAGCCCGGTGTGGATGGCAAACGCCACGCTGTCCGCGATGGAGTGGTTCACATGAATGAACTCCACGCTGAACTTGCCGGCCTTGACCGTCATGCCGCTTTCGACCGTGACGATCTTGGTGGACTTCAAAAGCCCGTGCTCCTCGAGCTTCAGGCGGATCAGTCCCGCGGTCAGGCGGGTACAGTAAATAGGCATATTGACCTGCTTGAGGACGTAGGGGATGGCCCCGATATGGTCCTCGTGGCCGTGGGTGATGAACAGACCGCGGATGCGGTTCTTGTGCTTGGTGAGGTAGCTCACGTCGGGAATGACAAGGTCGATGCCGTACATATCGTCGCCGGGAAAGGCCATGCCGCAGTCCACGACGATGATCTCGCCGCCGTACTCATACACGGTCATGTTCTTGCCGATCTCGTTCAGCCCGCCGAGCGGGATGATCTTCAAATTTTCTGCCAAAATGCATTCACTCCTTATGGATCTTCAAAAATTGGGTGAGCATTCGGTCCACGCCGCGCGGAAATGACCGCACGGAAACAACGGCGTCCGTGCTGCGCGCTCCGCCCTGTTCCGCGGAGCGCATCGCACCATCGGCGCCCTGATCGTTTTTACTATGGACTTGTGCTCTATTCAAACCGCGCGATGGCGGCTCAATACAATTTGTGTTTTTATAGTATACCACGTTTTTTGGAAAAAGTACACACTTTTTTTCATGCGCCCCTTTTCCGGACGAATTTTTTATCGGAAAGCCTATTGCACCCATGCGCGCCCGTGTGCTACAATATAATATCTATTCGTATTTGTTCCGCCTTTGTGCTGCCGATGAAGCAGGGAGGATGCCTTATGAGTAAGAAAGTCAATAAGCTGACCGAGCCGAATATGCGGCTGTATTTTCTTCTTGCCGCAGTCTTCTGCGCGGTGACGCTGTGGATCGAGCCGATCCTCGGCCTCGTTGAGGCCGGTGTGATGGCGCTCACCTATGTCTATTTCCGCCGCACGGCGCAAAAGCGCCGCGAGGGCATCCAGCGCTACGTCGAGGATATGACTGACGATGTGGCGAGCGCGGGCAAGTCCTCCATGCTCTCGGCCCCCTTTGCCATGATGGTCTTCCGGCCCGATACGCAGGAGGTGCTGTGGAGCAACGAGAGCTTCCTCCAGCTCACGGGCATGAGGGAGAATCTGTTCGATAACCGGCTGGAGGACACGCTGCCCGGCTTCCCCGCCCAATGGCTGCTGGAGGGAAAGAGCGAGTGCCCTGAAACGGTCGTCGTCAACAACCGGCACTTCCGCGTGTTCGGCAGTCTCACGCATCCGAGCGGCCGCAGCGGTGCGCGCGGACTTCTCGCGCTGACCTATTGGATGGACGTGACCGAGCAGGACGAGCTCAGGAAAAAGAGCGAGGAGAACCGCCCCATCGTGGCCGTGCTCATGCTCGATAACTACGAGGAGCTGATGAAGGCCGGCACCGAGGCGGCGCGCTCGTCTGTGCTCGCGCAGATCGACGAAAAGATCAGCGCGTGGGTGTCGGGCACGCAGGGGCTTTTGTGCAAGTACGACCGCAACCGCTATTTGCTGCTGCTGACGGAGAAGCATTACAATACGCTGCTCGAGGGCAAGTTCAGCGTGCTCGACGCGGTGCGCTCCGTCGTCACCGAGGACGGCGTCGCCGCGACGCTCTCCATCGGCGTCGGCAAGGACGCAGACGATTACGAGACGCTTTTCAAGAACGCGGGCCTGTCCATCGAGATGGCGCTCTCGCGCGGCGGCGATCAGGTCGTCGTGCGCAACCGCCTCGATTTTGAGTTCTACGGCGGCAAGACAAAGTCCACCGAAAAGCGCACGAAGGTCAAGTCCCGCGTGATGGCCAACGCCCTCGGCGAGCTGATCTCCGATGCCAGTCAGGTCTTTATCATGGGCCATAAGCACGCCGACTTCGACGCCGTCGGCGCGGCGGCGGGTGTGTGCTGCATCGCGCGCAAGCGCGGCAAGAAGGCGCAGATCGTCATTGACATGGACGACAATGCCGCCGGCCCGATCCTCAAGCGCCTTGCCGCGCTGCCGGAGTATAAGGACGCCTTCATCAGCGGCAGCGACGCCTTCATCAAGGCACAGCCCGGCGCGCTGCTCGTGGTGGTGGACACCAACCGCCCCGACTTCGTGGAGTCCGAGCAGCTGCTCGACACCTGCAACCGCGTGGCGGTCATCGACCATCACCGCCGGGCGGCGAGCTATATTGAATCCGCTGCGCTCAACTTCCACGAGCCCTACGCCTCGTCGGCATCGGAGCTGGTGAGCGAGCTGCTGCAATATCTCATTGACCCCGGCGATCTGCTGCGCGCCGAGGCCGAGGCTCTGTTCGCGGGCATCGTGCTCGATACGAAGAACTTCACCATGCGCACCGGCGGACGCACCTTTGAGGCCGCGGCGCTGCTGCGCCGCGCGGGCGTGGACACGGCGGACGTGCAGCGCCTGTTCCAGGGAACGCTTTCCGACATGATCGAGCGCTATGACATCATCCGCCACGCGGAGCTGTATCACAACGACATTGCCATCGCGGCGGTGGAGCAGGACATCGACCGCGTGACCGCGGCCAAGGCCGCCGACGAGCTGCTGACGCTGCGCGGCGTGCGCGCGTCGTTCGTGCTCTTCAAGCACGATACGGGCGTGAATCTGTCGGCGCGCTCACTCGGCGAGATCAACGTGCAGCTCATTATGGAAAAGCTCGGCGGCGGCGGAAACTCCACCACCGCGGGCGGACAGATCCCGGACGGGACGGTGGACGCGGTGCGCGAGCAGCTCATCGCCGCCATCGACCAGTATTTGGAAGGATAAAAAACCACCATCAGGAGGATAGAACGATGAAAGTTATTTTACAGCAGGACGTCAGAGGTCAGGGCAAGAAGGGCCAGATGATCGACGCGGCGGAGGGCTACGCCCGCAACTATCTGCTGCCGCGCAAGCTGGCCATCCCCGCCACGGCGGACGCCATCAACACCATGAACCTCAAGGAAAAGGCGCGCCGCGCCGAGGAGGCGGCGAACCGCGCCGCCGCCGTGGAGACCGCGGACAAGCTGCGTAACTGCACCGTGAAGATCACCGCCAAGGGCGGCGCGAACGGCAAGCTCTTCGGCGCCATCACCGGCAAGGAGATCTCCGAGGCGCTCATGGCACAGTTCGGCCTGGACGTCGGCAAGCAGAAGATCGTGCTCGACGAGCCGATCAAGGCGTTCGGCAGCTACGAGATCCGCGCGAAGCTCGGCTACGAGGTCAGCGGGAAGTTCACCGTGACCGTGGCGGAGGAATAAGCCAGACTTTACGCAGAAAAGAGGTGCCCTGCGATGGACGAACTGCTCTACCGCCAGATGCCGCACTCGCTCGAGGCGGAGCAGGCGGTGCTCGGCTCGATGCTCATCGACGCGAACTGCATTAAGGACGTGATGGAAAAGCTGCGCCCCGAGGATTTCTACCTGCGCCAGAACCGGGAGATCTTCGAGACGATCTATTCCATGTTCCTCTACTCCAAGCCCATCGACGGCGTGACCGTCGCGGGCGAGATGGAGCGCAACGGCACCTATGACGAAAATACCACGCGCAATTATCTTGTGCAGCTCATGGAGGTCACGCCAACCTCCGCGAATGTCAATGAATACGCCGACATCGTGCGTGACAAGGCGCTGCTGCGCGCGATCGCGACCGTGGCGAGCGACATCACCGGCATGGTGCAGGACGGCACGGGCGGAGCCTCCGCCGTGCTCGACGCCGCCGAGCAGAAGATCTACGCGGTGCGCCGCGGGCGCAGCGCACAGAATATGGAGCAGATCAGCGTTGTGCTGCAGGGCGTGCTCGACCATCTCGCCGAGCTTTCCGCCACCGGCGGTAAGACGCTGCCGGGCCTTTCCACGGGCCTGAGCGCCGTGGACGACAAGATCAACGGCCTGAGCAAATCTGACCTTATCCTGTTGGCCGCGAGACCCGGTATGGGCAAGACCAGCTTTGCGCTCAATGTGGCGCTCAACGTCGCCAAGGCGAGCGGCAAGGCGGTCGCGGTCTTTTCCCTGGAAATGTCCAAGGAACAGCTCGTCACGCGCGTGCTGTCCAACGAGGCGCTGGTGGAGAACGGACGGCTCATCTCCGGCAATCTGCGCGAGAGCGACTGGGTGAAGATCGCGGAGGCGGCCTCGACGCTCAGCCGCACGGACATCAAGATCGACGACAATCCGCTCCTCACCGTCGCGGACATGAACGCCAAATGCCGCCGCATCGAAAACCTCGGCCTCGTTGTCATCGACTATCTTCAGCTGATGACCTCCGCCGGCGGAAAGGGCTACAGCGGCGAAAACCGCCAGCAGGCGGTGAGCGACATTTCACGTATGCTCAAGATCATGGCGAAGGAATTGCAGGTCCCTGTGCTCTGCCTTTCACAGCTCTCGCGCGCGAACGAAAAGCGCGACGACAAGCGCCCCATGCTCTCCGACCTGCGTGAATCCGGCGCGATCGAGCAGGACGCGGACATCGTGCTCTTTCTCTACCGCGACGACTATTACAACGAGGATTCCGAAAAGCACAACATTGCCGAGTGCATCGTCGCCAAGAACCGCCACGGCGAGACCGGCAAGGTCGAGCTGCGCTGGATGCCGGAGTACACGACCTTCGGCACGCTCGAAAGGCGGTACGAGGACGAATGAAAAAGGTAATGGACTTTGTGCAGCGCTTCGACCTGCTGCCGCGCTACGAGCTGCTGCTCGCAGCGGCCTCGGGCGGCATGGACTCGATGTGTCTGCTGGACTTTTTATACGAAAACGGCTACCGCGTGTGCGCGGCGCACTACAACCATCAGCTGCGCGGGCAGGAGGCCGACATGGACGAGGACCTCGTGCGCGCGTGGTGCGCAGCGCGGCGCATCCCGCTGTGCGTCGGCACGGGCGATGTGACGGCCTACGCCGGGGAGAACGGCCTGACAATCGAGGAGGCGGCGCGCAAGCTGCGCTATGACTTTCTAAACTCCGTCGCCGGTCAGACCGGCGCGGCGCGCATCGTCACCGCCCATCACGCGAACGACAACGCCGAAACGGTGCTCTTTCATCTTGCCCGCGGCACGGGCATGGCGGGCCTTGCGGGCATCGCGCCGAAAAACGGCAGGCTGGTGCGCCCCTTCCTCTGCCTGACGCGGGAGGAGCTTGCCGCCTACGCGAAGGAGCATCATGTGCCCTATCGCACGGACGCGACCAACGCGGACACGGCGCTCACGCGCAACTTTATCCGCGCGGAGGTGGTGCCGAAGCTCTGCCGGGTCAACGCGCAGGCGGTCGAGCACATCAGCGAGACGGCGCTGCGCCTGCGGCAGGAGGATGAATACCTCGACTCCCTTGCCGCCGCCTATCTGACGGAGCTGAAAACGGAGGCCGGAGCGGTGACGCTGCCCTGCGCGGCGGTCACGCAGGCACCCGCGGTCCTGAAGCCGAGGGTGCTGCGCCTTGCGCTCGACGCGCTCGGCGCGGGGAAGAAGGACTTCACCGCCGCACACTACGACGCGCTTGCCGCGCTTTGCGCGGGAAGCGGGACAGCGCAGCTCGACCTGCCCGGCGGCGTGACCGCGCGGCGCGCGGACGGCGTGTTGACGCTCTGCACACACCGGAGGGAAACGCCGGAGCGCGTTTTGCTCCGCGCAGGGGAGACCGTCCGGTGGGGCGGCTTTGCCATCACCTGCCGAAAATGCGAAAAAACGGTTGAAAATTCTGAAAATACCGTTATATTAAGAGGTGCCGCTCTGGACGCGCCGCTCTCGGTCGGCGCTTGGGACGCGCGGGAGAGCATGACGCTGCCCATCTCGCGCGGCTCGCGGAGCCTCAAGCGGCTCTTCGCCGAGCGCGGCTTTTCGCCGGATGAGCGGGAGCAAACGCCGGTCATCCGCTCGGGCGGCGCGGTCGCTGCGGTGTACGGCATAGGCACGGACGCGCTGTTCCTGCCGGGCGACGGCGAGAGCGTGTGTGTATTGACCTTTGAGAAAACTGGGGAGTAAGTCTCCGGAAAAACAAACATAAAACAATGGGAGAGGGAAAAACTATGGCGAAAAGCATGATGGATCAGGATATGCTGAAGGTGCTCTACAGCGAGGAGCAGATCAGGACGCGCGTGCGGGAGATGGGCGACACGCTCTACGAGCAGTTCAAGGACCGCAACCCGCTGTTCCTCGGCGTGCTCAAGGGCAGCTTCATCTTCATGGCGGACATCGTCCGCGCCTGTCAGATCAAGAGCGACATCGAGTTCATCGCGGTGTCGTCCTACCAGAACGGTACGTCCTCGTCCGGCGTGGTGCAGATCACGCACGACCTGCAGCAGGACATTACGGGCCGCGAGATCGTGGTCATCGAGGATATCCTGGACTCCGGCAATACCCTCTACTTCCTCAAGAACTATTTCCTCACCAAGGGCGCCAAGAGCGTGACGGTCGTTACTCTGCTCGATAAGCCCGCCCGCCGCGTCAAGCCCATCACGGCCGATCTCGCGGGCTTTGAGGTCCCCGACGAGTTCGTCGTGGGCTACGGACTGGATTACGCCCAGCAGTACCGCAATATGCCGTACATCGGTGTGCTCAAGCCGGAGGTCTACAGCAAGTAAGGCCGTAGCCCACACGCCCTGAAAGGGGCGGCGCGCGTAAGCGCGTACAAGCATTTTGCCGCAGGCAAAATCTTGGAACGGGACGGATTCATTCCGTACCGTTCAGAGTAAGATCAAAGGGCTCCCGCCGCGCCTGCGCGGTGGGAAGGGCTACGGGCTGGATTACGCCCAGCAGTACCGCAATATGCCGTACATCGGCGTACTCAAGCCGGAGGTCTACAGCAAGTAAGGCCGACGTATGATGGAAAAAGCGCCGCAGGCTTTGCGCCGCGCACGGCGCAAATGATCTTGACTGTTATTTCTGACGACATGCGCGTCTGAAATAACACATCTCGCGAAGTGAGCGTCGAGCCGCTGCGGCGGAGAGGCGCAGAGCGAAGCGCATCCAAATATCAAAAAAGTCCGTAGGACTTTTTTGAAGAATCGAAAAGAGGCGCTCGTCGCCTCTTTTCTTCAAGGCAGACTCTGCTGCCGTAAAAGGAGGGAAAACCTTTGACCCAGACCAAACGACCCAATTATGTGCTGTGGATGCTGTGCGTTTTCATGCTGCTTTCGGCCGCCTCGTATTTCTTCCGCCCCAAGGAGCCGGAGATCTCCTATGCTGAGGTCGTGCAGCTCTTTGAACAGGAGAAGGTGAAGTCCTTCACTGTGCAGGACACCACGCTCACGCTCAAGCTGCGTGAGGCGGTGGACGGCAAGACGGAGCTCCGGAAGGAGCTCTACGACTTCGATCTTTTCTACGACGACCTCAACGACCTTGTCGTGGAGCAGAAGGCCGCCGGCATTCTGGAGGACTATAACTACTCCGCCAACCACTCGCCTAACTACCTTGCCATTGCCCTGCCCTATGTGATCGCCGTCGCGGGGCTGTTCGCCATCTGGTACTTCTTTTCCATGCGCGCCTCCGGCGGCGGGAACGACCGTATGGCGAAGTTCGGCAACGCCACCTTCCGGCACGGCAGCGAGAGCGCCCGCAAGACCACCTTTGCCGACGTTGCGGGCGCGGACGAGGAGAAGGAGGAGCTTGCGGAGATCGTGGATTTCCTGCGCGACCCGCAAAGGTTTGTCGAGCTCGGCGCGCGTATTCCCAAGGGCGTGCTGCTCGTCGGCCCTCCGGGAACGGGCAAGACGCTGCTCGCCCGCGCGGTCGCGGGTGAGGCGGGCGTGGAGTTCCTCTCCATCTCCGGCTCGGACTTTGTGGAGATGTACGTCGGCGTCGGCGCAAGCCGCGTGCGCGACCTGTTCGAGCAGGCCAAGAAGGCGGCTCCCTGCATTATTTTCATCGACGAGATCGACGCGGTCGGCCGCCAGCGCGGCACCGGCCTCGGCGGCGGTCACGACGAGCGCGAGCAGACGCTCAACCAGCTGCTCGTCGAGATGGACGGCTTCGGCACGAACGACGGCGTGGTCGTTCTCGCGGCGACCAACCGTGCGGACATCCTCGACCCCGCGCTGCTGCGCCCCAGCCGCTTTGACCGCCAGATCTACGTCGGCTATCCCGACATCAAGGGCCGCGAGGACGTTTTGAAGATCCACACCGCCAACAAGCCGCTTGCCGAGGACGTGGACCTTGCCAAGGTCGCGCGGGGCACGGCGGGCTTCACCGGCGCGGACCTTGAGAACCTTTCCAACGAGGCGGCGCTGCTGTGCGCGCGCCGCGGCGACCAATTCATCACCATGGCGGACTTCGAGGAGGCGGAGATCAAGGTCCTCGCCGGACCCGAGAAGCGCAGCCGCGTTGTGCCGGAGCACGAGCGGAAGCTGACCGCCTATCACGAGGCGGGCCATGCCGTCGTGATGCACGCGCTGCCGACGCACGAGCCCGTCCACCGCATCACCATCGTTCCGCGCGGACAGGCGGGCGGCATGACTATTTCGCTGCCCGACGAGGACCGCTCCTACCAGTCCAAGCGCTACATGGAGGAGCAGATCGTCTCGCTCCTCGGCGGGCGCGCGGCGGAGAAGCTGATGCTCGGCGACATTTCCACCGGCGCGTCGAACGACATCGAGCGCGCCTCGCACATCGCGCGCAAGATGGTCACAGCCTACGGCATGAGCGAGAAGCTCGGCTCCATCGCCTTTGAGAGCGGGCACGACGAGGTGTTCATCGGCAAGACGATGGGCCAGACGCGCAGCTACTCGGAAAAGACTGCCGCCGAGATCGACGACGAGGTCAAGGCCATCATCGACCGCGCGTATGCGCGCTGCGAGGAGATCTTGACGGCACGGCGCGAGGTGCTGACCGCCGTGGCGGAATATCTGCTCGCCCACGAGACGATGACCGGCGAGGAATTTGAGCGAATGGTCGGCGAAAAAGCCTGATGGGCAAAAGGACGAATGAAAAAAGTGACGCAGGGACGGGCATTTGCCGTTCCCTGCGTCACTTTTTTCTTTTCTTGCGAAAATCTTTATTGTGCAAAGTGACAAGAGCATTTGTCCTCGTGTGGAAAACAGAAAAGCAATAGATATTCTCAATAAATGGACTTGAGTCCGCGGTGCGTAGACAAATGCACATGAAATTTGAAGGCGGCCGTGGGAAAAACGACCGGAAACGACCGAAAATTCTGACAAATTCGACGCTTGAAATCCATTCAACGGTTCGATAAAATAAACTGCAACCAAAAGGGGCGGACGCCCCACTTGCCGCGGCAGCGCGGCAGAAAGTCAGGAGGATATGAATATGAAGAAGATTCTTGCACTCGTCCTTGCGCTCGTCATGGCGCTTGGTCTGGTCGCCTGCGGCGACAAGGGCGGCGAACAGCAGGAGGGCGGCACGCCCAACACCACCGGCGAAGAGAAGGTCGTGAAGATCGGCGTCTTCGAGCCGCTCACCGGCGACAACGGCGCCGGCGGCAAGCAGGAGGTGCTGGGTATGCAGTATGCCAACTACGTCCAGCCCACCGTCGACATCAACGGCGAGACCTACAAGGTCCAGCTGGAGGTCGTCGATAACCGTACCGCAGCCGAGAACGGCCCGTCCGCGGCCGCTGAGTTGGTCAACAAGGGCGTGAGCATCGTGCTCGGCTCCTACGGCTCCGGCGTGTCCATGGCCGGCGGCACCGTGTTCGCCGAGGCCGGCGTGCCCGCCATCGGCGTCACCTGCACCAACCCGCAGGTCACTTCCGACTGCGACGTTTATTTCCGCATCTGCTTCCTCGATCCCTTCCAGGGCACCGTTCTTGCGAACTATGCCTACAAGGAGCTGGGCGTCGACACCGCTTACCTGCTCGGTATGCTCGGCAGCGACTACGATCAGGGCCTGATCTACTACTTCACGCAGGCCTTTGAGAAGCTCGGCGGCAAGGTCGTTGCCGAGAACTTCCCCGAGGGCAATGCCAACTTCGTTTCCTACATCAACAACGCCAAGGCTGCCAACGCAGGCGTCATTTTCTCCCCCGTCTCCATCAACTATGCGCAGCTGATCGTTGAGGCCGCCGCCGCGCAGGGCTTCGAGGGCACGATCCTCGGCGGCGACACGCTCGACAGCAACATGGTCGTTGAGGCCGCCAAGGGCAAGGATGTCGATGTTAAGATCACGACCTTCTATCAGGAGGGTGGTAATCCCGAGTTCGACGCCGGCATCAAGGAGTGGATCAATGCCAACGCCGACGCCAAGACCAACAACGGCGGCAACGACATGGTCTCCGCCGTCACCGTCATGGGCTACGACGCTTACTTCACCGCGCTCGAGGCCATCAAGGCTGCCGGCAGCACCGCGCCCGCCGACATCCTCGCGGCTCTGCCCGGCGTGACCTACTCCGGCATCTCCGGCGAGATCTCCTTCGACGACATCGGCGACGCCAAGCGCGACGCGGCCTACATCAAGACCGCCAACACCGAGACCGGTGCGTGGGACTTCGTGAAGATCCAGGGCATCGACTGAGAAAAGCCCACAAATCTCTCCACAAGCAGCAAACTTGGCGGGGCGAAAGCCCCGCCAAGTTTTCCCCGTTTTTTCGCGTTTCCCCGAATCCTACCAACAGGAGGTTTTCCATGCAGGGAATTTTACCGTATCTGATCAGCGGTATCTCTGTGGGAGGTCAGTACGCGCTCATCGCCATCGGCTACACGCTGGTCTACGGCATTCTGCGCCTCATTAACTTTGCCCACGGCGATGTCTTTATGGTGGCAGGCCTGATCATGGTCTACACCACCGCGTCCATGCCTATGTACATTTCGATTCCGCTGGTGCTCATCTTCACCGTCATTCTCGGCTTTGCCATCGAGCGCGTGGCCTATAAGCCGCTGCGCACGGCGCCGCGTATGTCGCTGATGATCAGCGCCATCGGTGTGAGCTACCTCATCCAGAATCTTGCGTTCTACCTGACCGGCGGCCTGCCGCAGCCGGTCAAGACGCCCATTCCGTGGATCTCCGACACCGTGACGCTCTTCGGCACGTCCACCAAGCGCGTCACGGTCGTGACGCCCGTTCTGACCATCGCGCTCGTCTTTGCGCTCGTCGCGCTCATCAAAAAGACCAAGATCGGCATGGGAATGCGTGCCGCCGCCAAGGACTTTGAGACGGCGCAGCTCATGGGCGTGAAGATCAATTCCGTCATTTCCATGACCTTTGTCATTGGCTCGTTCCTCGCCGCGGTCGGCGCGATGCTCTATTTTACGAACTATCCCACGGTGGCGATCACCTCCGGCGGTATGCCCGGCCTGAAGGCCTTCGTCGCGGCGGTGTTCGGCGGCATCGGCTCCATTCCCGGCGCGGTGGTCGGCGCATTCCTGATCGGCCTTTGCGAGGAGATCATCAAGGGCCTCGGCCAGTCCACCTTCTCCGATGCGTTCACCTTTGCGCTGCTGATCATCGTGCTGTGCGTCAAGCCCACGGGACTGTTCGGCGAAAAGGTCACGGACAAGGTGTAAGGAGGGGTGAAGATGAAAAAGAAAACGATCGGCAAAGAGTATATCTTCACCGCGCTCATCCTGTTCGTCGTGCTGGCGGTCACGATGGTCCTCGACTCCCAGCTCCCGGGCTATCACATTGTGATCAAGGTCATCAAAAAGGCGTCGGTCTATTCCCTCGTCGCCGTTTCGATGAACCTGCTCAACGGCTTTACGGGCCTTTTCTCCCTCGGTCAGGCGGGCTTTATGCTCCTCGGCGCGTATTCCTACGCGGTGCTGTGCATCCCGGTCGCCAAGCGCGCGGGCGTATACCAGTATTTTGACGGCGGTATCGTGAAGTTCTCCCTGCCGGAGGTCTTTGCGGGCTTCCTTGGCGACAAGGTCGGCTCGGCGGTCGGCATAATCCTCGCGCTGCTTGTCGGCGGTTTGATCGCGGCGTTCTTCGCCTATCTGATCGGTCTGCCCGTGCTGCGTCTGAAGAGCGACTACCTCGCCATTGCGACCCTCGGCTTTGCCGAGATCATGCGCACCATTATCCAATGGAACGCCATCGGTCCGCTGACCAACGCCTCGAACCTTCTCAAGGGCTACCCCGATTTCAGCAGCGCGACCGCATACCTGCTGCTCATCGGTGTGTTCATCGCTTGCGTTGTGCTGCTGGTGAACTCTACCTACGGCCGCGCGTTCAAGGCCATCCGCGACGATGAGGTCGCCGCCGAAGCAATGGGCATCAACCTTGCCCATCACAAGCGCCTCGCCTTCGTCATTTCCTCGTTCTTCGCGGGCGTCGGCGGCGGTATGCTGGCGATGTACATGGGCGCGGTGCAGGCGATGTCGTTCCGAAGCAGCATGACCTATGAGATCTTGCTGCTGGTCGTCATCGGCGGCATCGGCTCCATCACCGGCAGCGTGCTCACGAGCTTCCTCTACATCGCGGCGCTCGAGTGGCTGCTGCGCGGTCTGGATACCGGCGAGTTCCTCGGCATCACGGCGCCGGGCCTCTTCAAGAACGGCTTCCGCATGGCGGTCATCTCCGTCATCATCATGGTCGTTGTGCTCTTCTTCCGCAAGGGCATCATGGGCGATAAGGAGCTGCCCGATCTCCTGCGCCATCATACAAAGAAGGGAGGCGGCGAGAAATGAGCCAAAACGTTCTGCGTCTTGACAATATTACGATGCAGTTCGGCGGCGTCGTCGCCGTCGACAACCTGAGCCTTGAGGTCAACGAGGGCGAGATCGTCGCGCTCATCGGCCCCAACGGCGCGGGCAAGACCACCGCGTTCAACACCATCACCGGCGTGTATGAGCCGACGAACGGTCAGGTCAGCTTCATGGGCGAGCCGATCGTCCGCAACCATCCGCAGGGCAAGATGAAGCAGAATTACAAGGGCAAGGAGGCCGGGAAATTCGTTCAGATGCCCGTGCTCGACCCTACGCCCGACCGGATCACCAAGCTCGGCATGGCGCGCACGTTCCAGAACATCCGCCTGTGGAAGTCCCAGACCGTGTTCGACAATGTGCTCATCGCCAAGCACATGCTGCGCACCAGCAACGTCTTTTCCGCTACCTTCCGCCTCAACCGCAAGGAGGAGGCGCAGCATCGCGCGGAGGTCATGGAGCTTCTGCGCATCGTGGGCCTGGAGGATGTGAAGGACGAGCTGGCGACGTCTCTGCCCTACGGCAAGCAGCGCCGGCTGGAGATCGCCCGCGCGCTGGCGACGCATCCGAAGCTCCTGATGCTCGACGAGCCTGCTGCCGGCATGAACCCGCAGGAGACGAACGAGCTGACCGAGTTCATCGGCCGCATCCGCGACGAGTTCCACATGACCATTCTGCTCATCGAGCACCACATGGACCTCGTCATGGACATTTCCGACCGCATCTACGTCATTGACTTCGGTGAACTGATCGCCACCGGTACGCCGGAGGAGATCCAGAATAACCAGCGCGTCATCGACGCCTATCTGGGGGTGGAAGAGGATGCTTAAAATTCAAAACCTTCAGGTCGCCTACGGCGGCATTCAGGCGCTGCGCGGCATTGACATGGAGGTGCCCGACGGCAAGATCGTCACCCTCATCGGCGCGAACGGCGCGGGCAAATCCACCACGCTGCGTACCATCTCCGGCCTTGTCAAGGCGAAGTCCGGCTCCATCACCTACAACAACGAGCAGCTGCTCGGCAAGCCCATCAACGCCATTCTCGCCGCGGGCATCGCGCAGGTTCCCGAGGGACGGCGCGTGTTTCCGGACATGACCGTGCTCGAAAACCTCAAGATCGGTGCCTACCTGCGCAAGGATAAGGAAGAGATCGAAAAGGATATCGAGTGGGTGTATGAGCTCTTCCCCCGCCTGAAGGAGCGCAACTGGCAGCTTGCCGGCACGCTCTCCGGCGGCGAACAGCAGATGCTGGCGGTCGGCCGCGGGCTGATGTCCCGTCCGAAGGTGCTGATGATGGATGAGCCCTCCCTCGGCCTTGCGCCGCTGGTCGTGCAGGGGATCTTTGACATCATCCGCGAGATCAACCGGCAGGGCGTGACCATCCTGCTCATCGAGCAGAACGCCAACATGGCGCTCAAGATCGCCGACCTCGCCTATGTGCTCGAGACCGGCACCATCACCATGAGCGGCACAGGCGCGGAGCTGCTGGCTGATGAAAAGGTCAAGGAGGCCTATCTCGGCAAGAAGCGCGGCAAATAAGCTTTGCGAAATCTTGACACGATTCGGGAAAAAGCATACAATGACCGTCGGCAGAAATGCCGGCGGTCATTTTTTCGGAAAAGGAAATCAGAGGAAAGCGATTATGGTATACCTTGCAGTCGCGCTGAGCGCAGCGCTCGGCGGCTTTGTTCAATCCATCACGGGCTTCGGCGCGGCGGTCGTGATGATGACCATTCTGCCGTATTTTTTCACCATGGCGGTCGCGCCGTCGGTCTCGACCTCCATCTGCCTCGGGCTGACGGTCACGCTGGCGTGGAAGCTGCGCAAAAGCATCGACCTCAAGCTCACTCTGCCGCCCACGCTGCTTTACGCGGCGGCGAGCGTGACGGCCATCCGCTTCATCGGCTCGATGGACCTGCGCGTGATGACCATGGTGTTCGGCGCTTTCCTGATGCTGCTCGGCGCCTATCTGCTGCTGACGGAAAAGAAGGTCGCCATCCGCGTTACGCCGGCGGTCACCGTCGTCTGCGGTCTGCTCGCGGGCGTCTGCGGGGGACTGTTTTCCATCGGCGGGCCGATCATGGCGATCTATTACCTTGCCGCCACGGACAGCCGCGAGAGCTATCTCGCCAACGCGCAGGCCAACTTCGCCGTGAATAATGTAACGTCCATTACCACGCGCGTTTTGAGCGGCTACTACACGCTCGACCTCCTGCCGCTGACGCTGCTCGGCGTGGCGGGCGTGGTCTGCGGGCAGCGCTTCGGGTTAAAGCTCGGCGGAAAGCTCAATGCCGCGCAGCTCCGCCGTCTCGTCTACGCCTATGTCATTCTCTCCGGCGCGGCCACCGTCGTGCAGCATCTATAAAAGAAAAGAGCGCCGAAGGCTAAGCCTTCGGCGCTCTTTGGCACGCCTGAGCGGATTCGGACCGCTGGCCTTCCGCTTAGGAGTATGGCTTACCATGTGATACACGGTTCGGATGTAACTTCCAATATCATCCCTTACGCAGAATGACTTGTAGTAAACGAACTTTATGGTGCAAAACACCTATTCTGACGCAGTTTTATGTGTCCGTTGGGTGGTCCTATTAGCAAATTCTTAGCAAGAGGACACCCAGCCAAAGCCGATTGCTACTGCCATTCTTCACTCCCTTAGTCAAAATGACAAGGCAAATACATGGAGGTTACTATGGACAAGAAAGAGAAAAAGTCACTGCCGGAACCGCGCACATACACCGTGGAACAGATTGCGGCCATGCTCAACATCGGCCGCACAACCGCATATCAGCTCGTCAAGCAGGAGGAGTTCAGGATCGTCCGCATAGGCAATGCGATCCGCGTCTCCAAGAAATCTTTTGACGAGTGGCTGGAGAGTTTGGAATTGTGAATATCGCAAGAAACGCCGTAGGCTCAAAAAACCTATGGCGTTTTTTTATACCCATTTTTGAAGGAGGCTGGCAATGAAACTGACAGAAGCAGAAATGAGGATGGTGTTTCAGATTGAAAGTACCAATCAGAACGCTGCCCTGAATGAGATTTACATGACATGGCGCTATGCGCCGAACCCGGCAACGAAAGAAACGGCGGAAGGCCTTCTGGACAAGCTCCGCCCTCTGTCGGATCAGGAGTGCATGGATTTGATCCGCAAGGTGCAGGCCGAATACCGTCTGCCGGAGAAAGCCCGCACCATCGGGGAAATGCTGGCAGAAGCCAGGCAGCGATCCAGGGCGCAGAAGTTATCCGGCCATGACATTATGGCTTTGGAGCGTTTCGACCCGGCGACCAGACACATGATCGTCTTTGATGTTCTTACCCATGACTCGCCTGTTGGCTGGAAGGGTGAAAAAATGCGACTGTTCCTGACTGACGCCGGATACAGAAAGGCTTTGGAGAATCAGGAAAAGGGGCACATCAAAATCCGCAACCATGCGAAGGTGCTTTCCGGCGATCTCCACTATGACCATAAAGACCGTGAGAGGTAGCCGACTGAAAACTGTATCAAAATCAGTGGGATATCTTCTGTTTCTTCCTCCGTGGCTTGCGTTCTGAACAGGACGTGGATGTTTTCCCATGCAGGAGAAAACGGAGGCATACAGACGGATAAACCGCTCAAAATCAACACTTTTTATTTTCACAGGAAGGAGGTGCGAAGATGGCTGTTTTTCGTATTGAAAAGACCCGTGATTATACGGTCATGTCGAACCATCACTTGAAAGATCGGACGCTGACCCTGAAATCCAAAGGGCTGCTGTCCATGATGCTGTCACTCCCTGACGAGTGGAATTACACCACCAGAGGTCTTGCGGCGATCTGCCGGGAAGGTGTGGACAGCATCGGCGCGGCATTGAAGGAGCTGGAAAACCACGGGTATATCCGGCGCACCCAGCTTCGGGATGAAAAAGGCAAGATCACGGATACCGAGTATGTCATTTACGAAATGCCTCAGTGCGAGCCGCCGTCAAGCCCAGGTACGCCTTTACCGGGTACGGCAAAGCCATATACGGAAAACCCGGATATGGGTATCCCGGATACGGCGGACCCGTGTACGGAAAACCCCGCACAATTAAATACTAATCAAACAAAGACTGATTTATCAAGTACGGAGATATCAAATCCTATCCAATCAAATCCCCCCACCCCCGCAGGGGCAAGGATGGGAACGGATCGGATGGGAGCCAGAGAATGTTATCGTGAAGTGATTTTGGACAACATCGAGTACAGCTATCTGGTGCAGGACAGCCATATCGACCGTGAGCAGCTTGACGAGATCGTTGACCTGATCGTGGATACCGTATGTTCTGCCCGCAAAGTCATCCGCATTGCCGGAGATGATTATCCGGCGGAGGTGGTAAAGTCCCGGTTTATGAAGCTGGACAGTTCCCATGTTCAGTATGTCATGGACTGCATGAAGGACAACACCACCTATGTCCGCAATATCAAGAAATATCTTCTGGCGGCGCTGTATAACGCCCCGACCACCATCAACAGCTACTATTCTTCCCTGGTGCAGCACGATATGTACGGGGACGGGCAAAGGGGGCGAGGCTAAATGCAGGAGGAAGTAACGCGGGGCGCCGTAACGCTCATTGTTGACGGAGCCAAGCTAAGTGAGCGGGTCTTTGAAAAGGCCGTCAAAAAGTTCCTGGAGGAAATCCAGAAAAGCCAGAAGCCCAAAATCTACCGCGGCAGGCAGAGCCTTAAACAGCTTGCCAGCCAGAACGCCGGTCTTGCCAATATCGAGATCAGTGACAAGAATATCAAGGCTTTCTCCCGTGTGGCGAAGAAATACCATGTGGATTTTGCCTTGAAGAAGGACACCGCCGCAGAGCAGCCCCGTTACCTGGTCTTTTTCAAAAGCCGGGACGCGGATGCCATCACAGCGGCATTTCAGGAGTTTGCCAGCCGCAAAATGAGCCGTGAGGAAAAGCCATCCATCCGGGAGCGGCTGACCCAGGCGAAGGAACAGGCGGCGGAGAAAACGGAACACCGCACCATTGACCGGGAGAAAGTAAAGGTCAAAGATCGGAGCGTGCAGAGATGAACATGAAAAAACTGTTTTTGCTGAACCTTCCGTATCTTCTGTTCGTATATCCCTTCGATAAGTTGGCACAGGCTTTCCGGCTTGCGCCCGGTGCTGACCTTTCCGGCAAGCTGCTCTCCATTGGGGACGGCTTCACGGCAGCCCTTTCCTCCCCGTGGCTCAGTTTCCATCCCACGGACCTGCTGATCGGCATAGCGGGTGCGGTGATCCTTCGCATGGCGGTCTACCTGAAAGGCAAGAACGCTAAGAAGTATCGCCACGGGATCGAGTATGGTTCTGCCCGCTGGGGTACGGCGGCAGATATCGCTCCCTACATGGACAAGGACTTTTTCCAGAACATCCCCATGACGCAGACGGAGCGAATCACAATGGCGAGCCGTCCAAAGCAGCCGAAGTATGCCAGAAATAAAAACATTCTGGTGATCGGCGGTTCCGGCAGCGGCAAGACGCGGTTCTTCTGTAAGCCGTCGCTGCTGCAAGCTCATTCGTCCTATGTCTGCACTGATCCGAAAGGAACCTTGCTGCCGGAGATCGGCACTTTCCTGGAACGGAAGAAATACCGTATCAAGTGCCTCAACCTGATAAACTTCCGAAAATCCATGAAATACAACCCTATTGCCTACATCCGGTCAGAGAAAGATATCTTAAAGCTGGTGAACGCCCTGATTATGAACACGAAGGGCGAAGGCGAAAAATCTTCGGAAGATTTCTGGGTCAAAGCGGAACGCCTCTATTATTCCGCACTGATCGGCTACATCTGGTACGAGGCCACGGAGGAAGAAAAGAACTTCATCACACTTCTGGACCTTATCAATGCCAGTGAAGCCAGAGAAGATGACGAAACCTATCAAAGCCCGGTGGACCTGCTTTTTTCTCAACTGGAGGAACGGGAGCCGGACCACTTCGCCGTCAAGCAGTACCGCAAATTCAAGATGGCGGCGGGTGTTGTATGCTCTAAAAGACTTCTTAATCAAGCGGTTGGGAAGTCTCTTAGAACACACAACCTAAAACCGAAGAAAGGAGCGCAAGTTATGAGAAAAAATGAGAAAATCACAGCTCTGTACGAACGACTGAGCCGTGATGACTTTGGCAAAGATGATGACCAACAGCGTGAGAGCAATTCCATATCCAATCAAAAGGCAATGTTGGAGGAGTTCGCCGCACGGCAGGGCTTTACAAACATTGTCCATTTCACGGACGATGGCATTAGTGGTACTTGCTTTGACCGTCCCGGATTTTTAGCAATGATGAAAGAAGTGGAAGCCGGGAATGTGGAGTATTTGTGCATCAAGGACATGAGCCGCATGGGTCGTGACTATCTGAAAGTCGGTCAGATTATGGAAATCCTGCGTCAGCGTGGCGTTCGCCTTATCGCCATCAATGACGGCGTGGACAGTGCCAGAGGGGACGATGATTTTACCCCTTTCCGCAACATTATGAACGAGTATTACGCCAGAGACACCAGCCGTAAAATCCGTTCCACTTTCCAGTCCAAAGGCAAGTCCGGCAAGCACCTCACAGGCACGGTCATTTACGGCTATCTCTGGAACGAAGCCAGAGACCAATGGTTGGTTGACCCCGAAGCCGCCGAGGTGGTCAAGCGCATCTTTGCCATGACGATTGACGGCTACGGTCCGTATCAGATCGCCAGCAAACTGAAATAGGAAAAGGTGCTTATTCCGTCTGCTTACCTTGCCCAACACGGCGAGGGCGTGAACAAAAATAAGACTTTCAAAGATGTGTACGGCTGGGGTTCTTCCACCATCTGCAACATTCTTGAAAAGCGTGAATATCTGGGACACACCATCAACTTCAAGACCCGAAAGCACTTCAAGGACAAGAAAAGCCATTATGTCCCGGAGGACGAATGGACAATTTTCGAGAATACCCATGAGCCTATCATTGACCAGCAGACCTTTGACCTTGTGCAGAAAATCCGTGGGAATGTCAGACGCTACCCGGACGGCTGGGGCGAAGCAGCTCCCCTCACGGGCTTGCTCTATTGCGCCGATTGCGGTGGCAAGATGTATGTCCACCGCACCAACAACGGCAAGCGTATTTCTCAATATACCTGTTCCCAATACAGCAAAGTCCCAGTTGGAAAGCTCTGCACGACACAGCACCGTATCAATGAAGATGTGGTACTGTCCCTTGTCTCTGAAATGCTGAAAGCCATTGCCGAGTATGCGAAGCATGACCGAGCCGAGTTTGTCCGTGTGGTGCAGGAAGCGCAGTCCAGCCAGCAGACGGCAGAGGTCAGGAAACAGCGGACACGCCTTGCCACAGCAAAGCAGAGAGTTTCCGAGCTGGAAGTCCTGCTCTGCAAAATCTATGAGGACAACATTTTAGGAAAGCTGTCCGACAGCAGATACGCCACTCTGGACGCTCAATACGAAAAGGAACAGTCCGAGCTTACCGCTGAAATCTCTGTTCTGGAAAAGGCAGTCAAGAGCCACGAGAAGCACGAAAAGGACGCTGACCGTTTTATCGCTCTGATTGACAAGTACGAGAACTTCGACAAGCTGACCATTGCTATGCTCAACGAGTTTATCGAGAAAATCCTTGTGCATGAGCGTGACCGCAAAGGCAGTATACAGACCACACAGGAGGTCGAGATTTACTTCAATTTTGTCGGGCGATTTGTTCCCCCGGCGTTTGGAGAAGTGGAGCTGACCCCGGAAGAATTAGAGGAAATCCGCAAACGTGAGGAACGCAAGGACAGGCTTCATCAGAACTACTTGAAGCGGAAAGCCAGCGGAGCGCAGAAGCGATACGAGGACAAAATCAAGAAGCGGAAAAAGGCAGAAATCGAAGCCAAGAAAGCCGCCATTCGTGCAGAGGACATTGCAAAGGGCGTGTTCGTTCCGGTCAGCAGTTTACCGCAGAGAGAGCCGCAGAAAGGAACGCAGATTGCGTGAACATAGCTTGTAGGTAGAACAAAGATTATTTTATCCCGGAATGGTGGAAAAGTTCAAACTTTTATGATATAATTTGATTTGAAAAGATGTAAGTAACACTTTCCAAAGGCATAGTTTGCGGGAGGTAGCGATATGAATAATAAAGATTTGCTTAAATTTGGAAAATGCCTGCTCATTGGAATCATTGTTGCCATAGGAGGCACGTTCTTTAGCGATTTGTATGGAAACATTTTCAACGGATCGGGGGATTATCGTTTATCCGCTATTTTTGGTATCGGTCTGTATCTTTGCATCGTTATTGTTACCTGCACAGGCTTGATACTAAACCGTTTGGATAAAGATAAAACAAACGACAAAGATGATGAACACACGGACGAGTAAGTTTTTATTTCCAGGAGCCGAGAAATCCCTTTAGGAACTAAAGGGCGCACTTCTATACTCTCCTATGCTGCGCTTGCCATATCATGCGCCACCAACGCCGTGTAATAGCTGTTCATCGTGCTTGGCGCGTTGAACAACATTGCCAGCAGATATTGCCGGATATTCCGAATCCTCGTTGTATTCTGCTTCAAGCAGTCCATGACGAAACGAATATGCTCGCTGTTCAGCTTCAGCAGCTTTGACCGCACGACCTCGGCTGGATAATCGTTGCCTGCAACGCGGATTCGGCTGCGCGTGCTGCAAACTGTCTCCTGCACCAGCTCGACGATCTCGTCAAGCTGCTCCCGGTCAACGTGAGGATCACTTGCCAGAACGTCGTAGTCGATGTTCTCCAAAACCAATTCCCGATAGCTTTCAAACGATCCTTTCATTTCCGTTCGCTTCTGCGCGGTAGCATCCGGAAAACCGGAAGGGAAAGGAATCGAATCGGTAATTGATAGATCTTTACTTTGTCTTTTTCTTTTCTTAGTACTCTCAGTATTTAATTGCGTTGGATTTTCCAACGTAGGTTTCTCCAACATAGGCTTTTCCAACGTTGGCTTTTCCTGCGTAGGTTCTTCCTGCGCAGGTTCTTCCGGCGTTGGCTCCGCGTGCGGCTGCTCGTAGATCGTGTAGACGGTTCCGCGCAGGCAGCCGCGCTCATCGCGTTCGCGGCTGCGCTTGATGTAACCGGCACGTTCCAGCTCGCGCACAGCTTCGCGGATGGCGTCGATGCTCTCTTTGTTGATCTGCGCGAGACCCTGCAGCGTGTAATCCCAGTCCTCTGGCAGCGACAGCATCTGCGAGAGCAGACCCTTGGCCTTGAGGGACAGCGCATGGTTGCGGAGATGGTGGTTGGACATGACCGTGTAACCTTTGTTTTTCTCGACACGGAATACAGACATTTTTGTGACCTCCTTCGTCTAATGCCATTAAGTTAAGCAAAAAAATTTCGATTAAGCGGAAAAAGTCCTTGACAAGGTGCGAAAAATGTGCAGCCAAGTCCTGAAAATGAATTGATTTTCAGGACTTGGCTGCACATGAAAAAAACGGTAATGATACTGCGGGAGAGGCTTTTTTCCATCATTCGGAGGCTCGGTGAGGAGCCGGAGCGGTACGCGCGGAAGCCAGGTCGGGATTTTACCAGAAAACGGACACTGACGCCCGCTGTGCTGATCCATCTCATTCTCGCCATGGGCGAAAAGAGCGTCTGGAAGGGGCTGCTCGGGTATTTCCGCAGGCGGATCGACACGCCGTCGGCGTCGGCCTTTGTCCAGCAGCGGCAGAAGCTGCTTCCATCCGCGCTCGAAGATCTGTTTCACCGCTTCTCGGATCGTCTGCGCCCGCAAAAGAAGTTCCGGGGCTACCGACTGCTGGCCGTGGACGGTTCGTCGCTGAAATCCGGAGCGTACCCTGCGGATAAGGACGCCTATCGGCCTGGAACGGAGCGTCAGCACAGCTGGAATTTGTTCCATATCAACGCACTTTTTGACCTTGAAAACGGAATTTATACCGATGTGATCGTACAAAAAGAGCATACAAAGCACGAATCCAGGGCGCTGCGTCAGATGGCGGTGCGCTCCGTGATCACCGACCCCGTGATCGTGCTGGCGGATCGCAATTATGAGGCGTACAACAACTTTGCCTGTCTGGAAAAGAAGGGCTGGAAGTATCTGATCCGCATCAAAGATCATGAGCGAAAAAACGCTTACAGCGTGAAGCTGCCCGCCGCGCCGGAATTCGACCTGCCTGTCCGCATGACGCTGGGACGGCTGACGCCGCAGCAGCTCAAGCAGCGCGGCGTCCCGGTTCCGGAGCACTATTACCGGCTTCCGAACAGCATTCCATTTGATTTTCTGGACACAGAAAGCGCGGCTTTTTATGAATTTTCGGCAAGAATCGTGCGCTTGATGCTGAAAGACGGAAAAACGCAGCTGCTGATCACCAATCTGGACACTGAGCAGTTTCCGCCTTCGGCGCTGCGGGATCTATACACCCGGCGCTGGGGCATTGAAACGTCGTTCCGCGAGCTCAAATACACGGTCGGCTTGATCCACCTTCATTCCAGAAAATCCGATCTGGTGCTTCAGGAAATATTTGCTGCCTTTACGGTGTTCAACTTTGCCCGAGCCGCAGCCTGGAGTGCGGACGAGGATTGCGGCAGCTCAAAATACAAGCGCCGCGTGAACTTTGCCCACGCAGTCTACCTGTGCTGCGAAGCCTTGCGCAGAAAAAGTGCTGAAATTACTGGGCTTTTAGAGCGAACCCTGACGCCGCGCCGACCAGATCGCTATTATCCGCGCCCCAAAATCGCCGACAACCGCCTCTCCGCGATGTACGTTTCGGCGCGATAACAGCCCATAATTTTTCAGGCGGAGCGTCTCCGCCTGTTTGGTATACACATTTTTTCAAATCCGCGGCAGTTGCGCACCCAGAAAGCTCTCCGCCTTGCTTCCTTCAGGGAATTATCGATTAACTTAATGGTATTAGACCATTGAGCTCACAAAATTTGCAGCCACTGCCGGTGTGGACGCGGCGTCTGCGGTTGCACCTTACTACTATCACTACGGCGAGGCGGATGTCATTGCCTATTATCAGGACGTTCTTGATGCCATCGGCAGCACAATTCCGTTTTACATCTACTCCAACCCGAAATTCAGCGGCTACCCCGTCGAACTGAAAACGTTGCGCAAGCTCAAGGAAATCGGCGTGGCAGGCTGCAAGGCCGCATCGTTCGACATTATGGAGTTTGCGAACATGATCCGCGAATTTGAGTCCCAGGTGGTGGAGGCCACCGGCGGCGCGGTCCAGTTTGAGGTCTACACCCGCGGCGCCATGGGCATG
>OODG01000157.1_pt1 | contig 45660 bp, 42 predicted proteins | sample 1671621 | NCBI WGS metagenome assembly OODG01 (sample SAMN06348175, study PRJEB24527) | human gut metagenome | biome: human gut; feature: ankylosing spondylitis patient; material: feces | host: Homo sapiens | place: China | collected 2015-10 | reverse complement strand
AACTCCCTCTTTCTTCCTCGTTGTAGATTCGTTGTTGACGCCTGCAGCGTGAAGAGCCTTTGTTTTTGTTTTCCTCTTTGCTTATTATGTTATGTATCGTCTGATTACTTCTTCCCAAAAAGTTCACGGCGGGTCTTGGCCCAGCCGGGCTTGACCTCCTGCCGTACCCGGCCGATGGCCAGGCTGTCCGGTTCCACGTCTTTGGTCACCGTGGTGCCGGCGGCGATATAGGCCCGATCGCCGACAGACACAGGCGGCACCAGGTTGGTGTTGCAGCCCACGAATACATCATCACCGATGACCGTGCGGTGCTTGCGGAACCCGTCGTAGTTGGAGGTAATGGTACCGCAGCCGAAGTTCACCCGGCTGCCCACATCGGCGTCGCCCACGTAGGTGAGGTGGGACATCTTGGTGCCCTCGCCGAATACGGCGTTCTTCACCTCTACGAAAGCGCCAACCTTGCACCCGTCGCCGATCTGGCACTTGGGACGCACATGGGCATAGGGTCCCACATGGACGTCCCGGCCCAGGGTGCTCTCATATACCTGAGAGGCGTTGACCACGCTGCCGTCGCCCACCACGCAGTCCTCCAGCAGGGCATTGGGACCGATCTGGCAGTTGTCGCCGATGATGGTGTTGCCCCGGAGGATGGTACCGGGCAGAAGCATGGTTCCCGCGCCGATGGACACCCGGGGATCAATGTAGGTGTGATCCGGGTCCAGTACGTTGACGCCAGTGTTCTGGTGGTAGGCTACGATGTCCTCCTTGACCGCCTGCTGCAGACGGATCAGCTCCGGCACTGTGCGGAAGGAGAGCATCATGCTGCCCACCGGCAGCATGGCCTCATGGATCTCATCGATCCAGCAGCCCTTGGCAAATTCACTGATGTCCCGCTGATAGTCCTCCGCAGTACCCACAGCGGCCACCACGCCTTCCGGGAAGCAGGCGGTCACCTCTTCGTGAAACTCCGGTGCACAGACAACAAAAAACCGCTTGATGCCTTTCTCCGTCCATGCCCGCATACACCAATTCAATACGGGACAAAACAACGCTTCCTGTAGCATCAGCGGCTTGCCATCGTAGGTCTGAGCGACATCATCCGTCATAAAGATCACGACACATTTCATCGGATATCCCCTCTTCCCTGATCGTAGTACTCAGGTTTCATTATATCAGACAAAAGCTGTTATGCAAGGGGATTTTTCAAAAACCGACTCCATATTTTGCACAAATAACCCACTTTGCTTTTGTTAGGGGCTTTTTGCACAAGGCGGAAACCCTTATGTAGACCAAAATTTGTGGTTTCCTGTCGGTACCTTCCAATAGTACCGGGATTTTGTAAAATTCTTAGAAGAATTCATCTATTTATGCTTGAATTCGGAAACAATTTGTTTTACAATGTACGCTGTTAAAATTTGAACGCGCAGGATGGGCAGCGCCCCGCCTCACCGCGCTTTTTGGGAGGAGCTATGCTGCACATCGTTCTGGTAGAACCGGAGATCCCGCAAAACTGCGGCAATATTGCCCGCACCTGTGCTGCTACCGGCAGCCGTCTGCATCTGGTGGAGCCTTTGGGATTCGACATCTCAGAGAAGGCTGTGCGCCGGGCGGGACTGGACTACTGGCACTTGGTGGAGGTGTCCGTCCATAAGGATCTGGATGCCCTCTTTCGGGAGTTTCCTGAGGCAGGCGCGGATCTGTGGCTGGCCACTACCAAAGCCCCTCAGGACTACAGCTGTGCTCATTTTTCCCCGGACTGCTGGCTGTTCTTCGGAAAGGAGACGGCAGGGCTGCCCCTGGATTTCCGGGAGGCCCACCGGGAGCGGTGCATCCGTCTGCCCATGGTGGACGAGGCCAGGAGCTTGAATCTGGCCAACAGTGTGGCTGTTCTGACCTATGAGGCACTGCGGCAAAATGGCTTCCCCGGATTGACGGGGACCGGCGAGATGAGCCGGTAGGTACCCACCAGCTGCCGTTCGTTATACCCTGTTAACCATACCTCTATATATGAGAAAGGAGTGTCATTGGACATGAACTACAACAAAAAGACCGTCAAGGACATCGACGTGAAGGGCAAGAAGGTCCTTCTGCGCTGTGACTTCAATGTTCCCCAGGACAAGGCTACCGGTGCTATCACCGATGATAAGCGCATCCGCGCTGCTCTGCCCACCATCCAGTACCTGCTGGATCAGGGTGCTGCGGTCATCGCCTGCTCCCACCTGGGCAAGCCGGAGCCCAACTTTGAGAAATGGGTGAAAAAGCAGACCGAGAAGGGCAAGGACCCCGCCTCCCTCACCAAGGAGAAGTGGGAGAAGTCTCTGAAGGCCCTGTCCCTGGCTCCTGTTGCCAAGCGCCTGAGCGAGCTGCTGGGCAAGGATGTGATCATGGCTGCCGATGTGGTGGGCGAGGATGCCAAGGCTAAGGCTGCCGCGCTCCAGAGCGGCCAGATCATGCTGCTGGAGAACACCCGCTTTGAGAAGGGCGAGACCAAGAACGATCCCGAGCTGGCCAAGGCCATGGCTGATATGGCTGAGATCTATGTGTCCGACGCTTTCGGTGCTGTGCACCGGGCTCACGCCTCCACCGCCGGTGTGGCTGCCTACCTGCCCGCCGTCAGCGGCTTCCTGATCGAGAAGGAGCTGGAGATCATGGGCGGCGCCCTGGCCAACCCCAAGCGGCCTCTGGTGGCTATCCTGGGCGGCAGCAAGGTGTCCTCCAAGATCGGCGTGATCAATAACCTGCTGGACATCGCCGATACCATCATCATCGGCGGCGGCATGGCCTATACCTTTGCCAAGGCCCAGGGCGGCAGCGTGGGCACCAGCCTCCTGGAGAGCGATTGGCTGGATTACTGCAATGAGATGATCGCCAAGGCCAAGGCCAAGGGCGTCAAGTTCCTCCTGCCCGTGGACAACTACTGCGCTGCGGAGTTCTCCGCCGATGCCGAGCCTGTCCTTTATGATTCCATGGCCATTCCCGACAACATGATGGGTATGGATATCGGCCCCAAGACGGTGGAGTCCTATGTGGCTGCCGTGAAGGATGCCGGCACCGTGATCTGGAACGGCCCCATGGGCGTGTTTGAGTTCCCCGCCTTTGCCGAGGGTACCCGGGCTGTGGCCAGAGCTCTGGCCGATACCAACGCCATCACCATCATCGGCGGCGGCGACAGTGCGGCAGCTGTGGCGCAGCTGGGCTTTGCCGACAAGATGACCCACATCTCCACCGGCGGCGGCGCTTCCCTGGAGTTCCTGGAGGGCAAGGAGCTGCCCGGCGTAGCCTGCCTGCTGGACAAGTAAGAGTTCCTCGTCCGGGCAGCTCCCGGGTATCCCAACGGAGCCCAGCGTCAGCGGGTCTGTTGGGAAGAGGAGCCGCAGTGAAGTGAGTGAGCTTTCCCGCCAGTGGGGAAGCGAGGGATACGGCACTTGCGGCGACGAGCCCGGCGTAGCCTGCCTGCTGGATAAGTAAGATATTTTGTCCGGCCTTTCCACATCCTATTTTGATCACCTAAAATTAATTTTAAATAAAAATACCAGACAGGAGAAAAAATACCATGAACCGCAGATATCGCAAGACCATCATCGCCGGCAACTGGAAAATGAACAAGAATGCCACCGAGACCAAGAAGTTTGCCGAAGAGCTCAAGGCCATCCTTCCCCGTGCCAAGTGGTGTGACGTAGTGGTCTGTGTTCCTTTCGTGAACATTCCCGCTGCTCTCAAGGCTTTCAAGGATATGCGCGTGGCAGTCGGCGCCGAGAACCTGTATTTTGAGCCCAACGGCGCCTACACCGGCGAGGTCTCCGCCGATATGCTCCGGGATCTTGGCGTGAAGTATGTCATCATTGGCCACAGCGAGCGCCGCCAGTACTTTGCCGAGACCGACGTTACCGTCAACAAGAAGGTCCACGCCGCTCTCGAGGCTGGCCTGCACCCCATCATCTGCGTGGGCGAGAGCCTGGAGCAGCGTGAGATGGGCGTGACCATGGAGCTCATTGCTCTGCAGGTCAAGTCCGCTCTCTCCGGCGTGGCTGCCGACAAGGTCCGCAAGTGCGTGATCGCCTATGAGCCCATCTGGGCTATCGGTACCGGCAAGACCGCTACCGCTGAGCAGGCCGCTGAGGTCTGCACCGCCATCCGTGCCACCATCCGTAACCTCTACGGCGCACGGGTAGCCCGCTCTGTCACCATCCAGTACGGTGGTTCCATGAACCCCAAGAACGCTGCGGAACTGCTGGCCCAGCCCGACGTGGACGGCGGCCTCATCGGCGGCGCTTCCCTGAAGCCCGACCAGTTCGTCGATATCATCAACGCAGCCAACCAGGAGTAAGTCCCCGCCAGCACTTCAGCCGGGATATGATCTTCTCCCAAAGGATGTGTTTCCCGTCCGGCGGCAGAAAAACTCTGCCGCCGGCGGGCATTTGAGGAATCGAGGTTAATATGAACAAAACGCCTACTACATTGATCATTATGGACGGCTTTGGTCTGCGCAGCGAGGAGAACGGAAATGCTGTTGCCCACGCCCGCACCCCCGTCCTTGATAAATTGTTCGCTCAGTGTGCTCATACCACTCTTTCTGCCTCCGGCCTGGATGTGGGCCTGCCTGCCGGCCAGATGGGCAACAGTGAGGTCGGCCACACCAACATCGGCGGAGGCCGGGTGGTCTATCAGGACCTGCCCCGGATCACTCGGGCTATCGAGGATGGCAGCTTCTTCGAGAACAGCGCCTACTGCGCTGCGATGGATGCCTGCATGAAAAACGGCAGCTCCCTCCATCTCTATGGACTGCTCTCTGATGGCGGCGTCCACTCCCACACCACCCATCTGTGGGCTCTGCTGAAGATGGCTAAGATCCGTGGCCTCAGCAAGGTGTATATCCATGCTTTCCTGGATGGCCGGGACGTGTCCCCCACCAGCGGCAAGGACTTTGTAGCCGAGACAGTGGAAAAGTGCAAGGAGATCGGTGTGGGCAAGATTGCCACCGTGATGGGCCGTTACTACGCCATGGACCGCGATAAGCGCTGGGATCGGGTGGAGCAGGCCTATGACGCCATGGTCTATGGCCAGGGACATCAGAACCCTGATCCTGTGGCTGCCGTGGCCCAGTCCTACCAGAATGGCATTACGGATGAGTTCGTGGAGCCTGTGGTCTGTGACAGCGAGGGTGTGATCTCTGATAACGACAGCATCATCTTCTTCAACTTCCGTCCTGACCGGGCCCGTGAGATCACCCGTGTCTTTGTGGACCCTGAGTTCGACGGCTTCAAGCGTGAGTATTTCCCCCTGACCTATGTCTGCACCACCGAGTATGATGCCACTATGCCCAACGTCAAGGTGGCCTTCCCCCGCATCCGGGTGGAAAATGGTCTGGGTGAGTACCTCAGCAAGATGGGCATGACCCAGCTGCGTATCGCCGAGACCGAGAAGTACGCCCATGTCACCTTCTTCTTCAACGGCGGTGTGGAGGATGTGTTCCCTGGTGAGGACCGGGTACTGGTGCCTTCTCCCAAGGTGGCCACCTATGATCTCCAGCCGGAGATGAGTGCCTTTGAGGTGGCGGATAAGTGCGTGGAGCGCATTGAATCCGGCGCCTATGACGTGATCATTCTGAACTTTGCCAACTGCGACATGGTGGGCCATACCGGTGTGTACGAAGCCGCTGTGAAGGCTGTGGAGACCGTGGACACCTGCGTGGGCAAAGTAGTGGAGGCCACCCGGGCTATGGGCGGTATCGCTATGATCACTGCCGACCACGGCAACGCCGAGGAGATGTCCAAGTCCGATGGTTCTCCCATGACGGCGCATACCACCAATCTGGTTCCCTTTATTCTGGTAGGTGCCGATGCCCATCTGCATCCCGGCCGCCTGGCCGACATCGCCCCCACGATCCTGGATATCATGGGGCTGGCTTGCCCGCCTGAGATGGATGGCAAGAGCCTGATCGGTGACTGACAGATCATTTTACAAAAGACAATTCCCCGTACAGGATAGTTCCTGTACGGGGATTTTTTTGTGCTCTGCGGCTTCCCCTGCGTAATATCGGGGCCGCTTCAAAATGGTAGGGATGGTACGCTATAGCAGATCAGCATAAAAAAGCCGCTGCCCAAATCGGGCAGCGGCCTTTTATCCAAATAAGGAATTTCTTACTTGTGATCGACGCTGTACATGTGCTTGATCAGCTCCAGAACCTTGTTGGAGTAGCCGATCTCGTTGTCGTACCAGGACACGACCTTCACGAAGGTGTCGGTCAGAGCAATGCCGGCGCCAGCATCAAAGATGGAGGTACGGGGATCGCCCAGGAAGTCGGCGGAAACAACAGCCTCGTCGGTGTAACCCAGGATGCCCTTCAGCTCACCCTCGGAAGCGGCCTTCATAGCGGCGCAGATCTCGTCATACTTGGCGGGCTTGGCCAGGTTGACAGTCAGGTCCACAACGGAGACATCCAGGGTGGGAACACGCATGGACATACCGGTCAGCTTGCCGTTCAGCTCAGGAATGACCTTGCCCACAGCCTTGGCAGCGCCAGTGGAGCTGGGGATGATGTTGCCGGCAGCAGCGCGGCCACCACGCCAATCCTTCAGGGAAGGACCGTCAACGGTCTTCTGGGTAGCGGTGGTGGAGTGAACAGTGGTCATCAGACCATCGGTGATGCCCCAGTTGTCGTTGAGGACCTTGGCGATGGGGGCCAGGCAGTTGGTGGTGCAGGAAGCGTTGGACACGAAGGTCATATCGCTGGTGTACTTATCCAGGTTGACGCCGCAGACGAACATGGGGGTATCATCCTTGGAAGGAGCGGACATGACGACCTTCTTGGCGCCGGCGTCGATGTGGCCCTGGGCCTTCTCCTTGGTCAGGAACAGACCGGTGGACTCCACCACGTACTCAGCACCGATCTTGCCCCAGGGCAGGTCGGCAGGATTGCGCTCAGCAAAGATGGGGATCTCCTTGCCGTTGACGACGATGGCGTTCTCAGTAGCGGAAACAGTGCCCTGGAACTGGCCATGCATGGTGTCATACTTCAGCATGTAAGCCAGGTAATCAGCGGGGCACAGGTCGTTGATGCCAACGATCTCGATCTCAGGATGATTGACGCTGGCACGGAAAACCATGCGGCCGATACGGCCAAAACCATTGATACCAACTTTGATGCTCATAGTGAAAAACTCCTCTCAAATTCATAAAAGGTTTTCTAGTGTCATTATACACCGCACTTTTTTAATTGAAAAGTGTTTTTTGTGAGTTTTTTGACGTTCCTATAATTTTCTTGTAATTTTGACAAATTTTTGATATGATACCTCTGCAATAACAGGAAAAATGACATCGTTTTTGGATGGTGGATTTTACCTTCCCATTTTTGCCGTTACTTGCGCAGAATAAAGGCCGGGAGGTGCCCTACAGCCGTGGAACCAAATGAAAAAAACAGAGAGTTGGGAGAGGTGCTGCAGCAGGTATCCGGACAGCTGCGCAGCTCTCTGAACAACATCTACCGCTCCCTGGAACGGATCGCTCCGCCGGAGCTCCGCGATCAGGAGGAGGGGCTGGATATCGATGCCGCCATCCTGTGCCAAAGCTATTACCGGATCTTGCGCCTGGCCAATAACCTCTCCGATGCCGCGGAATTTGATAAGCCGGTGCATGCCAAACTGAAAAATGATGATATTGTGGGTTTTTGCCGGGAGATCATCCGCAGGGCCCAGGTCCCCGCAGAGCTGCTGGGCTTGGAACTGGAATTTCGCTGTGCAAAAAGTTCTCACATTATTGCCCTTGATAAGGACCGGCTGGAGCGGATGATGCTCAATCTGCTGTCCAACGCCTTTAAGTTTACCCCAAAAGGGGGCCGTATAACCCTGGAAATCCGTGTGGAAGTAAAGAGGGTGGAACTTCGTTTGACGGATACCGGCTGCGGTATCGCGCCGGAGCTGCTGGAAACAATATTTGATCGCTACCTGCACACGGAGCGGATCGATCCTCCGCCCCATGGATTGGGGCTGGGATTGCCCATTTGCCGGCGTATTGCTCAGGAGCACGGCGGCAGTCTGCTGCTGACTTCACGGCCTGGCGAGGGAACTACGGTGACGGTATCACTGCCCAACCAAAAGGCGCAGAAGCAGGAGCTGAGTACCTTTATCATGGACACGACCGGGGGATTCAATCCCATTTTGCTGGAACTGTCCGATGCCCTGCCCAAGCAGGCGTTCACACAGAAATTTATGGATTAACACTGACAGAAGGAGCGGTTTATGGCAGGGGAGCAGGTATTGGTAGGAATGAGCGGAGGCGTAGACAGCGCTGCTGCTGCGGCACTGCTGCTGGAGAAGGGGTATCAGGTCACAGGCTGCCTGCTGCGGCTCCACCTGGGGCCGGAAGACCCCTCCTGGGCCCAAAGCCTTGCTGATGCCCAGGCGGTAGCGGACAAACTGGGTATCCAGCTGATCTGCGCCGATTACAGCGAGCTGTTTCGCCGTCAGGTCATGGACTATTTTGCCGCCGCCTACCAAGCGGGACTTACGCCAAATCCCTGTGTGCAGTGCAACCGCCAAGTCAAATTTTCCGCCCTCTGCCAGGAGGCTGACAGGATAGGGGCACCTTATATTGCCACGGGTCATTATGCTGTAGTAGATCAGGAGAAAGCCACTGGACGGATGCAGCTGCTGCGTGGCGATGACCGGGCAAAGGATCAGAGCTATTTTTTATATCCTCTTTCTCAGGCAGTACTGCGCCGCCTGCTGCTGCCGGTAGGGCATTGGACCAAGGCACAGGTCCGGGCGCTGGCAGAGGAGAGGGGCTTGGTCAATGCCAGAAAAAAAGACAGCCAGGACATCTGCTTCATTCCGGGAGGGGAGTATGGTGCATTTCTAACGTCCTGGGGCGTTTCTCCGCAGCCGGGGGACTTTCTGGATACCAGCGGACAAGTCCTGGGCCGTCATCAGGGCCTGGAACGCTATACCACAGGTCAGCGTAGAGGACTGGGCGTCAGCGGTGGTCGGCCCCTGTATGTATTGCGAAAGGATCTGAAGGCCAATGCGGTGATCCTGGGCGATGAGTCGGAGCTCTATTGCCGGACAGTCTGGGCGGAGGACTTCCAGTGGGTTTCATTGCCGGAGCAGACGGATGCCCTTGCAGTTACTGCCAAGACCAGATACAGTCAGGGAGAGACTGAGGCTGTCCTGTACCCGGAGGACGAAGGGCGGGTCCGCGTAGTATTTGCCGCGCCGCAGCGGGCGGTGACTGCCGGACAGTCCCTGGTGGCTTACGTGGGAGATGCCGTGGTGGGCGGTGGTGTGATCTGCCGCGCCCAATGAGCCTGTCCATGATAAAGAGTTGCCCAGCGGCCCGGGAACACCGGCAGATACACCGGGGTTTCCGGGCCTTTGAAAGACTACAGGATAGGTGCCGCAGGCGGCCGGTACTGTTTTTTCGGCAGATCACCGGGTGCTGGCGGACCACTCCTCCTGGTAGATCATATCGTCTACATCTCCGTGGGGATATACTGTATCCATTTGCTGTACTTCCTTTCTTGCTTGGTTGCTGCCATATGGAGCAGGAAGCAGAGCGTCTCCCTGCTCACGGCATAAGAGCAGACATACCAGTCTATGCGGTACCGCCTTGAAAGATTCCTGAAAAATAAAAAATCTTTGTTTGAAGAAAACTATTGACATCCGGGTGCGTATATGGTATTCTATCAATTGCCGATATTCGCCGGTGTGGTGGAATTGGTAGACACAAGGGACTTAAAATCCCTCGGTAGCGATACCGTACCGGTTCGAGCCCGGTCACCGGCACCATCGAGGGAAAACAAGTAGATATCGCGGCGTGGAGCAGTTGGCAGCTCGTCGGGCTCATAACCCGGAGGCCGTAGGTTCGAGTCCTACCGCCGCAACCACAAAAGTACCCGGAATCACCTGATTCCGGGTGCTTTTTATTACTTTTTCAGAGGGTATCATCTGGGGCTTCTAACACTTTTCTAACCATGCCTTCAGGAATTGATATCATCCCCTGCAGTGCAGGCAGGTGATCTGCCAATGTGGAAGCCATCTGCTGATGGGCTGATGATGCTGAGTGGATATACGTATCAGCAGCAAAGTTAAAGAATGGAAAATGAAGTGGATGAAATGACTAGCAGTAATCAGGTTGTAGAAAAGAAATTATTTGCAATGCAGGCGTTTATGCAGGGGGGCAGGTAAAGGGCTTACCGTTGTGGTAAAGAGCATGTTTCCGGCTATTGTAATGGCGTATGCAGCTATTACTTATTTTGGAGAACAATGTAATTATCCCTGTTTTTGCTGAATGAACCTCCAAATCCTGTTGCTTTTGCGGTTCTTGGTTGAGGGACGATTCGATAAATGTGGGTTACAAGCGTTCCCTTTTTAGCATCAAACCGGGGTGAGCCAACAGCCCCTGCCACCTAGACAAACACCCTCTCTGATAGACGGTCCTAACCGGCGGATTTTGAAACTGGTCTGGCATATCTAAATTCGGTAGCTAATTACTGAATTCCACTCCGCGGGACCCCCAAAATGTATGGCTGATGCTCTCTGCCAAAATTCTTCCGCCATTGTCCGCGCCTGTGCGGTTTATCGTTTAGGGTTGACAGACTCAGCTGATTGTATACTTCGCTTCTTTAACGGGTGACTTCTGCATGGTGTTACCTTAAGTGTTACTCTTCTTAATTGCATAAACTGATTTTTTGGTTTTTAGGTAGAGGCAAAATACGATTCCTGCACAAGCGATGAGCGAAAGAGAACAAAGAGTTTGTCCTAATGCATACGAGTTGTTCTTGTTGTAAAGGACGGCAATCAGTGTATTATTAACAGCACTTGTCAATGTTCCCATCATTACAACCATGGATAAACATGTATCGTATTCGTTTTTATGATGGAATATATCTCCTAATAGAAGCGGAATCTGGACTGCAATAAAAGCGGTTGCCTGTCCACAAAAGGCTGCGGCTATCTTGAGAAGAAGCAGGTTGTCTGTTTGTTGGAGTAAAATAAAAAAGCCAACAGACATTGAAGTGAGTGTCAAAATGGCTGTCCGATAGATGCCGATGGAGTCATTAAGTAAACCGCTGAGCAACTTTCCTCCCACATTTCCCAGCATATAGATAGAAACCAGTACAGCGCCTGTAGAAAGGGGCAACCCTAGATCATGCGCGAAATTCGACAAATGTTGTCCGTAGCCGCTTGCCATATAGGCTATAATGGTAAGGAAGGAAACTGGGAGAAAGACGGACAATAAATTTCTATCAAGCGCAACTTTTTGCGTGGCTGATTCCGGCATATCATTCTGACTCGGACCTCCATATGGTTCCATCCCCAGTTCTACAGGTGTCCTAACTAAAAATGCTAAAATCGGTATTGCTCCAACCAAAAAGGCAATGCTGCCTATGGAAATATAACTCAATCGCCATCCAATCGTATTGATCATGCGCTCTATGACAATGTTCATTATACTGGCAAGCGCACCTGACATCATCGTAGCGAAGCCGATTGCAAATCCTCTGCGCTTTGTAAACCAGGCCTTAATAATATAAGATATGGGATAAATTGTCATAAAGGAACTTACTGAGCCCTGGATGCCACCTATAATATAACACTGCCACATCTCCTGAGCAAATCCATGAGCAACTGTTCCGCCGCAGAAAAGAGCGAGATATAAAAGCAATACCCGTTTAATCGGCCATTCGCGGAATAATTTTGTAATAAGCGGTAACGCCAAAACGCCTACTATACCACCACATGTAAGGTAAGTCGCATAGGTTGTTGGGGAAACTCCTATGCCATCTGCTGCTGGAGCAAAAAAGATTCCTCGGCAATGTATCACCATTCCTGATACCGCGCCTGATATACAGCAACAAACAAAAAGGATTTTCCACGCATAATGTATTTTTTTCATGTGCTTCTCCATGATCTTATATTCTTCTTCTATGCTAATATTGCGGTAATTTCTGAAATGTTTTCAAGTTTATCTAGATCATTTATAAGCTGCAACAAACGGTCTGTCTGAGTTTTTCCCAATCGCAAAAAGCTTGTTTTTTCAAAACGTTGATATATTTCCCCTTCCGTCAAAGGCTGAAGGGTCTTTTGTTCTTCACTGTATCTGTTACCATCCTTTGTCTGAACGGTAACGCGTGCAGATCCTGTCCCGGCTTTTGTAAACTCTTTATTCTCGATTATGTGGCATCTCCTCATCAGATCCAAAATATTATCTTCAATAGGCGGAGCCCAAGTAATGCTTTCACAACTTCCGAGGAAGAGAGTACTTGCCACGCCCAAAGCGATGCTCATAATTCCTTGCACCAGCGTATTGATCTCTTGGTTGTTTGAACATCCGGGATAATTTTTAGCGGAACGGGTCACTTCAATATAGACTTCATTAATATTTTCAGGACGAATTTCTGGATACTTTTGCAGGAGCTTCGATGCTGTCTGTGCTGGGTTTTGCACCATATAACAGCTGTCTATCGGCTTATGGATGACCTGTAAGATATGATATTCTTTCCCAAGATCGCTGAAAATCTTTTCTGTGTCGCCAGAAACTTCTAATGCGTTAAAAAGGCCGTTGCTGCCCTCCAGAACCGTTTTGCATCCTATTGCACCAGCCTCTGCCAATCTCATGGCAAAGATACCATTTCGAGCACCCCAGCCGTTTTGAAATACATCTTCACCTGTTCCGGCTACGGCCCACTCGTTTATTCCACCGCAGGAATGACATGAAAAACTTGCCGCGGAAGCGATTCCTTCGGCACTTAGCTTTGTCATTTTAGCGGCAGCAAATGCTGCCCCCACGGGTGCAGACAATGCGGTGCTCCTCCAGCTCCGGCTTGAACGACTATTCAAAGCCTTTCCGATGCGGATCATTGTTTCATACCCAGCTAGCAGGGACTCTAAGACTTCTTTGCCACCTACTATTCTCTCTTCGGCCAACGCAAACGTTACCGGAATCAATATTGAACCTGGATGACATCCTGCGGAAAGGCACGTATCATTGCGAGATGTAATAGCTCCCTTAACTGTATTATAAAAGGCAGCATCTGCCGCATCAGCTTTTTCCCCTGTGCAGAAAAGCGTTGATGCACACGATGCGCTGTTTCTATGGATGGACTTAAAAGCTGCGTAGCCTCTGCCGTCGATTGTTGGAGATATACAGCATTCCAGAGCATCAATAATACATAACTTCAGCTTATTCTTCACTTCGTCTGGTAGATCTTTGTATGATATTCCATTTACATAATTCGATAGTTTTTCGATTTGTGTGTACCTTTCATCGGTAATACAATTCATATGCGTCTCCTCTTTTTATCCTGTTTGTCTTAAAAAGCCGCCGCCGATAAAATTCAGCGGCGGCTTTTTGCGATTATTAAGCCATAAGTTATTGTTCCCTGGATTATCGCCGCAGGAAGAGTTCTTATCCCATAATAACCGACGGCAGCCAGCTGATCAGAGGCGGGAATACAAGTAGAATCGCCACAAGGATCATCATACCGATGTAGTAGGGAATAGATTCTTTAATTGTCTCCGAAGCTGGGCAGTCTGCGATGGAGGAAGTAATATAGATCAAACTGCCAACAGGCGGCGTATTCTGGCCAATCTGAATGACCAACACCAGCAAGACGCACAGCCAAATCAGATCCAGATCCGGTATGGCAAGAAATGCCGGAACTAAAATAGGCACAATAACGAACTGCAGGATACCGGATGAGATGAAGCAACCCAAGATTAAGAATACCACACAGATAAACGCAACTACGGCAAACGGACTGTCGCCGAAAATTGTCATGGCCTCTAACAGATAATTTGCCACGCCCAATCGGCTGATGATCCACTTAAATACGCCGGATGCCCCCATCATGATTAGAATAGCCGAGAGCTGGAGGCCAACATCAATCAAGGCTTTGATGACGACCTTGATATTGAGTTCTTTGTAGCATGCAGCCAAAATCATTGCCAGGATAACAGAGGCTGCACCGATTTCTACGACTGTACCTATGCCAAGCAGTAGGCAGACCATTACTCCTGCTGGAAGGAGAAGGGCAAAAAATCCGCCTTTCGCTGTATGCAGAACGTGCTTCCAGCCTCTAAAGGATGTACAGGGGAAATTACGTTTCTTGCTGATATAATAGGAGATAATTAGTTGTGTGACACCCAATAGGATGCCGGGAACAATTCCTCCAATGAACAGGCGGCGCACAGAAACGTTGAAATAGATGCTCAAAAACACCATACCTGTAGAAGGCGGAATAATGGGGCCAATTGAAGAAGATACCTGGGTGATAGCTGCCGCATACCCTGCCGGATATCCTTCCTTTTTCATCATCGGAATCATCAGGGAGCCAACAGATGCAGTGTCTGCCAGGGAGGAACCGGACACGCCTGCAAATACCATTGATGCAAGCACATTGATATGGCTCAACGCCCCCGGAATATGGCCAATCAGAGATTTAACAAATTCTACGAGCCGGTCTGTCAAGCCGGTGTGGTTAAGAATACCACCCAACAGAAAGTAAAGAGCAATTGCAATCAGTGCTTGGTTGCTGACTCCGTTGACTAGACCTTGGCCAAATACAGCCAGAGGTACTTCACCGGTAAGGAACATAAACAGCATGCATCCGCCGCCCAAGCACAGGAAAATCGGCATGCGGAAAAACATAAGGAGAAACGATGTTCCAAAAATGATCAAAAAAGCCAATCCGATAGAAATATCCACTACTTGATCACCAACTTTCCGGATTTTGCATCAAAGACATCTTCAGCAAATGTGATTAATTCAGCGGCAGCAATAAGAGCCCCTTCTATGGGGAGAGGAAGATAACGAAGACTTTCGTCAAACCCCAGGATGGAAATTGAGAAGCCCGAATTGTACTCTACTGTCTCAATCCCGATAACGATATACAAAATGCCTGTAACAAAAATGAGAACATGGGCAACCCAGTGCGCAATATTTTTTACACTCTGCGGTAATATCTTTGTGGCAGCATCCATTTTAAGATGGCGTCTTTTCAATGTAACCCATGCCGCACCGAAGGCCGTTGCATAAATAATGGTGAGAGTAGACACTTCTTCGGCCCAGGTGAAGGTAAAGTCAACAATATATCGGGTAACAAGCTGCGTAAAATTTAAAACAATTAGTCCAAAAATTGCAGTGGCAACAATAAAACTGCAAATGTGGCAGAAGCCATCGTCAATTTTTTGTAATGTTGCTCTCATTACTCTCCCTCCGACAGAGCGCGTATATCATCGATCAGTCCCTCGGAAAACAAGTCGCCCTCTAAATCTCTGGCTGCTTCCAAAGCGGTAGTCTGGAAAGCCTCAAGGTCGACATCCTCGACAAACACTGCATTACAATCGGGATCTTCTGCAAATTGTGCCTTTTCGTATTCATAATAAGGAACGCCGTCAATGCCAGAACCGTAGGAAATATCCATTGCGTTTTCGTAAGCGAAATCCATGGAATCCAAGACCCACTGCTGCTCCTCTTCGCTTAAACTATTCCATGTATCCATGCTCATGAAGCAACAGATCCCCTGCTGGACATAATCAATCTCTGTGATATAGGGAGCAACTTCATACGTCTTCATATTGTAGAAAGCGGTAATCGCGTTCTCCCATCCATCACAAAGATTGTTTTCTAAGCCGGAATATACCTCTGTGGCGGGCAAAACCACGGGATTCGCGCCCCATGCCGTCCAGATTGCTGTAGCTGCCGGATTCTCTGCAACGCGAATTTTCATGTTGTTCAGATCATCGGGGTGGGAAATGGGCTTAATGGTATTCAAACTGCGCGGCATAGAAGGCGCCAGCAGGCCAATCCACTTAAGATTGTTTTGTTCCTCTACTTCTGAAATGAGATTAGCAAAACTCTCGGAATCGGTATAGCGCTTTAGATGATCAAAATCATCAAACAAATACGGAACTGAGAAAACAGCTGTATCCTCCGCTCCCTTCAAGGTCGTCAGCGTATCCAGTCCGCACATATGGATATCGATATCTCCGGCAGACGTCTGTGCAAAAAGTTGAGCTGTATTTCCCAAGGCGGCACCCCAGGAGCATTCCGCCGTAAGTTTCCCTTCAGAAATTTCTGCCATATGCTGCTTCATTACAACAATCGCCTTCTGACCTGTATAAGGGCCTACATCTTCACCCGTGCTGTTAGGAGAGGTCGTGGCAATCAGCAGGTGACGGGAACCCTCGGCCATGTCACCGCCGGTTTCAGCAGTCTGGGAATTCCCACTATCAGAGGAAGTATTCGCATTATTGCCCCCACAGGCAACAAGAGAAAAAACCAGGCAAAGAGAAATAAGAATCAAACTAACTTTTTTCATCATATACTCCTTTTCCTTGTAACACATCTTTGCATAACCCTTAACTTTTTATTTGGCAAGCTAACTATATAGAAAAGCTGCTAAAAATGAGGCTTTTTGTAAAGAGATTTCATGTATATCGCATTTAGCAGTGGGAGTATCTCAACACAAAACTCTGTCAGAGTCAAACATTGTACTCTGTTTTTCCTGTTGCCATATACGGCAGGACCTTTTCCTGCAGCATTTTTTGTGCGTAAGCTACCCGTTCCTTTCTGGTTGGCAACTCAGCCATTGTATAGTACGCATCACGTGTCATTTGGATTAGTGCTTTGGGGTAATCAATTACTTTATGTATGTATTGCTCCACAGTAGGCCAAAAATCTTCGTCCTCCACAATACAGTTGACAAGGCCCATTTGATATGCAGTTTCAGCGTCAAACGTGTCACTGGAGTATAGTGATGCCAATGCCAATTTTTTAGGCATACTCATGGCTGACACCATCACCATCATGGGAACGCCACCCATACGGACCTCGGGGAATCCAAATCTTGCTGTTTTTTTCGCTACTGCCATGTCTGCTTCCAGTAACCACCCCATTCCTGCCTTCAGGCAGTCTCCATTAACTGCTGCGATCGTTGGAATATTAATTTTTTTCTTTATCATTCCGGAACGCGTGATCGCTTCTGCATAAAGCCGCTGCTCTTCCGGATCGCCAGCGTTTACACGGCCTCCTGTATAGAAGTATTCCCCTGTTCCTGTCATGACAATAACACGGATATCCGGATCGGATGCTACAAACTCATACGCATCAGAGAGGACGTTCATGGCTTTCCAATTCATGCCGTTTTTTTCGTGCGGTCGATCAATTTGGATCTTCATTACAGGGCCGTTAACCGTGACAATAATGCCCTCTTTATTCAAATTAAAGTCTGCCACAATATTTCTCTCTTTTCGTCATAGATTTACTGCTCATCAGAGCTCTTCAAATGTTCGGCGATTTCTATATTCTGGTTAAATTTCTTTCCCAATTCCAACCACTGATTGACACCGAATAGTTCGTGGAATCCTTTGCCACCTAATTCTTTGTCGATTTCAATATACTCGTGATTCGGAATGTCACTCTTAGCATCCAGACATTTCCGCGCAATATCACGCATGCCGCGGATTGCGCCACCCATTGTGAAATGCATGGTAATCAAATTGTATCCCCAACTTACCAGCTGCTCGTATGTAACCTTGGGGCTGGCGCCTTTAGACGCCATTGCAAACATCTTTAGTCCGTGTACAAGCTGTCCGGCCTTCTCGATGTCTGCTAAAGAACCGCATCCCTCAATAAATGATACATGAGCGCCGGCGTCGATCGCCTCGTTACAGCGCCGGACTGCTTCGTCAAATCCGAGGGTATGGTATGCATCTGTTCTAGCAATCAAAATGCAGCCAGTTCCTTCCAATGCATATGTCGCTGCACGAATCTTGCTGATATAGTCTTCTCTTGGGATTACTTGTTTACCTTTCAAGTGGCCACAGCGCTTGGGAAACGTCTGATCCTCCAGGTGAACTGCCCGAGCTCCGGCGTGGGCCACACGCTTACAGGTGCGAATCAGGTTTAATTCATTGCCGAAACCAGTATCAATATCCACAATCATTGGAATTTCTGTGCAGCTGGAAATCCGTTCAACAACGCCAACTAACTCATCCTGTGTCACCAGACCTATATCTGGTACACCACAAAGGCTGGCTGCCAGATTTCCTCCCGAAAGGCACATCGCAGAAAATCCCGTTTCCTCTACAATCTTGGCCGAGACACAATCATAGACACATGGGGCAACAACTGTTTCCTCCTTCATCATATCGAGAAAACTTGGTTTTTTATGAGGCTTATCGTAAATCAAAATAACCCCTTCCTTTCTCCTGCAATATAGCGAATATTTTATGTGGGTATCTTCTCTATGTGTCTATTATAAACGTTTATAATTTAAACGTAAAGCAAAAATAATTTTTTGGTTATTGTGTTTAAAAAACATTGGCTGATTTTATTTGTAAATACAAAAAAATAAAACATTTAAACAAGCGTTTCTGCGCTTTGCATTTTTGAGAGTAAACATTATAAATTATTTCGTTAATATTTTCTTGGCGCTTATATTTTTTGTAGTAGCCATATCCGCTCTAATATGCTATACTCCTATAAGTAAATAACGTTTAGATGAATGGAGGTGCAATATGATTGGAAACCGAATTCGCTTAGCTCGACAGGCAAACTGCCTTTCTCTCCAGCAACTTGCAGAACGAATCAGCACTTGTGATTTTTCAATTACCAAAACAGCGCTTTTTAACTATGAAGCGGGCAGAACCGTTCCCAACCAGCAAATGCTTTCCGCCTTAGTTCATGTGTTGGGCATCAAGGAAGCTTTTTATCATCTTCCAGACTGGACTACATTCAATCCTCAGATACAAGGACAATGCGAAATTGCTTCTGCTAGGCTTCAGGAATTGCTTGCGTATATGCAAATCGAAATTGAGAGATTTCTTACTGTTTCAAAAAAAATAGGAATTACTTATTCTGCCCATTTACCAAAGAAATTCTCCGTTTCTATCAGTGAACCAGAAAAAATAGAAGCTGCAGCGATTGCACTGAGAAATATGTGGGGCATCGGAAAGTACGCTATTCCGAGCGTATCCAATCTTTTAGAAAGTAATGGTTGGATTTTGTTTTCGCTTCCTGAAATTTTTAATCAAAATCATATCAGCGGAGTGGAAACATCCAGTGGTCTTCTGTTTATGTTTTCAACTCCTGAGCCTTTTTTGGATAACCGCCGTGAAAATATGTTGCGTGAACTTGGAAAACATATACTTGAATATCCGGCCAATGAGGAAATTTTAATATTAGACTTTTTTGCCAGGGCGTTACTCTTTCCGAAAGAATCCGTTGTTTACGAGTTTGGACAACATAGATCTCATCTAAGGTCAGAGGAAATGGGATGCGTAAAGCAAAAATATGGTCTTTCCAGGCGCAACATTGTAAAACGACTTAAAGATTGCGGCGTTATTAGTGATGAATATTATCGAGAATACAAGCTTCGTATCCAACAAAGCCACCATCTATTGAGGGAAACACCCACAAATACGCTTTTAAACTTTTTTGAAGAACCAACCACTGTATATATGTGCCTACAGCAAGCAAAAGCCGAAGGGCTTATTTCTGAAAGCGGTGGATTGGGGTTTGATTTTGTCTACTGAGTGATTTTCAAAACTAGGCGCATTACAAACTCCACCCGCTTCTCATGCTAAAACTCTTGCTGTCTCTTTGTCGATTTTTGGGTAAAACATTACTTTGCTTGGAGTTTCAAATCTATTATTGGAATTCATTTTGAATTGCAATGCCATCTAGCTGTTTGCAAAGGAAAGTTACTTCAGTATCGCACTTTGGTAAAACGTAACCTTTAAATTTTGCAGCGGATTGCTGGAATACTGTTCGGAGAAAATATTTCCATAATAGCGGATAATATGGCGAAGTCTCGGAGAGCGGAAGATCTTGTCCGAGATTGGGGAGATCACTATGGAGAAAAGCTTACAGGCATAGAACTGTCAAGAGAAATCGCTGCTTGGAGGGAGAGGATCATGGCCTGTAGCAACAGCGGCATCAGCGTCAGAGCATGGTGCAAAGGAAATGGCATTAGTACTGCCAGTAACTATAAGTGGCAAAAGAAACGGTTTTGCCTTGCGTCGAAAAGTACACCGCAGTTTGCTGCGGTATGTGTTGTAATTTGTGCTACCGTGTATTAGGGAAATGTTTCGATAGAATCCTTTCTGGTGCGGATGCTTAAGATGAATAGTCATGCTGCTTCGGATTCTAACGTCGTGCTGAATGATTTTACCGGAGAAGACAAAGTTCTATGTCGTGTGTGGATATGTCGACCTCAAATGGGGAGATGCGGGTTCGGCCGGCATCGTTCAGCAGCTGCCTCAGTTGGATTTGTTTACCAATACGCGGCTTTTATTCTGTAGCTGATGCTGGGAGGATCAAAGCGCTACGCTGAAAGAAGTTGGATTTTTGCTGCTGTACAAACGACAGGAGTTCAGCAGCTTCCAATTGTCGTGCAGTGAGGAACAGGCCTGATTGTTGACCCGCAGTAGTATCCCAATAGGCTCCTCAATTGTTGCGGGCCTCACTTGTCCATGCCAACGGAGAATTCAGAACTGCTTCCTGTTGTTTCAGACGCTTGTTATAGAAAAGAATATTTTTATGTTACTATTGCTGAGACAAGAAAAGTACAGTTTGACATTGTGCCTCCCACCATGAGAAAAGGCATTGTAACTTAAAGGTCCTAGAGATCTCAGCAAGGTTTAAGTGGGGGGTGAGTCGGATAAAGATCGTATTGGATACGCTGGCAGAGTCCGGTCTGGTGGAAGCTTTAGGGAATAGTATGAGAAGGAATTATACGCTCACTCCACAGTCTATGGCTAGGACAATGCGGCACCCTATATCTGTCGAACTTTCTTGGGAAAGAGCTATAAGAAATCTCTGTATATAGCATCTTAAACCGCCGATTATCCATTTTACGTTGAGGACAAAATCTTTCTAACATTTTTTCTAACAGAAATCCCGAAAGCGGCGATCTCTCAACGTTTGAAAGCAGGACCATTGAGAACTGCAGTGAAAAATTGCAGAGGGAAAGTGCAAAAACCGCTCCTATATCAACGGAATTTGAGCACTTTGAAAGCAAAGATAATTTGAAATCACCCTCATAACCCGGAGGCCGTAGGTTCGAGTCCTACCGCCGCAACCAGAAACCGCTGGAATCGTAAGATTCCAGCGGTTTTTTCGTATTCGCGATATCGTATCACGGAGAAAGTGAAAGATTATGAGTAAAATCAATTCTAAATGCAATATTGCGTTGCTATTACAGGACCGCAGCTTTTATGGATGAATCAAGCACCTTTTGAAAAACAGCACCATACATTAAAATTTTTATAGATTCTGGTGTATTCCAAAGAAATACAATATTGACATATTTTTTATGAAATGCTATAGTCTATATATTCATATTGCACATATTTTCGGGGCGGGTCAGCCCTTTAAATTTATTTAACGCTGCATCACGACAAAAGTGGCGGATGGAAATTACTGTCACAAAAGTATCTAAATACCTTGTAAGAGAGACAAATTCTTTGTTTTTCTATTGCTGTATGGGAAGGAGGACGTAAAAAAAGCCAGGAAAATTAGCGGTGATTTGCAGGTACAACAGAAAAAAGTGTGGAGGAGGAAGAGTTAATGAGGAGATCCTTGGTAGTGAAGAAATGCTTCGCATTGATCCTGACACTCGCGGTAGTCATGTCGTGCACAATGCCGGCAATGGCTGCAGGTTTCCCCGTTGGCGCCACCAACAAAGTCGTTACCGTTGAAAGCGGACTGAACGCTGGCACATATATTGCCAACGACGGATGGAGCGCCTCGACCCCTTATTCCAAAACCCTCGAAGAATCCCGAGTTACAATCCCCAACTATCACTATTACGATGAATGGGACGAGTATGTGTTCGATCCCGACAATTATGTAGCGATTGAATGGCATGAAGATGGATTCCCCATGCGCGCGGGCTATAGAACTGTTGTAGACTATATGGGCGAAATGAAATATCTTGCCCAGACTTACCCTGAAATCACAAAACTGTCCATCATCGGCTACAGCTGGGGCATCAAGGATGACGCTGTGGCACTCAATGGCGTGTCTAACGACAACGTTGATCCTGAGCGCAGTATTCCCATTTATGCGCTTGAGATCTGCAATAATCCCGGCGAGATGGACGGGCGTCCTGCAACCCTGCATCAGGCAGGTAACCACGGCGGTGAGCTGGACGCTAACGAAATGTGCATGAACCTTGCCTGGTACCTGTGTACGCAGTATGGTAAAGACGAGGAGGTAACCGAACTGCTGGATACCACCAGAGTCTATCTGCTGCCCTATACCAACCCTGACGGCAATATCATCAACTTCCGTGATCGCAGCAACATTAACCCTGCCGCTCGTACCAACGCACGCGGCGTCGACCCCAACAGAAACTGGGCTTACCGCTGGGGTTCCAATAACGGCTCCCTTTCCAACCTCGGCAGCACCCATCGCGGCCGCGGTCCTAACAGTGAGCCTGAAACCCAGGCTATCTCCAGCCTGTACAGAAATGATAACATCATTTCTTCCATTTCCGGTCATACTTCCGGCCAGATCATCATCTTTGCATGGGCGTTCCTGCGCAATACCACTGATGGACACCCCCTGCTGACCCAGCTGGCTAAGGAACAGGCAGACCTCAATGGCCATACTCCTCAGAATGGTAACGTTATGTACGCCCAGAGCGGCGAGATCAACGACTACCTCTGGGGCTCCATGAGAGCGTTGGGCTTCACGTTTGAGTACAGTGACAGCCAGGTCCAGTCCTACCTGGGCTATGAGGATGGCGATCCCTATATCACTGCCTCTTATCTCAACGCCGCCGGCAATCCCAAAGAGATGAGAACCAGCTATAGCAGTGTGGAAGGCTCCGGTATGCCGTCCAAGGATGTAACGGCTCAGCTTGCATTCCTCGATGACGAGTGGATCTCCTTGGGTTACCAGGATCTTACTGCTGAGGAAGAGGGCAACGGCCTGAGCAAGGACCCGGATGAGCCGGACTCTGTAGGTCCCCTGCTGAACCGGATCTCTGTGGAAAAGATTCAGGCGGCTATCACAGCCAATCCTGATTTTGTGAAGGGGAAGATCTTCCTCTCCCATGTTCCTGAATCAGCAGAGATCGGTAATGAGATCGCTGCGCTGCTGAAGGCCAACGGCGCTGTGGGTTGGATCGTAACCGGCACTTCTTCCAATGGCGGCTACAGCCAGCCCCGGATCAACTATGGTGCTGATGGCTTGCCCGTTGCCGGCTTGACCAAGGGTTATGCTGCAGACGTTTTCCAGAAGGCGGTAGAGGATCCCACCATCACGGTGACGCTCAAGTCCACTATGGCGGATCTGCACTCCCTCTACTATGAGTGGAGCAGACAGAAGCCCGCTTACATGGCAAATATGAGCTATGCCCGTGAGTATGCCAACCAGCTCAAGGGCACCATCCTGGATGAAAACGGGAACAAGATCGATGCTACGCTGGAAGCGTCCCTCGTCATCGAAGGCAAGATCATTGATGTCGACTCCAACTATGGCAACAGCGACGTCGTGATCGAGCGCAGCTATGATGAGCAGTGGAAGGAAATCCAGCGGACCCACTATGATGTGGAAGGCGGAGACTACACCTGGTACATGCTGCCCTCCAAGCAGTCCGAGTACGCTGACAAGGGTTGGACGATCACTGCCAAGACCCCCGGCAGATACACCGAGACTGTAAATGTAAAATTCCCTGTGGATAGCGAGAATGCCATCAAGCATGAAAAAGATCCCGTCGTCTATGCCGATCCTCTCTTCCAGCAGGTGATAACTGATGTTAACTTCACTCTGCCCAAGGCGTTTGAAGTGGATCAGGATCTGAACGCACTGCTTGGTACTGGCGGTACGATCACGATTACTACCTATAATCGTGATGGCGCAGTGGCTGATGTACCCGGTGTGTACGTTGAAGTTAACGGCGAGGAGCTTTATGTGAGACCCCTTGGAAACGGTAAGTACTCCGCTATGATCCCCGCTGCCGCTAAGGACATCTCTGTCGGTTGTGCGGGTGCTGAAGCAGAGACCGCTTCCAGTTCCAACAACGACGATGTGGCCCTTGTGTATGCCCTCAAGGAGAAGGCAAGCCTGGAGCTCACTACGGATGTTGATACCCTCTCTGCTGGGGATACCTTCGGTTTGAATACCGCGTTTGTGGAAGAAGTGTACACAGACAGTGTTCGTTTGACCTATACCTATAATCCCGAGCTCTTTGAGGTAAATCTGGAAGAGTCCCTTGCTAACTTTGAGAAAGCTGGCTATTCCGTCCTCGATTCTCATGTCGATGAAACGGGCGGCCAGGTTCAGGTAACGCTCACCAAGAATGATGACGAATCCGGGTATAAGGAGTTCTATCCCTTTACCTTGAAGAAGGTGCAGCATACGGCACTTGGTGATAATGGGGAATCTTACAGCGATGATCCTTCGAGTCCGTCTTATAGTGAATACTATGCTGGCGACAGAAAGGAAGGCTCAACAAAGGTTACCTTTAATTACCTTGACGAGGTCGGCGAGGACATGGTCTTTACAGCCAAGGCTGATATCGGCTCTCACGCGGATTACCAGACCATCAGTGTTGTAGCCAAATATATTGAAGATGGTGCAGAGACCGAAAAGACCAGCCATGCTGCCACTGTGACGTTCACTACATATGGTGAGAAGGTCCAGTAACAGGGCGCAGTCAGACCATTGCTGTGGCAGTTGACGGATCGGCACAGAGGCTGCCATCCGGCACACAACACTAAATGAAAAGGCAGGCGGAGTAATCCGCCTGCCTTTTTTGAAGTGCTGTTACCGCATAAGGAAAAGCTGTATGTTGGCCTGCCTCTAAGGCAGACGTGCAGTTTCCAAGGGGGGAGCGACCAACGGGAGCAAAACCCAAAACAAAAGGTCATCCTTTCGGATGACCTTTTGTTTTGGTGCGCCTGAAGGGACTCGAACCCGCACGCATTGCTGCACGAGAACCTAAATCTCGCATGTCTACCAATTCCATCACAGGCGCATATTTATGATCTGATATGTTTGATGTGATACCTTTCGCATTATACTCCATAACAGGTTAGTTTGTAAACGGGAAATTTCAAAGGTCAGCAGAGAGGGAATGTTGAAAAGGAAAATGAACCAGGAGCGGCAGATTTCTCCCTGGGGACACCCTTGCAAGAATGGCGAAAATGACATATAATTGGCGAAGTATGACTGACAATTTCCCCGCTTTGACGGGGAAGGAAAAGGAAGGATTCCCATCATGCCTACGCCTCGTGTCGCTGCTGTGCACGATCTCAGCTGCTTTGGCCGCTGCTCTCTCACCATCGTTATGCCTACTCTCTCCGCCATGGGGCTCCAGTGCTGTCCGGTGCCCACTGCCATCCTCTCTACCCACACCGGCGGCTTTACCGGGAACACCTTCCTGGATCTGTCCGACGAGATGACGGCTATCACCGCCCACTGGCAATCCCTGAAACTAGGGTTTGACGGCATTTACACCGGCTTTCTGGGCAGCCGTCGGCAGATCGGCCTGACAGAGAGCTTTATCCGTACGTTCCGCCGGGACAATACCGTTGTGGTGGTTGACCCTGTTATGGGGGACAACGGCAAGCCCTACCGGACCTATACCCCGGAGATGTGTCAGGGGGTCAAAGAGCTCAGCCGCCTGGCGGATGTGGTAGTTCCCAACCGGACGGAAGCGGCTATTTTGCTGGAACGGGATTATGACGAGGTCACACTGGAGCGGGAGGAGGACTGCCGCCGGTGGGCGGAGGAGCTGAGCCTGAAGGGACGGCGCTCCGTGGCCCTCACCGGCGTGACGCTGGAACCCGGACGGATTGGCGCGGTTTGTTTTGACCGGGCTGCCGGACGAACGGAGATGGTAGCGGCGCCCCGGGTGGAAGGCAGCTTTCACGGTACCGGCGACCTCTTTGCCAGCGTCCTCACCGGCGCTCTGGTCCGGGGAATGGACCTGTCCGCCGCCGCGTCCCTGGCGGCGGATTTTACTGCCCGCTGCGCCGAGAGAACGGCGGCACAGAACTACCCGACGCGGGAGGGCGTGGACTTTGAGCCGCTGCTGTGGCGGCTGGGAGCTGAATTTGCAGAGAAAGCCGGGACTATCCCGGCCCATACAGAAAGGGAGGAAAGGCCATGAGTTACGCGGATCAGGTATTTGTCAACGTCTGCCGGGATATCCTGGATAATGGTTTCTGGGATACGGACCTTGCCGTTCGGCCCCATTGGGAGGATGGTACTCCCGCCCACACGGTGAAGAAATTTGGCGTGGTGAACCGCTACGATCTGCGGAAAGAGTTTCCCATCATGACCCTGCGGCGGACCTACTTCAAGTCCTGCGTGGATGAACTCCTGTGGATCTGGAAGAAGAAGTCCAACGACACCCATGAGCTCCACAGCCGGATCTGGGATGCCTGGGCTGACGAAAAGGGCACCATCGGCAAGGCCTACGGTTACCAGCTGGGTGTCAAGCACAAGTACAGCGACGGCTGGTACGACCAGGTGGATAGAATCCTGAAAGATCTGAAAGAGAATCCTGCCAGCCGCCGGATGCTCACCAACATCTTCAACCACCACGACCTCAGCGAGATGGGCCTCTACCCCTGCGCCTACTCTATGACGTTCAACGTCAGCGGCAATACCCTCAATGCCATTTTGAACCAGCGCAGCCAGGATATGCTTACTGCCAGCAACTGGAATGTGTGCCAGTACGCCGTCCTGGTCCATATGATGGCCCGCCATGCGGGGCTGGAGGCCGGGGAACTGGTCCACGTCATTGCTGACTGTCACATCTACGACCGCCATGTGCCCCTGGTGGAGGAGCTCATCAAACGTGAGCCGCGGCCCGCACCCCGGCTCATCATCGATCCGGATGTGAAAAACTTCTATGACTTCACCGTGGACAGCTTCCAGCTGGAGGGCTACGACCCCTGGCCCTTTGATGAGAAGATCGAGGTGGCTATCTGATGAATACGATCGCTGCGGTGAGCCTCGACTGGGGCATTGGAAAAGGAAATGATTTGCTCTTCCACATCGGGGAGGATATGAAGCGTTTCCGGGCATTGACCACCGGGGGGACCGTGATCATGGGACGAAAGACCCTGGAGTCCATGCCGGGTGGAAAGCCTCTGCCCCGGCGGCGGAACATCGTCCTTACCCGGCAGAAGGATTTTGCCCGGGAGGGGGTAGAGATTGCTGCCTCGGTGGAGGAGGTGCTGTCCCTGGTAGCGGAAGAGGACCCGGAGAAGGTGTGGGTCATCGGCGGCGGTGAGATCTACCGCGCCATGCTGCCCTACTGCCGTCTGTGCTACCTTACCAGGGTCTACGCCCGGCCGGAGAGCGACGTATCCTTCCCGGACCTGGACACCCTGCCCCAGTGGCAGGTGCTGCGCTCCGGGGCCATTGTGTCCGACGGGACGCTGGATTACCAGTTTATTGAGTACATCAACCGACAGGTGTGATCCTGCCGGAAAGGGAGGAGGGGAGCGGATATGGCAGATCTGAGCACCGACGTGCGGTATATCAAGGGCGTTGGGGAGCAGAAGGCCAAGGCCCTGGAGAAGCTGGGCATCCGCACCCTCCAGGACCTTATTTCCTATTTTCCCCGGGCCTATGATGACCGCCGGCAGGTGGTGAAGATCAAGGACCTCCGGGACGGGGAGAGCGCCTGTGTGGAGGCCATGGTGGCCGCCGCCCCTACTCTCAGCCGCATCCGCAAGGGCCTGGAGTTGGTAAAACTCCGGGCGGTGGATGAGAGCGGCACCCTGGATATCACCTTCTTCAACCAGGCCTACCGAAAGACCAGCCTGATCCCCGGGGAGACCTACACCTTCTACGGCAAGTCGGAAGGGAATTTGCTGCGCAAAGCCATGACCAATCCGGTGGTGGAGAAGGAGGGGCGGCGGGAACTTACCGGGCGTATCGTCCCAGTCTATCCTCTTACCGCTGGTATCAGCCAGTTGACGCTGATCCGGGCCATGGAGCAGGGGCTTGCCGCCTGCCGGGACCTGCTGACGGACCCGCTGCCCGACCAGGTGCGGCAGGACCACGGCCTCTGCCACAGCGGCTACGCCTATGAAAAGATCCACTTCCCCGGCGATGAGAAGGAGCTGGAAACCGCCCGGCGGCGGCTGGTGTTCGAGGAGCTGTTCCTCCTGGCCATTGGCCTGAAAAAGCTGCGCCGGCGGCGGGATGGCCTGCATTGCCGCCCCTTTGAGGATACGGACCTGTCCTCTTTTTATGCGGCTTTGCCCTTTTCTCTCACCGGCGCCCAGCGCCGTGCCATCGGGGAGATCCTGACGGATCTTGCCTCCGGACGCCCCATGAACCGGCTGGTCCAGGGAGACGTGGGCTCCGGAAAGACCATGGTGGCTGCCGCCGCCATGGTCTGCGCTGTTCGCAATGGCCGTCAGGCGGCCCTTATGGCCCCTACGGAGATCCTGGCGGAGCAGCACTATCAAGGCCTTGCGCCGCTGCTGGAGAAGCTGGGGATCACCTGCGTCCTTCTTACCGGAAGCCTTACCGCCAAGCAGCGCCGGGAGGCGTTGGGGCGGTTGGAGCGGGGGGAGGCCCAGGTGGCGATCGGTACCCATGCCCTCATTAGTGCCGATGTGGCCTACCACCACCTGGGGCTGGTAGTCACTGACGAGCAGCACCGCTTTGGCGTGGACCAGCGGGCGGCTTTGTCCGCCAAGGGGGAGAATCCCCACCTGCTGGTCATGTCTGCCACGCCCATTCCTCGGACACTGGCTCTTATTATCTATGGGGATCTGGATGTGTCGGTGATCGATGAGCTGCCCCCGGGGCGGCAGAAGATCGACACCTTTGCCGTTACCTCTGCCTATCGTCAGCGGGTGTGGGAGTTTATCCGTAAGGAAGTGGCAGAGGGCCGTCAGGCCTATGTGATCTGCTCCATGGTGGAGGAAAACGACACCATTCCCGATGAGCGCAAGGCAGTGACGGAGTATGCCGGCATGCTCCAGGAGCAGGTGTTTCCGGAGCTGAAGGTGGGCTATGTCCACGGCCGGATGAAGGCCAAGGAGAAGGAACAGGTCATGGCCGCTTTTGCCGCCGGGGAAGTCCACATCCTGGTGTCCACCACGGTGGTGGAAGTGGGGGTGGACGTGCCCAACGCCACAGTGATGGTGGTGGAGGACGCGGACCGTTTCGGCCTCAGCCAGCTCCATCAGCTTCGGGGCCGGGTAGGCCGGGGAAAGCACAAGTCCTACTGCATCCTGATTTCTGATAACCGCAATGAGGAGACCCGGGCACGGCTGCAGGTAATGACAAAGACCGGGGATGGCTTCAAAATTGCGGAGGAGGACCTGCGCCTGCGGGGGCCCGGCGACTTCTTTGGCCGGCGGCAGCACGGCCTGCCGGCATTGAAGGTGGCGGACCTCAGCTGCGATGTGGCTTTGCTGCAGGAAGCCAGAGGGGCAGCGGAGGAGCTGATGGCAAAGGACCCGGAGCTGCGCCACTACCCGCTGACCGCTCTGCGGGTAGCCCAGATGTTTGCGGACAAAGGGGATACCCTGAACTGAAATATGTATCAACGCCGCCGCCTGTACTGTTCAGGCGGCGGCGCTGCATATATTGGCGGGGGAGGGGATGCCTGGTGGACCCGAGAGAACTGACGCTGCTGGTGACAGGGACGGCCAACGCCCTGTATGACAGCCTGCCTGGGGAAGACCTGGCGGTGCTGGCGGCGGTACTGACCCAGCTGGGGGATACGTTGGCTACGCTGGCAGCGCAAAGGGAGAGACTGGGAAGCGGAGAGGAAAAAGAAAAGTGACCTGGAGCAGCTTGCTCCAGGTCACTTATTATAGTAAGGGGGATCAGGCCAGAGTGGAAGCCTTCTTGCTCAGGACAGTCTTCTTCAGGAAGATGGACAGGAACAGGATGGCAACGACGATACCGCCCACCACAGCGATGGGATAGTAGGTGGACATGGGGACGTTCATGGGAGTCCACAGAAGGCCCATGCACTCGGGAGCCGCCAGGAAGTAGGTGGCGGACACGGCGGACATGAAGGTGGCAGGAATGGCGCAGATCTTGTAGTTCTTCTTGCTCTGCCAGAGATAGGTAGCGGCAGCCCACAGAGCGATCATAGCCAGGGTCTGGTTGGACCAGGAGAAGTAACGCCACACGATGCTGTAGTCGATCTGGCAGATGATGGCGCCCACAACCAGCAGGGGAGCGGTAAGGGCCAGACGCTTCTTCCAATCCTTCTGGTCGATTTTGAACCAGTCGGCCAGGGTCAGACGGGCACTGCGGTAAGCAGTATCACCGGAGGAGATGGGGCAGACCACCACGCCCAGCAGGGCCAGGACGCCGCCTACCTTGCCCATGGTGGAGGTGCACACCTCATACACCACGGAGCTGACACCGCCGCCGGCTTCCAGCAGGGCCTGGCTGCTCTCGTAGCAGCTCACACCGGCAGCAGCCCACACCATGGCGATGACACCTTCCGCCACCATGGCGCCGTAGAAGATCTTGTGACCTTCCCGCTCACTCTTGCAGCAGCGGGCCATCATGGGGGACTGAGTGGCATGGAAACCGGAGATGGCGCCGCAGGCCACAGTGATGAACATAAAGGGCCACACGGGGGTGCCGGAAGCGTGCTGGTTTTCAAAGTTGAGCCACAGCTCAGGCATCTCAAACTTGCCGGAGAACATCATGGAGCCGGCCACGCCCACAGCCATGACGATCAGGCAGATACCAAAGAGAGGATAGAGGCGGCCGATGACCTTGTCGATGGGGACGAAGGTGGCGACGAAGTAGTAGATCATCACGACCCACAGCCAGAAGGTAGCATCCAGCGTGTCGGGGGTGAGGATGGCCAGCAGGCCGGCAGGGCCGGTGGTGAACACCACGCCGCACATCACCAGCAGCACCACGGAGAACACACGCATGACGTTCTTCATGCCGTTGCCCAGGTACTTACCGGTGAGCTCGGAGATGCTGGCGCCATTGTTGCGCATGGAGAGCATGCCGCACATATAGTCGTGGACAGCACCGGCAAAAATGTTACCGAAGATGATCCACAGGTACACGATGGGCCCGAACAGAGCACCGCTGAGGGCGCCGAAGATGGGGCCGGTACCGGCGATGTTGAGCAGCTGGATCAGAAACACCTTCCAGGTGGGCATGGGGATGTAGTCAACGCCGTCATTGATGGCGATGGCGGGGGTATCGCGGTCATCTGGTCCAAAGATCTTGTTGACGAACTTCCCGTAGGTCAGGAAGCCAACCAGCAGGAAGACCAGACAGATGATAAAGGTAATCATGGAATTCCTCCTCACACACTGAGCCGAAGCTCTATATTGCAGAGATTGTTATATACCGTTTTGTGGGGGGAATCAAGGGTTGTTCATAATTTTTTAAAAAATTCGGCAATATTATCAAAAAGAAAATAAAAATTTTTATTAATGCGGCAAATAGCACAAAAAATTTGACGACATTTTTTGCATATCCTATAAAAAGCGTGGCGCTAAAAGGAAGGGCCGGTGCGGCGGCAGTAAGGCAATAACAAAATTGTGAAAGGAAGGGGAACCGCAGAAGCGGTTCCCCTTATGCGTGATATCTGCCTGATGCCAGGCAAATACAACAAGATTATATTCCGGCTTTTTTTGCCAATCGCTGCAGGAATACGACCAGCTGCTCTCGGGTCACAGGAGAGCGATACTGCAGATTCCCCTGAGTGTCTCCGCTGATCAGCCCAGTGTCCTCAGCCCATTGACGGGCTTCCTGACTCCACTGAGATGGCGGCTCATTCTTGAGCTTTTCCAGCCATCCCTGCATCAATTTATCGAATTGTTCCGCTGTCATCTGGTCATCCTCCTTATCCTGGCCCTGCTCCGGCACATATAGCGGCATAAGGGGAGGAAGCTTTCCGGCCAGGATCTTAGCATTGCTCCAGCTTCCTCCTGCATCCCATTGGATATGGGGACTGTCGGGGAATGAGCGCCAATCGCCGCCCCAACTGAACCCCATTTCTTTGGCCAGATCAGCAGCGGCCCGGAAGAAGGCTGGGTCGCTGTACTCCTTGCCGCGGATATTCTGGCAAAAATCCCAGGCGAGACCGGCTTTATCGCTGTGGAACGTGGGAACACGTCCGTTGGTTACGATAGTGCCGGGACGGGTGCGGCCTCTGGCGTAGAGGAATTCCTGGTATTCCTGGTCTCTTACGGTGCTGGTGACCAGTACAGCCAAACCGGCGGTACGGCACCGATCCAGCCAGATACGGCAATTGGCGGCTACATCCGGACGCAGCAGACCGATATCTCTGCTGTTGAGCATCTCTCTCGCTCCTTTCGGGGCAGAAGATTTCGCCCCATCCAGTGTATGCTGGGCACTGTCAGGAAGAAACGATTAAACAGCCATTTGGAATCCGAGCCAGGTATATTCTCTCTCGTGGATAATGGCCCAGGTATAGCCATGGGCATGACATTCCGCCCAGGTAAGGTAGCGGAAGTAAAACTCCACTTCTAGATGGCAGGGGATGATGTCCAGAATAATGGTACGGATGCGGTTAAAATCAGCCGGGATGCCGACAACGTCCGGAAAGATGACGCGGACATAGCCGAATTGCTCTTTTTCCTGAACGATGGCACGGATACCGCAGCCGGATATAGTGTCGTTGATCGCGTCCAGGGTAAAGCTGTCTCCGCCGATCCGCAGCAGAGCGGCAATAGCCTCTCTGCGCAGCTCTGTAGAGAAGTGGACAGGAGCGCTGGCAAAGAGGGATTCCCAGAGATCCAGCCCCTCTCCCACAGCAGTAGATAGGGAACTTTCTCTCTCTGCCTCATCCAGGGCTTGTTCCGCCTCGTCCAATCCGTGACCTAAGGCATCCAACTCGCTGGCGCTGAGGCTGCCTGTCGTCAGGTCGTAGATTCCCAGAGGGCGCAGCAGATTTTTCAGGTGGTCACTGTAACTCATGTCAGCTCCCCCATTCCGATATGGTCAGTGTACCCAGCCGGGGAAGAACAGTAGGGCCGGCCTCAATATCTGCTGTGGGAGTGGAAAAACGGTAATTTTCCACACTGTTCAAGTCGTAGAGAAGATTGCCGAGGGCGGCCATGGTGACGCCTTTCCCCAGGAGGGAACCGGTAAAAACGGCTCGCAGAGCAGCATCAGCGTCCTCCTTTGCGGTGGAGAAGGTATATCCCTGGGCAGGCTTCAGCGATACAGTAACGTCTACTGCTTTTTCTATAGGGGCCAGCACCTGAAGATCCACGGAGATCTCACGCCGTTCCTGCAGGTAGTCGTTGATGGCATCCAGCAGCTCCTCATCCGGGATACCGGCGTCTGTGGCCACATATACATCCACGGTTCCGATTCCCCGGGGGCGGCCGATGGCCCGGGCTGCCGCCACGCCGGTAAAAGACATGGCTGTGTGCTCATAGTAGGCGGCATTGGCTCCGTTTGGCAGACGGATGAAGGTATCCAGAAGCCGGGCGCGCAGGGATTCGTCGTCCTCGGCGTCGTCGCCTCCGCTGAAAGCTTCCGGATTGGTGCAGGCACGGATGCCGGGAGGCATGGCTGCCATGATGATGATGGTGTTGGCAGCCACATTTCCGTTCCTACCCGGTTCCAGAGCCTGGGCAGGGACGTCCACATACAGGGAGCCGGCAGAGAGGACAGCTTCTTCTGTTGTAGCGAAACGGATGCCCTCCTCTGTCATACAGGTAGTTCCCTGGGAGATGGTAAGGTCTCCGCCTACCGTGTTGGAGATGCCGAAGCGCAGCGTACCGGTGGCGCAGGTGGCCACACTGCGCTTAAGTCCCCGCAGAGCAGCCAGACGCTCCAGGTATTCACCCTGAGCGGTCTGAGGGAAACTTTGCTCCAATACCCAGCGGGCCTGCAGCAGCAGTCCGTGGACCTGGGCTGCGGCGGCATAGAGCCGTACAGCCAGGTCACAGGAGGGGGAAGGCAGATAACCACTGGCCTCAGCAAAGACGGAGAGCATCTCTCCATAGATTTCATCAATGGTTTTGGACATGTTGGTTCCTCATTTCTATACGGTAAGCGTAATGGACAGATCGCTTCCGCGATAGTCCATCAGCACTGCCAGATGAATGCGCCCTTCTCCGGCCGGCGTGAGGATGACGTCGGTGACTTCCACATCCTCTTCCGCCAGAGCTTCCGCGGCGAACAGCCGGGCAGCGGACTCGCGGCTGGCAGCCGGTTCCCGACCCAGCTGATAGAGTCTGCTGCCCAGCTGGGGAAGGAAAGGAAATTGTCCCCGCCGGGCGGTAAGTCGGAACAGGACGCGCTGCAGCAGAGCGCCGCTGCCCTTACACCGTTCGATGCCACCCAGACCGTCAGGCACATAGTCGCCCTGAATCAGCTTTGCTTCCATAGATTGTGCTCCTTTCCGGTGTCAGAGACCGCAGGCAGGGCACAGCTGTTTGTTGATGTAGAGCTTTCCCTCGATTTCCACGTTTCCGGTCACCTTGATGTTGCCTTTGATCTCTGTATTTCCTTCCAGCTTGATGTTTCCCGTAATCTCCGCGTCCCCTTCCAGCTCGATATCTCCCTTGATAGCGATGCTGCCATCATTTTTCAGATGTATGGAGCTGCCTTCAGAGGAATAGAGGAACAACTCTCCCGGGGCCATATCCTCCGGGGCGGCAGAGGCGGTCTCTGCTGCCACGACGCAGCGCTCCTGGCAGCCTACGCCGCCTTTGATCACCAGCACTGTATCACCGGCACGGGGCTGCCACACCAAGCCGCCGGGAGCAAATACCTCCAGATCCCGCTGCTCGCCCCGGGTCATGACAGAGGCGCTGGCGCCGCCGATGGTGGTCACGCCCATGTCGGCTACGGTACCCTCCTGTTCCACGGCCCGATAGGCGGAAAATTTTCTGGATAGCCACATAGGCCATTACCTCCTGCTCAATACGATTTCTGTGCGTTCTCCCGATTCGTCCAGACAGCATCGCGATTCCACCACATCGTAGGTGTCGCCGGGGCCCAGCTGTTCCAGGGCCAGATACAGTCTGTCTCCAGGGAATGCGGCAAAGGGGAGCGGTACCTCCAGGGTGATCTCCAGCTGGTCCAGGGCAGACTGGGCGATCTGGTACTCCCCGGTATAGCGTCTCTCGTCGGCAGTGCTGCGGGGCATATAGAGGACGTGGCGGCGGCAGCCCCCCTTTTGAGTGAATTCCTCATTTATCACCCGATGGCTGATGCCCTGGACCTTGTCCTGGATCAGCATCTCGGAGATCACGCCGTAGCGCTGTTCCCGACGTCGGAGGGAGCGTAAGGGTGTGTTTTTATCTGCCCGCAAGGTACGCCCGCTGCCCCATAAGGGCTTGATCACCAGTCGCCCATCCCGGGTGAAGTAGGGGTCGAAGCCGCCGTATCGGTGGGTGAAGCCCCGCAAGGCTTTCCACTGGCTGGACCCTGAGACCACGGCGTAGTTGGCTCCGGAGAGAGAGCTCTCTGTCTCACAGCTGATGCCGTAGGGGGATACATGATTTCCCAAAATATCTCCCAATGTGGCGGTACCATAGGTCAGTGCCTCAGACTCATTGTCCATCAGCAGTGCCGCCATGCCCCGGCCCTCCAGTGTCACCAACAGTCCCTGACCGGACAAAGAGATCTCATAGGCGTCGATAACGCCCCGCAGCATGATCTCACCGTCTTGGGAAGCGGTAAAACGGGTGGCGGCGGGCAGCACGTCCGCCATGCTGTCGTCATAGGGGCAGCAGGCGGTCATGCTGTCGCAGGGGACGCCGGCGGTGTAGGTAAGAGTCCAGGAGAGCAGAATGGGCAGCCGATATGATTTTCCATCCCAGGTGGTCAATTCCATGGTCAGCATGGGATCACCACCTGATCGCCCACATGGATAAGGTTGGGATTTTTAATGGATGGGTTGGCTGCCAGCAGGCTGTCAAGGCTTACACCGTAATTGGCGGCGATGCCCCATAAGGTGTCGCCGCTGACCACAGTGTAGGCAGGTTCGCTGTATCCGCTGGAAGGCGCCTCTGAACCGGAGCTCGTTCCAGACTCCAGTTCCTCATGGTAGCCGTCATAATGCTCATGGAACGTGAAGCTGTAGCGGACATAATTGGGAAGAGGGGCCTGTTCCAGCTTCAGAGAGGTAAAGAAAGCGTTGGCGGACTGCCAGACGGGATGGACCAGCAGACCGGGGCCGCCGCCGTAGAATACCGTGGCCAGCTTTTTGAATTCCTCGTAAGCGCCTTCCCCGGCAAATACGCCCTCGCCCCGCATGACGCGGCAGCTCTGCCCCAGATCCTGGGTGTAGTAGCGTCCGAAGGGGACTTTGTGGAGTGCCACCTGCCGCTCAAAGGTGATGGAGTAGGTAGTGGGGTTGTGAGGCCAGACATAGTCCTTGTAACACATAGGTGTCAGCAGCATAGTAAACCACCTCCATTAATACAGGGGAAAGCCGTTGTCATAGCGCCGGTCATCCCGCTGGAAGGCGAGGGAGACCGCTTCTGCCGTTAAGGGAGCGGGACCGGAGAAGGTCAGCTCCTCCTGAATGCCGCCCCATATCCCGCCGGATGCCTCCGGAAGCTGTACCTGCGGATAATAACCGGCGGAGCGGGGAGCAGACAGCTCCAGAAATTTCTGGACAGCGGGCATTTCTTCGGGAGGAGGGGAATCCCCCTCCTCCGATGCGTGGGGCTGATCGGATGGTGCTTCCTCGCTGGAGGGCGGCATCTCATCCGGCTGAGCCGTGGGAATGTTTCCTTCCTCCATGGCGGACTGGATCTGATCAGCGGAGATCTCCGGCACAGCGGACAGATCTGCTTGTGCTGCCGGCGGAGAAGCCAAGAATGAGACTTCGCTTTCCGCTCCGGGAGCGTCTGCGAGAAACGACAACTCAGCCTGGACAGCGGGCGCTTCCTGCAAGGATGACAGCTCGGCTTGGACGGCAGGCGCTTCCTGCACGGCGGACAGCTTTGCCTGCACGGCAGGTATCTCCCCCATGGATGATAGTTCTGCCTGAGCTGCGGCAGCATTTTGCTGAGATAGCAACAGTTCAGCCTGAATCGAAGATGCTTCCGGCAGAGAGCCCATAGGTGTCGTTTGCTTATCGGTTGGTACAGAGGACGGTACAGCTGACACCTCATTGTTTCCGGACAATTCCGCCTGCATGAGCTGCTGAAAACGCTGCGGGTCAAAAGCCGGGCTTTTCTCAGCTTCCTGTGGAGTGGAGCGGCTATTGTCGGCAGCCATCAGCTGCTGCAGCTGCTCCAACAGATGGGAAAAGCGGCCCAGTTCTTCCAGAGGGAGCTGGATGTTCAGCTGAATACCCTGGCTCATCAGGCGCCGACCTCAATGCGGCTGGTGGCCATCAGCGTCACTTTTTCCGCCACCATAGAGCCGACTTTGCCCTCCTCCTGGATGGCGCTCCACTGGCAGCCGCTGTAAATAACTTTTCTGTCAGGTTTACAGATGACCAGGGAGAAATCAGCCAGTTTGAAGAAGTCAATGCCGTCGCTGATGGCCTCATCGGTGGCATAAAGCCGGGTCAGCTCAAGGACATATTTGTTCTGTCCGTTGATGGTGGCCACGGGTTCACTTTCGCCGAAGGCCTCCACTACCTGACTGGTTTTGGTTGCCTTGGCGGTGTAACTCTGGACCACTGCCACTTTTTTGCCGTCCAGCTCCAGATAGATGTCACAGCTGGTAGGAAATCCTGTTACCTCCATGTTGATGCCTCCTCAATTAAATGGTGATATGGGCGGTGAGGTAGATCTGGTTAAGGCCGTGGGCCACGGCAAAGCTGAACTCCACCAGACACACAGAGGGGTCGTCCTCATAGACGGATACCTCTACCTCGCCATAGCTGTCGATGATCTCGGCCCGCAGCTTATTTTCCAGCTCCACGATGACCTGGGAGCGGATAGCGCCTCTGGTCTGGGCGGTGTTTTTGGTGCGGCTGAAGCGGCTGCGGAGGCTCGCACGGATAGTAGGGATCACATCGTCCACCACCAGGATAGTGGTCAGTTCCCGCCAGGTGATATCCGGGGAGCCGCCGGTAGTGGTACGGGTGGTGATGCCGCGGACAGGGGAGACCACGCCGCCCACAGCTTCCAGGGGGGTGACGCCGCCGCGGACCAGCAGATCGATCTCATTGTCGTTGTAGAGAGTTGCCACCCCACCCAGCCCCTTCAGAGCGGTGCCATTGAGAGGGATTGCCGGGTCCGCGTTAACGGCCACGGCACCGGCCACAGCGGCTGCGGCAAAGATACCGGACAGCGTATTCCCAGTTTTGTCCAGTACGTCGGGGCCTACCAGCACCATGCGCTCGCTGTTGAGGGCTTCTGCCCGCTCTGTGAGCTTTGTGGTGTCTGCGCCGCTCATACCCACCACAGCGATGCGTTCCCGGCGGGTGGCGGATGCCTCTTCCAGACTGGTGCGCAGGGCCTGATGGATGGTCTCCTCTCCGCTGTCGCATACGATGATCTGAATGTTGTCCTCGGCGCCCAAAGCGGCGAAAGCGGAGGGATAATCTTCTTCGTCCACGGCCACAGCCACTACAGTGGATGCACCGTTCTGGAACAGAAGGGACAGGATCGTGGACATGCCGGGGGTACCCTCGGCGTCCTCACCGAAGGTAGTGATGCCGCCCTCATAACTGGTCAGGGTAACAGGGGTATTGGGCGTGCCGGAGGTGGCTTTGGCGGCCACACCGATGGTCCGTACTGCCCGGCCGCCCCGGATAACAGTGGAAGTGTCGTAGGAGGAATATACTCCCGGACGTTCGTGGATAATGATATTGCTCATTTGGTTACCACACCTTTCAGAATAAAGTCGGTGAGCCAGAGTCCCTCTTCAGTGGCGGTAGCCACGAAGTAGGCGCTGCAGGAGAGGCTGCCCTTTCGGAGGAACATAGAAGTTGTCTCATCCCAGACTGTCTCCTCCCACCGCAGCTCTGCGGGACGAAGACCGGAGGGCAGCCCATTCAGCATGACCTGGTGTACGGTGTCCAGCGCCTGGTCGCACCCTGCCGCGCCGGTCTCCGGTGGAGAATAGATGTCCACAGACAGCGTCAGGTCCAGGCGCATGCCGTAGAGTTCCTGGGGCGTCTGGGTGTCCGGGTTCAGCTGCTGTCCCAGGTAGCTGTTGAAAGCGTCGCTGCGGCTTTCACCGGACCGAAGCCCCACAGCGGCTACCGGAGTGCTGTACTCCTTGGCCCAGCCTGGAGAGAAGGCAGGACAGACGGCAAGTCCCGCCTGGGAAAGGGCTTTTGACAGAGCGTCGCGGACCTGTTCCAGTCCTCGGTTCATTCTGCCGCCTCCTTCCGCTGCCGGAGCAGCGCCCAGCGGTATACGACCTGATCCCGCCATAGCACGGCTCTGGCCTCCTGGACGATCAGGGAAAGTTCGGGTGTATCCACTGCGTCTCCGGCAGACAGCGGCTGACGGCCGCTGCCCAGATAGAGCCATTGCTTGGTGCTGACAGCACCCAAAGGAGAGGGAGAGAAGGGCAGTGCCTCCTGCTGCCTGAGAACAGGTTGGAGAAAAGCCCGCAAAAATATGGGGTCTCCAGAGGCCCGGGGAGTAAGCGTAACGCTCTGACCATAGCGGGAGAGAAGCTGATCAAAGGAGCCTGTCATCCTCTCACCCCCCAAAAAGCGAAGGTGTCGTCCCGCCAGTAGGGGGCCATCAGGGCGTCAGCCTGCTGTTGGAGGGAGGATGCGGCGCCGCCGGATGGAGCGGAAAAGCGCATGCTCACCTCGCCGGCGGTAAACTGCTCAATGTTCCCGGCACCGCGGCAGGAGAGAAGTCCCGCAGCGGCGGAGAGAGCGGCGGCGCAGGTGAAGGCGTCGGCGCAGTCCTCGGGAGTCACCCCATCGGACAGCCGCCTGGCGATCTGGGCTTCCGCGCAGGAGCATAGGCTGTCCAGCAGAGGCCGCTCCTGATCAGAGGGGGAGACAATGGCTTCCGCCAGGGAAAGAATTTTTTCGTGCATGGTTCTGCGCTTCCTTTCAGTACGCCTGCCGCCTTTGGGGAGACGGGCGGCAGACCGGGTGTTCCGGCGGAGACGACCAGCCTCCGCCGGAGCAGGTGCGAAGGGAACTATCAGATGGTAAGGACCTTTCCGGCATCGGCGTAAAGCTTGGCAAAGCCGGAAATGCTGGTAATGGCGGCCCGCTCCACCTGACGGTCAATGAGCTTGTCATATTCCACCATCACCTCGCCGGCGCTGACCATCTCCAGGGCGTAGTTGCGGTCCAGACCGATGAGCTTGCCTTCGGGCATGGCGCTGGTGCGCAGAAGGGTGGCCCCCAGAGGAGAGGCCAGGGTGCCGGTGCCCTGGAAGTTGAGACCGGTGAGGGGGTTCTGGAACTCCTCCATCTTCAGCATGTCCAGCATTACGGCGTTGGGCACCAGGATGGTGTTCATGGTATAGGGGTCGAACTGGGCCCAGAAGTCCAGCAGTGCCTCATAGGAGAGGGTACCGCTGGTGCCGCCGATAGGCGGAGTGCCTACGGTAAGGCTCTGGGCGGGGTTGTCGTTGCCGTCACCGTTGATGATCACGTTGATGGCGTCCTCCAGATGCATCCGGGCGATGTGGCTGCCGATCTGGCGCAGGGTGATGGAAAACAGGTCCAGCCGCTGGAAACGGATGGCCTCGTAGGAGGCCACCAGCATACGGCCCCGCTTGTGGAGCTTCACCAGGTTGGACTGGGTGCGCACGCTGGTCTGGGGCAGAGCTGCGCCTTCCTCCACCCGCTTGAGGGACTTTTCGTCCTCACTGGGGACGGAGTAGATGGAGCGGTAGTCCATGCCGTCGAACTGGGTGACGGTAGCGGTGATGGAGGGGAGGACGTTGTCCTCCTCCATGCCCTGGCGCACCACCCGGGAGACGAACTCAGGGAAGAGGACGGCGGACTCGGTGGTGCGGAAGAATTTTTCCACCATGTCGGAGCGGCTGCCCTTGACGTGGATGTCAAAGCGCTTGAGCTGGCGCTGGAAGGCGTCCAGCCCCTCCAGGGGGGTGCCACGATAATTTTCGCTGGGGTCAGCGGCCTCCAGCACCTGGGTGAAGGACTTGCCGGCCTCGCCGTACATACCTTTTTCCAGTTTCAGATTGTCATAAGTGTAAGCCATGATTTTGTGCCCCTTCCTTTACAGCAAAATGGTGACGGTCTTGGCGGTGGTGTCGGCGCTGACCACCAGATACTCCCGACCACTCTCGTCGGTTTTTACGCCGCCGGCGCCATTGGCGGAGAGCTTGGCATAGCCCACAGAGGGGACGGTGCTGCTGTAGGGCACGGTGACAAAGCCTGCCACCTGGACGCAGCAGGCGTCATCCTTGACGCATACCGCCACACCGCAGAAGCTGTTGCCGTCACTGCAGGGGGCCACGGTGTCCCGGTCGCTCATTTTGACTACCTGGCCCTCAGTACCGGTACCCAGAAAGGTGGCGCAGACCTGGCCGATGCCATGAAAAGAAACGCTCATAGTTGGAATCCTCCTGTCAAATCAAAAATGCGCCGTCTTCTTCGGCGCGGGGGACGGTGGGGGTGGACCGCAGCTGAGGTTTGGGCGGGTAGATGGTGTCCAGCTGGGAGCGGCAGCTGCGGGTCAGCTCCAGCAGCTCCTTTTCCTCCAACTTTTCCGTGATCCCGGCGAAAACGCCCAAATCCAGAGACGTATCCACCAGTCCCGCTAGCCGTACCAGTTCCTTCCGAAGCCCTGCCAGGTAGGACCGGCCCATGCTGGCCTCCTTTTCGAGAGCTTCCAGCTGCCGTAGCCCCGCAGGGGAGTGGGCCAGCAGGCGGCGCAGGTTGCCGTCCCCTTCGTCCTGGGCAAAGGCCTTGATGACCCCGGCCTTCCGCTGGGCGGGTACAGCCACAAAGCTCCATTCATAAGCGTCAGTGGGGTCCTGAAGGGTAAAGTAGCACAGTTTCCCATCGTAGGTCTGGCCCCGCTGGTGGCTGCAGTTGGTCTGCCCGCAGATGGAACATACGCTCCGGGCTACACTGCAGCCGATGCTGACCTCTTTTTTGATGCCGCCCTCGATCTCCTGAATCAGGTCACTGTTTTTATCGCTGCGGAGCATGTAGGCATAGCCCTTCAGATAGCGGCAGGGTTCTCCGGCGGCGGTAAGGCCCGGCTCCTGGCACAGCTCGGTGCGGTAGATCCGGGCGGTCTGGCCCTCAGCGGACCAATTGTGGTCAAAGATACCGCTTTTCCCCACAAACAGCTGACTGAGGATGGACAGGGCGGGGATGTCAAAGCGTTCCCAGTCCCGGTCCACCTCGTTGTCGCACAGACGCACGGCGAAGGTGTACACCTGCTCCGGCGTCAGGGTTGTTTTGGCCAGGCTATTGATGAGATCCATATCCTCCTGAGAGATCTGGTGTTCCATCACACAGCCCGGCTGTTTTTTTACATCCAAACAGGATCGCCTCCTATTAATAAATAGCAGGGGCAGAGCGGGGGAGCGAGGGGTTAAGACAGGGCCCGCTCCGCCGCATCATTTTCCAGGGCCAGCTTCCTGGTCTGCTCCCGGTACCAGCCGGCTTTGGCCTCCTCCAGCAGATCCTGAAGGTTGATGTCATCCCACTCCACCTGAAAATCGCAGCCATAGCCGTGCATCCTCAGCCAGAGAGAGCAGATGCGCTCGATCACCGGAGTGAGGGAGCGGCGTATGGCGGTCATCTCTGTTGTAAGGAGGTCCGCCTGCTGGGTGCTCATCCGCTCGGTGCTGGACCAGCTGAGTCCCAGCATAAAGGGCGGGATGCCGGTCTTGGAGACCAGCTGTTCCAGAATCTGTCGAATGGGCACGGAGCTGTCCAGAATCTGATTGTCCGCGCCGATGACTTTAATGTCCACATCGCCTACGGCTACAAAATCCCGCACATTTCCGCTGCGGGTGCGTTCCATAGCCCTGCTCCACTCGCTGGCCAGCTGCTGGCTTCGCTCCTGGGCCATGCCCCGTTCCAGTTCTCCGGCCTGGGGTTTGTAGACTACGGCAAAGCGTACATTGCCCATCCGTTCCCAGTTGGCGCCGATGGCGTGGTAGATCTTGCCCAGCAATTCTGTGAGGAAGGGCATAGACCGCAGCATGGATACGCCGTAGGGACAGTAGGTCTCCGGGTTAAAGGGGGTGAAGAGGAGCAGCTGCTGGCAGGGAAGAGGGGAGACCTGCCCATAGGCGTCCATAGCGCACAGGGTAAAGTCCAGAGGGTTGTCTCCCTCTTTGATCTGAATATCCTCCACCCGGCCGCAGAGAAGAGCGGCAATATCCCGACCGTCCCCGGTAGGAACGATCTCGCCGATCCCCCGTCCGAATACCAACATGGAATCCAGGTATTGATCCACGAAGGCGTTAATGCCCTGCTGTCCCCGGCCGGTAGGGACATGCTCCAGGAACAGTTTGAGTTCCTTCTCTGCCTGTGGGTCACTGCAGGTGGCGCTGACGCCGCCGCACAGACGGATGATCTTGTAGATGCAGGCGTCCACCAGAGGAACGGCCTCCCGGATGGCCCGGTACAGCTTTGCTTCTCCCGGCTGCAAAGGGACATAGCCTGCCAGCATACCGAAGGGAGGCGCGTCGCCCCTTCGAATCTGGGGGGAGGCGGCTACCGCTCCGGCAGCCTCATGTTTCCGCTTAAACAGTCCCATCCATTGAAAAACTCCTTTATACATTATATATAAGGCAACGGCCTACCAGATGGGCCGCTCGACGCTGCCGGCAAAGAAGGAGGTGCTCCGCTGCTCCGGTTCCACGATGGTGGCGGCGAAGTAACGCATGTCGTCCATGGCGTGGTCATCCTCCTTGCGGGGGGCGTCGTGGCCGCCGCCCTGATCGGCCCAGCGGTAGAGCGCCATCTCCCGGAGACAATCCTCGCAGCCCTGGCAGATCACCAAACGGCCCTGTTTCAGGAGGCTGGCGGTGATACGGATGCCGGAGAGGACGTCATTGTTGGCTTTGATGACGCGATAGCCCGCCTGACGCAGGGCGGTGATAAAGCTGGCGGCGGAGGGGTCCACCACCACGCAGCGGATGGAGCGCCCGGCCGCCAGGCGCTCCAGAGCCGCGGTGTACTCCTGATCGGTCAGCTGCACGCCGGTGCGACGGGATGCGTAATAATACTCCTCCATCCGGTACCAGACGCCGCGTTGCCGGCCCCACAGGCCGAAGGAACAGGGATTGGCGGTGCCATAGTCCACAGAGATGCAGTACTCCTCCATATCACCCTCCGGCCGGGGCCGCGCGTCCCTGGCGGGATCAAAGAAGTCGTACACCAACCCTTTGGCGGCGGTCCATTCCCCCAAAATGAACCGCCGGTAGAAGGCACCGCTGTAGCTGGAGCGGTAGCGCTGCCGGATACGGGGGGAGAGGGAGGGATTGTCATCCATGGTAAAATGGAGGTATAATGCATTGTGCTGCTCCGCCTTCAGGATCCACTCCTGATAGAACCAGTGTTGGGGCCCTTCCGGGTTACAGTTGAACCATAGCCGGGAGCCGGAAACACTGCACCGGGCCACGGCCTGCTCCACGAAGCTCCGGGGCATCAGTGCCACCTCATCCAGTAGTACCCCTGCCAAGGTGACGCCTTGGATCAGGGCGGCGCTGCCCTCATCTTTTCCACCCATCAGGCAGAAGCGGTTTTCCCGGCTGCCTCGTTTGAGGATCAGCAGATTTTCACTGCGTTTTTCCCGGCATTGGAAACCTAAGTCCTTCAGCAAAGGTATCAGTTCCTGAAGTAGATTCCGCCGCAGGGAGATCACGCTTTTGCCGCAGAAAGCGAACTGCTGATGATTGAAGCAGGTCATAGCCCAGCAGGCGAAGCTCAGTCCCATGCATAAGGTTTTTCCGCTGCGCACGGCCCCGTCGCAGATGATGGCGTCGAAGCGCCGGTCAGCGGATCGGGGGCTCCACCAGGCCATGACCCGCCGCTGCTTCGGGGAGAAGCGCTTGATATTCAACCTTGACCACTCATTTCCATTAAGAATTGTTTTCCTCCATACCGCAGCCGTCCAGAGCATCCAGCAGGGCGGCCATACCGTCCTCGCTGCCGCCCAGGGCTTCCAGCAGCAGGGAGATCGCCTTTACACGGTCCGTAAATTTGATCTCGATCACACCGTTGCTGCCCTTTTTGAACTCCGCCACGCCCCACAGATCCAGCGTACTCAGTCGTTTTTCCGGGTGCAGGGCCAAAGAAATGGCGTCGTTGGGTTTGGACATTGCGATTTTTCCCAGCGTCTCCAGCAGTTGTTCTCGTTCCAGCTCCGTATCCCATCACCGTCCCTTCATCACCAGAGGGGATTCACGCTTTTGTTGCATGAAGGGATGCAACCAGGCTGTAAAAAATCCCTATTGATGAAGAGCGACAGTCCGTTCAGGCAGGACAAACCGGCGGAAAAAAGGGAAAACAGACGTCTTAGGCGGCATCTCCTATAGAAAAAGGCAAAAAGGAGAGGGAAACGTGTAACATTACAGTTATGTTACAAACCAGCTTCTCCCATTGACACTTGGTCTCCCCGCGTGATAAACTTCATCCGTAAACCGAAGAAGGCCCTTCCTGCCGTTCTTCCCGGGATAGATACGGGACCGGCTAGCCACGGTATGTGTTCCGGTGCGAACGATGGGCTGGATTTTCCGAGGTTTGCGAAAATAGGGGTAAGGGGCTTGGTGCTGACCTTGAAGCGCGAAACAGCGGCGTGGAAATGTGCAGGA
>OODG01000153.1_pt1 | contig 45892 bp, 75 predicted proteins | sample 1671621 | NCBI WGS metagenome assembly OODG01 (sample SAMN06348175, study PRJEB24527) | human gut metagenome | biome: human gut; feature: ankylosing spondylitis patient; material: feces | host: Homo sapiens | place: China | collected 2015-10 | reverse complement strand
TGTTTATATATTATTATATATATATACCCTTAATTTTTCTTGCTTACCTGAATCTCTTAAATATCTATGAGCCAATATCATTTTCTTGATAGTAGATATCTCTGGCTCATAAAAACTAATAAGTTCAAGTGTGCTCCCATGAGCACCACAGCCGAAGCAGTAAAATCGCGATTCTTCAATATCTATCATCAGCGAAGCATTCTTATCATGGTGAAATGGGCAAATTGTCTTGTATTTAGTTTCTGAAATTTCTAACAAATTATAATGCTTAAGGGTAGCTATAAATTCAGCTTTACGTCTTGAAGCTGGGTTGCTCTGCAGTAAATCTGAATGCAACTGTTTTTGTTGTTTCTGCATCATAGTACCCCTCTAAGTCCTCCAAAGTAATTGTGCCTTTTTCATATGCTTTACTCAAAGCATTTTCATCGACAACATAATTAAAATCTACGCTGTCCTTAAAAGTACTTGAAGGAATACCAGAAGCTGCCAATTGCTTAAGAAACAGTTTAGTATCATAGATTTTAGCATCTCGTTTAATAAACTGCTTAAGCATTTCTTTCGGAAGCTCATCTCTCATCTTTTTGGTATTATAGTTAACTTTAGTTCTTTCTTGAACATAGCATGTAACACCATCAGATTTAAGCTTAGTTTCACCAGAAGCTTTCATAAACTCTGTGATTTTGTCCTTTTTCTGCTTAAGTAACAATTGAAGTCCAGCGATTTGATTGTTTAGGCTAACACAATCCTGAAGCAAATCGTCAATCGTTACTGTTTTCTGTTTAGCCATTTGTTTGCTCCTTTTTCATTTTAAGCGCCAGATAAATACTATCAGGCCATCTGTTTCCCTTGCGAATCCATGCAATATCTTCTCGCATTACACAGTAGCAAGATCCGTTCCGTGTTTCGAGTACTACGTCGTACTCTTCGTTTTTCGGGCTAAGTTGCACCTCACTTTCGATTTTGACGACCTTTGCTGAGAGCATCTTGCCTTTACAACGAAAAGCTACGATGTCTCCGACCGCCATGTTTTTAAGGAATTCCAGTTTTGTTGCCATTTTTAACTCCTTTCTGGGTTTTGCAGCTCTTTTTCTGAGCTACATCCCAATTATAATACTTTTTATTTGATTTGTAAACCCTTTTTGAGAAATTTACTTAAATAATTTTGGACTTCATCAGAAAAGCAAGAATGACTTCTGAGAACATCTTAGGCTAAGGGTATATAATTTAACCTTTATTACCTAAAAATGTCTCAGAAGTCAACGTAGCTTCTCTGGATATTATTTAAGTGACTCATAAAGGTTTGTAAGTGAAATAACCAATGAATCGTATTTTTGCTTATAAGCGTCTCTTTCTTTTACTATTTCATCGTATTTAGCTTTGGGAACTGTGTTAGTAGGTTCAGATGCTGGATTTACATAATTTACTGAATACCATTCACAAACACCTCTACACAAAGCTTCAGCTATTTCTTTTTTATTGTTAACCAACCAATCAGCATCTTCGTGATTATCATGGAAAGCAAGTTCAGGATAAACAGAAAGCATGGGAGTTTGACCAATCTCATAGAAATCTGAGCGTTCATAAACCGGATTGATTCTATTTGATTTATTGGGATAAATCGCCATGAGCTGTTTATAAACTATTTTGCATGCCCTATCTGAAATACCACCTTCTTTGCCATATCTAAGAACACAAGGACCGCGAGCTGTTCCTTCATTTAGTGTAGCTGTAGCAGCATTTGTATGAATTGGCATGTAATAGTTAGCTTTCCATGAAATACCTTCAGCAACTCTAACTTTCATGTTGTCGTTTGGTGAAGCTATTTTAACCTCAAAACCACAACGAACCAAAGCGTTTTTAGTGTATTCTGCTATTTCGCAGCAAACATCATGTTCGTATATACCAGGATAACCGTAATATGGTGAGTGTGGTTTAGGACGCCTTTCAGGGCTCAGATAAATTCTGATTGCCATCTAATATCACTCCTCGTGTTTGTACTCCTGAATTTTCTGCATACCAGTTGTTACACCGTCATATACACCATTTGAAGCAAGAGCTACGATAACTGCGTTAATGAAGCAGAGAATAACTGTTTCGGGATTGATAGCTTCACCAGAATGACTAAAGCAGAGAGCACCAATAAGGAGCAATACAGAGACTACATAAGAAATAATCTGATTGTTGATGTTCTTCATAAAACCAAACTGCTTAATAAACTGAGTAATAAGTGTAACCATAGTAACTGCACCAGCGTAAGTACCGAGAGTAGTCCAAGTAACAAATTCGTCCATTGTAAATACCTCCATTATTTAATAATATTATTAGCTATAATAGCTGCAAAAACCATAGCAGCAAGTGATGAAACGATAGTAGTCAATGCAGTTTTAAGAACTGTTTCCCATCTATCTCCAGGCTTCTTTTCCAAAGTCATAAGTCTATTCCCTTGTTTACTTAATTCTTCTTTCATAGAAGCCATATTTTCAGCCAAGCATTCAACGCTTGAAGCAAGTTCTCTACAAACTTCCAAACTATTTTCGGCTGAAGTAATACGATTGTTTTGCCGCTTGTTTTCTTCTTCCATGCGTTTTACGAACTCATTATGCTCTGCACGAGTTATGAAATCTTCCATTCATTACACCTCAGTACCATAAGTTGTTTCTACCAACATCGTCAGTTCTGTGTACTCATCCTCATTGATACGGTTACAAGCAAAGAATACATCCAGCTTGCCCTGCGCTTCGTCAGCAGTCTTGTAAAACTTCTTCTCGATCAGCTTTTTCATCATCTTATACATTGTTAATTACCTCCAAATCTTCTTGATATTTTTCTTCTACTGTATCAGCGATAAGCTGTAACAGTTCGTTCACTTCAGCTTCCTGCTTTGCCTTAACCTCTTTGGCTTTTTCTGTGTAATAGCCCATTTAGTTCACCCCCAAAATGTTTAAGGCTTCCTGCATATCGGATGCCATGGAACCACCATCGAAATTTTCTATTTCAGCGTTTTCAAAGATAGTATCCTCGGGCACCTTTCCGACAATATATTCTGCTTCCTCTGGCAAACAAGGAACATAACACCCATTTGGGGCTTTCTTCACATACACTAAGGTGTCGGAATAGTATTCCTTGCCTTCTGCCTTGATTTTATACATTGTCACACCTCCAGTATCGTAGATTTAATTCTGTTCAGCTCCTCAATTGAAGCATTGAAAAAATCATAGTTCCATAACCAATAATCGTCATGTTCGGGGCGTTTGTATTTCAGCAAAGATAAATCTCCCCAAATCCTATCCCATCGGTCTTGGTACTTCCCGTCTTTACGGTTATTCAGCAGTTTGATTATTTCTGCTGTCAGCTTCCCACGCTCCAAGCCTTTTCCATCATCATTTCTTGCGAAATAATCATAGGCGTTTTGGCTTTTGATATAGCAGATGGGATTTCCGCAACGGCTGATTACATTATTGGTTTCATCAAGCTTTGTGCCATATGGAATATTTACTTCGCCACATAAAGCATTTTGCTTAAAGCGATTAAAACAAATATAGTCCATATGTTATACCTTGAAGCATGGGGCAACACCAAACGAATTGTAAGCGTAGTCAGCGTTAGCACCGCCGTATGTGCCGACACGACAGAAAGAGATGGAGTTGTCGGAATAGGGAGAACGATCCCACCAAAAGGCATAAGTACCAGTAGCATTATGCTTGAATTTTATCTCACTGTTACCCGCAGCGTAATAAGCATACTGTTTAAGATAGTTCGGCTCCTGTGTTGAAGCATAAGTTCTCGTTCCCAATATTTCATATTCGGCAAGCAGGAACACTTCATCTTGTGTTGCGGTTAATTCAATATTGCCATTACCTGGCGCAGTAAATATGGTACTTGCCTTGATAACTGCTTGAAGTTCAGAAGGGAAGGCGTTTTTGATAAATGGCATAATATTTTTCCGCATAAGACTGACTTGCCAACCACCACTGTTGGTATTTACATTGTTCATATTGAACCATATCCCACTGGTATGGTGGTTGAGATACCCACTATCAGCAAGGCAAACATCCGTTCCTTTATTTGTGACTTTAAATCCCTGAAAAGCTATACCGTTACCCTCTCGTTCTGCGTTGTGGTTAAACCCAATAATAAATACCCAAGCGGTGTAATTTGTAAGGGTAAGACCATCAGAAACTTTGCCGTTCATGGTCACTTCCTTACAGTCACCGACAGCCCAGTAATTCGCTCCAGTTCCGAGCAATGAAACAAGTTTTATTGCGTACCAGCTGTTTTCATCAAGAACTCGGCTTATTTTAATATCGCCACCGCCACCCAATGTAATGGGATTTCCTAAAATACTCATATTCACCCTTTCCGGGGTGAGTATTTAGTTCACCCCTAATATATTTAGTGCGTTCTGCATATCTGCTACATAGCTTTCACCGGAGAGGGATTTCCATTTGAGGTCTTTGCTGTCGTAGAGATATGCGTTTGTAGGTTGTGCTATGTTGTTACTGTCGCCAAGATAAGCGTTGATTACTTTTACTTTAAGGTCAGCGTCTTTTGACTTGATAGCAGACCAAAGGAAGTCGTAACCATAATCTTCTTGTAAAAACAAGTGGTTGTTGGTGAGGTCTGATTGTGCCGTAAAACTTCTAACTGCCCTAACAGTCGGTGCGAGACTAAAAGATGGTCCACCACCAAGGACATATACCTTGTTGCCGACGATGCCATATGCAGCACCAAAAGAATATGCACTAAAGTTTCCTGAAAGCTGTTCGTAAGTATTGGTGACTGTATCTATCTTATAGGACGGATTTGACACCGAACCAGTAGAAGGGCCACCAAGAACATAAATATGACGATTATCAAAGCAAGCGACAACGGGGGCATAAACATTTCGAGAAAGTTGTAAAATATGTTCTAACGAACCATCATTTATATTGATTTTCAAAACATGAGAATTTGTGTTAGTAGAGGATGTATTACCACCTATTACATAAAGATTATCACCGACAAAAATTGAAGAGCAGTAAACCGCATACATTGCACTAATGCTAATGGCTGTCTCAAATCTATTCGTAGACACATTAAACACTTGAATTTGTCTAACAATTGAAGGGCTACCAGAATATCCACCAGCAATATATATTTTCCCATCTTTGTACGCACATGAAGCACCTATGCATAAATTGTTCGGGTACTGTGCCGGAATGCTAAAGGTATTTGTTGTTGTGTCATACACATCGACTTTATTGTAAGTTGTATTATTTGATGTTCTGCCGCCAAAAGAATAGATTTTATCTCCAACTGAAATAGATGTGTTTTGATTTTTTTTAACCGCACTACCGGAAATTACAGAACTCCCAGTTTGTTTAGTTTCATAATCGTACCAATACACACTGTTTTGAGGGTTTAATCCGCCGTAGTCACCGCAATACTGATATATCTTCGTTCCAACAATATTGTTTTGTTGTGCTTCAGCATACAAATCACCGTCAAAGGAGCCTTGTTCGGTAGCAAAAACCTCTGACCCAAAACTTATGACAGGACTGCACTCCACAGCATCAGGCTTTTTCTCCAAAGGCACCCATAGTTTAGTTGTGTCTGTCGGAGGGGTAGAACCGTAATCTATATTTAGCTTAGCGCCCCCCCTCCAATGGTGACAGCATTACCAATAATTGTACTCATCTATTTATTTCCTCCTTAATACAAAAGGGTTTTTGTGATTTGTACAGGCATAGAATTTGTTGGTTTAGCCCCCATACAATACACATAAACTGTTCCATCTTCATTTATTGCTACAATAGCTGTTACGCCATCATTAGCAAGCTGTTCTAATTGTGCTATATCAAACTGCAAATCGAACTTAGCGTTTGTTTCTTGCGAACCCATCACAGTTTGCCTAAAATAATTACCGTATGCAGTCCACGATGCTGGAGCTAAAGTACGATTGAATTTAACTATCAATGGTTCATATTCCGCTGTACCTATTGCCCTTGTTCCGTCTGCTTTATAAAATGTTTTCCCTTTCACTACAGAGCTTTCTGTTGCTGTGGTGTCTGATATATCCATTAGTGTATCACCGGAATATACTACTTTATTTACAGCCATCTAATCACCTCCTGTTGTGAAGGCTTATCCAATAGTAACAGTCTGACCACCAGCAGTATTATCTGTAACAGCATAGTGAATGGGATTAACAACTACAGAAGCAAGGTAATCATAGCCTTCATCCTGTACAACGGTAAAACCATCCTTTGTGGGAGTAACTGTCTTAGTCTGACCTTTTGTAAGGTCACCGGCATAAGTACCTGTTACACCGAGGATTTCTACGCCAGATTTAATATTAGAAGCAATTATCTTAGCAGCTTCTGCAGAAGCAATACCAACTGAACCAGCACCATCATGATAACCAGCAGGAATCATATAAGGCTGAGTTTTGTCAGAGATGTAACCTTCAACTGCCCCATTATTAGGCATTGAACCTGTTACTTTTGTACCCTTTATGTATGCTGTCTTATCCTTAAGAATCTCAGCAGCTGTAGCTGTAGCGTCCTGAGTGTCAGCATCAAATGTACTTGTGCCTACAATAGGAGCACCAGACTTATCGTGAGCTGTAAAACCCTCAAGAAGTTTGCTTGGTTCAACTGTATCGTTTGTCAAGTCCATCAACACTTCTCCAAAATAAACTACTTTAGAATTATACTTAGTTTTAGGCATTTAATTATCCTCCTATAGTTGTAGTTAGCCCGCCAGCGAGATTCGTTACTTGAGCATATTGGATTTCATCAACCACAAAATCTTCTCTCATAACCTTATTTGCTGTTGAATACGTTTGAGCAAATTTATTGGGAATCGAGATATATGGACCGTCATAATATTCGAGGTCTACTAAGTTCTCAATATTAAGTTTGGCCGATAGTATTCTCGGTTCCTCAATAAATTTCATGTACAGTGTTTTGGGTTCGGGAATCAATTTACAATTTAATGTCAATTCAATTCACCGTCCTCCAAAATGCAGAGTGGGTCAACTGAGAAAATATCTGTTGCATATGTTTCACCAGCTACCTTTGCTCTGATTTGAGTATCAACATCAATTCCAACTGTAAACATCAGAGTTTGTTCAGGTGTAAAATGAACGATGATTTTGTTATCTTCAGTTGTTACCTGTTCTGAAGTTTCATCAAGTATAAATAGAATATTTGATGACTGAGAAAAAGCTATCCTAAATGCTTGAAGGTTTGAAGTAGGAATATCAAGCTGATATATAAGTTTTGGTGTAGTACCTCTACGAATACCCATAAGCTACACCTCCTTATGTAGTAAACTTTTCGATAGTGTACTGGATATTGAAATCAAAGTTAGGAGCTTCATCTGCTTGAACAAACAACGTAACCGTTCCATTTGTGTTTGAAGCATAAATACCGTAAACAGAATTATCGAGGAACTTCTTGATTACAGTATAATCAATTTGTACATTGACCAAAGAATCAGATGAAACACCAGCGATATTTATTACTTTACTGAATGTTTCTCCAGCAACAACTGTTGTCCAGCCGGCTCCCGTAACAGTAGTAGTTCCATAACTTGGGAATACTTGGTCTGTATGCTTTACCCAAATCTGAAGGTAAGCAATACTGTTATTAACCAGGAACAGCATCGGGAGGGGATTAGCTGCATTTGCTGTAAAATCGCCAGCTTTAAGATTATCAGTTGAGTTAACCTTAATGGGAATAGCTATTCCTCCATTGATACTAACCTTTTGATTATCAGCAGGTGAAGCAGTGATTGAAGCGAAAATACCATACATCATCGTAGGCAGTGTTTGTGATGATGAAAGTGCATCTGTAATTGTCAGGTTCCATGTTCCATCATTAGCAACTGAAAAGCTTGCATGATATGTTGACTTCAGGTTCTGGAACATACCGAGAGCAATATCTGAAGGTTTACTATCATCAGCATCAGGTCCATTGTTGATTGTAACAATTTGTCCAATTGCATTAGCCACTGCTCCAGCCTGTTTTAGAGCTTTATTTACCAACTCAGAGTTTGCTGTTGAACCTTTCGTATTGCCATTCAATCGTTCTGAGCTAGCTTGATAAGCAGCATCAGTGAGGATATTCTGATTATTTGGATTAAATGGTAACAGTTTATTTTGACCCATATGAACACCTCCTTATCTAAGCCATACGGAATTATCCCAGCCTTTATAATATTGGTCATCTTTATCCCAAGCGAAGAACGGCTTTTCGAACAATGTGTAAGTAACTTTAATGCCAGCAGGCTTTGGAGTAATATAACCAAGAATAAACAGTTCAGATATTTTATCATCAAAATTAGGTGACATTAGCAACATCTGATATGAACCATCTTGATTGTCTACCAACCAAATTAGTGTATTGGGAAGGAGCTCTCGAGTTATTTTATAAATCCCTTCTATTGTTCCATCCCAATGATATTGAAGTACTCTAGCTTTAAGAACTAGCCTGTAAAGGTCATCTGTAAGCACATCAGGTAAAACAGAGCTGTCAATAGGAAGCTCCCTCGTTATATTGAGATATTGACCTATTACATCAAGCTGTGAACCTGTAGCCGTATCAAGCTTGAAATAGTCCCACAAATGCTCAAGTATTGAAGTTGAAGCATAATCCTTTTCCAATATCTTACGAGTCATTGTAGTAAACTTAGGATTATTGTAATACTCTGAAGTGATTAGGTCTATATAATTCTGAACTTCAATAGCCATTTAATCAACCTCACTGCGTCACTGTAATAGTGATTTTATCATTATCTGTTTTATGATACTCATTAAAAGCACATGTAATATCGTTTGTTGAATATGTTGTACCATCAGTAGACATCTGAACTGAAGTGATAGCGAATGTGGGATTATTCAGAGCAGACTGTGCTGAAAGTATTACGCCCCAGACAGAAGAATTGTAAATAGCATCACCAATCTGAAGTGTGTCCAGATATTCATTCAGCTTTTCCTTGATTGTATTAAGAACTTCAGGATTATATCCAGGCAACTGCTTAATTCCAATCTTGAAATATACTGGAGTAGCTGTTGGACGATAAAACTTAATTGTGTTCTGATTGCCGTAAATTGAAGTAACATCAACTGATGTTGTACCATAAGTACCGACACCAGGTGTTTTCTTCATATAAATCTGAGTAGCAATATCCTCATCTTTTCCTCCATCCACAACAATACAAATTGAATGAGGAGGAATACCATTCGCATCAGCCGTGTCCTGGTCGTTTTCGTAGCCAACAACCCTTGTTACACCTGTTATATTATTCAATGTTGAAATCATACCTTCAAGAATTGAATAAGCAGGAGCAAACGAAGCATTAAACATTCTAGCTCTAAGCGAAGCATCTGTTTCTGTATCAACACCGGGAGTAGAAGGTGAATTATTAGTTACAGAAAGCCAACCATAAACAGGAGTATCAATATTTGTAATTGTATTAGCAGCTGAAAGGATTCTTCCATATTCCTCAGATTCACACTGAACCGTAATAGCGCCAGTGTCAGGAATAGTTGTGCCGTCAGGAATAATCCATTTATTAGCCGAGCTATCAGAAGCAACGCAGTGATTAAGAATCGTTCCACTTTCGCCTGTAATTGTAAGTTCTACATTTGATTTTGTTGCCGGAATTCGATATACGCCAAACAAAGGAGAAAGCGAATCCAAAGCAACACCAACTGCATAAGCAGGAGACCTGCTTGAATATGCCATCTGAAGTGCCAGATATGTATCGTAAATGAATCTTGCATGGATTGAAAGCTGCTGATAGTCCATTGAATCATTTTCAAGATAAATATCTGAACCGAAAATGGTTTTCATATCATCTACGAGCTGTTCCAATATTGAAGCATATGTAGGAATATGAAGTCCTGCATCGTCGATATATGGAGCAGTATATGTATCAGCCAACCTCAACACCTCCTTCTATTTGTCCATAAATTGTATCTACTCTGTAGCTTAAATACAGCTTTCGACCAATAACATTTGTTTTAGCTTCAGAAACATCTGTAACACCATCAACCTGGCGAATACGATCAATCATCAACCTATTTGAAGCTAGCTTAACTGTTTCAGTATCATAGGCACCAAGTATTGATTGAAACATTGGAATACCATCGTCTATCTGCTCCCACCATTCACCATAAAACAGCAAAATTTTTGTTTTAATAGCTTGAGCAATGGCGTTTTTATCATAAATAAAATCTGAAAAGCCAGAGCCAAAGGAATAATCACCTTTACTATCAAGCTTTCGATATTTCATGTAATCACCCCACTTGTCTCTCCTCCGCCTGCAGGAGCTGTATGCTTATGTTCCTTAAATTCAATATCATCAACTGTAAGCTTACCTTTGATTACTACACCTTCCGAAGTAACCTGTAATGATGAACTTCCAACCTTCGCCGTGATGTTGTTCCCTTTTATCACCAGAGAAGCACCAGTACCACTCAGAATGTTTATTGAGCCATCTTTGAGTATTTCTATACCCTTGCCTTTGGGACCTCTTAGAGTTAATCCTTGCGGTCCTGGTAAAGTATTAGGAATTGACTTAGGACCAAATATAGCAATAGCATCTGTTAGGTCATGCCTACGATACTCAATAGGATTTTGAACTCCACCATACAGCCACCAGTTATCAAATGATTGGTCAGAAATAACAGCCAAGCATTCATCACCAATATTGATTGGGAATGTTATTGAATAACCGCCTGCAGATGGCCAGCAAATAGGAACATTAGGAATAATAGGGAGATTTACATAGCTTACCCTATTTGAACTTGATAGCAGTTTTTCTCTGATTACCGGCTGAATATTAACTGTGCCATTTTTATTAACTGAAGTAACCTTAGCTGGGAAAGAAACTTTCAACTTAAACATTATTGAACGTTCCTTTTTGGCTTGAGTCTCTTCTTCAGTTGGAACCAGGTCTGTAATTCTAACAGCCATATTTACACCCCATAATCAATATAGCTCTGCATAAAGCCAGGAAGTTCGCCAGCTTGAGCAACACTATCAATTTCCATATACCAGTCCTGACCTCTGGTGTCACCTATATAAGTTATAGCAAATACTCTATATAAGCCTTCTGTATCTAATTTATAAAATGTTTCAGATAGATTTTCTTTAAGTGTTCTTTGAGCTGCAATTATTTTTGAGTTATCCAATCTGTAAAGTGAAGCCAACCGAATATTCGGATTAAGTAAGCATTTACATCTTACACCATATTGAAACTGTTCAGGGACTCCAATCAAACCAGAATCAGGTCCAAGCTCGATTACCTCAGTTGATGGAACTGAAGCGGCAGCCACAATGTTAGCTTTACCATCATCGCAATAAAATGTAGCGTTACCTGAACGAGCTATTTGATTCATATATTCCTTTGCCATACCGAATAGAACTTTTCCTCTTGGGTATGAAACATTAGGAACTTGAATTTGTCCAAGATTTATCGTCTCTGTCGAAGCTTTAGTGCAGTTATAAACAACCTGACGCATAGTAGCATAATTTGTAAGAGACAAATTAACAACAGCTTCGTCCAGATATCTCGAACTATCCAGACAAATAAACTTAAGATAATAATCAGTGCCGTTCTCCTTACCACGTATTGCTTGAAATACGAAACCATCGAATATCGTTCCATATTGGCCTGTTACATATCCTGCTTCAACAACAACTCGTTTTGCTGTGGTCATCATCTGTGATTCTGTTTGTGCTGACAAATTATAAATAGTAACAATACTATAATTTACTTCAGCATAAGCAGTTTTCTTAATCTCAAATGTGCATCTAAGATTCGAAACATCGATCGAATTATTGTTTGAATCGGCAATCAGTACCCTATATTTTCTACCATAAAGTATATCACCATAAACAGGGTCACCAATTACTTTATACAATGGAGAATTTACGATAGCTTCGATAAAGCTTTGGTCGAGTGAACCTGTTGTTCCGTCGTTACCTACATTACCTCCACCTATATCTGAATCATAAGAGCCATTATCTATATAACTGTTATGCTCAGGATATGTTATAGCTCCTCCGCCTGTGAATACCTTACCAAGAAGGCCATATGTGTTTATGCCTAAGTAATTAGCTGGATTTATCAAATCCCTATGATAGTAGAATGTATGTGAAGCATGAACTTCAAAGTGAAGGTGTGGACCAGTTACGTTTCCTGTAGCACCTTGAATACCAAGAGCTGTTCCAGCGCCAACCTTATCGCCAGCTTTAACGAGGATTGAACTCATGTGAGCATAAATGCAACCATAACCGTCGTCATTCTTTACCCATACATGATTTCCAAAACCTTTATTGGAACGTTTTACCCAGCCAACAGTTCCTTCAGTGACTGATACGATTGTTTTATCTCCTTGAGAAGCGAAGTCAATTCCTTCATGCCCGTTATTTGCCCACAGCTCTTGGTCTGAAGCACCAAAAATAGCCGTTACTTTGAATTTACCTGTAAAGGGAAATGTCATCATGAGGCTGTATCACTCCAAACTAATTCAAAATCTGTGCCAAAATTCGTGTCATCAGGCATTGAGGAATTGACTGAACCAACGTTGACCACATATAGTGCACCGATATGCTTATATGAAAATAGCTTTACCAAATCGGCATATTCACCATATGTTTCTATCATATTCAAATTGCTGATAATACAATCCAAAGTATCAGCGTCGTATATCGAAAGCATCCAGTATTTACCTATTGAATTATATGTAAACTGTAGCTTGAAATAAAGGTTTTCATCTCCAACTGGAACATTTATATTAAATGTGTTATTGGGAAGTGTTGTAACGGGAATTTTATAAAGCATCTAAACACCTCCTTAATTTATGAACATAGAAGTTACCCTTCTAACAAAATCGTTCTTACCGCCAGAAATTTGCCTTGTCAATGCCTTCTGTGTTTTCTTTGGTGCAGGAGTAGGATTTAGAATACCAACAGGAGTAGAAGAAGTAGCTTGCGGGTAAGCACTGATTTTAACTGTTTTAAGCCTTGCGACAGGAATCTCAACCAATGTAACTGTAGCTGATAGTCCATGAACTGTGTCTGCATCATCATGAGCATCAATACTTTTAATAAGCATATTATCATACTGAGCCAATCGAGTAAGAACAGTAACAGGAGTTCTAGCATTCTGTAAAGCTATCAAAGCTTCATAAGCTCCAATTGAACGGCTTTCGGCATTGTTAAACGAATCTGACGAAGTAGCTGTAAGCACATCAGACATCATAACTTCGACAACCAATGTTTTGGGTTTAACATATGAGTGGTCTGAGATGTTTGCTCCTGTCTCTACCTGATGTGAGGTGATTTCCAATTCACTATTGTGACTGAATGAAACATAGCAATCAAAGAATAATCCACCAATATTTGTTTTTGTATAAATAACAGCGTTATTGTTTGCCATGTTAATCACCTACCAATGCATTATTATCGGCCGAGCGGATAGCTGCTCTATAAACCTCATTACCAACAGCAGCAGGTTCTTTTGCACCGTTGATATTGAATGTATTATTAACTGTAGTATTATTATTGTTTGTACGATTATTTGTTTCGTACCGATTCATTCCAGCAGCCAAATCGTTTGCTACTTTTGTTTGTACAGCTGTTTGCTCCATAGCAGCACGAGCATTTCCTAAACCAAGAAGTCTATCGATATGACCTCGTCCTCTATTGAACGATTCAGCGGTATTTGAATAGCTTTTTTCGAGAGCATCAACAAAATTCTCACCTTTAATCAAAGCTATAATAAACTTAATTGTATCAGCAATTCCATTTATAATAGTTGATATTGCATCAAGAACTGTGCCAATTATCTCGAATGTTGTAGCTAGAGAATTTAAGTCACCGTCAAGGCCAAGAATCAGATTCAGCAATTCAAATATTGTAGATAGTGCGTTTCCTATTGAATCTAGTAAACCACCTACAGTTTCAAATACTTCTGATTCTGAGCCAACCTCCATTATCTTCTTTCCTACTTTAGTAAGCCAAGTAAGAATCTCAATAATTATCCTTAAGAATGGAGCAACGAATTCTGCAAGCTTCTTTGTGTTGGGTTGAATATTCTCTTCAAGATAATCGTTTATACCTTTGAGACCTTGTTTCAGGTCATCAATTTCAACACCAAGCTGTTCGCCTAAGAAATAAACAAACCAGTCACCTGCATATTGCAGAATAATCTTGAATTTATTTATTTCATGTTGTATATCTCTGATACTAACTAAAGTATCTTGTAATCCTTGAGGAGCTTCCAAACTCTTAGATAATCTAAATATATCCTTAAATCTGGCATACTCCTCATTTGTCATGAGGAACAAATCTTCAAAGCTTGTGGCATCTTGCCCCAATGCTTCCATTGTCCTCATGTAAGCTCTAGCAGTTCTTTCTGATGAAGCTGTAGCTCTAGCAAACCGTTCTACAGTTATATCTGTTTGAGCCATCGCGGTTGACATATCGAAAATTGTTTTCGTTACCTGCCAACCTATTTTTATAAATGATGATGCAGCTTTAAGTAAAAGCTGACCTGCATTCATACTGAGGATTTTTGACGTATCCTTGAATTGTGAAAGAGAACCAAGTGCCTCAGCAAATGATTTTTTATCAACTTGCCAACCTATCGATACTAAGTACTCTTCCAAGCTCTGAGGATTCACATCAATCACCTCCTATCGTTTATCTCTTGCATCATTATCTCTTCATTCTTTGCTTCCAGTAATATCAATTCAACTATGTTCCACCAGTCATCAAAGGTATATGTACCGTCCCATAGTTCGTGTTGCTGCCATAACCCTTTTGTGACTGGTAAGAACAATAGCTGATCAACATTACTGGAGGTAATGCATTTTCCTTTTACTGCTCCACTTTGGTGCCCGTCAGTGAGCCAAGGGAGCTTGCGTCGAAAAAATCTCTGAAATTAAAAGCTACTGCTGCAATCAAAAGCTTAAGAGCAAGTTGACTATCAAAACCTGTGATGCCATATGTTCCGTTGCTATTGATTACCTGAGCTGTACCAGCCGGGAGGACTTCACCACAACAGCTTAGAATATCCTTCTGGAGCTCAATAAATTCACCCTTATTCATTATGGGCTTATTAGGTTGAGTTCCTCCTGGAACATCCTGGCTGATCTGGGTGAATCCTGAGGGCATTGTGTACATAAGCAGTTGAGCTACAATATAGTTACCAAGAAGTGGATCGTACTTCTTAATAATAAATTGCCTGCCATCAATCTCAATAAGCTTTTCAGTTTCTCTTTTTGTATTGATATTTGCATTCATTTGTTTATACCTCTATTCTAATTATTACTGGACTTCAATGCTTGCAGCCATCATGTTCCAAGCCTTAGTAGTGCCCTGAGCACCGTATGTTACATCAGCCATCTTCTGAGGTGAAACTCCTGTGCATACCCATTTCTCACCAGTTGAATTGCTTTCAATGGAAATCTGAGTCTGAGCGAATACAGCAGGAACAGCAGTCTCAACATATTTAACGAGACGAAGCATGAAGTCATTTGCATCAGAAGCCTGAAGTACGTTGATTGTAACTGTACCATTCTTCTTTACTGATTTGCTAATCAGGACTGAAAGGTCAGCAGAAATCTCATGAGAAGTTTCATCATTGGAACGAGAAATCGTAATATCACCAAGACCGGCTCCATACATTGTATATTGCCCTACGTCAGGATGGGAGATGGTAACGATAGTATTCTCGAAGCTATAAGTTCTAACCATTTATTACACCTCCTTATCGATTTACAAATACTGAAATGCTAATGTATTCGATTGCACCAGCCAGTTTAACGCAGCAAACGATGGGAGGTGTAATTCTCTGAGCTCTTTCTGAAGCTGAAAGAGTATCAACAGAATCAGCGAAGATGATGTAACCATTGGGAAGAGCATCACCTGTAGCAAGAGTTCTAACAGGAGCAGCATTCCAAATGCCAGAAGCAATGTAGCCCATGTTCTTAATCTGCTCAAATGAGTAAGCGATCTGATTTGTAATAACAGCTACGCCATCATCAGTCATAGGAATTACTCGATTATTGATTAGAGCATTTACTACATTCTGCTCAATGTAACTACGAATGAGCTGAATAGCATAATACTCATCAAAGTGATAACCACTTGACATCAGAGATGATGTTACGAAATCATACTTGTTACCATAGTTAGCATAAGCATTGCCGCAATAGCCTTTAAGATTCTGAAGCTGAACTGAAGTGATGTTCTCAGATTTTACGCCAACCAGAGACTTATAGGCCAAATCAAAAGCAGAGTTAGAATCGCCGGAAGCAAGACCACAAATCCGACCCAAAACAGCCGCAGAAACTTCGTAACCATTTGCATCATTCGCCTCCGTATAATAGAAGCCCAACATGTTTTTGTAGCCAGCAGTCTTCAAAGTCTTGAAAATGTTACTAACAGCACTACCATCAGTTACGAGGTCATTTTCATCTTTATCCTGGAAAATAAAGTAAGCAGGGACCTCTACGCTCTCAAGATAAATTGCCAAGTTCTGAAGTTCCTGAGTAGTATATGCCCCAGTTGACATAGCTCCGAACCAAGTGTTATCGGATTTACGGCAAGCTGTGATTGCCTGAACCAGTGTTTCAGAACCTGTCTTATTCTGAAAACCAATAACTACCTTAGCAGGACTGGGAGACTGAGCAAAGTAAAGTGAAGCAGCTTTGTACTCAGGTGTATCTGTTCCAAAACCTGCAGTTGACATTGCAGCCAAACTTGTGTATGTAGCTGTACGAGTATTAGCATTCAGGACAGCTGAACTACCAAGAATTAGGCCGACATTAAAATCAGATACTGTTGCAATGCCCTGGTCTACCTGGACCGTAACATTAACAATATCCTTAATGGAAATAGCCATATTAAATATCCTCCTCCATTGTAAGATTGAGTTTCTTAAATGTATCTATATCATAAACGACCTGAGTAGTCGAATAAATCTGATATTCCAAGTCATACCTATTCCACCACTGGCCGTTGTAATGTTCGGGAACTCGTGTAATACCGGAACCAGCACCGGGAATTGTATAAAGGTTTTTATTTGCCAGGGTTGTTTTAATATCTGTAGCATACCATCGAAGCTGCATTCTTCTTGCTGTTTCTCCAGCATCTGGTCCATAAATGATAAAATGGACTGCAAAGGTGTCAGTATTCTGGATTGCCCGTTGATAACTAACTTCTTCGCCGTCCCTTATTTGTTCTTGATACCTATTTACATATTTTGATATTGTATCGTCAACCGGCAATACATAACAATAAATAAAATTATCATTTATTCCGTTTGCCGGATTACCTTGTTGCTCATAAGCTACGATTACTTGTTCTTCATTATAACCAGAAATTGTTGTAGCAATTTGAGCACACAATGTTTCAATATCTTCTATTGGAAGGATTATTTCTTTCATGTTGATTTCATCCTTTCACAAATAGAATGATAAAAGCCGTTCTTGCCATAGTTTTTAACCGAAACTATTTTGTATTCATGCCCCTCAAAATACATGATGTCTGAGATGTTTTTATACATATTGTACTCACCAGTTGTGTAAAGCTCTTTATTAGTGAATACGTTAATACTTTCTTCATCTCTCTCGAATTGAGGGTCATTTGTTAGAGTTTTGGGATTATTTATCGTGATAACTGCTGCACACTTAAATTCAGAAGGAGTATCTACAAAACGATGATTTACTACATTAGCAACTCTGCGTTTAACTGTGATTACCTGAGAAAAATCGGGGTCAGTAATAAGTTCACCGATATAAATCATCTTCCTGCTCCTTTCTTTCTTACTACATAAGTTATTGATTTTCTAAGTTCACCAGTATCAATCAAAGGTCTATCGCTACCTTTATGAGCGATTGTTGCCGGCGAGTTTGGAGCCCATCCATTTTCAGGATTTACGAACCATTTTCTACAAACGTTTTGAGCTTTCATACCTAAACGTTCCATATCTTCAAGTGAACCTTGAAAATCACCTTGTACAGCAGTTTTTAATACATTTAATCGATAACGTTTTATCTCGTTATCAGAATTCTTTAATGCCGGCTTAATAACTGGCCTGGGAGGAATGTTTCTAATGGGAGAACCATTAGTATGAATAAATAGCAATTCAGCATTTGTCACATCTTCGCCTTCCCTTGTAGATGTTTCCTGAGGAATACCAACCAGAACATCATGTGACACGAGAAATTCATATGCTTTTTTTGCTATGTAAACTTTACTCATTTTCTGAGTAAACTTCACCATATCATCCATTAACCCACATCCCTATGCCTCTGTACATTCTTGCGTATGTTGCAAGCTGCTGACCATAAACTGTGTATTTGAATGTTCCATAACCTTTAAGGTCTTCTGATACGCCTTGATAGTCATACGAAATACTAAGAGCATCAACTGATTTACTAGCAGCTATTCCTCTCGGCATTGCTGAAGAAATAAGTGCTGCAGAACCAGGAACTTCATTTTGTACCTGAAGGTAAAGTGTGGCCAAATGTGCTACATAAAGGCACATACAATATTTCCACATTGTCTTGAACCTGCGTTCCTTAATTGAATGGTCAGCGATGTTAATAAACATTGTGATAATGTAGTCGGGAATTTCTACTCCGTTATCACAATCATGAAACTTGGGAAATGTTTTGTAGAAATCTGCAGCCGTGAATGGAGGATTATCCTCTGTAAATACATTGGAGGCCCCAGCAGTGGTAAATACCTCCTGAATATATGCTGAGTTATTATAACCAAGCATCGAAATAAAATCCATTGTGGGGCCTCCTTTATATTTACAAATTACATAGCTTCTCGAATCAGCTTCTTAAGCTTCTTCTTGCCAATTCCATCCGGAACATCAATACCGAGTTCTTCGGCCTTCTCGAGTAGCTCTTCTACTGACATGTTAGCAAGCTCATCCGCTTCACCAGAACCGTCAGAATTATCCTCAGAGACATCTTCAAGCTTAGGGGTATTAACTACCTTAGCAGCAGCCACGGATGTAACAGGAGCTGACCTTACGTTACTGACAACCATCAGAAGACCAAGCTCATGTGCCTTAATGAATAGAGGGTCATTCATAAACCGCTCAGGCATCATCATGGTCACATTGGGTGTGGTTACGAATCGATCGAAAGAACCATCTCTCATCAGGCCAGCGCCAAACTGAAATCTACGGGTTGCGATAATAGCGACTTCAGACATATTTATCAACCTTTCTGTTTATAAGTTTGTTTAGATACCGTCGTAATAACGAGCGGGCTGCCAATACAGGAACTTCGCCTGACCCATCTGAGCAGCGTAAATAGTGATATAAGCAAACTGCAGAGCAACGGGCTGGGTCATCACACGAGTCAGAGGAACGGGCAGATCGAAATACAGGAAATCATCATTGTTGACGTAAACAACCATACGGTTGGAACCATCAACGCCAGCACCCTTGCACCAACGTGAGGGATAAATAGAGAGGTCTCTACCCTGGTTAACCGCCAGGTTGTTCTTCAGCAGGTAGTTCAGGATGTTCTCATCACCAGAAGTACCAATACGAGTTGATACGATATAAGCATAATCCTCGGGAGCGATCAGGATGTGGTTGGGAATAGCATTCTCATCATACTCGGAAGCCTCCCAAGCCTCAGTGATGGCCTTATTGACATCCCACAAGATTTCATCAACGGTCTTATCCTTCCACTTACGAGAAGTACCAGCCTCATTGTTATCAACATAAGAGGTAACCAGGTTGGGGTCGTTAACGATACCCGTAACACCAACTGTGTCGATGCCCTTGTAAACCAACTCATCAATGGACTTATTGTAGTTCAGGCGAATACCTTTATCCAACAGAGTGTCCAGAGAACGGCCAATGGTCTGCAGCTTCTGGTTATCAACAAAAGGAATCTTCATGGCCTGAGCCCAGCTGAACACCTTAAAGATGTCCTTATTGACGTTAGCCTGCATCAGAGGAATGTTGTCTGTCTGACCAGCAATCAGACCAGACTTATTAGCACCGGTTGTGGCATAATCTACGTTGTAAGTAGAAGTGAAATCAACCCAGCCGCCACCAGTCTTAGCAACAATATCGCGCTGCCAAGTTACTGAAGTAAGCGGCTCGCGAATCTTGGGGTCACGTTTCTCAAGTTCACCCTCCAGGAAAGCCATACCCTGAGCAATGCCTGCAGCATCACGAGTAGCCATAGCAGCACCCATGCCATTGCCGAGAGAGCTATCACTCAGAACTGACATCTTATCTGCACCGCCAAAGGCGATACCGGTAGAAGAAAAATCTCTAGTAATCATCTATATACCTCCTTACGCCTTATTACGGGTCAGAATGGTTACCTCAGCAACCTTATCTGCATTCATATTGCCAGTAGTCCACTGAACATTAGTCAGAGCAACGGTCTTTCCAGTATCTTCGGAAGCCTCGAAGCCACCAACCACAGCAGTGGGATAAGTATCACTTGTAGCAGTACGAACATAAACTGTACCACCAGCAGTAGGTGTACCTCTCTGGCAAAGTACTGTGCACTGACCACGAGTCAGAACATCAACAACAGAGTTAGCAGCATAACCAGGAGTTTCCTGAGGGTCATACACATTAGCCTGTACAACCTCACGAACAGCGATACCAGCGAACTGGGGAGCGGTGAAATCAGTGCCACCAGTGATTGAATCAGCAACACCGAGATACTTATTCTCAGCTGCCACCAGAACAACAGGCTCACCGAACTTAATGAGCTTCTTAGCAATACGGCCCTGAATGATAGCATCAGCAGAAGCTGAAACGGTACCAACATAGCCAGTATTCATCTTAATACCAATTACTTTACCCGGCATATTATTTACCCTCCTTCATATAGTGCGGATTAAAACGCTTAGCAATATCCATACCGTGGTCATAGTCAGCGTCTGTAACAATAGGCTTAGAGTCATTAGCTTTCTTACCATTGTTACCAATAGCAGACTGAATATCGGCATAAGTAGAAGTGGTCGACATATTCATGCGAGCCATCTTCACAAATGCATCAGTCGCCTTCTTACGAGCAATGGGGTCTTCGATAGCAGCGAGGACAGGCTTCATATCGCGAATAGCCTTTTTAACCTCTTCAGCAGAATCCTTAGCTTCAATCTTCTCGGGATCGATAGTAACAGATTCTTCAGAGCTGGGGTCTTCGTCATTTTCCTCTTCCTTCTCGAGTTCAGCTTCCAGTTCATCCAGAGCTTTTGTTGAAGTGTCCTTAATGCCGTAAGCAGCGAGTGCACGGTTCAGAGCATCGGAAACCTTTTTCTCAATCTTCTCTTCGAGGTCCTCGTCCTTACACTCATCTTTGGTCTCGGTCTCTTCAACCTCAGTCTCTTTAATTTCCTCGTCCTCAGCTTTAGCAACTTCCTCCGCCATTTCACAAGCAGCATCAACAACCTCTTCGGAAACGGTGGATTCATCCATTGCCTTAAGCTTCAGAAGGAAATTCTTAATTGCATCTTTGGTTGTCATTTTATTCCTCCTTAATTTATAGCAAATTCAGAATAGCTTTATTAAGCTTATTCCTTTTACTAACAGAAAAAGCAGGCATCTCAGAATCACGAATCGCAACTTTGTGTCCTGCTCTGCCTGCGTTTACGAGTGATACATGATTACCGATAATGTTACGTTGGAATGTTTTTCCATCCTTAGTAACATATTCACAATCATAACCACTTGAAACTTCTCTTTTTACACCGGATTCAATTTCATTGATTGTAACCGGGTCTCTAACCAAAATGTCAGCTACGAGGCAATCACTAAAATCTCCTTTGCCTCTTCTAACATTTGAAATCTCACCTTTTGAGTACATGCTCCAATTATCTGAAGTCACATCTTCATTTGGGTGATTATCTGTGAACGCCTTCCCTTCAAATGAAGCGATGGTTCTCTGATCGAATAGTTCATCATCGGTTCTATATACCGAAACAACATTGTTTCCATCTTGACCTATTTCACATGATAGATATTTATATTCACCTGTTCGACCAATTGGAACATTGTGACATATAAGAAATCCTTCAGGCGTTTTGGTCATATTATCGGAAATTTTAGAACCGTAATATGCCTTTGCCATGCATTCACCACCTTTTAGGCATAAACGCCACGATGGCAATAAATAGAAATACCGTCAGTGAAGAATCTGTAAACCAGAGTCATACCGTTAGCCTTTGTAATGGTTCCATTGTACAACGTGGTGTTAGCAGGAAGTTTAACCTCAAGCTGCTTCTGAGCTGCATTAGCTGCCACGATTGTATACATCTTACCACTAACCATATTATTAAAATCTTTAATTTCAAGGTCAGCTGTTTCAGCAGCAAGATTTACGTGCATATTAGTGACACCTTTAAGGTCATAACCTTCTTCAACCTTCATATCTTCAGGGTCTACTTCATATACCATCTTCTGAGCATTCGGGTCAAAACCACAATCTGCTTTAATAAGATTAGCCATTATATACCTCCTTAAAAATTATTTAGCAAAATCATTCAGAAGCTTTTTAGCACTATTCATATTAGAAGTGTTATTTTCACCAAGCCACATATGAGGATTAGAATATGATTCTCCAGGGAATGTCAAAACAATTCTTTCTCCGTAACCACCTTCTACAATATGAATAGCATAACCGTTTTTCTTTTCAACCGTTTTAACGAGTTTAATACTCGCATCAATTGTATGAATTGCCTTATCGAGTTTATCAATGGTTTTCATATCATACACCTTTCTTATATCTCTTAAATAATATGACTTATCGTTTGAATATTTTCTTTCGAGTTCTTTTATCTTTTTATCGACATCCGATTCTGTAGTCTTTATAGTTTCCCTTGACTTAGAATCATTCTTCTTGTTAATAATGATGTATTCAATCGTTACTGGACGATACATGATATTGTCAACTTCATGTTGTGCTTCTTTTGAAGTTTCAGCTGTCGAAATCAATTTACCATTCTTGTAAATACCAAATGCGTTCCTTTGGAGGCGACCATCATTCTTGATGGACTCTATTTTGTAACCTTTATACTCCATAAACTTATGATACTTCAGTATTCGAATTATCAAAGCATTTTAATAGCTCTATCAATTGCCTTGTGGTCTCTTACATTTCTTCCAAATTTCTTTCTGAAAACATTTCTAATCTCTTCATACTCAAAATCACTAACGCCATTATCATATCCAGCACGTTTTACGAGCTTTTCGGCGATTTCTATATCTTTTTCAGAATTTATAGAGTTAATGTAACCCTGTGCACGGGCGCTCGCATCTTTACTGGAACGTGTTTTTCCCTCCTGAACCATCATACAAGTCGCCGGGTCATATACCATTTTAGACATTTGAAATTCCTCCATTTCTTAATTATATTATATACCACTGGTTTGAAAATGTAAATAACTTTTAATAAATTTTTTCAAATTGTTGTCTGGTCATCACTTGTATTTTACCTAAGTAATATACCTTATGTGGCCACCTAACATCTGTAACTTCAAGTAAGGGTTCGGGATAACATCTACAGTTATATATTTCGCCTGCATGATAGTAAGCATTACCTTTGGCAGGAGGTAGGTTAGTTAACAGCTCAGGACTTGGAGGAGAATTCCATGGTACGATAACATCATCCATTGTTCTATGACTATCACGAACTCTTTGGTCTTCCTCTGTTCTCCATACATACCAGTTAACTCTTAAATTAGCTGACCGAGACCTTGTAATTGCTGTTTGTGTTTTTGATACCTCAGTTCTAGCAATTAGTTTAGCAGAAGCTCTTGAATATTCTCTTGTAAACTGAGTTATCTCTTTTGTTAATGTTGAAGCTCTTTTACCTGAAATAGTTCCTTCATATATTTTTCTTGTTACCTTACGAGAAACATCTAACGGTAATGTGCTTATTATTTGTGCATTTCTTTCTATTTGTTCTGCTATTGATTGGTCCAAACCTGAATTGATATTTTGAACTAATGCTTTATATATCAAACGAGATTTTGTAGACCTTCTAGCAGCTTGCCTCCATGTTTGAGCATTTATATTAGCTACAGGAGTCACCATTCTTTTCGAAGCTAGATAACAATACCTTTTGAATGATTTAGTTGAGGAATAGTCTGAAGCGTATTGATTAAACTTATCAATATCTCCTTTTGCCTTTTTCGCTAGCTTTATCAATGAACGAACCAACTGATAAAGTATTGAACGATAATTAGCTTCTATTCCTTTTGACCTATCCCAAAATGTATATTTCATTATCGTTTACCAAATAGTTTAGCTAAACCTTTCTTGGGTTTATCCTCTTCTTCGTCATCTACTTCGTTCTCTGATTCTTGAAGATTTTTAGCCATTTCCTCTTCTTCAGCCTTTTTCTTTTTGTCTTCCTCAACAGCTTCATCTATCATCTCATCTGTGATATTACTCCACATTGAAACACGTTTCTGCTGTTGTCTGAGTTCCTTAAGAGCTGTAGCTTTATCAATCAAACCAGACTGGAAAGCTTCAATAATAGGCTGGAAGGACTTCTGAGCAAGGTCTGCTTGTTCTTCATCTGTATTTCTACGAATGGGACTGAATACCAATTCCCAATCATCAGGGATAGAACCAATAGCAGACATTGTAATGATTTTCATGAGCTTTTCAAGTGGCTGCCTCAAATGTGATTCCTGCTTCTCCTGAATCATATCATAATAATTCTGAAGGTCAGCTTCTCCAGTTGAATTCATACCAGCAGGAGCTCTACCGAAAAGCTTTGTTACAGGAATTTCTGCTGCACCAGCTATATCAAGCATAAATGACTCATAAATATCATTGATACCTGTAAATGTGTAGCCTTCCATCTTAAAGTCATCTTCTTGACTCATTACCAATGAACCGGTATTACACATCAGCTGGTTTTGTGCCTGCATTGTTCGATATACTTCTGCCATAGCATCTTGATCTCCAAGAGTAATTGCCTGACCAAGGTCTTGAATCTTATATACTCGAATACAAGCAAGGAAAATCAGATAAGCAATATTAGCTGAAGTATTATCACGCTTCATCAATTCTGTGAATACGTGTTCAATCTCTGAAGCTCCCCAATATGTTTCAGCTAGTTTTTCATAATAGGGAAGGTCGCGTCCTGTAAAACGGATTACTCTTGAATGATGTACTCTATACGATTTTTGTGTTATCTGATCTGCAATATCATAGTAAAGGGGTTCACCGAAATCTACATCATCAATATCAGTTACCAACTCAAGTGATGGACTAATGCCTGACCATCTATCGATTACCATACAACCCTTATAACTGTCAGGCATAACTGTTTCATAATCCAATTCTTTTTCCAAATCATTCTGACCAGAAATCAATGGAATAAGAACACATCCACCATACAGACGAGACCATTTAAGAGCATCCAGGATTTTAAGCCGTGTTCTTGTTCTTGTGTATACTGTCATGATTTTATCGATCTGTTCCGGCTCAATCTGTGATTGGATTTCAAAACCATTCTTCAGCATTTCCTGAGCAGGTTTATCTACAATTCCTGTAGCAATCCAATTGTTTCTATAAAGTGCATTAAGGGTTCCATAATCCCATGTCATACGAGTAAGATGATAACTACCCTTTTGAGAGAGATTAGTAGAACCCAGACCTAAATTGGCCATCATATTTGAAAATGTATCTTTAGCTTTATTATCTGATGTTTTTACTACATTCTTTTCATCAGCCATTGATTAACCTCTCCAGTTTGTAATTATTTTCCTTTGACCAATATCTCATGAATTCCTCGATTTTATTTTTAGCATCTGGCGTAATAGATTCTTCATTATCTACTTCAACCATAGCATCATATATATCTGACATAATATCTTTTACTGAATATATTGCCGTCTTCAAATCATATTCAGCCATATTTGTTTCTTGCCAATTAACCAAGTCAGCTGCAAGGTTTGGATTCTCCATTATTTCGCCAAACTCCAAAGCAAGTTCTGTTACGTAGTCTGCTTGATTAGAACATTCATCATAATATTCACCAACAACTTCGTGAATTGTAAAGAAAAATGGACCAGATGCATGTGTATGAATATGCTTCAAATCATTTGCTGCACATATCAATTTGTAAGCTAGATTGATAAACATTTCCTATCACCTCATTATAAGCTTCAATATACTTAGCTGAACCTTCTTTACAGTATAGTCCACAAATATCTGGATTATTTAAGCATACATCTTCGCATGTTTCATAATATTTGCAATATTTACAGCATGGAGGGAATTTTATTTTACTTGAGAAATTTGGACATCCATTATATAACAAACAAATAGGTGTATTATATTCTGTATCGACATCTGTTATTTTTATTGTTTCTGAATCTTTTTCTGTTATTTCAACGGTTAAACCTTGAGAAGAATATATCCCATCTCTAATTTTATAGATCCTTGAACGAAATGCATTTTCGCTGCTAGACATTCCATTCTGTACAGCTTCTTTTGCTGTACCTGAAAATAAAACTTCCCCATTCTTATCTTTTATTGTGTAAACCTTAACCTTACCATTTTTATATGATGATTTACGATTTCTCATTATAAATGGCACCCACATTTCTCTGGTCTATTTTTACAATGCTCATAGCATCCATCTCTAAATGCACATTCAAAACAGCATGGTGTTTCTGAACCTGGATAATATCTTTTACAACCAGCACACAGGAAACATTGTGTAACTTCTAAATTCTTCTGATAGTTTTCATCATATGGATACGGAGTTTTAAGGAGTTTACCATCAACGAATGTTTGTACTACCATTCTGAAAGCTGACTGACTAACTGATATTCCTTTTTCTACAGCATCATCAGCTGTTCCTGTGAATTTAATCTGACCTTTTCTATTTATAAGGGTGAAATAGCGCTTCCTTTGATTCATCCGTTTAACACCTCTGCTAAAAATAAAGAGTGGAATTTCACCACTCTAGTTATTGGAGCTGGTGGACGGATTCGAACCCCCGACCTGATGCTTACAAAACAACTACTCTACCAACTGAGCTACACCAGCATTTATGTGAGTTTTATTTCATCGTGACCTCAGCTAAATGGCGCCCACATCAGCTTGCGGTACTCACCACGAATATTCACAAAAAGGAGATGAAAGGAGAATACACCATGAACTCTGTATTAGATGGTGTTGGAGGAAGGTGTGGGATTCGAACCCACGGAAGTTTCACCTTCTTCAGTTTTCAAGACTGATGCTATAGGCCACTCAGCCAACCTTCCATTTGGAACCGAGCTCTTTTCAGGCAACCTTTGTTCGGTACTCGGTGTGAGCCATCATATATAGGAAGAAACAAGGAGTGGGAAGTCTGTATGGTCAATGCCCAACCATTAAACCACAATATGATTATATCATATATTGAAACATTTGTAAACTACTTATTGAAATGTTTACAATTTTGTAATAATTATATTCATCAACTTTATTTTGAATTTGTTCATATAACTCTTCAATAGCTTGAGTCCATTCTTCTCGTCCATTATAGTGAACACATATATCAGCTATTTCGTATCCCTCGAAATATTTACCATCAGGAGTGAGATAATGTTCTTTTAGTTGTTCACATACATATTTAACACATTCGTCTTTGCTTTCAAATCTCTTGTATGTACCGTCATTGTTAGTCCAGCCAAATAAGTTATTATATTCATTGGCTGCATAGCTTGTATTCCAACCTGATTCTAACGCTGCTATGGATGCTACCAATATTGGGTCAATTTTATTTACGCCAGAATAAACCAGGATTGCGTCTGAGACATCTTTCAAATTGCCTATTAAACTATATGAAAATTGGTCTGAAGTTATCCAGGGTTCATCCTTGCTTTCCTGGGGAAGTTCCTGAATACCTTGTTTAACTTCATACGCATGAGCTATCATACAGAATGCAATCAACATAATGATTACTGCTAATATGAGTTTACTTCCTATTCGTTGCATTTTGGTTAATCTCCTCTCTGACGATTTTCAGAGCATTGATTAACCCTGAAACAAATTCAAACCCTATTGCATAACTTTCTGTTCTTACTTGATTATTTGACTCAAATGATACAGCAACATTACAACTTCCAGATTTACAGTTCATATCGATCGTAATATTGTTTGCCTTTATTCTTTTTGTAAGTACCTCTGATTCATATTGAGGAACCATAGAATCGAATTTTGCTTTTTCAATTGCCTTCGCTTCATTAAGCGTTTTCAACTTATAAGCTGCTGACCGAGATTTCCTTTTAAGTTCTTCAGGCATACCACCAATGTAATTATATATTGTACTTCTATCAACACCTAAGCTTTCTGCTATTTCATTGTTTGTCATGCCTTGTTCTCTCATTGTGAGAAGTTCTGTTCTATCTACCATAATACGCCTCATCTGTTTATGTTCCTTTCTATTTATTAAATCTGATTTTTATTTATCGCTCAACTTCCTGCATCCAGAACTCACGACAGCAAGATTGACAACGCATCTCGACATCAGTTGATTGACATGTGTAGCGTTTATCCAACATTAGTGGGCAAAAGTCTAACACACCATCAATAGAGACTTTGGCATTAGGCCACTGCTCCAAAAACACATCTTGCCGTGTCTTGCGTTGGTGTTCAGCAGACCATTTCTCGACAATGGCGATCTGAGCTGTAGCATCCATCGTTGACGTAACACTAACTTCACAATTCATCTCATTCTCATTATCATTATAAGCAGGACATCCTATACATCCAGCACCAAAACTCTCGCACATTCTGTTGCGTTCCTCAATAAACTTTACCGCATCCATTGTATTTTCCTCCTGCCTTTCGGCTCTGTTTGTTAGGTGTTTATCACCTTCTGTGATTGTATTATATCATATAGTTTTGTATTTGTAAATAGGTTTTTTTAATTTTATTCGTAAATTTGCAATTTATTTTGCGATTTTAGCCAAGGATATATCTCTCTTTCCCTAATAAATGTTTTTACCATATATCTGAGAGCATCACATGCATGGTCGTTTTGTTTGATAGGTTGTTCTTTTCCCAATGTATCTGCCTTCTTTGCGTCCCACATATATGTTCCGAGTTCTTTCATCAGATTAGGGCATTTATCAGCATTTATTTTAATCAAACCATTATACAGCATTGTATATACTAGTTTGATTCCTGTTTGTACATCATTATCTGCTTGTGAGACCTTTATACCTGATTGCCTTGCGGCTGTAATAAATGATTTAGCGCTTGGGTCGATAGCAATTGATTTATATCGTTGCCCTTCGTTAAAATCGAAAAAATCAGCCACATATTGCTGATCAGATTTTGCGTTATATTCATTTCTTCCTGAATAATAATATTCCTTTGTAATATAGACTGTAGGTATATTACTTATTTCCCTATCGATAAAACCTTCGAGGTATACATGAGGATTTGCTGTACCATAGTCACATCCATAATATGCATATCCATCTTCCTCAAGATATTTGGGCAATTCCTTAAATGTGTTCTTTTCTTTATCAAAGCAATCATAAATAACACCATCAACATTTACCCAATTACCAAGAATGAATCTTAAGTAATATACACCTGAATATATGCTTTCATATCGTTCTATGATTTCTTTACTTAGCGACGGATTATCATGTAGTGTAAAGTGCAAATGCAATAGCTTCTTTTCATCTGCTTTATCAAGTTCTTCTATTTTGAACCAGTGCATTGGGCTTTCAGGGTTACAGTTAAACCAATATTTAGAACCTGTTACCGAACATCGACCCATACACTGTTCTACAAAGCTTCTTGGCATTAGTGCTACTTCATCAAGGAATATGCCTGCCAATGTCATACCTTGTACATAGTCCTGACTTCTTTCATCTCTGCCACCAAATACGTAAAAGTAGTTTTCTATACTTCCTTTACGTACAATTAGTAGATTATCACTTCTATTATCTGATACCGTATATCCTCTATATTTAAGCCTTTCCTTTAGATCAGTTATTACATTCCTTCGTACTGCTCCAACACTTTTGCCAGCTATTACAAAGTTGTGTCTGTTGAATGTAGTCATCGCCCAGAATAAAAATGATAGAGACATTACTAGCGTCTTCCCGGACCTGATAGAACCATCACAAATGATGCCGTTATGATTTTTATAAGGAGAATTGGGCAACCACCATGTTAATAGCTTTAGCTGGTTATTTGAGAATTCACAGTATTTATCCATAAATATCTTAGATTCCTTTATTATTTTGCTGGATTTTTAATAGCTTCCTCATCTTGATTTTTGATATATACTTCTATATCATGATATGATTTACATTGCCTTGAATTACAATATATATTATCACAATTATATATGTCTGTGATTTTATTATTTCTCATACCACAATTTATTTTACTACAATACATATATTATCACTCCTCACAGTAAAATCTGGCAATATTATCCATACGCCAACGAAGTGTATCTGAAATCGTGGAGCATAGATAACCTTCTTCCATATATACGAATTGCACACCATAAAAGACTTGCGGATTTGTGAATGACCCGAATTGATTTTTCATTTGTTTCTCAAACTTATACTTAAATACAATTTTCAGTTTCATTTTTCATCTTCTCCATCCATCTTTGCACCACAATCTTCGCAGTATTTTTTAGTAGGCTTATCCCAACTGCCCTCTGTAGTGATAACAAAGCCACATGCAGAGTAGCACCACTCGTCTCCGCCAAGATGTACCCACCTTCCATGCACCACCGGGGCAACATCAGCAACGAGCATATTAAGAATATCCCCTACATCAACAACTTGAACATAGCCTATGCGAGTGTCGGCATCCCATGTCTTTTGAAGTAATTTTTTTCTGTTAATGTATTCATCCATCATTCTACCTCTTGCGTCCAGTATTCTGTTTTACAACCGTAACAATTTGTATCATTGCACCCAGAACTTAAGTTATAACTTTTATCAACTCGTTTAGGACATATATTCACAACTCCATTGTATAATACATCAGCGGTTGGATAATGCTTCAGAAATTCTCTGCTCCGTGTTTTTATCGGATTTTCTTTTGAATATTTCTCTACTGCTTCTACAGCTTTATTTGGGTCACATGATTCAAATTGAAAATTGGCAATACATATTTCGTCTTCTTCTGTTAAAGCTGGACATCCTTCACAAAAAGCATGTTTTTGATTTTCTACTCCATATTGTGCACACATCTTTTTGAGATATTTAATAAATTCCAAAGCATCCATTCTATTTATTCTCCATTCTTTTAAGAATATCTGTTATTTCCTTTAATTCATCTAAAATATCAGAACTATGCACTAGAATATATGCTGAAACAATTATACTTATTACTAAAAGTATTGCTAATGTATAAAGAAAAACAATAATTGTTTCCATTTTGTTTATTCCTTCCTCATAAATGTAGTATAAACTACTTTTTTACGATTTTTGTCTAAATCACATTGCCATGATTTATTGCATTTCTTGCAATGAAGTTGATACATAATTTCTACTCTATCTGCTGGCAATGTGAAAATATCTGAGAGCTTACCAGTCTCATCTACTTCATATTCGAAATAATTACAAAAATGAGACCACATTACCAATTGCATTCCGCAAATTGGGCATTTATTGATTTCCATTCTGTTTACCTCTCAATATGCAATATTTATTTCTTTACCATTTATCGTTGAATAGATTATATTAGAAACGGTAAAGCTATCCATTAAAAAATGCTGCACAATCGACTCCATATGATTCTTTTACGCATTTTGTAAGATTATCGAGGCTTTTATCTATTTTATAATCATTAGCTTGATATTTATTATCTATTGCATTAACATATAGAAAAACCATATAACAACCAGATTCTTCATCATACCCACATTCGAGAAGATTTGTTCCAAGATTTTCCCACATTAAATCGTTGATTTCTTTTACTGTTTCAACATCTGGTTCAATGTTTGTTTCTACTTGTTCAACTTCATTTTGTTTATCTTCTATTTGATTGATAGCTCCAACATTAGGATTATTTGCATCATTATGTTCTTTTGTTATCGAACTAGCAATCATCAAAATAAGAACGATTATTACTGCGATTCCAAAAACTTTCAATATTCTGTTTTTCATTTCTGTTTGCTCCTTCTCTGTTTAGGTTTGAATTCTGTGCATTTTCTTTCTATTTCTATTCCCTTATCGGTCATAGCATACCATTTGATGGGACAATGATGTTTATATTTAGTTGAGAATTCATCTTTTATTAAGTTTCTGCATCTTTTACAGCAGATTGCTCCCATCTAAATCCAACTCCATTCGCTGTATTCATCATTGTTTTAATGACATCTTTTTTTATTGATTCTTCATCAAGAGTTTTTATGATAACTCTTTGACTTCCTGTTGATGCTTGACAGCTGAAAATATTATTTTCTTTCCATCTGTAAAACATACAACATAGATTTTTCTTATATATGATTTTGAGTATTTTAATGATGATTTCCATATTTATTGTATTTTTCTATTACAGCTATATCGTGTTCTGCTGATTTCTTTTTGTTTTCCATCCATGGAGGTGTATCTTCATCTCTTGCAGCTTTAAGTAATATCAGAAGTTTTTCTTTTATTTCATCTGCATGCTGTAAATTAAGCTTCTCATATGGAATTTCAAAACTGCATCGAGAGAAGTTTTTTGACGCCATTACAACAATCTTTTCATTTTGCTTTGTTCCATATATAGATAAATATATTCCATTCTTAAAGACGAATGCAAGAATCTTAAGAAATATCTTCATCTTTCTTTACCTCATCAGAGTATTTATATCGATATGGAATAGGATTCTTCATTTCAAAACCACATGACGGGCAAAAGTTCCATTTCATATCTGAGATGGCTTTACAGTTTGAACAATGAGGTAAATATACTTCTTGTTTTCCTCTATAGCTTGGTGAAATCCATTTAGCTTCCATAATTCCTCCACTTTACTACGACCGCCAGGATTAAGCAGGTTAAATTTTAATATGTACCTTGATAATTTATATTAGTTATATATTCTAATTCAACCTGGTTTATCCTAGCTGCTCTGATGTTATTTCAAGAGCAATATTCCGAATATAAATATACCTATGACTATGAATGCCAAAAGAACAGTAAAGAGTTCTTTTATAGATTCGATTTTATCATTTGTAGATGTAGTCTTTTTCAATGTCCTTTCTCCTCTCTTTATCCTCTCGGATTTTCTGTTTAAGATTTGAGCATCCATATGAACAAACATTTACTTTTTTGTTTTTCTCTGTTGGTATGGTATACTTCCATCCAGATCGAGGATAGAAGTATTTACCACACACAGGACATTCTCTCATCTTAAGCATATAATCACCTAATTATTCTTAAATTACTCTATAATGTCCTTTTTCTTTCATCTCTTCGACTTCAAGCAAACAAGTAAGTGTCTTCCAAGTGCATTCAGCAAAATACTTTTCGTCACTCTTCAAAATAGTGCGGTCCTCAAAATGTACAGCTTTCCAATTTTTGACGTCTTTAAGTTTCATCTTTAATTCCTCCTGTTTATTAGCTTTTCAGCTTCTGGTTTGTAGCTTATTTGTTACTACGTTATTATTATATCACATTATTTTGCATTTGTAAATAGGTTTTTGCAACTTTTTTTTGCATTTTTCTAAGATTTTTATTCATCTACCCATATTTCTTTAGCTTTAGAAGAAAGGGCAGCAATGAAACCATCGTCTTTGTCATCTTCCTGCTTAAATCCTTGAGCTTTTTTCTTCATCTCAAGTTCTTCCTTCATAAGCTTAAGTTTCTGCTCTTCAACTCGTTGTTTCCAGTCTTTGGGCATATAATCAACATATTTAATGAGATTGTCCAAAGCCTTCATCTTATCGTGAAGTTCAATTGAAATACCATCACGCCCAGATTTAATGCTTTTAACGAGCTGCCCATCCATTTCGTTTGCTGGTTTAAGAGAAATTGAATGAGGATAAATATTGACGAAATCTGTAATGTCAGAAAAAGCAATTCTTGCCCATTCATCAATAATATCTCCTGCAGCAATCATCTGACGGTTAATGATTCTAACCTTAAGCCATGCAATATAAATTCTGCATTGCTCATTGTTTTTCAAACCCATATAACCAGAAGCTGTACTATCAACATTATATCCAGCTTTTATTGCTGCAATTTTAGCATTTTGATTTGTGAGATAATACTCACAGAATCTCTGCTGTTTTTCATTAAGTCTACCAACAGCTTCTTTTCTTTTCATCTTAAGAAGCTCTTCTTCGGTATATGTAACCCACTTAGGTTTGTAACCAGCCATTTCTTTACACCTCATAATTTATTTTATTGCTGTTTGTGGGTTAAATAACCTATATTTTGTATCTGATTCATTATGCCAGTTTTGCCCACCAGCTCCGAAGAACTGATGAGCAATACTGAAACAACGAATTTAATTGTTAGAATCAATCCTCGTCGTCATCGTCCAGATCGAAATCATCATCGTCGTCATCATCATCAACGACTACGGGCTTCTTCTTCTTCTCTTCCTTCTTGGGAGCCTTCTTAGCAGGCTTCTCTTCCTTCTTAACCTTCTTCTCCTTCTTCTTCGGAGCCTCAGTCTCTACCTCGACCTCTTCCTCGTCATCAGAAGAATTCTTGAAAGCAGCTTCCAGCTTACGAATTGTAATGTACTCAGGAAGTGTAGCCATAACCTCAACTACAGCAGAATTACAACGAGCAAGCTTGTTAGAAATAACAGGGAAGCGACGACCAATATCAGCAATTGCCTCAATGTCAGTACCCTCAACGATTACCTTTGCTGCCTCTGCAGCGGTCCAATTCTTAGCCATTTTGTTTGTTCTCCTTTGTTTGTTTAATAATTTGTTTGAATTTTATTCGTTTTCATCTTGCTTCTGAATAGCTACCACATTGAAAGCTGTTTCTTCAGCAAGAAGGGAAACCATGTTTTGAATGACTGCATAATCCTTAGTTGAAGCGAACTTCATCTTCGTTTCTGCATTTTTGGTAAACTCAATTTTATCAATTGTGAATTCACCAAGATTTGTGGGCTTTTCTCCATCGGCAAAAATACCAAGCTTAAGAGGTTTACCGATCATTGCGAGAAATTTTACCGTGTTACTCATTTCATTTGAGGAAAACGTCATCTTCAAATCAAGAGTACCGTTTGCCTTGATTGAATGCCCAGCATAAAATCCTGTTGCTGAAACCTTTACTTTTGCCACTGTTTACTCCTTTCTTTGTAAAACTCTTCTCTTGAGTTTACATCTGATTGAATTTTTGTTTGTTTTGTTTTGATTTTCTTTGGCTTGACTTTTTCATGAAAGTCGCTGAATACACAAAGCTCTTTTTGATTTGTGAGAATATTTACAAAGTTCTGTATATCTTCAGAATTAAGCGTAAAATAGATTTTTCCGTCTTCAAGAAACTGAGTAATGAAAATAGGAACCTTATGTTCAACTGAAGCATGATACTCAAGTTTGTCAATATCAAGTCTATCAAGCCGATAAGAGTTAGCATCTGTACTTTTCAGCTGACACATAAAGTTTTCAGAAGTTCCATCCTCCTTCGCAATCCACGAAGAACCTGAACCTGAGACGGGTTTGAAACCAAGTGACTTGAGAAGTTCCTTTTCGTTTTTGAAGTAGAACTTACAAGTCCTCATGATTGACCTCATTACCGTCATAACCATATTTCGCCATGGCTTGACGAATCAGTTCAACAAATTGCTCATGGGGCATCCGAATGAAGTTCTCAACTCTGCAACAGGAAAGCATAATTTGCGCCTGAGTGGGTTTTGAGACCAAGTCCATATGTCTTAGTTCTTCATCTACAAAATCAACCAGAACCATTGTGTTGCTTCTCTCGTCACATTCAAACATTTTACTTCCTCCTCTGTTTGTATCTCTGGTCTTCCCTACGTGAACATTATATCACAAATATTTGGATTTGTAAATAGCTTTTTGAAAAGTTTTTTGAAAATATTTTTGAGGTCATCTTGAAGGGAAGAGGAGGGAGAGGAAGGGGGGTATAGGGGGATAGAGAGGGTAGAGTAGGGAAGCTTATAATATACACTATATATACATAAGCTATATATTAGCATAATACAGAGTAGATATAACAGAATATAGAGTAGAATAACCAACACACTATATTTATTAAGTTTATATTATTTGTATATACAGAATAAATATACAGATAACATTATTGTTATTCTTCTCTATGTAAATATATCTTTTCTACAGGTAAAAAACCATATAAAGATATATTAGCACTATCTGCAGCATCATCGTTATAACCGATAAACCTATTATTATATCCTGTTATTCTTATTTGTTCTTCAAAACCTAAATCTATTACATGTCTTACAGAAGCTATCTTTTGTGGATTGTCACATCCATCAAGAGGTTCACAACTCGGTTTACTACTTCCCAATACAGCTGATTTCCATGCTCTTGTGTCAACAGAATATGTTTTTACGCCTTTCCAATAAGCTGTATCTACGATAGCGGAAACCAATCCAGCTGTAGTTGTCATATAATTCTGAGAAAGAACAACTGTTTGAGTAAACATTCGAATTCGTTCAACTATAACAATAATCTTTTGTGGCTGATACTGTTTCAAACATTTATCTAAGCAGAAATTCAATTTATCACATACAGCTTTTCGTTTTTCTGTCTTAGATTTTAATCCTTTGAAATCAACTGAAGTGATAAATTTTATCTTTCCTCTTTGTGAAACTGTAATACCTGTTCGAGTATAAGATTGATCGATTCCTATAACGCAGAGTGGTGTACGCCATTCTTTTTTCCAGATATTTCTTTTATCAGCTCCCCGCTTTGCCACTTTTCAACTTCACCCTCCCCATACCAATTTCAAAGCATGCGTCTCTCATGCTGCACTCGATAGCTTTTTTCGTATCACAGTTTTTACATTTTCTTTCAGGAAGTGTACCGTCGTCGAGGAATTCTTTTTTACAAACCTGAATTTCTTTTAGTCTGTCAACAAATGGCCTAACTTTTTCTTTGTCAAACTTTACAGGAAAACATTTAATTTCTGATGTGTTTTTGTTATATGCGAGAACAAAACCATTTGGATTTTTCTGAAGCCACATATAAAACATAACTTGTTTTTCACCAGACGGATGACCTGTAGCTTTTTCCCAAGCAAAAGAATTCATTGATTTAACATCGCAAATCCAATCCTTATTTAATAGGTGAACATTTGCATCAATCGTGTAATTCAGGTCGTATTTATCAACATATCTCGTCACTTCTGAATCTATCATAACGCCAGTTTTACGAAATACATCATAAACTTCTTCGTGGATTGTGTTTCCATGATGAAAAATTTTACGTGTTTTAACAGGAAGTTCTTCTCCCTGATTCATTTTGAAAAACAGAGATAGAACTTGCTGCCTCAAGCAAAATTGCTCATCACTGGCAATAATAGCTGAAGCATGAAGCCCATATCTTTCTTCCCTTTGGCCTTCAGCCTCCATGTATAAATTATCAATTTTCTGTCTGAGCATTTCGCCTTGTATACTTTTACCAAAGTTTTGCCCTAAAGTCTTCTTAAAGTTTGTCACATTTTCACAACCTTTCTTTAGAGAAGCAAGGATGTATCCAGAAAGCATTTTAATATTAAAATGTTAAATTATATTAGATGATATAGAAAATGTCTCTGAGATATATCCTAGATGTTCTGATTTAATCCTGGTCATCATCTCTAGCTTTGCCTTTACGAGACCTGTTTGCCTTCATAATTTCTTGCCTGATGGGCTGAAGGTCACCAAAGGAAGTGAAGCCTCGATCGAACAAAAGAGGTATTTCACATTCAAGATAGGGATTAGATACTTTACTCTTTACAACTCTGCATTTCATTATCATTCCTATCTTTTCATTAGCAGCAGAATTAGCAGGATTCTTATTAGGAACTTCTACCCAAGCACGTCTTGCTACTTTAATTCTAATAGAAGAATAGAATCTAATAGCTCTACCACCAGGTGTAGTGTCTTTATCACCGAAAGCCATAACAGCCCCAATGTTATCTCGTACCTGATTGATAAGAATAAGTGTTGTTCCTGTCATTTCACATGTTCTAACGATAGTAGGAAGCATTTTAGCAAATAATGCAGCTACACCACCAAGTCGTAATTGATTTTGTGCATCTTTCTCAAGCTTTTCAATATCTTCTCTCGGCTGAGTAGCGGGAACAGAATCAAGAATAATAAGCGGTATTCCAGCTTTAGCAAACTTAAGAATCTGATTCAATGCTTGTTCGCCATAATCAGGCTGATATACCAAGAAGTTCTCTTTAGTGTTCCCCATTTGTAAAGCACGTTCAGTATCAAATGTACCTTCAGTAGGAATATAAAGAGCTTTTTCTACGAGGTGAGCCAACCACAAAGCAAGCGTAGTTTTACCAGCAGATTCAGCACCAAAGATTTCTATGATTCTACCTTGAGGAATTCCTCCACCGATAGCATTATCAAGGTCTTCAATTCCTGTACTCCAACGAGGTATCATTCTTGAAGAGTTCTTAGAACCGAGTTTGTAAACAGAACCTTTGCCTTCTTTTTTCTCAAGGTCTGCACACAATTCGTTAATAGCTTTAAGGTCCATTATAAGCTCCTTCCATACAATGAAACATTATATTTCTCTACTCTAGAAAGCCAACGTTTCTGATTGAAATCCAAAGCACCTTCTTTTTCCAAAGCAGCTACTGTCTTTATATTAGCTATCTTTGTAACTTCACATCTATCACAGAAATCTTTGTAATTCTTAAACTTACCATTCTTCTCACGTTCTTCTACGATTTTAGCAGCAGCTTTTTCGCCGATGCCTTTGATAGTAGAAAGTCCTTTTTGAATGACTAAATCTCCATCATATTCTACAAGACCATATTCAATTGGACCATTTACATGAGGAAGAAGAATAATACAGCCATCTTGAACAGCACCGATTTCCTGTTTGATAGTTTTTTCTGCGTTGTTCTCCCATTTAAGAGTTGAGTACCAGAACTGCAATGGATAATGAACCTTGAAATACATTAGTTCTGCAGAAAGCATTGCATAAGCCACACCATGTCCTCTGTTAAAAGAATACTGAATAAGTGAATTGAACAATGTTTCCATTTCAGATTTACTCAATCCATATTCTTTAGCACCTTTATAGAATTTCTCTTGCCATTCTTTAAGGTTTTCCTGAGGAATATGCAGATAGTCTGCTTTAACAATCTTATCTGTAGTATCAGGGTCCAGTTGACCAATTTCTTTACATATTGGCATGCCTTGTTCCTGATAGATAAGTGTACCATAAGTCTGCTTAGTGTACTTATACCAGGGAGAAGAAGTGTCAGGAGAGATTTTAGCATCTCTATATTTCTCATGCATCTTAAGGGACAAAGGACCAGGTCTGTTTACTGAAGTGGCAACTACAATATCTTCAAAGCTATCGATTCCAATTTCTTTAGCAATATCATTTGCAGTAGGAGATTCAAACTGAAATACACTAGCATTACCTTTTTCAAAGCCTTTTAGCATAGCTTTATCTTTGAAAATATCATAACTGAAATGTACTCCGCACATATCTTCGAGTTCTTTTACTTTATCTGTAGTAGAAAGGCCAAGAACATCAAGCTTAAGAAGTTTAATTGTCTCCATATCATGAAGGTCAAATGATGTTCTGTAGTTTCCTCCTATTCTACAAAGGCCAGCTTTAGAAACGATGTCGCCATCGCAAAGAATAACAGAAGAAGCATGAGTACCAAAGAAACGAACTTTACCATAAAGCTTTATAAAGTGAATAATAATATCATCATATAGCGAATTGTATTCATCAAATCTCTTGTCATTATAAATAGCGTCATCTACTGTCGATTCATTATCGTCGCAATACTTTTCAAGGAACTTTTTAATTGCTCCCATTTCAGCTTTATCTTTATAATCAGCTCCACAAACTTTAGCGAGGTCAAGTATAAGATTCTTTATATTGTAGCAACCATATGTTATTGTTTGAGCGCCAGAACCAGGATATTGATCGATGATATGCTGAATAACTTTATCTCTATTCTTTTGGGAAAAGTCCATATCAATATCAGGGAATTTCTTTTTGTCTTTTCTTAAGAATCTGTCAAAGTTATTACCGAAATAAATAGGGTCAACTTTAGTAATACCAAGAGCGTAGTTTACCAAAGAGTTACCAGCAGAACCTCGTCCAGGTCCTACAGCAATATCATGAGAACGAGCCCAGTTTACATATTCCTGAACAATCATGAAATAATCCTGAAAGCCATGATGTTTGATTACTGAAAATTCATGCTTAAGACGTTTCATATATTCATCAGAAGTTTTACCTTCCTCTTTAAGTGTCTTCAAACATTTCTTTTTCATTAACCTGAATGTTTCTTCAGGGTCATTTGTAAATTCTGGCATTTCAGTTTCAAATTCAAACCATTCTCTTGAATCACCAACACGTTTTAAGAAAGTATCATATCCTTTTGCGATGAAGTCAAAATCATCTTTATGATACTTCTTAATTCTCTTATACATGCATTTTTCAGAAGGCATAAATCTCTCTGAATAGCCATCTCCCAAAGTAGAACCTTTGATTGCATGCATCTTAAGATAAGTTGGGAAATCTTCCTTTTTAATGAAGTGCGAATCTGAAGTAGCAATAACAGGAATATTAAATTCTTTAGCCTTTCTGATAAGTTCATTATTGATGATTATTTGAGAATTCTCAAGTCCTTCAACTTCATTTTCGCCTTGAAGCTCAATAGGCTGAATTTCAATAAAGAAGTTTTTACCAAAAATACTAACGAATTTCTTAATAGCTTTATCTGCTTTTTCTTCATTTTGTTTCACCAAAAGTTGTGGTATATAACCACCGATACAAGCTGAAGAACATACAATTCCTTCAGAATGTTCCTTGAGGTCAGCGAAAGTAAGTTTTGGCTTATAATAATAGTGCTCATCATCATTAGCAATAGAAGTGAGCCTATTAAGATTTTTCCAACCCTCAAAACTATTAGCAAACAAACACAAATGATAACTGGGTTTGCCGTGATTGATTTTAGGCTGAAAGTAAAATTCGCATCCAAGAATAGGAATTATATTTTGCTCTGAGCATGCATTAAAATGTTTAATCAAAGCTGAAATATTTCCATGGTCAGTATTGCCAAGTGCAGGATAACCTAATTCTTTAGCATACTTTGCAGCATCTTTTACTTTTGCCATACCATCAAACAATGAAAATTCAGAGTGATGATGTATATCGTAAAAGCTCATTTATTTCTCCTTATTCACTGAATTTCTTTTTATAATGATTATAATACTGAGTGAACTTATTAGTAGCACCAGGATTAGTACCATTAAGTTCTGAGCGTTTTACATTATAAATAAAATCCTTTTCATTATATTCGATTACATCTGCATTTTCTTCGGGCTTATAAAGGTTGGTGCACTTACCAGTACGAGAAGTAGCAACCCAATGACGAGGAACTTCATCAATATCGATCAAGCCTTTGAAAATGGGCATTGCTGTGATAAGTTCATCATACATCTTATAAGCAAGAACGTTATCTGTTTCTGGCTGAATCTGCCTATCAAATCTCTGATGCAAGAACGATACCAGATTCTTAAAGTCAATGCTCATATAATAGAAAGTTTCCAAACAACGAGGGAGGATATAGCGAGCATCCATGATAGAAATCTGTCTGCTATCAATAATGTCACAATAAAGCTGTTTAGTTTCTTCCACAAGCTTCTTATATCGTTCATACAATTCAGGAGAATTCTGAATAGCATTAGGGACCAAAGCAGCTTTATGAGTCCACCACTTATCAGCGGAGCAGTCAGCAGAGAACGAAGCCGTACGAGTTCTAAGAATATGAGTTACTTCCTGAAGGGAAATGCCTTCAATAAGGAATGTAAACTGCATAGTTTCCAAAGCTGTAGGAAGAGCTTTACCAGCAATGCAGTCTTTAAGATACTGAATCTTCTTATCTTTGCTCATATTAGCTGATTCAGCAGGAGTATCAACCCACGTAGCATCAAGGAACATACTCATATAGTTAATCACATTTTCCTGGTCAGGATGGTCAAGCAGTGTTACCTTGATAGAATCCAAATTGTTCTTAAATACTGTAGTAGGCTTTTCATCAAACCTAACATTCATAGGGAAACCACATTGTCTAAGATTGTTATTTACTGGCATTGTTTATTCCTCCTTTAATCTCTAAGAAAATCTATTACTCGTTCAATTCCATATACTTCAAGCTCTGTAAGCTTTCTGAAGCAATCATCAACTCTATCCCATGCACCTTCAAGTATCTTTTCAAACTTCTTATTACCGAGGGAAACCTCAAGCTGCGCATATTGAATAACTGAAAGGATGTCTGCCAATGTAACTACCTCATCACATACCTGACGGTCATGTAAAACAAGGCTATCATAAAGCTGCACCAGAGAAGCAAAATGATAGGCGTTGTACTTCGACTCATAATTGGTATAGAATTTCAAGATTGATGGTTCAATCATTTTGACGTTATGTGGAACGTCCGAAATCACAACCTCGTGTATATCATGAATGATAGCTTTCTCGATAATAACTCTTCTCATATTAGCTGATACTGCAAGTTCATCACAAAGCATCATAGCAAATACAGAAACATAAAAAGAATGTTCAGCTACGTTTTCATCATGAAAGTGCATTTCATTGTTAAATCGCTTCATAAAGCTCATTCTTTGAAGAATGTCTCTATCTTTTTTAACCAAGTATTCTCCTCTCATTGTACATTCAATCCTTTCTCATTTTTATTGAAGAATATACCAGAATGTGCTGCTTCTACCAAATTATTATAATTAGTAAAAATACCAATTCCAGATTTACCAAGCATTACATTAAACGGATTGTCTCCAAGTGTTTCTGCGTAGTAAACAATTTCTTTTCCGATACCATAAGCGTAACCTGCTTCCCAGATTGCGCCAATGTCTTTTTCGTCTGTAATTGCCAAGATTCTATGAGATTTCTGAATAGCTTCACAATTCTCTTTGAATATTTTTGTTCTTACTTCATCTGTTGCGTCAGGTGTAAGAACTCCGTTTTCTCTGGGAGAGTAAACTGTATAACCTTCGTTTCTAAGAGCATTTTTTACTGCTTCTTCCCTTTGAATTTGGCTATCTTTGAAAAAGGGAGAAGCGAGGTAGAAATCGTATTCGCAATAGTTAATCTGCTCGAAAATATAATTAACATATTCGGATACACCCCATTCAACAAATTCATATTCGAATTTATTCTTAATCTCGGATTTATCGAAATAATATTCGAACTCATTAGAAAGATTCTTTACCTGTTCAGGAGTATATTTTAGAAGCATTCTCTTTTTATATTCTTCAAAGTCATTGTCTTTACAATAAATAAGAACTGAATTGAGTTTACTGATTGCATTATCGATATAATCAATATTACGTGCAGTTCCCGCTGACTTTCTAAAAACATTTCCATACGAATACTCAGAAAGGTGTAGCCTATCAACAACAACATTTACACCATTTTCAGAAAGATTTTGAAGGAAAGTGAGTGTTGTATCAAGTCTGCCTTCAAGAGAAGTAACATCATGATAGTTGATACGATTGAAATCCTTGAAATAAACGAATCCACGTTTTTCAAATTCTTTGCAAAGAGTTGTCTTACCAGTCCTTTCGAGTCCTTCTACTACAACGATTAGTCCTTTCATAATTGCCTCCTTGAAAATAATTACGAGCAATATATTATACTACTTTGAATTTAATCAAATATAATACAATATATTGCTCCTTTCTGTTTATTTATCTACATTCACATTATACCACATATGAAAACAAAAGTAAATAGCTTTTTGTAAATTTATCTAATTTCTTTGTTTTTAAGCCTTTCACTAAGAATCTGCTGCTTCCTGTCGATTTCATAAATAATATCATCAGCGTCCATACCAGCAGCCAAAGTGAAGTTAATAAGAAAAATCCATACGTCTGCAATTTCTTCCAAGAACTCAGAAGTATCGTATCCAGTTTTTTCTCTCCACTTCTTCCAGTTCTTATTGATTGCTAAAGCTTCACCAAGTTCTGTATAAATACCGAGAGCATACTCAGCAAGCATTTCATCATTGCAGTCAGGTAAATTTACATTATTCAAAATCTTTTGAAGTTTGACCTGATAATCAAACAAATCATTTAGAGTAACCATAAAAATCCTCCTTTGTTTATAGAAGCTCCTGGACATGATATTTCTACCACATCCAAGAGTTTTCTGTTTTACTTAATCTTCATCGTCCTCATCTTCATCATCGTCGTCGTCATTCATGACAGAATTATAAGCTTCTACAATATCATCTTTTTCATAATCAGTGATGATAGTCATAAACAGCTCATCTTCATCTTCAATGCCTTTGAGCTCCTTCTTTGTCATACCAAGCTCAATAGCAATAGCTTTCAGCTCGTCTTCATCACAAGCTTCAAGGTCCTTCTGCCACTTCTTATCGTCTTTCTTCTCCTTCTTAGCTTTCTTGGGTGCTTCCTTCTTAGACTTAGATTTAGATTTCTTAGGAGCTTCATCTTCGTCATCGTCATCATCATTGTTCTTAGCTGCTTCACCAGGCATCGGAAATGCTTTAAGAAGAATCTTTTCAATCTGCTTCTGATTTAGAGGTTTAACATTTTTCTGAGAGAACTTCATCTTCTCACCGGGAAGAACTGTCATAGAACTACCCATACCAGAACCTTGCTTCTTGATAGTATAATCACGGTCCATAATAGTACCGTACTCTTCATAGTACTCAATCAGCGAAGGAATGGGAGAAATACCGTTAGCTTTCATGAACATGATTCTAACCGACTGAGATTCATAGTCCCAAACAGAAAGGGCGAAATAAGTCTGAAGCTTCAAATCCTCAATGGAATTATCTTCGCACAAAGGACATTCATCTCCCAGGCTAGCTTTACAAATAGAAGCAAAGCCTTCGTTCCAAGAACTATGTACGTCATACTCATAAGCTGTATCAAGCTCCTGAAGGAATCTAAACTTCTGCTTACTGTCTTTACCAAAATAAACGATTTCCTTTTTGTTAGAACCAGATTCCTTGATTTTGTTTTTCATAGTGTCGAGAACAGACATGTTAATAACCTCCAAAATTATCTATTTGTTTTCTGATTGTGGGCAATGTTTTTGCTGTAATATCTCCAAAATCTTTACATCCATTAGGGTACTGAAGCCGTTTGACCTTAAAATCTAAAGTCTGTAAATATTCATATCCACGATTTCCAGCGTCATCATTATCTAAAGCGCAGATTATCTTTTTTATTCCTTTTTTCTTTAACTTCTCCATTTGTGGAATAGCTAATTTCCAACCAAGAATAGCAACAACAGATTGAAAACCACATTGCTTAGCTTTAAGCATATCCATAAAGCCTTCAACCATTATTACCGTTTTACCAAAATAATCTCCTGCTAAAGTATCTCTTCTCTTAAATCCTTTGTTATATAAATATTTACGTTTAGCTTCTATTTCTTTGTTAGTAGTACGACATACATAACCTCTAAATATACCATTATCTTTTATAGGAAAAATAATAGGATAATTAGAATCATAAGTTAATTTACAACCAACTTCATTTAGAGTTTTATACTTAAAACCTCTATCATGTAAATATAACTTATACTGTATATCTGTTTTATCAGTAACTAAATACCAATTAGTAATAGGTAAACCAAAATAATAGTCTCTGCTGTTTAATATATTATTGGTTTTATCTTCAGTATATATATTATTATTATATATATTATTATATATATATACC
>OODG01000146.1_pt1 | contig 46517 bp, 40 predicted proteins | sample 1671621 | NCBI WGS metagenome assembly OODG01 (sample SAMN06348175, study PRJEB24527) | human gut metagenome | biome: human gut; feature: ankylosing spondylitis patient; material: feces | host: Homo sapiens | place: China | collected 2015-10 | reverse complement strand
TCGCCGTTGAGCGACCAGGCCATGGCGTTGATCGTGAAGTCGCGGCGGCGCTGGTAGACACCTCTCTGATAACGTGATGGTGTGTGTCGGCACACAAAATGGTCCCTTGAGGAGTATACTTTATAAAGTGAAGATAGTCATCAAAAAATTTCTCTCCGAAGCTTTTGATATAGTTTCCATCCTGGTCCAGAACAACGATTCTACTGGGGGTACCCCGCATTCCCAGATAGACGTTTCCCTCCGGGTCCGTGCATCCGCCAGCGATGTTGGAATTTGCCACATCAGGCGGAAGGTTTTTGGGGAAATCAGAAATATACTGGTATTCAAATTCTCCGCACTTGTATATAGTGGTTTGGATATTGTCCCGATCATTATCACAGTGAATAAGTTTCATGTTTTCGGCCCTTTCCAACTTTCAGTTTACTTAATTCGTAACGCCAAATGCCGTTTGTTGTTTTGAACAATTTAATTTTACAATCCAAAACATTATTTGTACAATATTTTGCAATGCATGGGGATAGAATAAATTAGAAGTTATGGTAAAATGCAGAAACAGAAAACACACCGGAATATGTTTTTCCGGTGTGTTTCTTTAGAGCCAATATATCCTCTGGATTTGTAACTGTTATGGGCGGTTTTTTATCTTTTCTATAAGTTTTTGCAAATGTTCATGATTCATTTGAAAATGCCGCTTGGTTGCTTCATACAGATCCTGTATCAGGGGATCAAAGGTCACACCCTTCTGGCGCACTAGATAAACTGCCCAATAATCCGTCACATCGTCAATAAGCATAAAGCGGATGGTCCCGTCATTTTTGGTGTGTCCGGAAACTTGATCATACATCATGGGAAGGCAAACCACCAGTCCCAAATTTTTTTCTGCAGCGGCAAAAAGTATGTCTTTCTCATCAAGAGGCATTAACTCGCAGGTCAAAGAACGCGCGGCAAATAATTTTCTCGTGAGATATTCTGTTTCGGCCAATCGGCTGCAAAAAAGCTTCTCTTTCGCCAAATCTTTAATAGAAATACGGTCCATTCCTTTATATTTGGGATTATCCGTGCCAACTGCAACAAACACAGGACCTTGCATAACCATCTCATTCTCTAATTTCTCGTCATGTAACGGGCCTAAGCTCACGCCAAAATCGGCCTTGCCATTGACAAGATTTTTTATTATGGACCTGTTGTTAAGAAGTCCCAATGTAATGTTTAAACACGGATTAAACTTGCTGTATGTCTCTATTGCATAGCGCATAACCCCAAGAGCTGATACAATGTATGCATCTTTTTTTTCGCTGCTTCCTATTTGTTTCGCCGTCGCTACGCCTGTCTCAAGCGCCTCAAGGGCCATTTGCGCATATTTAAGGAACTCTTCCCCTGCGGGGGTAAGAATAATCCTGTTTGCTGAGCGGTGAAACAGCGTCACAGAAATGTCCCGTTCCAGCCGTGCTATCGTAACGCTAAGGGCTGGTTGAGATACATAAAGCTGCTTTGCAGCCTGGGTTATACTGCCGATCTTAGCAACCTTAACAAAATACTGAAGCTGGAGAAGTTCCAAACGCATCACTCCATGTCCAAAATGATCTTCCAATCGCATATATGGTACCAGTGCTTCACCACCTATATCACAAGCAAAAGATCAACTGCCCGGATGTTCGTGGAGAATATAAGATTTATATTAAGTATACTATCATTACAGCAAAGTAACAAGTATTTATTCTTTTTGCGCCTCATTTGTATTTTTTTATACAGACTTTTTATAGAACTGTGTTATTCAGCATAGGAAGATACTCTCAACTAAAAAATCCAGGATTTTTATAAAATTTGATAAACTCTATGATGCCTAGACGTGCAGTCCCGGCACAACGAAATCTGCGAGTACGGCTTTGTCAAATATGACGTCCGCAAATCCCACATTCTGACCTATCGCAGTAGTCGAGAGAACCGGAAGGCGGATCCTTGGGCATGATGGAGCTGCTGGCAGTGAAGGAGACCGTAGCCTATCTCCGCACCTTCCTCCAACAGGTGCGCTGGATGAGCCGGCAGGGATACCTTTTCGCCGTCAAAGTGGGCAAGGAGCATCGCATCCCCCGTCCGCCCTGGCGGAGTTCTTGGAGGAATGGTAAGCTTTGTTCACAACCAATGTAAATCTTCTCTTATTCTTCACACACCGAAACTAAAAGGTATACCGTAAGTAGATAGAGCAGTGCTGGCTCCCCTAAGTTTTTAGCGCTCCGGTGTTAACCGGTACCGCTCTATCATTCTCTGGAATTTCTTACACTCCATATATGTACAATAACTACAAAGCTGCCCGAGGCAATGCCCCGGACAGCCATCTCATTTTATGGAGGAAATTCCCATGGCGATCCTACCTGTCTCCTCAGGCCAGTCGCCCCGGAAAGCCGCAATTGAAGACACCCTCACTAGAAAAACTGCATCCACCAATGGCGGCCAGATTTGTTGCTTTACAACCTTTGTCGGTAATACCTTAGCAACACAGATTTTACACTTCATCTTCTGTATGCAAGATTACTCTTCGTATTTCGGCAGCTATTGCAGATGAATTCATATTTTTCTGTTGGTATGATACCTTCTGTATAATGCTCTGCGACCTATGCCTTAGGAGCATAAAGTATATTATTACGGATATCCATTTATATTCTAAAAAATCATTCATCAGAACACAGACCACGGTTGTCATTGAAAATCTTTTGATCCTGCTCAAAATCAAACCTGGTCCATTTATAAGGCTAAAATCTATGGAACGCTTTAAGCAAAGCCAGCAAGGATATCTGGATTATTGCAGTCACCGTAGAATCAGGAAAAAACTTTAAAGGCATGTCCCTTCTTTTAACAAGCAGAAAACCTTTGTAGCTATTTGAACATAGTTCTCTTGCAAATATTTGTATGAATTTAGAAGCACTGCATTTGTATCTGTTTCTTTTTCTTTAGAAACTGTGCCTGTAACATACCTTGGAATGCAGTCATCATTGATCTTCAAAGCGTATGACCGCCTTTACGATATTCCGCTTTTCCATCACCGAACGCTCCATGGCCTCGGGAAGTTCGTCAAAAGCGAAAATATTGGTCACAATATTCTCAGGTTGAAGTATCCCGGCAGCCAGCGCATCAATAATCTCTGGGTACATGTGTCGGTAACGAAAAATGGTTCGAAGCGTAATCTCCTTATCGATCATCCGGTTAACAGGAAGTGCCATCGTATCCTCCTTACTATATCCAACAAGGACGACGGTGCCTCCCTTTTTCACCAGATGAATTGCCCGGGTGATAGACTCAGCCGCACCAGAGGTGTCTAAAATCAAGTCAATGCTGGATGCCCCGCCCACTCGAGCCTCCAAGTCATCCACTCCCACACGAAGAGGAATCGCCCCCAGGGCCTGCGCCATTTCTAGACGGTTCTCCACCATATCCGCACAATAAATCCGGGTGAGCCCACGGTTCCTCAATGCCATGACGGTCACAAGGCCGATGCACCCAGCGCCAAATACAATAGCCGACCGGCCAGGCTGAGCCTGGCCCTGCTGTGCAGCATAAAAGCCCACTGCCATTGGTTCCACCAAGGCACCTTGGAGCATACTAACAGATTCCGGCAGGCGGAAGCACAGATCCGCCTCATGAACAACATACTCCTGAAACACGCCATCCACAGGAGGTGTAGCAAAAAAAGAAACCTTGGGGCATAAGTTGTAACGGCCGGTACGGCAGTACTCACAATGGCCACATGTGCGCCCTGGTTCCATTGTCACCCGGTCTCCCACCCGTAGTCGGTCGACGCCCTCTCCGATCTGAACCACCACACCACTGGCCTCATGCCCCAGAACAAAGGGCGGTTCCACGACAAACTGCCCAATACGGCCAGACTCATAGTAGTGCAGGTCAGATCCACAGATCCCAACATAGGACACCTTCACCAAGACCTCGCCTGGGCCAGGGGCAGGTATCGGGCGGTAGACGAAGTCCATCTTCCGCGGTGCCGTCATCACCGCTACCTTCATGCTTGTCTCTGCCATATGCTCCTCCCAAATTATAAAAAGTTTACCAGACGCTCTCAAAGATTCGGATACCGCATTCGCACAGGTACAGTTCCTCCGTTGGAGTGACGTTCAACAAAAGATAGTCCGACAGGATATCCAGTGGCTTACTCCCCTGCAGCTTGGGCTGCTGGACGATGGTTGCTGTGATGGTGTTGTTCTTGATAGCCTCGATGGTGGTAGGAATAAGGTCATGAGAGATGACCTTAATTTTTTTATCCATGTTTAGCGACTGCAAAGCCCGTACGGCCCCATAAACGCCCGCCGCCGACAAATACAACAGATTCATATCCGGATGGGCCTTCAGCATCCGTCGGGTCTCTTCATAGCTTATAAGGTCGTCGTCCAAATTTTCACACTTGTCGATAACCCGCAGCTGTGGATAGCGGGCAGCACAGTTGTCAATAAAACCGGAAACTCGTTGGGAATGGCAACGGACACTGTCTGACCCATTGACAATACCGATGGCAGCTTTTCCTCCAGTGATCAGATTGGCAAGGCCGCTAGCAATTCGCCCGCTGGTGTAGTAGTCCGATCCCACATAGGCCATCCGCCCTGAGCCCTCGATATCCGTATTGATGGTAACTACAGGAATACCGTGCCGGGACAAAGTTTTGATGGCCTCGGCGACGATAGGATCGTCAATGGGCGTGATAGCAACACCGTTAACTCCCTTTTCCTCTAATTCTCGCAACAGACGCACCTGTTCCTCAGCGTCCTTAATGGATGTGTCATAAAAGGTTACAGAGATTCCCATGTCCATCAGTTCGACGGCCTTTGCTTTTGCACCGGCCAACACATCCAGAAAGAATGGGTTCTCCCCCCGAAAAACCACAAAAGCAATATTGAGGCTTTTTTTTCTGCTGACCAACACTTTGCCAACACGGTTAGGCTTGTAGTTCAGGGCTGCGGCAATCTGTCGGACCCGGTCGGCTGTCTCCTCCCGGACGGGGCCACGGTTGTGCAACACTCGGTCTACAGTTCCGCGAGAGACACCCGCCATATCAGCGATCTCTTTTATGGTTGTCATATAGGGTTCCTCCTTCGCAGTGACTGTTTGTTACTATCATATTACGAGAAAACAGTTTCATTGTCAACAGAAATAGTGCACGAGCACGCCTTGCTTCACAAAAAGTTCAATCGCTTTTGTTTATTATAACAAAAAGTGCTCGTGCACATTATATAAAATATAACAGGTCCAGAATTTTGCTTTTAAAAAAGTTATAATATTAATTATATTTGCAATATTTTTGAAACAAATTAATATTTACCCGAAAATATTTTTTGTTGACAATCACTAGAATCTAATACTATAATCGCATTAATGTTATCGAGCACACTTAATACAGGAGGCACTTATGGGCTTTTTGCTGGGAATTGATGTGGGAACAAGCGGAGCAAAAGTTTCCCTTTTCACCGAGACAGGGAGCAGCATTCATGCGCATACAGCGGAATATCCTCTCTATCAGCCCCAGAACGGCTGGGCTGAGCAATACCCGGAAGACTGGTGGGCCGCTGTGGTAGAGGGAATCCAGGCGGTAACAGCAGAACTTGACACTTCCGAGATTGTGGGCATTGGCCTTTCTGGACAGATGCATGGTCTTGTGATGTTAGACGAAAAAGGGATAGTTCTACGCCCATCTATCATCTGGTGTGACCAACGCACCGGCGCAGAGTGCAGAGTAATGGAGCAGCGCATCAGTCGGGAGCGTCTTATCGCCATTACAGGAAACCCTGCCATGACTGGGTTTACGGCAGCCAAGATTCTGTGGGTCATGCAGCACGAGCCGGCACTTTATAACCGCTGCCGCCACATTCTTTTGCCAAAGGACTATATCCGATACCGTCTTACTGGTGAATTTGCTACAGAAGTTAGCGATGCCTCCGGTATGCAATTGATGGATATCCGCCGTCGAGACTGGTCCGGCGAAGTGCTGGAACAGCTCGAAATTGACCGATCACTTCTGCCATCGATGCACGAGAGCCCCGATATAACCGGGAAAGTATCCGCCAAAGCAGCTCGCGAGACAGGCCTTACAGCGGGCACACTGGTAGCAGGCGGAGCAGGAGACAATGCGGCGGCAGCCATCGGAACAGGGGTCATCCGAGAGGGCAGTGCTTTCACCACCATCGGATCCTCAGCGGTAATTTACGCGGTCAGCGATGTACCACGGATTGACCCAGGCGGACGGGTGCATAGCCTGTGCGCCAGCGTCCCAGGGAAGTGGACGGTGATGAGTTGCACACAAGGCGCCGGTCTGTCACTAAAGTGGCTTCGAGACAACGTGTGTCAGGAAATTGTCCGTCAGTCCAAGGAAACAAGAGAATCCGTATACACAATAATGGATCGTCTAGCCCAGTCTGTACCTCCAGGAGCAGAAAAGCTGCTATTCCTCCCCTATCTTATGGGGGAACGCAGCCCTCATCCAGACCCTGATTGCCGAGGTGTATTTTTTGGATTATCAGCCATGCACACCACCGCCCATTTGATCCGGGCAGTGCTGGAGGGCGTTGCCTACTCCCAGCGGGAGTGTCTGGATGTGTTCCAGGAGATGGGCGTATCCGTGGCGGAGATGACCGTGGTAGGTGGCGGTAGCCGCAGCCATTTATGGCGGACCATCCTTAGAGATCTTTACGGCTGTCCCATTTTTACCCTGGCCACCGATGAGGGCGGTGCTCTGGGGGCAGCCCTACTGGCCGGTGTAGGCGCAGGCGTTTACCGTGACGTAGATCAGGCGGTGGAGGCCGTGGCAAAGGTAGGTCCAGAGCACCCGGACCTGGAGAAGCACAGAGTTTATGAACCCTACCTGGCTCTTTACCGGCAGGTCTACCAAAACCTGTTTGCGTCCTTCAAGGATCTAGCAGCACTGTAAGCTACGCAAGTGAGAGAAGGAGAACAGCGTTATGCGGATAGGAATTCTAGGATGCGGTACTATTTCAGATATTTATTTACAAAATCTGACGACCAGGCTGGAAGGCATCACTGTTACGGCCTGTTCGGATATTTATGAGGCTGCCGCCAGGCTGGCGGCGGAAAAGTGGCATGTGAAAGCCATGGTGCCGAATGAACTACTACACTCTCCAGAGGTGGACTGTGTACTCCTTCTGACACCACCCACAACCCACTATGAATTAGGTATGCAAATTCTTAGCTGTGGGAAACACCTATACACAGAAAAGCCACTAGCCCTGACAGCCGCTCAGGCCCGAGTGCTACTGAATACGGCGGCGGAGCGGGGCCTGCGGGTGGGCTGTGCGCCAGACACATTTCTGGGTGCTGGGCTACAGACCGTGTTTTCGGCCATTGACCGGGGTATGATTGGAAAACCTCTCGCAGCCTCTGCTTTTATGCTCTGCGGAGGCCATGAGGCCTGGCATCCCAATCCCGCATTCTACTATCAACCAGGCGGCGGCCCTCTGATGGATATGGGGCCTTATGCTCTGACTGCTTTGGTCAAGATTTTCGGTCCCGGCGAAGAGGTCTGTGCCATGGGGATGCGTGCCGCCCAAGAAAGGGAAATCGCCACCGGTCCTCGTCAGGGACAGCAATTCCCAGTACTGGTAGACACCTTCCTGTCCGCTCAGGTCCGCTTTGCCTGCGGCGCCGTTGCCACGCTGATCTACTCCTTTGATACAGCCCCCACTGTGCTGCCAAATTTGGAGATTTACGGCCAGCTGGGGACCATCCTAGCTCCGGATCCCAATTGGTTCGGCGGTCCAGTGCGTCTGGGCGACAAAGCCACCGGCACCTGGTCAGAACTTCCACTACTGGCAGGACGCCCCACAGAAAACATTCGAGGCATTGGCGTGTGGGAGATGAGTCTAGCCATTCAGGAAGGGCGTCCTCACCAAGCAGACGGCGAAACCGGGTTCCACGTGGTATCTATCATCGAGGCAATTTTACGCTCTGCGGCAGAAGGGAAACCCTGCCGAATTGCGGAAATGCAGTGATTTGAAGAGAGGAGAAAACGATATGAATTCGACTCAGAGAATCCGGACCATGTTGGCAGGAGGCGAGGTCGATCAGCTGTGCACCAGCGCGTGGTGGCATATGCCCCTAGTGGACAAAAATCCCAAGGACCTGGCGAAGGCCGCTATCGACTTCACAGAAAACAACCAGTTCGACTTTGTTAAGATGATGTACAACACATCATTTTTTGGCCAGGATTTCGGCATGAAGGTAGAATATTCCAAGGATCCTCTGGTGTGGCGGCCACAGATCCTGCGGCAGGCCGCCGTCCATGTCAGAGACTTCTGCAAGCTGCCTCTGCCGGATCCCAGCAAGGGAAATCTGGGGCGGCAGGTGGAGGCCACCAAGTATGTGGTGGACCACTTTCGGGGCGAGGTGCCTGTGGTTGGAACTCTTTTTACCCCCATATCTCTATATAAAGATATGATCACCTTCTGCAACGGCGACAGTGCCTATGCTGCCATGGAGCACGACCCTCAATATCTGCACCAGGCCCTGGAGATGATCACTGAGACCAGCATCCGCTTTCTGGATGAGCTGGCGAAAATCGGCGCCGACGGCATATTCGTCGCTTCCCACTTCTGTGGAAACGACATGCCGGAGGACTGGTTCCAGGAGTTTATCCGTCCCTATGATCTGGCAGTGATGGAGGCGGCCAACCAGCGCATGTGGTTCAACATCCACCACATCCACGGCAGCACCGGCCTCGCTATGGACCGCTTCCTTGACTATCCTTGCCAGGCCATCAGTTGGGAGGACTGCTACGCCGGTCCGAACAGCGGCCTTACTATGGCCGACATTCGCCGTAAGAGTGATAAGATCTTCATCGGCGGGATTGAAATGTACAGCGACTACTACAGCGACGACAATGACCGTGAAGAGGTAAAGAAGGTCCTGCAACGGCGGGGCGAGGACGCTATCCGCAGCGCCGGCTTCAATAAGCTAATTTTGGCACCCGGCTGCGGTGCACCTCAGGATATCCCGCCCTATCGGTTTACTCTTCAGCACGAGGTGGCAGTAGAGCTAACCGCACGACACAACGTCGGACGTATATAAAAAGCAAGAGGAGGGAAAAGCGTGCTGAAATATATCGTTAAGCGGCTCCTCATCGCGATTCCGGTGTTTATCGGCATCACGATCCTAGTCTACACCATGTCGGCGAATACCTCGGGCGACCCGGTGCGGATGGCACTGAACAACCCGGACGCCACAGAAGAAGACTTCGAGCGTCTGCGGGAGGAATGGGGCCTGGACGATCCTGTAATTATACAATATCTGCGCTGGGTTGGCCGGATGTTCCAAGGAGACCTAGGAGAGTCTTACCGTACAGGGCGCCCCGTATCAGAGATGATCGGCGAACGAGTGGGACCGACACTGCTCATTACCATCACCTCGGTGATAATATCTCTGATTATCGCCATCCCATGTGGGATACTGGCAGCCTATAAACCATATACCCTATGGGACTATCTGGCTTCGGGCGTATCCTTTATCGGAGCGGCTACTCCAGCCTTCTTCGCAGCCTTGATTGCGCTCTACATCTTCTCTGTTCAATTGAAGTGGCTTCCCACCGGCGGTATGTATGGCACAGATGGCGTGCAGACCTTTGGCATTCTAATCAAACACATGATCCTGCCTGTGGCAACGCTTGCGCTGGGGCAGATTGGCAGCTATATCCGTCAGGTACGCTCCAGCGTGCTAGAGGTCCTAGGTGAGGACTACGTCCGTACCGCCCGCAGCAAGGGTTTGCGAGAACACTTGGTAGTTCTCAAGCACACTCTTCGTAATGCCCTGATGCCCATCGTCACACTTATCGGTATGCAGGTACCCTTCCTGGTAGGCGGTGCCGTGGTGACCGAACAAATCTTTGGCTGGCCGGGTATCGGCAGCTTGATGGTCAACTCCATCACCGCCCGAGACTATCCCACAATCATGGGAATCTCGGCGATGATCGGCATCGCGGTGCTGGTGACCAATGTCCTGCTGGATCTGATTTACGCGATTTTGGATCCACGCATCCGTGTACAGTAAGGAGGCGTCTATGGCAAAACCAATTGCTCATCCGGCAACTTCCGAATCCGTGCGCAAGAGCTCGTATCTCAAAGATGTGACGCAGCGCTTTTTACGGCACAAGATGGCCATGCTGGGCCTGATCATTCTGTGCCTGGAGCTGGTGCTAATTTTTATCCTGCCGCCCATTATGGGACTGAATCCCACTGCTTCAACGACGGGGGGATTCGGTGCCGCCCCAAGCATCGAGCATCTGCTGGGAACTGATGACGTGGGACGTGACAACCTGGCACGGCTTTTGGACGGAGGAAAAACCTCACTGTACGTAGGGTTCCTCTCCACCATTCTTTCCCTGCTGATTGGTGTTCCGCTGGGGCTAATTGCCGGATACTACCGTGGCTGGGCAGAGGTTATCATCATGCGCTTGTCCGACATTTTCCTCTCGTTCCCGGCCATGATTCTTATTCTTGTACTGGTAGCAATGGTGGGACCCTCTGTCAATTCTGTCACCTTCGTGATCGGTTTTTTAGGTTGGCCTACTTTCGCCAAACTGCTTTACGCCAATGTGCTGTCCATCCGAGAGAAGGAGTATGTGGAGGCAGCCCGAGCCGTGGGCACCAAGAATATCCCCACTATTGTCAAGTATATCCTGCCCAACGCCTTTGCACCAGTACTGGTAGCCTTCACTTTCCGCTTAGCTAACTCTATCATTCAAGAGTCCACGCTGAGTTTTCTTGGCATGGGCGTCCAATTGCCCCAGGCCTCTTGGGGGAATATTCTCTATGCCGCTCAGTCAATCTCCATTCTGACGCTACGCCCGTGGATGTGGATCCCGGCAGGAGTTGCCTTGCTACTAACTGTTTTGAGCATCAACTTCTTCGGTGATGGTCTGCGGGACGCACTGGACCCAAAGATGAAGATATAGGGGCATGGCGGAGCAAACAAGTATCCGCAACGAGGAGGAAGATATGACAGAAGTATTGCAAGTTGAAAATCTTCGCACGTATTTCCATACAAAAGACGGAGACCTTCCCGCAGTGGACGGCGTCACTTTTTCTCTCCGCCCTAGGGAGGTACTAGGGATTGTGGGGGAGAGTGGCTGCGGCAAAAGCGTCACATCACTTTCAATTATGGGCCTTCTCTCCACACAGTCTGCTGAGATCATGCCCGGCTCCTCCATTCGTCTGATGGGGGAGGAACTGGTAGGAAAGAGCAACCGGGAGATGTGTCAGATCCGGGGAAACAAGATTGCCATGATCTTTCAGGACTCTATGACCTCTCTCAACCCTGTTATGCGGGTAGGCGCCCAGCTGGTGGAAACCATTCGCGTCCATAAGAAGATATCCAAGCATACGGCCCAGGAAGAGGCGATCCAGATGCTCCGCAAAGTAGGGATCCCCAACCCCGAGGAGCGGATGAAGAATTTCCCCCACGAAATGAGCGGTGGCATGCGCCAGCGCGTCATGATTGCCATGGCTCTTTCCTGCAACCCCAAAGTACTCATTGCCGATGAACCCACCACGGCGCTGGATGTCACCATTCAGGCCCAGATTCTAGAGCTGATGCTAGGGTTGCGGGAATCCTCTGACACGGCAACCATTCTCATCACTCATGACATGGGCGTTGTGGCGGAGATGGCCGACGAAATCATCGTTATGTATACCGGACGGGTACTAGAGTACGCTACAGCGGAGGAGATCTTCCACACTCCCCTTCACCCCTATACTAAAGGCCTGTTGGCCTCCATTCCTCGGGTGGACAAGAAAGTAGACACGCTCCATGTAACAAAGGGGATGGTCCCCAACCTGTACGAACTTCCCCAAGGCTGCAAATTTGCTGATCGCTGCCCCTACGCCTTTGATCGGTGCCATCAGGAAGAGCCGGAACTGACCGAGGTGAAGGCCGGGCATCAGGTACGATGTTTCTTGTGCATGAAGGGGGGCTGCGGGAACAATGGCTAATGAGAATATTCTGGTAAAAGCTGTAGACCTCAAAAAACATTTTCCCCATAAGAAAAGCATCCTGGGCAAGCCCCTAAACTTTGTTCAGGCCGTGGACGGTGTCTCTTTGGAGATTCAGGAAGGAGAAACCCTAGGTCTGGTCGGCGAAAGCGGTTGTGGAAAATCCACGCTTGGACGACTGCTACTGCGGCTGATTCAGCCAACCTCTGGTCAGATCTTCTACCAAGGGAAAGATATGGGAGGGCTGCAGGGAGAGGCTCTACGGCAGATGCGACGCAAAATACAGATCGTCTTTCAGGATCCCTATGCCTCACTGAATCCCAGAATGACAGTCTACGAAAACATTGTCTCCGGGCTGGACGCCTTCGGCATCGGTACAAAGCAAGAGCGGGAGCAAAAGGTGCTAAAAATCATGGAAGAGGTGGGTATTGCCCGCCATCTCATGCACCGATACCCCCACGAGTTCTCCGGCGGTCAGCGGCAACGGATGGTGATCGCCCGGGCACTGGTTTTAGGCCCAGAATTTGTGGTCTGCGACGAACCGGTCTCCGCCTTGGACGTCTCTGTACGCAGCCAGGTAATCAATTTGATGGTAGATCTACAGAAAAACCACCATCTAACATATCTTTTTATTTCCCACGACTTAAGCGTCATCCGTCACATCTGCACCCGCGTAGCTGTTATGTATTTGGGGCAAATCGTTGAGATGGCAGAGACAGATGACCTTTTTGAAGAGCCACTCCACCCGTACACCCAAGCACTTCTCTCAGCTATTCCTATCCCAGATGTAGGAGTCGACCACAAAAGGCAGATCCTTCAGGGAGATGTTCCTAGCCCGATTGATCCGCCTAAAGGCTGTCGATTCCACACCCGTTGTCCTTACGCTACAGAACGTTGCAGTATCGAGGCTCCGCTACTGACGGAAACTCGGACTGGACACTGGACAGCATGCCACCGGTGTAACCGAGTGTAAGGCACTATTGTGTTGCGGCGTCCTACAAAGACGCAACAAAATAAATAGGAGGAATATTATGAAAAGCAAAAGAATGTCTCACAGCAAACCCCTGGCTCTCTTGCTGGCAATGCTCATGGTAATCGCCATGGTAATGTCTGCCTGTGCTCCGCCAAGTGACCCCAATGCAGTTAACAGCAATGACGGCGGCAATACCTCCACCAGTGATAATGCTGGTACAGAGGATTCTGGTGAGAGTGGCACAAAGGTTGTCACTATGGCTATGACCGATACGTGGACCAGCCTTTATCCCTATAACGGTAGTGGTGGTGAACGTAATACCGTTGTGCAGAGTCTGATCTTCGACCGCCTAGCTGTAGTGGGCAGCGACGGCATCGTCTATCCTCAACTATCTGACGAGTGGGAAATTTCCGAGGACTACAAGACCTATACACTGCACATCGTAGAGAACGCCACTTGGCATGACGGCACTCCCGTCACAGCTCATGACGTAGAGTTTACCTACAAATACTTCTCCAACGCCGGCACCCAGTGCGAGATGCGTCCCAACTCTCGCTACATTGCAGGCACCAATGAGGACGGCACCTGCGTTACTGACAATAGTATTGAAGTCACAGCCCTGGACGACTATCATGTGGAGATCGTTCTGAAGGATCCCGCCGGCCCGGAGGCCTTCTTCAACACCGCCACCTGTTTCATCTTGCCCAAACACCTTTTGGAGGACAAGGACCCTGCCACCATTGCTGACGACGACTTCTGGCGCAACCCTGTGGGTTCTGGACCTTTGAAGTTCGACTCCATGATCGACGGCGAGCGCATTGAGTACACTGCTAACGAAGACTACTTCCTGGGCGCTCCTCAATTCGATCGCTTCGTCATCCGTGTGGTTCCTCAGTCCGGCATGCTGACCGGCCTGATGAGCGGTGAGATTGACATGCTTGCCGGCGGCCAATTGGGCGCTTTAACCCTGAGTGACTTTGAAATGGCTCAGGGTGAGGACTATTTGGTAGCTGAACCGATTCCCTCCTACACGTATCATTATATTTCCATCGACAACTCCAATCCTCTTATGAGTCAGAATGTCCGACTGGCCATTGACCGTGCCATCAACAAGCAACGCATTGTTGATGAACTGCTAGGTGGATACGGTACTGTGTCTGTGGGCCCCTTCAGCGTGGATCACCCTTACTTTGACCCCAACTTGGAAACTGATACCTACGACCCCGAGGAGGCCAAGCAGTTGCTGGAGGAGGCAAAGTGGGATTCTAGCACCACACTGCTGTTGAGTGTTCCGGCCAACAATACCTTCCGCGAACAAGCCGCCGCCCTGATTCAGCAGGATCTTGCCGCAGTCGGTATCAATGTGGAAATCCGTCAGTATGACTCTGCGGCCCAGTTTGAAGCCATTTTGGACGGCAGTGTGGAACTGGGTATTGTTGGCTCTGCCTGCTCCGTGGAGCCCAACAACCCGAACATCAATCTCTTTGATATTTATGGTGCATGGTGCTTCGGCCGCTTTGAGGACGACACATACCTGCAGTACTTTAATAAGGGCGCATCTTATTACGAGACGGAAGATCGTCTGCCCATTTACTACGAACTGCAGGAACTGCTGGCGGAAGAGATGCCCTACGTGTACCTCTGCTGCCCCGACGCCCTTTATGCGTACAACAGCCGCCTTTCCAATATCAATGCGTTGAATTTCACCACCTACTACCCCGTTTGGGAATGGGAAGTCGCTTGATGCGTACAAGCACCGCCATCTGACAGAAGTGGCCCCCAGGCAGTCCCTGCTGTCCGGGGGCCACTGGCAAAAAATAAAACAATATGAGTCTCAAGGGAGCGACTACCCCGCGCACCATTTTTTGAATCTGACGGCTAGACAAGCGCACGCTGTCGACGCGGAGCATCCGCACTCTCTCGAACGGATAATACAATTGGAGGCAGTATGGAAAAGCGTGTTATGGTAGTAGGCGGCTCCGGCAATATCAGCACAGGTATTGTCCGTCTTTTACTGGAGACCGGCTATCATGTTAGTATTTTTACCCGTGGTACTTCTGAGATTCCCGTTCCCAAAGATGTGGAACTGGTAAAAGGGGATCGAAGTGACCGGGAGCAGTATGTTCAAACCATGCGCAAGGGTCATTATGACTACGCCATCGATATGATCTGTATGGACGCATCCTCCGCCGCTGCAGATGTAGAAGCATTTCCAGAGGTGGAGCGTATGGTGTTTTGCTCCAGTGGTGCCTCCTACGGCGCCCTGCTGGGAGCTGAGCAGCCAATCCGTGAAGACTACAAGGCCGGAAATCCCCAATGGATTTACGGTATCAATAAGCGGGCGGCAGAGAATGTGTTTATGGAAGCTTATTACAAGACAGGCTATCCCATCACCATTATCCGCCCCACTGTCACCTATGGGCGGCAGAAGGTACTCAACCGGCAGATTGGCATGGATAATGTGTGGGTGGACCGCATCCGCAAAGGAAAACCCATTGTTACCGGCAATCCTTATCTCCTGCGCAACTTTCTCCATGCCGATGATGCTGCTGGTGCCTTTGTCGGAGCCCTTCGTCATGACTGCTGCATTGGACAAAGCTACAATATGGTCGGCCTCAAGCCCTATGATTGGGGTACCTACCACAAGGCCATGATGACTGTAGTAGGGCGCGAAGTAGAGATGGTGGAAGTGCCGCTGGAGACACTGCTGCATCTTCAAACAAAGGATTTTACCATCAGCGAGATGATTACAGAGAACTATAAGTACAACGGCTATTACAGTGGCGAGAAGATCGCCCGGGATATCCCGGAGTTCCACCCCCGCATTGGCTTGGTAGAGGGAATGGCTATGGCTTTAGAATTTATCGAGCGCCACGGCGAAATTCCCAACAGTGACGACTATCCCTATGAGGACGAGATTATCCGTCGCCAAAAATCCATTTGGTAAGGAGCATAAATGTTGACAAAACACGAGCGCGTTCGACGTGCAATTTCCGGTGAGACCTGTGACCGTCCTCCCTTTTCCTTCTGGTGTCACCTGCCACCGGAGGCGAAGTTAGGAGAAGCCGCCATTCAAGCCCATACACAGTTTTACCACCAGACTAATATCGATTTTATAAAAATGATGATTGACGGCTACCGAGATATTTCTCTGGGGTGGTCTGTTCAAACGCCAAAGGACTGGGATAGGTTGTCTCTTCCCAGGCTGGACAGTGAGTTTATTCGGGAACAGTTAACCATGATCGACGGGGTAGTCGCAGCTATTCACGGCGAAGCTCCGGTAATTTATCACATGTTCTCTCCCTATAGCGTCATGCGCATGATCTGGGGTCACGAGCTGATCGCCACCCACCTGCACTCCCCGGAGGCCCGTCCTCATCTTCTGAGCGCCTTGCGGGCCATCACCGCGTTCCAGACGGCAGCGGCAGAGCGCTACCTCACGGACAGCGGCGCTGCCGGACTGATGATCACAGTGTCTGGCGCGGAGCAAGATGGCCCTGGCGAGCAGGTGTTTCAGGAGATTATCCGCCCCACGGACATGGCAGTCCTCGACGCTGTCCGCCGGACTGGAAAATATTCCATGCTGCACCTGTGTGGGTGGGGCGTCCGGCCCAACCGGATGGCGTACTGGAAGGACTATCCCACGGATGTGATGAACTACGACGTGGAGGCAGACACCACTGTGCCGCTGTGTAAGGCAAAAGAATTTTTTACCGCCGCCCGGGCTGTGATGGGCGGGTTCGGCTGCACAGAGGCCTGCCTACTCCGCTCCGGGGCCCCGGAGCAGATCCAGGCCCACGCCCGTCTGTGCGCGGCAGAGGGAGGCAGCACCTCCTATTTTGTGGGCGCGGGCAGCTCTTTTCCGCCAGGAAGCGTGGATCTTGACAGATTCCGCCTTGTGGGCGAGACGCTGGAGGAGGATATAAAATAAAGTATGCGTGTACTGGTGATTTGTGACGACCTGTGGCATCCCGGAGAGGTGGTCGTCCGGGGACTTTCATCCCTCTCTGCGCCCGGGATCAGCTTTGACATCGTGATGGACGCCAAGGATATTCTCACACCCGAATACCTGGAGTTGTATCCGGTAATTATGAATTGCAAGTGCAATAACATCTCTGCAGCCAATACAGCCCCTTGGTTTGACCCTGGTGTCACAGAGGTGGGACCGGCAGAGTTCGAGATGTATGTCCGGCGGGGCGGAGGCTTTCTCTCCGTCCATTCTGGGAACGCCTTCTATGAGGAAAATGACTGCCAGGAGTACGTGCGCTTTGTGGGCAACTACTTTGTGCAGCATCCACCCCGCTGCGACGTGGAGGTGACGGCGGCAGGGGACCACCCCATCACCCGAGGGCTCCAGCCTTTCACCATCCGGGACGAACACTACGAGATCCAGACGGTGGTGGATGACTTCACCCCCATTCTCTACACCAAGTCCGCCGTCGGCGGGCGGCAGTTGGGCGGCTATGTGCGGGAGCTGGGGGAGGGCAGACTGTGTGTGCTGACTCCTGGACACATTCTCAGCGTCTGGCAGAATCCCCACTATCAGGATCTTTTACTGCGCGCCATCCGCTGGTGCGCAAAGCGAGATGGAGGCGAATAGACAATGGATCGAAAAACCTTGGATCGCGTGAGACAATGGATGGTTGACCACGAACAGGAGATGATTGAGGATCTGGCACAGCTGGTCAAAATCAGAAGCGTCAGTGAACCCAACGAGCGCTATGCTATGGGTGACGGTTGTGCCCGCTGTGCGGAAAAAGCCATGGAGATCGGTAGGAAGTGGGGCCTAGAAGCCCAAAACCACGATTATTACTGCGTAAGTCTGCTCATGAAAGGGGATGGCAAGACTGAGCTCGGCATCCTAGGCCATCTAGACGTAGTACCAGAGGGTACTGGTTGGTCTTTTGACCCCTACGGAGCGATACTGCGGGAGGGTTATATGCTTGGTCGGGGTGCTGGGGACAACAAAGGCGCGTGTGTCATGTCCCTGTACGCTATGCGGTGTATCCGAGAGTTGGGGCTTCCCTTTTCAAGCGACGTGCGCCTGATTCTGGGCTTTAACGAGGAGGGCGGTATGCAGGACATAGAGCACTATCTCCAAGTAATGCCCCCGCCCCGATTCACCATCGTGTGCGATGGAGCTTGGCCCATGATTATTGGCGAGAAGGGCATCCTCACCGCAGATCTGACCACTACCCTGCGCGCTGGGAATCTTCTAGCACTCCAAGGAGGTATCACCAGCAATTCAGTGCCTGACAGCGCATGGGCACTGATACGGGCAGAGCAGCGAGCAAGTGATCTCCCCGCAGCACCCGGCATCCAGCTTATAGATACCAACGATGGTCTGAAGATTCATGCCAACGGGAAAGCTTGCCACGCCATGGCACCTGAAAGCGGCATCAACGCTATCTACTTGCTAACCGACTACCTGCTGACGGAAAATTTACTGACCGAAGACGCCTGCCGAGCGATCCATTTTGTCCGTCAGGTAAGTTCCAGCTGTTACGGTGAAGGACTTGGCATCCAATGGGAGGACACCCTTTCTGGAAAGACCACCTGTATCGCTGGTATGTGTCGGTTAGAGTCAGGAAAACTGACTCTCAACATCAACGTCCGTTATGCTATCGGAGCTGACCGCACCCTTCAGCGCGAACACTTGGTGGCCGCCTGTACAGCCTCTGACTTTATTATAGAAAATTACAACGACAGTGCCCCCCGTTATATGTCAGCAGATGAAGGGCCAGCCGCCGATTTGCTGCATCTCTATCGAGAGATGACCGGAGACAATGCCGAGCCAATCATCATGGGCGGCGGCACTCACGCCAGGAAATTCCCCAATGCTCTGCCTTATGGACCAGGGCATTGGGGGTTCAATGGGAAATTTGGAGGTGCCCATTCTGTAGACGAGGCGGTATACCTTGAGCACCTAACACAGGCCCTACCTATCTATGTAGCCGCACTGATGCAGTTGGATCAGTATTTTCACCGAGAGGCCCCGGCGGTGGAGGAAAAATATGTTTGACTGTAAAAAAGAGGCAGCAGCGCTAGTTGCCAAAATGACACTGAAAGAGAAAGTCTATCAGATGATGCACAGCGCCGCACGGGTGGAGCGCCTGGGAATTCCTGCCTATAACTGGTGGAGTGAGGCACTCCATGGTGTGGCTCGGGCAGGCGTAGCCACTATGTTTCCTCAAGCCATGGCAATGGCAGCCACCTTCGATGCTGATCTTGTCCAGGCAGTGGCAGATACCATCTCCACAGAGGGCCGTGCCAAGTACAATGCTTTTCAGGAAGAGGGAGACTATGATATTTTTAAAGGCCTCACTTTCTGGTCCCCCAACATCAACATTTTTCGTGACCCCCGGTGGGGGCGTGGCCAAGAGACTTTTGGAGAAGACCCGTATCTGACAAGCTGTATGGGCGTGGCTTTTATCCACGGAATCCAGGGGCCAGACCGCGAGGCTCTCAAAGCAGCTGCCTGTGCAAAGCATTTTGCCGTTCATTCCGGTCCGGAGGACGAGCGTCATCGTTTCAACGCTATCTGTACACCCTATGACCTGTGGAACACTTATCTCCCTGCCTTTGAGGCAGCTGTCAAAGAGGGTCAGGTAGAAGCAGTGATGGGCGCCTATAACCGCACCTTAGGGGAACCTTGCTGTGGCTCCCACCTGCTGCTCCAGGAGATCTTGCGAAACAAATGGCATTTTGATGGACATGTAGTATCCGACTGCTGGGCAATCAAAGACTTTTACATGCACCATCATGTTACAAATGGACCGGCAGATTCTGTAGCGCTGGCAGTAAAAAATGGATGTGACATTAATTGCGGGAACTTGTTTGTCTATGCGCTGCAGGCCATTCAAGAAGGCCTTTTAGACGAGAGCGATATTGACCGTGCGGTCACGCACCTCTTTACTACCCGGATGCGTCTTGGCCTGTTAGGTGCCCCAGAGCAAAAGCAGTACACTTCCATTCCCTATGAAGTTGTAGACTGCCCGACGCATCAGGCGCTGAATCTGGAAGCGGCCCGACGAGGTGTAGTCCTCCTGAAAAACGACGGTGTGCTTCCCCTTCGTTCCGAAACTATTCGCACCATCGGCGTCATTGGTCCCAACGCCGACAGTCGGCGGGCCCTGGAGGGCAACTATGAGGGTACTGCCAGCAATCATGTCACAGTACTCCAAGGAATCCGACGCTACAGCGAGGAGTCAGGCTTCCGGGTACTGTACGCCGAGGGCTGCCATCTCTATAAACCCCAGGCCAACCCACTCGGCATGGTAGATGACCGTCTGGCTGAAGCGAGGGCCGTGGCGAAACGCAGCGATGCAGTAATCCTCTGCTTAGGCCTGGATGCTGATATTGAAGGAGAGGAAAACGACGAGTACAGCCTGGCTGTTGGCGGAGACAAATCCTCCCTAGATCTGCCGGGCCGGCAGCAGCATCTTTTGGAAGAGGTGGTGGCCGCAGCAGATGGCAAACCAGTAATCCTGGTGCTGATTTCAGGTGGGTGCCTAGCAGTACCTTGGGCCGACGCCCATGTTAATGGCATTCTCCAGGCCTTTTATCCTGGCTCCCAAGGCGGACAAGCCATTGCTGATATCATCTTCGGCAAAATCAGTCCTTCTGGCAAGCTGCCAGTCACATTCTACCGACAGTTGGAAGATCTGCCCGATTTTCATGACTACAATATGGACAATCGGACCTATCGTTACTTCAAAGGTCTTCCTTTATATCCTTTTGGCTTTGGCCTGACTTATGCCAAGTTTACCCTGCGCGTCCTACAGGTCTCACCAGAGGCCTGTAGGGTCCAAGTGACGAATCAGGGTAATATGACTGCCCGCGAGATCGTACAGATATACGTAGAGAGCCCTGGCCAGCGAGAGCGCTGGAACCTGTGCGGCTTTGCGCCGGTCCTGCTGGAGAAACACGCCAGCGCCGAGATGGAGATCCCCCTCTCCAGGATGGCCTTCTCCCGCAATGACGAAACGGGTGAGCCTCGCTTGATCTCCGGAAAGCACCTGTTGCACATTGGCTTTACCCAACCTGATTCCCGCAGTTGCCAGCTCTACGGGGCCGAGCCCGCAGTAGAAGAAGTCACCATATCATAAGAAAGGAGCGGCGCCTTCCTATGATTTACAGCGTCTTTGATGAGCAGTTTCGCCCCTATGGGCGGGTGCTCCAGCCCTTCGACGCAGCCACACTGTGTGGCCTGCTGCGGGAGCAAACCTCTGTCCCGACAACAACCACTTATATTCCGGAGGAGCCCTGTCTGATGGTAGCACCGGAGCGAGAGCTATTGGAGCGAAATTTCTTTGGCGGCCTGCCCATCCAAATTGGATGGTGCAATGGCCACAATACCCGTCTGGATTGCCTAGAGTATCACCGCTCCAGCGAGCTAAATGTCGGTGCCACCGATTATATTCTCCTTCTGGGCAAACAGACGGATATCACGGCGGGTCAGTATCCCACAGAAAAGATCCAGGCCTTCCGGGTGCCCGCCGGTGTGCTGGTGGAGGTCTATGCCACTACCCTGCACTATGCCCCATGCCAGACCGATAAAAACGGCTTCCAGGTCTGTGTGATCCTTCCCAGAGGCACAAACGGCCCAAAGCCGGCGGTCACCCCGCATTTCCCGGAGGATGTGTACCTGTTTGCAGCCAACAAGTGGTTACTGGCCCACAGCGACACCCAGGAGGTGCAGCAGGGGGCCTATGTGGGCCTGGTGGGGGAAAATATTGACATCTCCTCTTGGGACAAATGAGATTGGAGGAAACCATGATGAATAATATTCCGAAGGTAAAAATGGGGATCATCGTTGTCAGCCGCAGCTGCTTTCCCGCCGCGCTGGCCCAGCGACGGCGAGACGCGGTGGCCCAAGCCTATGGCCCCGAGCTGTATGTTTGCCCTATTTGCGTAGAAACAGAGATTCAGGCTCGAAAGGCTGTTGACGACGTGAAGGGTAATGGCGTTAATGCTTTATGTGTTTTTTTGGGTAACTTTGGGCCCGAAACGCCAGAAACGCTGATCGCAGAACTCTTTGATGGTCCTATCATGTATACATCCGCTGCCGAGGGAGACGGTGATCTTTTTGACGGCCGGGGTGATGCATTCTGTGGTATGCTCAACGCTAGCTACAACCTTGGTATCCGCAACCGCCGAGTCTATATCCCAGACTACCCCTGTGCCACCGCCCAAGAAGTTGCAGCACAGATCCATGAGTTCATTCCCATAGCCACCGCTCTTATAGGCCTGAAAGGGCTAAAAATATACGCTTTCGGCCCCCGCCCTAACGACTTTGTTGCTTGTAATGGACCAATCAAGGCTCTGTACGATCTTGGTGTTGCAGTGGAAGAGCATTCCGAACTGGATCTTCTCGTGGCTTATAAGAACCATACTGGCGATACTAGGATCCCCCAAAAGGTTCGAGAGATGGAAGCCGAACTAGGGATGGCTAACCCTTATGCTGGTATTTTGCCTCGTCTAGCTCAGTACGAGTTAACCTTGGAGGACTGGATGCACGATCATCTGGGATGCTCCTGCTACGCCGCCTTCGCTAATAAGTGCTGGCCAGCATTCCAAACAGAGTTTGGATTTGTGCCGTGTTACGTCAACAGCAGAATGACTGGTAGGGGCATCCCTGTTTCCTGTGAAGTAGATATTTACGGCGCCCTGAGCGAGTATATCGGTCTCTGCGTCTCCGGCAACCCTGTAACTCTGCTGGATATCAACAATTCGGTACCAGCAAGTCAGTTTGACGCAGAGATTGCCAGCAAAACCTCTTACCGCCTGACAGATACGTTTATGGGCTTCCACTGCGGAAACACTTGCTCAGCACTGCTAAAGAATCCCCACATGGGCTATCAGTTGATCATGAAACGGGATTTGGAGCCAGAACTGGCAGAGCCAGATATTACTCGCGGTACCATAGAAGGCGATATCAAGGGTGGAAATGTCACTCTTTTCCGCCTACAATCAGCAGCGGATACCACCTTGCATGCCTACATAGCCCAAGGAGAGGTCTTGGATATACCGAGCCACTCCTTTGGCTCCATCGGAGTCTTTGCTGTACCAGAAATGGGAAGATTCTACCGCCACGTGCTTATCGAGAAGCATTATCCTCATCATGCAGCAGTAGCCTTTGGACACTATGGCAATACTCTCTTCCATGTGTTCCGTTATCTAGGTATCACCGATATCGGATACAACCAGCCTGCCAATCAACGATACCCGAGTGAAAAGCCTTTCTGATTCCCCCATGGAACAAAAACACCTATCAACCAGTAGCAAGCCTACTTTCAATATTGCATAAATCTATATTGACGAGGAAGCCAGACAACCAGTCCGGCTTCCTTTTCTATTTATTAGGATTAATCTACTCCTGTAACAATTCCATGTTTATCATTTGCAGGTATTTCCATGATAACTTTCTCTTATCCTTTGTTCCCGTGGCGGCCATATCTATACTAGGTACCCGTCGTGCTTGTTGTAATCTTTTTAGATGTTGTATACTCGTCGGTTTCCTATTTTCCCACTGTGATGCAAGGCTCTTGATTCAGATCGCCAAGATAGCCAGAAGCAAATGAAACCCATTTGGCAAATTTTCCAAAGCAAATAATGGCTCGGTACTAATTCTATTATATCAAAAATCACCATTCTCCATTTTTGTTACTCCTACCATACTACAAAAAGGATAAGAAATATGTGTGCCCACGAAAGATGGTTAAGAAAACCATCTTTCGTGGGCATTTTCATTCTCCCCCTGTGGTGGGAATTCCTGCGGCATCCTACGCTGTATTATTCTGCGATTTCTTTGTGATCCAGAATCTGCGTCTAAAAAAGTCATCCCTCTCCGAAGATCGCTGTATCCGACGAGCTTCTTCGAGATCAACTTTTCTATCCACTGGTTCTGTTTCCCAAGGGAGGGAGATCTTTATATAATACTCCGCGGAAAATCCCCCCTATTCTTCAAAAGATGGGGATCAACCCATATCTGATCCTCCAGCCGCCTTACTTCCGATACGAAAAAATCGTGCTTTGCCCAGATTTGTGCAAGGCTGCTCCCCGAAATGATCTGGTCAAACATGTTAAACGTCAGCAACTGGATGTTATTGAAATGCCCCAGCCAGATTACTCGCTGCCCCCAGCTATCTGCAATGAGAAATTCCGTACTATGTCGATCTAGCCTTAAAAGCTACCGGAAAGCCAGGGATCGGTACCCGAAAGGTCTCCAGTAGCCCTGCGGGCCAAAAACAAACAATCCCTATCAACTGGCCGATTTCATATCCTGGGCTGTATGCCCTCCTGAAATGACCTTCAGGCCGGTGCTGCCCCTCTCCCTCGCCTCCCGAACCTCTTTGAGCCACCGGAAATCGGTGCAGTTCTGCCCTCCAATCTGATTGACTGGTTTCAAATGACAGCTTTCCTCAGCTTTCTTACCGGTCATTTGCATCCTGGAAGCGGACGCGGCCCCGAAGGATATCCTGCGCTTAATCCAAGAAACCTTCATGCACAAGTATCGTTGACGTGACAAACTCTGCCAAGCCCGGTATGCAAAAGGAGCGGTGTTCCTTTGCCCGTATAAACTGCACAGGGAGTCCCTAGCAAAGCAGTTATCCCGGCTTTTCCCCCCGTAGGGACACCCTGTGCGCCTGATCTCGTTTTAGGGATTCTTCGTAAGATATAATGCAACGAATCGCACATGACAAAGGAAGTGTCTAATTCCTACAAAACAGGGCAAAATCATGTATATAAGTTCCGCAAAATAGCCGCAGGGTCCCCCCTCGGCTTCGGGAGGCAGATCAGCTATTGGAAGTCTATATACAGCAGAATCGAAAATTGATGGAAATATGGGTCCCGACTCAGGATCAGTTTGACCAGAGGGTCCAAGAGCAAATCAAGAATCTTTACCACAAGGGCAAAAAAGCTGACCTATCTGTAGCGGTCTTTTTCTCCGGAAATGAGGAGCTGCAGGACCTCACCTCCGCCCTGCTTACCTGCAACCAGGAAAAAGCAGCGGCCAACCAGGTGAAAAAAGGCGGACTGCAGCAGGTATAGTCCATCAAAATGCATGGGGAAGAGGAATCCATTTTCTCTTCCCCATGCTCCCCTGCAATTTCCATTGTCTTTCTATCCGCCCTTCTATACAATATCAGATAATGCGAAGAAAGGAGATGACATCCTATTGACAGAACGGTTTGATATTACGGGCTACTGCCGCATTTCCGTGGATGAAGAACTGGATCGGGACAACACCTCTATCGAAAACCAAAAAGCCATTATAGAGGACTTTGTCAAGCACAAGTTCCCTGGCAGCGCTCTCACCTTCTATGAGGACCGGGACCGCTCCGGCTACACCTTTGAGCAGCGGGAGGGCTACCAGGCCATGCGGCGAGGGCTCATGACCCACCGCTACGACATCCTCATCGTCAAGGATTTCTCCCGTTTTTCCCGGCGCAACAGCCGTGGGCTGGTGGAACTGGAAGATCTGCGGGATGCAGGGGTCCGGATCATCTCCATCGGGGACAACATCGACTTCCCCAACGACGACGACTGGCTGAAGATCCAGTTTCAGTTTCTCATCAACGAGATGCCGGTCACTGACACCAGCAAGAAGGTGCGCTCCGTGGTCCGCCGCCGCCAGCAGGACGGACAGTGGCTGTGCGCTGCTCCCTACGGCTACCTCCTCAACAAGCAGAAGCAGTTTGAGGTGATTCCCACCGAGGCGGACATCGTACGGCAGATCTTTGCCTTTTACAATGACGGCTGGGGCTACAAAAAGATCGCCAACCACCTCACCGATCAGAAAGTTCCCACACCCCGGATGTCGGAACAGCTACGCCGGGAGGCTGCCGGCGAGGAGTTCCGGCGGACGGTAAAACCGGCCTGGTCCATTGTCTCCGTCCAGGGGATCCTGGACAACGACTTCTACATCGGCACCCTCCGCCAGGGGAAGTATACCCGGTCCAAAATCAACGGCCGGGACATAAAACGGGATGCCATGGAGCAGATCGTTATCGAGAACCACCACCAGCCCATCATCGACTACCGCACCTTCGCCACCACCCGCTCTCTCCGGCAGCAGCGTACTCTATCCCACTACCGTGGGCAGAAAAAGAACGACAACGTTTACTCCGGGCTCCTGGTGTGCGGGGACTGCGGCTCCCCCATGTTCGCCATGAGCCGCAGCGACCTGCGTCCCGCCTACACTTGCGGCACCTACCACCGCCGGGGCCGCTCCGGCTGCACCAGCCACCATATCCGGGTGGATCAGCTGGACGAGCTCATCAAAATCTACGTCCGGCGGATCAAAGACAACTCCGCTGCCATGCTGGAACAGCTCAACGCCGATCTGGCCCGGGAGCGGGAGGACGTCGCGGAAACGGAGCGCAGCGCCGCCAACCTGGACGATGTCCTCGCAGGACTTCAGGAGGAGCTGAAGGCTACCAAGCGGCAGCGGGTGCGAGATCTAATAAAGCACCCGGACCAGGAAGCACTGCTGGAGGAGACCTACGACGAGCTGGAGGCAGACCTGATGGAGCGGATTGAGGGCCTCCAAAACCAGCAGCGCATGGTCACAGACAAACGTAATACCATTCTCCAGGTCAACCGCGCCGCCAAGACCGCTATGGAGGTGTTTGCGGATATCCTGCAGAAGCCCCGTCTGGACCGGCAGGATCTGCAGCTGATCATCGAGAAAATCAAGGTCTATGAGGACCACCTGGAGCTGCAGCTGAAGGCAGACATCGATAGCCTTCTGCGCTGCGGGACCTTGCCGCCGGAGGAGGAGCAGGCGATCGACGCTCTCTGCGGGGAGGCTGCCGCAAATTTTAAGCAGGGCATGGGGCATATCTCACCTGTCACTATCGTCCAGGAGGCAAAGCAGCATCCGGACAAGGTGTTCCATGCCAATGTTATCAGTGACGGCGACCCGCTGGAGATCTACACCAGCCGCGATGGAGAGATGATCTTTAAAAAGTATTCCCTGATGGGCGGCCTGGATGACTTTGCCGCTCAGTTCTGCGAAACACTTTCCAAAAGCTGCGGCGCCACTACCGCAGTCACCGACCGGGACTCTGTCATCGCTGTGGCCGGCAGCGGCAAGCGGGAATTGCTGGGCAAACGGATCAGCCCTCAGCTGGAGCAGATCATGGAGGACCGTAAGATCTATCAGCACAGCGGTGACGACCGCCGGGTCTTTGTTACGGAGTCCGGAGATAAATACGCCGCCGCTGTAGCTGCCCCTATCATCTCTGAAGGAGATGTCCTGGGCCTGGTACTGTTCATTGAGGACGGTGAGCCCCAAGTCACCGGAGAAACCGAGTATAAGTTGGCCCAGACCATCGCCGCTTTCCTGGGCAAGCATATGGAAAGCTGAATTTCCTTGCAGGCACTTGCGTTTTCTGCCGCAAAGCCGTAAACTGGATGGGACAAACACCAGGCTGTCCGCAGCCCGGAGAAGGAGAAGCCTATTATGACAAAAGTCCGCATCCAGCCCGGTATCTGCAATCTGCCCACCACAGTGACCGCCTCCTCGGAGGATCAGATGGAGGTGACGGTAAAAGTCGTCTCCGGCTGCGAGGCCATTCAGAAAATGATGGACGCTTTGGGAGACACCTTTGACGCCTTTGAGCTGTGTCTCGTAAAGCCCGGCCAGGGACCGTTTTATGACTATGCCGCAGAACATTTCCCCGGCCATGCCGCCTGTCCCGCCATCAACGGCATCATCAAATGTGTGGAGGCGGAGTGCCGCCTGGCGCTGCCCGCAGATGCTTCCATCACTTTCCTCAAAGAGGAGTAAACAACACAAAAACACCACGTCCGGAAGCCGACAGCTTCCGGACGTGGTGTTTTATTCTCTTATATCGTCAGATCAAAACAGGGGCACCACAGCGCCGTCATAGGTCTCCTCAATGAAGGTTCTGACCTCGTCGGACTCCAGAGCCGCCAGCAGAGCCTGAACGCCCTCATCGTTCTCGTTGCCCTCCTTGACAGTGAGGACATTGGCATAGGCGGTAGCGGCCTCACCCTCAGCAGACTCGATGGCCAGGGCATCAGAAATCTTCAGTCCCGCATCAATGGCGTAGTTGCCGTTGATGACCGCCAGATCCACATCCTTCAGGGAGTCAGGCAGCAGACGGGCCTCCAGCTCCACGATCTCCAGGTTCTTGGGGTTATCCACGATGTCGTTGACAGTGGCAGTGATACCGGCACCCTCCTTCAGGGTGATAAGGCCCTCCTGCTCCAGCAGCAGCAGAGCGCGGCCGCCGTTGGTGGCATCGTTGGGAATAGCGACCTGAGCGCCGTCAGCCAGCTCCTCAATGGAGGCAGTCTTACCGGCATAGAGGCCGAAAGGCTCATAGTGGATGCTGCCCACGCTGACCAGGTGGTAGCCGTTATCCTCATTGAACTGGTTCATGTAGGTAATGTGCTGGAAGTAGTTGGCATCCAGCTCACCCTCTTCCACGGCATCATTAGGCATGATGTAATCGTCAAACTCCACGATATCCAGGGTGTAGCCCTCTTCCGCCAGCACTTCCTTTGCGACCTCCAGGATCTCCGCATGGGGAGCGGGGGTGGCGCCTACGGTAATGACTTTTCCGTCAGCAGTATCTCCGCTGTCAGAAGCGTTATCTGCCGTGTTATTGCCAGCGGTGCTGTTATTGGCGGCACCGTTGTTGGCAGTGTTGTTGCCGCCGCAGGCAGCAAGGCCCAGCACAAGGCACAGGGCAAGAGCAAGTACAATCAGTCTTCTTTTCATTTTCCTTTTCTCCTTTTGGTTTGGGTATGTTGGATACGCCGGTCTGTTTTCACAGCCACAGCGGTACCGATGGATTGAATGATCTGCACCAGGATCACCAGGAATATCACTGCTACGTACAGCACCACGGTCTCCTGTCGGCCGTAGCCCCGGAGCAGTGCCATGGCGCCCAGGCCGCCGCCACCGATGGTACCGGCCATAGCGCCGTAGCTGAGGATGGTGATGCTGGCGGTGGTGAGGCCGGTGATCAGGGAGGGCCGGCACTCAGGCAGCATCACCTTGGTGACGATCTGCCAGGGGGAGCACCCCATGGACTGGGAGGCCTCGATGACGCCCCGGTCCATCTCACGCAGGGAACTCTCCACCACGCGGGCCACAAAGGGGGCCGCCGCCAGGGTCAGAGGGACAATGGAGGCCACCGTTCCAATGGAAGTGCCCAAAATCAGCCGGGACAGAGGTTTGACGCACACCATCAGGATCAGGAAGGGGACGCTCCGCAGAAGATTTACAACAGTATTGAGGATTTTCATCAGCACCGGAGGCAAGGGGCGGATCCCATCCCGCTCTCCGGTGACCAGGATGATCCCCAGGGGCAGACCGATCACATAAGCAAAGAGCGTGGCCAGCACCGTGGTGTACACCGTCTCCCAGATGGCAAAGGGAATGGTGGAACCCACCAGATACTCGATCTGGGAGGTAGCCGTCCGCTCCGGTATCCCCCAGGACATCAGCAGTTCAATCAGCTTCTCACTCATGGTAATCGGGCACCTCCTCTACCGTAATATCCTTCTGGCTTCTGATATAGGCCAAAGCCTTTGCGATTTGGGACTCGTCCTCCGGCAGGCCCAGCAGCATGGTACCAAAGGCCCGGCCATCAATATTCCGGGTATCCGCTCCCAAAATGTTGGCCTTCACGCCGCAGTCAATGGCAAGGGAGGCGATCAGGGGCTGATAGGCAGTGCCGCCGTTGAAGGCCACCCGGATCACCCGGGCAGTTCCAGCCTCATGGCGAAGGACCTCGTAGGGCACGCCGTCAGGATACACCAGCCGCCGCCCCGCCTCACTCTTGGGATTGGCGAACACTTCCTCCACGGTGCCGGTCTCCGCCAGATTGCCGTGGTCCAGAATGGCCACCCGGGAGCAGATCTCCTCGATGACCTTCATCTCGTGGGTGATGACCACCACCGTGATCCCCAGCCGCTTGTTGATATCCTGGATCAGCCGCAGGATATCCCGGGTGGTCTTGGGGTCCAGGGCAGAGGTGGCCTCGTCGCACAGCAGCACCTGCGGGTCCATAGCCAGCGTCCGGGCAATGGCGATACGCTGCTTCTGTCCTCCGGAGAGCTGGGCCGGATAGGCCTTCTCCTTGCTGGCAAGATCTACGATCTCCAGCAGCTCCCGGGCTCTCGCCACCGCCTCTTTACGGCTTTTCCCCGCCAGCTCCATGGGAAAGCAGATGTTATCCAAGGCTGTACGCTGCATGAGCAGATTGAAGCTCTGGAAGATCATACCGATGGATTTCCGGGCCTGCCGCAGCTCCTTGGGATTCAGGGCGGTCATCTCTTTGCCGTCTACCACAACGCTGCCGGAGGTGGGCCGCTCCAGCAGATTGATGCACCGCACCAACGTACTCTTTCCCGCGCCGCTCAGGCCGATCACACCGAAGATTTCTCCCCGCTGTATCTCAATGCTGATATCATTTAAAGCCGCTACCTCGTTCTCACCGCCGCCGAAGTGCTTGGTGAGGCCGGTCAAGCGGATGATCGGTTCCGCCATAGTCGCTCTCCTTCCTTACGTACGCAACAAAAAACGCCGTCCCTGATGAATGTTCATCAAGGACGACGCAATAAAACATCGTGGTACCACCTTGGTTCGCCTGTGCCTCACAGCATAGGCCTCACGGGTACTGACATACCCTGGCGCTGTAACGGGCGCTCCCGTCGCGGCCTATGCGGACTTCCCCGCAGTCGGTGCGCGGCTCCGAGACCATGTTCAGCAAAGTCCTCCGCGCCCTTTTCCACCAACCGGGCTCTCTGTGGCGTACCTCTTCGCTTACTCTTCTCTTCGCTGCCTTTTGTCTGAGATTGTTCATAGTGTACGACACTTTGCTCTTTCCGTCAAGTGGTAATTTCGCCTCATTTACCCTTCCGGTTTCCCTTTATTATTGTCATTTTCAATAAAGAAAGACCAGCTACGGCAAAATACAGCGGCAGGAAAAAAGCGGGGGCTCCGCAACAGTTTCACGAAGCTCCCGCTTATTTTATGCCATGATCTGCCTTGCAGACTATCAGCGCCGGCCGCCAAAGCCACCGCCTCGGCCGCCACCGAAGCCGCCGCCACGACTGCCGCCGAAGCCGCCACCGCGACCTCCGCCGAAACTGCCGCCGCGGCTGCCACCAAAGCCGCCACCGCGGCCTCCGCCGAAGCTGCCGCTGCGGGGACCACCAAAACCGCCGCCGCGACCGCCGCCAAAGCTGCCGCTGCGGGGAGGTCTGTAGCTTCCGCCGCCCATAGGCGGACGGGGCCCAAAGCCGCCAGGACCGCCAGGTCCTCTGGGGCCTCTGGGGGGAGGCGGATTCCGCCGCCGCCGATACCAGGCGCTGCCCGGTCTGTGCCACCAGAGAATGGGCCGGTAGACCACAGGCGGAACGCCCAAATGGCCGTATCTTCCATACCACATGCTATAGCGGATGCCGTCCATCAGGCTGAACAGCATCAGCAGGACGACCAGCAGGACAACGATCCCTATTATAGAGAAAATCTCGCCGCCCATACCGCTGGAATAGTAGGAATATGTATCGCTCATCAGCAGGTGAATCCCACCAAAGAGCGCCAGTATTCCCGCATCATACTGTCCCGCCTCTACATCCGCAGAGAGCAGGTTATCCACATAGCTGGGCGACTGAGTGGAGAGCATGTCATAAAATCTCCCGCTGGCCACCAGGCTATAATCGTTGGTACCCACATCCAGCACCAGCACAGCGTCGTTTTCCCCCAGCTGAAGGCTGCCGGCCCAGTCCCAGGCAAGCTCTTCCGCTGTCTCCGCGCCGTCGGTCTTTACCGTCACCACCGCCAGGATGCTGCCAGCCATCTGATCCCAGTTAGCCTGATAAAGGTGGATAGCCTGTTCTGTTTTCACAGAGAGCACCTGGGCACCGTCATAAACATACTCGATATAGGCCGAGGTACTGAGATATTCATCCAGCTTTGTTCCACCCTCCGGTGTAGGGACGATCGGCTTGTTAACGATGCCATAAATGGAAGAAAAGAGGATGGCCAGTACCATGACGGTGACGGCAACACTTTTTTTCTGTAAGAACTTCATCTTGCTATCAGCTCCGCAGTTCCATCAGCTTCTGTTTGAGCTCGCCCTCGATCCGGCCCAGCTCCACCTCAGCTTCCCGACGCTTCTGCGCACCGTCCTTCTGGATCTGGATCACCTCGTCCAGGGTGGAGATAAGCTGCTGGTTGGTGTGCTGGAGGGTCTCGATATCGATAATGCTGCGCTCCGCCTCCTTGGCGGTAGCAATGGTGCCCATTTTCAGCATATCCGCGTTGCGCTTGAGCAGCTCATTGGTGGCATTGGTCACCGCCGTCTGAGCCGCCGTGGCCTTGCGGCTGTTCTCAAGGCCCAGGGCCAGTACCATCTGGCTCTTCCACAGGGGGATGGTGTTGACCAGAGAGGACTGGATCTTCTCCACCATGAGGGTATCGTTATTCTGCAGCATCCGGGTCTGGGGGCCCATCTGGATGGACACCATCCTCGTCAGCTCCAGGTCGTGAAGCTTTTTCTCAAACCGATTGCACATCTGTGCCAGGTCGTTGTAGGCCTGGGCATCCTCAGCAGCGCCGGTAGCCTCCGCCTTCTTGCGCAGCTCCTCCAGCTGTGTGGACTGGACTTCCGCCAGACGCTTCTTTCCGGCGATGATATACATGGTCAATTCCTTGTAATATTTCAGGTTCAGCTCATACATCTGATCGAACATGGCAATGTCCTTCATCAGCGTCACCTGATGCTGCTCCAAGCTCCGGGCGATCTTTTCCACATTGGCCTCAGCCTTGCCGTACTGGGCCTTCATTACCTCCAGCTTGTTGCTGGTCTTTTTGAAGAAGCCGAAGATACCGCCCTTCTCTTCCTCTTCGCCAAAGCCCTTGAGCTCTACCACCAGATTGCTGAGGGTGTCGCCCACCTCGCCCAGGTCCTTGGTGCGCACAGCGTTGAGGGCGCTCTCAGAGAAAGACGCCACGCTCTTCTGGGCAGCAGCACCGTACTGGAGGACCATCTGGCTGTCGCCGATGTCGATCTTCTTGGAAAAATCGTCCACCATTTTCCGCTCCGCTTCGGTGAGCATGCTCTCGTCAATCTTTACCGGCTCCACCTTCTTCTCCGGCTCGGGAGCAGCAGGAGCCTCATTGCCCAGTACCAGCTGAGGAGTCTCCACCTGGGCGGCAGCGCCATCCAGTGTCAGTTCCGGCATCATATTGGCGTTATCGTTCATCGTTCCATCCTCCATTTATCGTATGCGTTTTCTTTTTCTGTATATATTCCGACTCACAGTTCCAGTTTGATATCGCTGCCGTCAGCGTTCTTGGTGGTCTCGGCCTCCATCTTTTCTCCAGTCAGCCCCTCCCGGGCCATCATGGTCTCCAGCACGGAGATATCCGTGGAGATATCCAGCGCCTCACTGCCAAAAAGGCTGTCCAGCTGCTTTTCAAAGGCAGTGACGATGGTACCCATCATCTTCTCCACACGCTCCAAGGTGCTGTCGATATTCTCCCCGCTGACACCGGTACCGCTCATGCGGTCATAGGCATTGAGGAGCTTGAGGGTGGTAGGCAGATAGTAGTCCATAAATTTCCGGATCTGGGGCAGCTTTTGAGGGTCTGCTTTTACCTGCTGGAAGATCTGTCCCGAGACCTCCTCCAGCCTGCGGATCTGGGCAGAGAGCTTCTCATCGGGGATATTGTCGTCCAGCCGCTTCATCTCCGCAATGGCCAGCCGGCCATCCCGGATCATCTTGTCCAGTTCCTCATTACCGGTGGGCTCATCCTCTTCCTTCTTCTCTTCCTCCTGGGCCGCCTGGACAGGCGTATCCGCCTTATCCCCGCACAGGGCCCGCACCAGCAGAAATACGCCGCCGCTGAGCAGAATCAAAAACAGGAAATTCCACACGGTATACAGATCAAACGCTAGGGCATAGACCACCCATGTGATGGCCACACTGTAAAAAGGAGCTACTGCCCCACTTCTTTTCTTTGCCGCTTCCGCCATGTTATGCCTCCAAACAAAAGGGATGCTTTGGTTACTTAGTATACCCCGAATTTGCCTTCCGGTCAAGGTTCCCATAGAGAAGAAGCGCCGGGAGAAAGCCTCTCCCGGCGCTTCTTTCTCACATTTTACAGAACGTTTACAAGTTGTTTTGGGCAAAAAAGGAATCAGCCTACGACCCGCTGTCCATTGAGGAACACGGTGAGCACCTGAGTGTCGCTGACCATGATATCCCCATCGGCTACCACCACGTCGCCATCCTTCCCTACCTCCAGGGAACCCACCCGGTCAGCAATGCCCAGGTGCTTGGCGGGGTTGATGGTAATGGCCTGGAGGGCGGCAAAGGGATCCATTCCCGCCTTGACCGCCAGACCCGCGCACAGCGGCAGATACTGCTGGGGGATCACCGGTGCGTCAGTGATGATGCTCACCTGGCAGCCCGCAGCAGCCAGAATACCCGGCGTATCAAAGGTCTTGTTCACCAGCTCGATCTTGCTGGCATTGGTCAGCGTGGGGCCTACCGCTACCGGAGCGCCGGAACGCCGGACCTCTTTTGCAATCAGATGTCCCTCGGTGCAGTGTTCCAGTGTCAGCTTCACGCCGAACTCTTTCGCAATGCGGATAGCCGTGCAGATGTCGTCCGCCCGGTGGGCATGAGCCTTCAGAGGGATCTCCCCCTTCAGGACGGGGATCAGTGCCTCCAGCTTCATATCAAAGGCAGGACGCTTGAGAACATCCTCCCCGGCAGCCTCCTTGCGCTCCATGTACTCACGCGCACGGAAAAGTGCCTCCCGCAGTCTGGCGGCAGTGGTCATCCGGGCGGAGTTGCCCTTATCCCGATAGCAGCGCTTGGGGTTCTCACCGAAGGCGCACTTCATGGCTACCGGCGTCCGGATCACCATATCGTCCACACAGCTGCCCCAGGTCTTTACCGCCATAAACACACCGCCCAGCACATTGGCGCTGCCCGGGCCTGTGCCTACAGTGGTCACGCCGCCGGCCAGAGCCATGGGAATGGCCTTGTCCTGGGGATTGAAGCTGTCGATGGCCCGCAGCTGGCAGGACAGGATGTCCCCCATCTCGTTGTAGTCGTCTCCCTCAAAACCCATGCCATAGTCATCCAGGCCCAGGTGGCTGTGGGCATCGATGAATCCAGGGTAGACACGGCGGCCGGATACATCCAGGATCTCCTCACCAGGCAGTGCGGGGATCTCTCCGCCCACAGCGGCGATCACACCGTCACGGATAGCCAGGTCCCCCTGAAAGGGTTCCGCATGGATGCCGTCATAGATCATGCCATTTTTCAGAATCATACGCAGTTCCTCCATCTATGATCTGTTACCTGAAATTATACGCACATTTTCTCCTTGCTGCAACAATTTTCTCCATTTTCTTTCGTTAAAAAAGAGGGGACGGCTTTGCCGTCCCCTCTTCCCCAGCCCATAGCAGGCCTGTCAGAATTTACATATGATCCTTCACGTACTGGTGATAGTACCGCTCCCGATCCAGCCACTCCGTGTCGTTGACGGGATACTGTCGGCGCTGCTCCTCCTTGGTCAGGCCGCCCATGTCGTGGAGGTCGGAATAGACCGTAGTCTTATTGGCAAAGTTCTTCCGGCCATAGTCCATCATACCGTACAGGGCGCCCTTCTCCAGGAAGTGCATGGTAACATAGTTGAAGCCAAGATCGTAGATCTCCTTGAGCTCCACCTCGGGCTTGCCGTCCCGGGTAATGATGTCGGGGTACATCTTCCAGCCGTCAACGGCCGCGGCCACCTGACGGCACTCCTCGATGTTGAACATCCGGTTGATCATGGTCATGGGAGCGCCCAGATCCTGGGCCCGCTTGCAGCGGTCAATGGCGTCCTCAAACCCGGTGACCGGCCGGCACTCCGTCCGGGCGATCACGACGCAGTCGGTACCCTCCAGCACGTCCAGGGCGGCCTTGATCTTGGCCAGCCAGTGCTCTGTGGGGAACACCTGATAGGGGGTGCCGCCCTTTACCCGGCTCTCCGCCAGGCGGGCAAAGCCGCGCATGCTCATGCCGTCGTCCAGGGTGAAGCCGGAGGCGCCTGCCTTCAGCAGCCGCTCCACGTTCCGGGCTACATTCAGGGGGCTGTCACCGTAGCCCTCGTCCGCGTCCACGATGATGGGGATGTTGGCGTAGCCCGCCACCTTCTCTGTGACCCAGACCAGCTCATCGATGGTCATGATGCCCAGATCAGGGCAGCCGATCACATTCTCCGCCACGGCGGCGCCGCTAATCAGCGCGGCGTCATAGCCGCACAGCTCTACCGCCCGGGTGGAAAGGCAGTCCCATACGCAGGGGCACAAAACCTGCTTCTCCGCCAGATCTTTTTTAAATGAACCCTTGTACACAGCAACATTCTCCTTCCGTTATTTACCGGATCATCATTCTTGTCTCGTTTTCCTCAAGTGGTACAGCGCCGGGGGAAGATAACTCCCCCGGCGCATCAGATCCCGCCATCAGTGGATCAGGACAACATAGCCGATACCCACCACAACCAGCAGCGCCAGCAGTACCGCCGGCACCAGCACCAGGAAGGCGGATATCACCATGGCGGTCACATCCCCTCTTTCCAGAGCCCGGCCATTTTCACCGTACACCTTCTCCAGATCTTCTTCCTTGTGGGTCTGGGCATCATGATGATGCTTCCATACATGCTCGATCTTTTCCCAAAAAAGCATCGTATTCTCCTTTTCCAACGGGTCGTCCTATGGATATTATTCCGCCTTCTGCATCAGCTTGTGATGGCAGGCCACAAAGTGGTTGGGCGCCACCTCTTCCCACTCCGGCACCACATGCTCACAAATCTCTGTGCAGTACTTGCATCTGGTATGGAACTTGCAGCCCTTGGGCGGATTCACCGGACTGGGAATATCGCCCTCCAGGATCTGCAGTTTCTTCTTGGCACCGCCCACATCGGTGGTGGGGATCGCCGCCAGAAGAGCCTCGGTGTAGGGGTGATAGGGATGATCAAAAATCTCCTGAGAATTGGCCAGCTCCACCATGGCCCCCAGGTACATCACGCCGATGCGGTCACTGATGTACTTGACCACGGAGAGGTCGTGGGTAATAAACAGGTAGGTAAGGTTGGAACTCTCTTTCAGATCCTGCAGCAGATTGATGATCTGGGACTGGATGGAAACATCCAGGGCGGACACCGCCTCGTCACAGACCACAAACTTGGGGTTCAGCGCCAGGCTGCGGGCAATACCGATACGCTGCCGCTGACCGCCGGAAAACTGGTGGGGGAACCGGTGGAGGAAATAGGGCGCAAGGCCGCACTTCTCCATAACGGCAATGACGCTCTCCTGCATGCGCCCGTCGTTCTTGCGGAACATACCGTGGGCCAGCATGCCCTCGCCGATGATCTGGCCCACCGTCATGCGGGGGTTCAGGGAGGAATAGGGGTCCTGGAAAATAAGCTGCAGATCCTGGCGCAGTACCCGCATCTCGTTGTAGGTCAGGCGGGCCAGGTCGATACCATCATCCAGGTATCCCTCGATCCGCTGGAACTCAGGATCGTTGGCATAGGGTTTCTTCATCTCCTGGATCTCTGCGTCCACCGCAGAGAGAGCCTGGAGGTTCTTCTCGATCTCCGCATCCACCGCTTTGATCGCCCCATTGGCGGCGTCTACCTTGCTCTGGGCCCCGGCAGTATTCTTCCCGGCCTCACCTCTGGTCTTTACCAGATAAGCAGCGTCTGCCAGATCAAGCTCCAGTCCCTGTCTCTTTTCCCGGTTTTTCTTCAGAGTCACAGAAATATCAAAGCGTTTGAGGTAGATATCCTGTACCGGTTTCAGATTCTCCGCCAGCATCAGTCCGCCAACGATGTTGGCCATATCCAAGAAGGCATCATTGGCTTCCTTTGTGATCTTGTCCAGCTTCTCTTTCTCCTGGTACTGGGCCTGCTCATCCAGCTTGTCATACGCTTCCTGGGCAGCAACCCGCTTGGCTTCCAGCTCCCGATACTCTTTCCGCCGTTTCTCCAGATGGGAGATGGTGCTCTTGACATAACCGGGAGCAAACTCCTCCACGCTGCGGCCATAGTACATGGTACGGCCATCGGTCTGCTTATAAAACTGGAGCAAGGTGCGGCCCAGCGTGGATTTACCACAGCCGGACTCACCCACCAGGCCGAAGGTCTCCCCCTCGTAAATGTCCAGGGTGATCCCATCGTTGGCCTTGACGTACATACCCTTTTTCTTCAGGGGGAAATACTGTTTCAAATTGCTGACACGGATCAGCACCTTATTTGTTCCCATGTCTTTCCTCCTTCAGCGGGTAGAAGCAGCGGATCTGCTGCTTGTCGGAAATATGCACCAGCTCCGGCTCCTCATTTCTGCACCGGTCCGTAGCGTATTTGCAGCGGGGGGCGAACTTGCAGCCCTTGGGCAGATCCAGAGGATGGGGCACAGCGCCGGGGATGGCCTCCAGCCGCTTGCCTACCGGGGTATCCAGACGGGGAATAGAGACCATCAGGCCCTCGGTATAGGGGTGGGAATACTTGCTCTCCGGAGAGAAGATCATCTCCGTGGAGGCAAGCTCCACCACCTGACCGCAGTACATAACAGCCACGTCGTCCGCCATCTGGTTGATTACGCCCAGGTCATGGGTGACGAAGAGGATAGAGGTGCCGTGCTCCTCCTTCAGCTCGTTCATCAGATTCAGGATCTGAGCCTGGATGGTCACATCCAGAGCGGTGGTAGGCTCGTCGGCGATCAGCAGCTTGGGCTTGCAGGCCAGCGCCATGGCGATCATGACGCGCTGGCGCATACCACCGGAGAGCTGGTGGGGATACTGCTTGGCTACCACCTCGGGGTTGGGGATCTTTACATCCGCCAGCATTTTGACTACTTCCTTGGCCGCCTGCTTTTTGCTCATCCCCTGGTGGACCATAAAGGGCTCGCTGATCTGGCGCTCCACCGTGAATACGGGGTTCAGACTGGTCATGGGCTCCTGGAAGATCACAGAGATCTCATTGCCGCGGACCTTATACATCTCCTGCCGGGTCAGCTTGACCAGATCCACACCGTTGAAAATGATCTCGCCGCTGGCAATATAACCGTTGTCGTCAATCAGATGCAGCATACTCATAGCGGACACGCTCTTGCCGGAGCCGGATTCACCCACCACACCCAGGGTCTTTCCAGCTTCCACAGAGTAGGATACACCGTTGACGGCTTTTACGATACCTCTTTTTGTCCGGAAAAAGGTATGCAGATCTTTAATTTCAAGTAATGGCATCGTCCACCCTCCTTATCGTTGCTCGGACTTGGGATCAACAGCGTCGCGCAGACCGTCGCCCATGAGGTTGATGGAGATCGTGCAGATACCGAAAATGAGAGCGGGGAATACCCATCTCCACCAGTACTGCTGGATCACCACAGAGTTGTTGGCGCCGGTGAGCATGTTGCCCCAGGTGGGAGTGGGCGGAATGATACCGAAGCCCAGGTAGGACAGGGAGGATTCCGTCAGCATGCAGGTGGCGAAAGACAGCGTCACATTGACCAGAATGACCGAGAGGATATTGGGAACGATGTGACGGAACACGATGGTCAGTTCCTTGACGCCCACAGACTTGGCCGCCATGACATATTCCTGCTCACGGACAGCCAGGATCTGGGCGCGGATCAGCCGGGCCAGAGCCGGCCAGGACAGAAGGCCCAGCACCACCATGATCATATACATTCGCTGTGTTAGCGTCACAGTAGAGGGAATGATGGACGACAGGATCAAGGCAAAGGGCAGGAAGGGAATACCGCTGATCACTTCTGCAATACGCATGAGGATCACATCCACCACTCCGCCGAAATAGCCGGAGAGACCGCCCACGATCAGGCCGATGACCATGCTGATGATAACCGCAACAGCACCGACAGTCATGGTGACACGGCCGCCGTTGACCAGACGGGTAAACACGTCACGGCCCAAGTTATCTGTACCCATCAGGTAGCCCTTCAGGCCCCAGGTGACCACTTCGCCGGTATCGGTGACAGCATAGTTCTGATAGTAGCCCACATACATGTTGGAAACCGTGGTGCTGCCGTCGGTCAGCTTGGTGGGAACTGTGGACTGGCCGAAGTGGTCGTCGCCCCAGGAGATGACCTCACCGGTATCCAGCAGGGCCGTATAGTGGTAACGTCCGCCGAAGAGCTTGACGATCTCGCCCTCAAACTCAGGCACCTGATCCTCGCCTCTGGTGGTGTTGCCCCAGATCTCCAGGGTACCATCCTCCTTGATGGCAGCAAAGGTAGTCGCTGTGGCAGCAATATCAATGACGCCGCTGCTGAGGCTCTCCGGGATCTTGGCATAGGGCGTGGAGGTGTTGAAGCCGGTGTACTGTACGCTGCCGTCATCCATCAGGGAGACATAGGCGTAGTCGGAGAGCGCCACCTTGGTAATATGGTTTTGTGCCTCGGACTTGACCTTGGCATCCGCTGTGCTGGAGTTGCCCCACATATACAGATAGCCGTCGGCAGTAAGGGCCGCAGAATACTGGGTGCTGGCTTCAATCTGAATGATATCCTGGCCCTGGGCCTTCATGGGAATATCACCCTGGCCCAGACGGGTATTGCCCCAGACAAAGATCTCGCCTTCATCGGAGAGAGCAACCGCGTGGTCAAAACCGGCGGCCACTTTCACGATATGGGCATTCTGAACCTCCTCGGGGATATCGCCAATATCAATGGTATCCGTTACCTTGGTATACCCCCAGGTATACACTTTACCTTCCATATCGCAGCCAATACCATAGGTGGTACCCACGGAAACATCCTGGGTATCGCCTTTGAGCTCATCAGGAAGCTTGGCAAGGCTCATAGTGGGCGGTACGTTCTGCTGGGTAGCATCAGAGTAAGACAGATCCAGCGGCAGGAAGATGGGCCCGATCAGTGTAAGCATCAGGCACGCCATAAAAACCACCAGGCCGGTCATGGCAATCTTGTTGCTGAAAAAGCGCTTGACCATAGAACGAAGGGGGCTTTGGATCTGCTCCTCTTCCAGAAAATTCAGTTCTTTTGCGGGCCCTAAGAAAAGGCGGCGCAGCCATGTAAAACCACGGGATTCTTTTTTCTTTTTCACTGCATTGCCTCCTTTACTTATCTACACGCACACGGGGATCGATCAGGCCGTAGCTGATATCCGTGATCAGAATACCCACCAGGCTGATAATGGTATAGAACAACTGGATCGCAAGAACCAGCTCATAGTCACTTTGATTCAGGCCGGTAACATTCAGCGCGCCCATGCCCAGGAAGGAGAAGGTGTTCTCCACCACCACGGAACCGGAGAAAATGGTCAGGAACCAGCCGATAATCACCGTCACGATGGGCAAAAGGGCATTTCGCCAGGCGTGAGAATAGATGACCACTTTCTCTTTCAGGCCCTTAGCGCGGGCCGTACGGATATAATCCATGCTGAGGGCATCGATCATAGAGGCACGGACATACCGGAGCATGCTGCCCAGATGGGCAAATGTGGTCACGATCAGAGGAAGGGCCATATAGTACAGCCGGTCCTTGACCGCCGCAAAGCCGCTCAGCTCCACGCCTGTGGTCTTTACACCGCCTACCGGGAAAATAGGGATCTTCACCGCGAAGAAATAAATGAAAATCAAGCCAATGATGTAAATAGGAATACTATATCCTACGATCGTAAACACCTGCACGGTCTGGTCGAATTTTCCGCCCTTTCTGACCGCGCAGAAGATGCCAAGGGGTATGGTAATGGCCAATGCCAGCACCGTAGAGAATACATTCAGGAATATGGTGTTCTGCAGCGGCGACGCAATTACATCCACCACATCCATTTTGTACATGGTGGAGTAGCCCAGTTCTCCCTGGAACACCCCGTGGAAACCGCCGTCCACATCAGGATAAAAGCCCAGCCAGCGCAGATACCGGATAACAATGGGATCATCCAGTCCCAACCGCTCTCTGGCCTGCTGATACATCATCTCATAATCATCCGCGGCAATCTGATCGCGGATCGCTTCCAGCTCCATAGCAGCCGGATCGCTGGGGATCATGTTGTAGATCACAAACATGATAAAGGAAATAACAAAGAAAACAACGACCATGTAGACCAGTCGTTTTGCTATATATTTAACCAAGCAATCGCTCCCTTTCTCTTTTTATCACTAAGGAATCCGGGGGCCGGATCTGCACAGTGCATCCCTTCGCCCTTTTATACCACTGGATGCACTGCCTTGTGATATAAAGATGCGGGGCGGGCTGCCCCGCCCCGCACATTGGGTCGTTTTACGTACCTACACGCGCTGATAATCAGGCAACGGTAGCGTACAGGATGGCATACTGGAAGGGCCAGACACTGGACATCTCAAAGTTCTGCAGCTTCTCGTTGTGCAGCTCGCAGTAAGTCCAGTTGAACAGAGGCACTTCGGGCAGAGTGCGGTTGTACTCCTTCTGATATTCGAACCACAGTTCCTTGAAGGTCTCATCATCGCCAGCCTCAACGCCGTAGATCATGTCCATGGACAGCTGATCCAGCTTCTCATTGAAGTAACGGTTCTTGTTGTTGGCGATCAGATCCTCATCAAAGGTCCAAGTATAGGTCTTGTCAAACTTGGCGCCGCCCAGACCGGACGCCAGGGAGATCATGTTGTAGCTGGGCTGGGTGTACTTCTCCTCACCATTGGCACCACGGCGGTTCAGATAGCTGAGCAGCTCGCCGCCGGCAATGGTGGTCTTGTTGATCTGCATACCGGCGTTAGCAGTGGTATCCTGCTCCACCAGGTAGATGGTCAGCAGCTCGGTCAGGACGGTCTCAATACCCTCGCCCTCGCCGGCGCCCAGGAACTTGATCACGAGAGGCATATACCACTCGCCGTTGATCTCAACGCAGCCCTCCATGTAGGCAGTCTCAGCCTCGGGGACCTTCTTATAGCGGATCTCGCCGCTGCCGTCCACATAGTCGGAACCATCAGCGTTGTAAACCCAGCCGTCTTCCTTCAGCAGTTCAACAGCCTTGTCAGGATCAAAGGGATAGGCCTCCAGCTCGGTCTTGAGCTGCTCCTCCATCTCCTGGGCCATCCACTGAGAGTAGCTGTACTGGCCGTTGGTGACGTTGCCGTAACCCAGAGTAGCTTCCTGGCACAGAGTCTCACGGTCGGTCAGGTAAGCGATAGCCTTGCGGACCGCCTCATACTGAGTGGGGCCCCAGTCGCACTGATAGAACAGCTTCATGTAGCCGTTGTACTTATAGGCGCTGGCAACAAAGCCGCCGGCGTCAGCCACGTCGAAGCAGGCGTTGATGAGGTCGCCCTCAGCAATGTTATCGATCAGGTCAACACTGCCGGTCTGGACAGCGTCGATCATGGTAGCGGAGTTGACGGACTTGATAACCAGGGTCTCGATGGAAGGCTTCTGGCCCTCGAAGTTGCCCTTGTAGTAGGTGTTGACCTTCAGAACAGCCTCACCGGCGCCGGTGTCCAGGCTCTCCAGGTAGTAAGGACCGGAGCAGACGCGGCCTTCATACAGGAAACGGCCATCTACCAGAGCCTGACCGCAGTTCTCAGCGTTGAACTCCACATCGCCCTTGATGTAGCAGCCATCGCCGTCATCCACGATGTCCCAGTTGCCCTCAGGCAGCCACTGCTCATAGTCCATGGGGAACCAGTGGTTGCTCTGGTTCAGCAGAGCCAGGCCATAGTAGTAAGGATTGTAGTCGGCACCGATGGTGACGCTGAAGGTCAGCTCATCGATCAGGTGCAGGCCGGAGAACACGGAAGACTCTCCGTTCATGTACTCATCATGACCCACGACCTCCTTGCAGGCGGTGCCGTAAGCGGACTCCGCGATGGCCACGGGAGAGGCCATCAGCAGGGGGAAGGCCATGTAGTGCTTAGCGGTGATCTGAGTGCCATCGCTGAAGTACAGATCGTCGTGGAGCTTGATGGTATAGGTCAGAGTACCATCCTCGTTGCTGACAGAGTCGTGCTCAGCCACAACGTTCTCGTCCCACATCCACAGGCCGTTCTGATCATAGCAAGCGACTGCGTAAGCGTCGATCAGGGGCATGATGGTGGCATCCGCGTTAGCAGAGGACCACTGGCCCAGGCCCAGGTCACCGGTGATCTCAGAGGCGACGCCGTAAACCAGACGGCTGGCATCACTTCCCGTATCGGTATCGCTGGTATTGCTGCTGTTGTTGGTAGTGTTGTTTGTGGTGTTGCCGGCGTTGTTGCTACCGCAGGCCACGATACTCATGGTCATGATCAGCGCCAGAAACAATGCTACTGCTTTTTTCATGTTGTCCTCCAGTTTCAAATTTTTATATAGAACCGCCGAAACGGTGCTACATACAGGATTTATTTCAGATTCTCCGGATTGAGGCCCTGCAGCTCCGCGGGAACAAACCGTCCGTCCTTGCGGATCAGGACATCGTCAAAGTAGATCTCGCCGCCGCCGTATTCCGGGGTCTGGGCATAGACGATATCCCAGTGGATGGGAGCGTAGTTGCCGTTGTCGCACTCCGCGATACAGTTGCCGGGGGTAAAATGGATACTGCCGGACATCTTCTCATTGAACATGGAATCCTTCATGGGACTGGTCACATAGGGATTGACGCCAATGGCGAACTCCCCGATGTGGCGGCAACCCTCATCCCGGTCCAGGATCTGGTTGAGACGCTCCGTGTCGCTGGAAGTGGCCTCCACAATGCGGCCGTTCTCAAAACGGAAGCAGATGTTCTCAAAGGCCACGCCCTCGTAGAAAGCGGTGGTGTTGTAAGTGATGACACCGTTGATGGAATCCCGGATGGGAGCGGTGAAGATCTCGCCGTCGGGGATATTGTTCTCTCCGGCGCAAGGAATGGCGGGCATACCCTTGATAGAGAAGGTGATGTCGGTGCCCCGGCCCACGATGTGGACCTTGTCGGTGCGCTCCATCAGCTCTTTCAGGGGCTTGAAGGCCTCCTTCATCCGGGAGTAGTCCATGGTGCAGATGTCGAAGAACCGGTCCTCCAGGGCATCCATGCTCATAAGCTCCGCCTGGGCCATCCCCTGCGTGGGATAGTGCATCACGCACCAGCTGCCCCGGGGCTTCTTGCTGTTGACGCTCTTGCTGTAGATCCGGGCAAAGTCACCCATCCTGTCGGCGGGTACATCGCTGAGCTCAGAGGTGTTCTCCTCGCCCCGGACCCGAATGTAGACGTCCATTTTGCTCATCAGCAGGCTGTCCACCTCGGCGGCAATGGCCAGCTGCTCAGGGTTGGCCTGCATAAGCATCTCCCGGCGGACATCCATCTTGTACATCCAGAGGAATGGGCTTGCTCCCACAGCATAGATCTCGCGGATCAGCGCCTTGACGAATTCATCCTGCTGATCGCCGTGGGACTCAATGATCACGTTCTGGCCGGGCTGCACATGGCAGGAGTAGTGCACAATATTGTGGGCCAGCTTTTCAACTCTCGGGTCTTTCATCTTATCTGTCCTTTCCTCTCTTTACAGCGCCGCGATCAGTCTGGTCAGCAAGATCCATGCCCGGTCAAAGGACGCCAAATCCAAAAATTCCTGGGGGCCGTGGATATTGCCGTAGATGGCACCGCTGGTGACAATATCCATCTCAGGAAACATCTTTTTAAATACGCCGCACTCGTTGCCGCCGTGACCGACCAGGCACTTGAGAGGCTCGTGATACAGCTCGAAGAACACCTTCTTCATGATCTCCCGCAGCGGGGACTGGGCCTCATACTTCCAGCCGGGATAGTAGCCGGAGCACTGGGCCGAGGCACCAAACAGGCTCCCCAACAGGATCACCCGATCCTTCAGGTCCTCCACCGCACTCTCCAGAGCACTGCGGGCGGACACGCCGATCACCGCTTCCGCCTCCTTCAGGGCGATCACCCCTACGTTGACGGAGGTAATGGGCGGGCAGCCCTCCAGCACCAGGTTCTTGGCCTGGAGCCCATAGGGCAGAAGGTTCAAAAGTTTTACAAGGTTCTCCCCGCAGGAGGCGGTCAGCACCTTTCCGGCCTTTTCCGCTGGAGCAAGGGAAACCTCGATGTCGGGATCACTGAGTTCGTACTCCTCCCGCACCGTGGTGCGGAAACGGGTTACAAGGGCGGCCAGCTTCTCCTCCGGCATTTCGGTGGCGATCACCGCCTCCGCCTCAGGGATAATGACGTTGTGCTTGGTTCCGCCGCGGAGAGCTGCAAGGCGGATGCCTTCCCCTTCTCCGTTCAGCAAACGCAGCAGACGGGCCATGAGCTTGCCGGCGTTGGCCCGCTCCTTGTCGATCATGCCGCCGGAGTGTCCTCCCAGCAGGCCGCTGATGGTCAGCCGGTAGGCAGGCGCATCACAGGTCTCCCACTGGACCGGCATGGTCAGGGTGACCTGCTCACCGCCGCCCATACTCATATAGGTGCGGTACTCGCCGGCGCCGTCCAGGTTGATCAGCCGCCTGCCCTTGAAGAATTCTTTCTTCAGTCCCTGGGCCCCAATGAGTCCCGTCTCCTCACCGGTGGCGAAGCAGCACTCC
>OODG01000126.1_pt1 | contig 49188 bp, 40 predicted proteins | sample 1671621 | NCBI WGS metagenome assembly OODG01 (sample SAMN06348175, study PRJEB24527) | human gut metagenome | biome: human gut; feature: ankylosing spondylitis patient; material: feces | host: Homo sapiens | place: China | collected 2015-10 | reverse complement strand
TCATCCCCAAGGCCTTTGACAAGCGGGTAGGACCTGCGGTGGCGGCGGCGGTGGCCGAAGCTGCCCGGCGTTCCGGTGTAGCCCGGATCTGAAATTTCACAGCCTGACAACAAAAAGATTCCCCATGGCAAAAGCCATGGGGAATCTTTTATACGTTATTGGGAATTTACCGGCGGCGGCCCCGGTACCCTCCGCTGCGAGTACCGGTGTATCCCCGGCCATAGCGGCGGCGGCGGTTGAACACCGTCAGACGCAGGATGAAGATCAGAATGACCAGCGCGATCACTGCCGCAATGACGATCTTCACCACGGGCTTTTGGAAAAACAGAACCAGATCCCGGCGGAACACCAGAATACGGGAGGCGGAGACATCCTCATCCGCCAGCAGCTTTACCGTGCCGTACACGGTATCTCCGTAGCTGAGAGTGATCTCACCCAGTTCCTGCCCCTTGGTGACAGGGGCGTCTACGCTCTCTTGGTAAAATTTCACTTCCCGGGTAATGTCCTTCTCAGGGTCGATATCGTTGGAGATCAGACATTCGATCTCCTCTGCCGGGTGGACCTTTACCGAGTTCTGCTCCTGGGAAAGGGCCACAGGCACCTCGTCGATCAGTTCATCGGTGCCCAGGATCACCTGACGGGTAAATTCATCAAAGCCCCAATCGAAGAGCTTGATGGTTTCGGAGAAGCTCTGGACCTGCTTGTCACCGTTATCCAGGGTAACAGATTTAGCCCCCAGCACCACGCTGAGAAGAGAACGGCCGCTGCGTGTGGCGGTAGCGATCAGGCAGTAACCTGCATCGCTGGTGGAGCCGGTCTTGACGCCCTCAGCCCCCTGGTAGACGTAGCCGGTGGCGCGCATGGGGGAGAGCAGATAGTTGGTGGTGTAGTAGGTCCGGGAAGGGGAGAGGTTGGTGGCAGGGATCTCAATGACCTTGGTGTTGCAAAGAGGCATGAACAGCTCGTGCTTCATGGCCTCCTTGGTGATAAGGTAGAGGTCCCAGGCGGTGGTGTAGTGGTCGGAATCCTGAAGGCCGTTGGTGTTGGTAAAGTGGGTATCCTCACAGCCGATGGCCTTGGCCCGGGCGTTCATGGCATCCACAAAGGCGTCGATAGACCCGGAGACACCCTCTGCCAGGATATCGCAGGCCTCGTTGGCAGAGACCACCAGGATGCAGTAGAGGAGATTTTCCACCGTCATCTGCTCTCCCACCTTGATGCCGGCGTTGCTGCCGTCAGGGGGAAGATTGTCAATGGCGGTCTGGGAGGCGGTAAGGACGGTGTCCATGGACAGCTTGCCGTCATCCACAGCTTCCAGTACCAGCAGGGCGGTCATGACCTTGGTAAGGCTGGCAGGGTAGAGCCGCTCGTGGATATTCCGGGCATAGAGGATCTCTCCGGTGTCCGGATCAGCCAGCAGGGCGGCTTTGGCGGCGACTTCCCAGTCGCCGGTGTCTCCTTCGGCGGCCAGAGCGGAGGTCCCCAGGGTAAACACTAAGATGAGACAGAAAAAAAGAGAAAGAAAACGGCGATTTTTCATATCATTCTCCAAGTAAATATGGTATACTGATTCACAGTTGGTATCTGTTGCAGCCCTCTTTCAGACAGAAAGCGGCAGGTTAACCATAAGTATAGCAAATAATTTGCGGGAGTTCAACTGTGAAAGTGACAGGAAAAATAACAAAAACGGAATGGCTCCTGCTGGCGATGACAGCACTGTTCATTGCTGTTTTGGCGGTACTGTATCTGCGGACCGTGCAGCCGGTGGAGGAGCAGGGGTATACCGTAATGACCAGCCGGCCCACCGAGGAGACTGTCACGCCGGAGCCTCCGGCGCCGGTGGACGTGAATACCGCCGGCCTGGACGAGCTGGACACATTGGACGGCATCGGGCCGGCGCTGGCCCAGCGGATCATCGACTATCGTGAGGAACACGGCCCCTTTTCCTCTCTGGAGGAACTGCTGGAGGTAAAGGGGATCGGAGAGGCCACGCTGGAAGGATTCCGGGATCATGCGGTAGTCGGTACCGGTATAGAAGAGGAAGAGTAAGACCCATGGAGGAGCATGCAGTATATGAAAATTCTGGTTGTTGATGATGAGAAGCTGTTGGTGAAGGGGATCAAGTTCAATCTGGAGAACGAGGGCTATCAGGTGGAGTGCGCCTACGACGGCGCCTCTGCGGTGGAATTGGCCCGCGGGGGGAATTTTGACCTGATCATATTGGATCTGATGATGCCTGAGATCGACGGGCTGGAGGCCTGTGTAAAGATCCGGGAGTTTTCCAGTGTGCCGATCATCATGCTTACGGCCCGCAGCGAGGATACAGACAAGATCATCGGCTTTGAGTGCGGCGCGGACGACTATATCACCAAGCCCTTCAATATCCTGGAGCTGAAGGCGCGGATCCGGGCCCTGCTGCGCCGGGCCTCCGGATCGGTGCAGACCAAGCAGCAAAGCCGTATCACTGTGGGCGGCCTGACACTGGATATGGAGCAGCGGGTAGCCATACGGGATGGGGAGACGGTGGAACTCACCGCCAAGGAGTATGACCTCATTGAGCTGCTGATGAAGAATCCCCGGCGGGTGTACAGCCGGGAGAACCTGATGAATGTGGTGTGGGGCTACTCCTACACCGGGGACTACCGGACGGTAGACGTCCATATCCGCCGTCTGCGGGAGAAGCTGGAGCGCACTCCGGCGGAGCCGGAATACATTATGACCAAGTGGGGAGTTGGCTACTATTTTAAGGGGTAAGATTTCCTTACAACTGAAGATCGGCGCCAGCTACATGGCCATTTTGCTGGTGGTGCTGGTGCTGATGAACACCTACCCGCTGCTGGTCTCCGAGGACCTGGTGTTCCGGGCCAAGCGCACCGCTCTCCAGAGCGGTGCGTCGGCTATCAATGTGGCGGTATCCGGACTGGAGGAGCTGACGGAGGAGAATGTGGCTCTCGCCATGGAGAGCGTGGAGACTGACGGCGTGTCCCGTGCCATCGTCACCGACCGCTATGGCAAGGTCCTCTACGACACCCGCGAGGTGGGCAATGCTACCGGCTACTATGTCTTTTATACGGAGCTGGTGGAGGCCCTTCAGGGGAATGTCTCTACCTACAGCGTCTATAAGGAGGGGGCGTTCCACAGCAGCGCGGCCCAGCCGGTGCTGTACCGCAACCAGGTCATCGGGGCGGTGTATGTCTATGAATATGATACCCAGCAGGCATCTCTGCTGGAAAATCTGCAGGACAATCTGCTGAGCATCTCGATAGGCGTGGCGCTGCTGGTGCTGACCCTCAGCGCGGCGGTGAGCCGGAGCATCACCCGGCGGCTGGAGAGCCTGCAGACTGCTATCCGGGGCGTCCGGGAGGGAGCGTATAACCAGCGGGCCATTCTGTCCGGCCACGATGAGTTTACCCAGATCGCCGGAGAGTTTAATGATCTGGTGGACCGGCTCCAGGAGACGGAGAGCGCCCGCCGGCAGTTTGTCTCCGACGCCTCCCATGAGCTGAAAACGCCTCTGGCGGCGATCCGCCTTCTGACGGATTCCATTTTGCAGAATGAAAATATCGACAACGATACTGCCCGGGAATTTGTCAGTGATATTGGCCAGGAGGCTGAGCGGCTCAGCCGGATCACGGAGGATCTGCTGCGGCTGACCCGGCTGGACAGCGGGGTGACGGAGGCACCGTCCCGGATCCGTGTGGGTCCGGTGCTGGACCGTGTGGTACGGATGCTGCGCCCGGTGGCGGATGAAAAGGAAATTGAGGTGCGGACCATCGGCGGCGATGCGGTGGTGATCGCTACGGAAGGGGAGCTGCACCAGATCCTCTATAATCTGGCGGAGAACGCCATCAAGTATAACCGGCAGGGAGGTTTTGTCTGTATCCGGGTGTCTGAAGATACGGAGATCACCACCATCACCGTAGAGGATAACGGCATTGGTATCCCGGCTGAGGATCTGACCCATGTGTTTGAACGCTTTTATCGGGTGGATAAGGCCCGCTCACGGGCTGCCGGCGGTACGGGCCTGGGGCTGAGCATCGTGCGGGATACTGTCAGCCGCCGGGGCGGCGACATCTGGGCGGAGAATATCCCGGAGGGCGGTACCCGCTTTGTGGTCAAGCTCCCCTGCCTGGAGAGAGGGGAGGACAGGACATGAAGAGATGGAAAGCCGCTGCGGCTGTGCTTTTGCTGCTTCTTACCGCCTGTGGGTTTCCCCAGGAACAGGATGGGGAGGAGACGGGATATCTCATTTACTACCTCGCCCAGACAGATGAGGCCCGGGGCGGCGATCTGATCCGGGGGAGTTATGAACAGCTGGATCTGCCGGAGAACGCTTCTTTGGAGGAACAGGCCACGGCGGTAGTGCGGCGTTTGATCTCCGGCCCGGAGGAGAGGAACCTTCGCAGTCCCCTGCCGGATAATATCCGTCTTTTGTCCCTGACGATCCAGGATCGCCGGGTAACGGTGGACTTTTCAGGAGGATTTGCGCAGCTGAGCGGTATCGAGCTGACCCTGGCGGACTACTGCCTGACCTTGTCCCTGACAGACCTGGAGGGCATCAGCAGCGTGGCCATCACCTCCCAGGGAAGGGCAGTGGGCCAGCAGCCCAAGCAGCTGTTTTATGAAAGAGATGTGCTGCTCTCCAATATGGGCGATGTCCTGCAGACTGTGGAAGTTACGCTGTATTTCCTCAACAGCCAGGGGGCTTTGGAGGGCGAACAGCGGACCCTGGAGATCTATGAAGGACAGACCCTGGCGGAGAACCTGGTGATCGCCCTGCTGGATGGCCCGGAGAACCGGGAGCTGACGCAGGTGATCCCGGAGGACTTTATCATCAACTCTGTCCGGGTGGATGAGGGGATCTGCTATGTGAACATTTCCGCGGAGTCCCTGGCGTCTTTGCCGGAGGATGTGGCCGCACAGCAGCTGATCCTGTGGTCGCTGTCCGACTCCCTTTACTCCATTGAAACCGTCAATGAGCTGCGGTTCCTGGCGGACGGAGAGGAGCTGGCCTATTTCGGCAGCATTCCGCTGGATACGGTTTCTACCCGCCCGCAGGGGTAAGGAGCCTGTGGGGAATGGCCGTTGTAAAAGCCGGGCTTTTGTGGTAAACTGGAACCATCCATTATCAAATAGGAGGGCTCGCTCATGAAGCTGAGTTTCTTTGGCGCGGATCAGTGCGTCACAGGCAGCTGTCACTGCCTGGAGGTAAACGGCAAGCGGATCCTGATCGACTGCGGCCTGCAGCAGGGTCGGGATGAGATCGACAATCGTGAGCTGCCCTTTGCCCCCAACACCATCGACTATGTGCTTATCACCCATGCCCACATCGACCACAGCGGCCGGGTGCCTATGCTGGTACGCTTGGGCTTTTCCGGGGAGATCTGGACTACCCGGCTCACTGCGGACCTGCTGGAGATCATGCTGGCGGACAGCGCCCACATCCAGGAATCCGACGCGGAGTATGAGAACCGGAAGAACCAGCGGGCAGGCCGTTCTCTGGTGGAACCCATCTATACCACAGAGGATGCCATGCGTACCATGGACTATGTCCATACCTGCGAGTATAACCAGAAGGTAGAGATCTGCGAGGGCGTCACTGCAACCTTTACGGACGCCGGCCATCTGTTGGGCTCTGCCAGCATCACCATGGAGCTGACGGAAAACGGCGTGAGCAAGACCATCGTGTTTTCCGGTGATATCGGCAATACCAACCAGCCCATTATCCGTGATCCCATCCTTCTGAAAAAAGCGGATTATGTGGTGATGGAGTCCACCTACGGCGACCGCAACCACCAGGAGGTGTGGAGCTACACCTCGGAGCTGGCCAAGGTCATTGACCGGACCCTGGGCCGGGGCGGCAATGTGGTGATCCCCGCCTTTGCCGTAGGCCGCACCCAGGAAATTTTGTACTTTCTGCGGCGGATCAAGCAGGAGAACCTGGTAAAGTCCGTAAAGGACTTTCCGGTGTATATCGACTCTCCTCTGGCGGGAAAGGCTACCACCATTTTCTGCGGCAACCTCCACGGTTATCTGGACGAGGAGGCCCTGGAGCTGGTGAAGGACGGCACCGCCATGTTCTCCTTCCCGGGCCTTCGGACTACGGAGTCGGTGGAGGAGTCCAAACTCCTCAACGTGGATAAGACCCCCAAGGTCATCATCTCCGCCTCCGGCATGTGCGACGCCGGACGGATCCGACACCACCTCAAGTACAACCTCTGGCGCAGTGACAGCACCATCGTGTTCGTTGGCTTCCAGTCTCCTGGTACTCTGGGACGTACCCTGCTGGACGGCGCCAAGAGCGTAAAGCTCTTCGGAGAGGAGATCGCTGTCCGGGCGGAGATTGAGAACTTCAAGGGCCTCTCCAGCCACGCCGATCGGGACCACCTGCTGGAGTGGGCCAAGTCCTTTGAAAACCCTGTCCACTTCTTTGTCGTCCATGGCGATCGGGAAGTGGCCCCCTATTTTGCCGACAGCCTGGAGCGCCTGGGCCTCAGCGCCCATGCCCCTCAGTATACAGAGGTATACGATCTGGCGGAGAACCGGATACTGGACCGTGGGTATCTGCCCGAGCGCAAGACTACCACGCCTGTGGGCAAGGTATCCGCCGCCTATCAGCGCCTGGTGGCCATGGGTCAGCTGCTCCAGGAGGTCATCCTCCGCAGCAAGGGCCGTGCCAACCGGGATCTCGGCAACTTTGCCGACCAGATCAAGCAGCTCATCGACCGCTGGGAGGCGTAAGACCTCGCCGGAGTTGGCTGCGCCTGTCAGGAGAACCATATGGCAGATTTACAGAAGAATCAACTGCATACCGTTACCATCACCGGCTACTCAGAGGAGGGGCTGGGGGTAGCCCGGATCGACGGCCGTGTGGTCTTTGTCCACGGCGGTGTCCGGGGAGAGACCTGTGCTGTCCGGATCATGAAAGTGCTCAAGAGCGTTGCGTTTGCCCGGGTGGAAGAGATCATTGTCCCTGCCCCGGGCCGCCAGGCACCGGATTGTCCTCACTATCCCGCCTGCGGCGGCTGTGATTTCCGGCATCTGACCTATGAGGAGGAGTTGGAAGCAAAGCGCCAGCGGGTAGAGGATGCTCTGCGCCGCATCGGCGGGGCGGAGGTGTCCGTCACGGAGATATTGGCCAGCCCCCAGGTCACCGGTTATCGGAATAAGAGTCAATTCCCTGTCAGCCCCCAGGGGCTGGCAGGGTTTTACCGCGCCCGGAGCCACCAGGTGATCCCTGCGTCGGATTGCCTGCTCCAGAGTCCTCAGGCGGGGGCGATTGCCCGGGCCGTAGAGGATTACCTCAGGGAGAACGGCGTCTCCGCCTATGATGAGGAACGCCATGAAGGTCTCCTGCGGCACATCTTTGTTCGCACCAATGCCGCCGGACAGGCTCTGGTGTGTCTGGTGGTCAACGGGAGGAAGCTTCCCCGGGAGGAGGACCTTGTTCGCCGGGTCCGCGCCGCCTGTCCCGACACGGTGGGGGTGGTGCTCAGTGAGAACACCCGCCGGACCAATGTGATCCTGGGGGAGCGGTACCGGACGCTCTGGGGACAGGACTACCTGGAGGATACCCTCTGTGGCCTTACCTTCCGTCTGGCGATCCCGGCTTTTTACCAGGTGAACCGCCTCCAGGCCCAGCGGCTGTATGAGAAGGCGGCAGAGCTGGCGCAGCTGACCGGGGAGGAAACGGTGCTGGATCTCTACTGCGGGGCAGGCACCATTACCCTGGTGATGGCGCAGAAGGCCAGAAAGGCCATCGGCGCGGAGATCGTGCCGGAGGCGGTGGATAACGCTCGAGACAACGCCCTGCGCAATGGTATTACCAATGTGGAATTTTTCTGCGGCGATGCGGCGGCAGTGGCGGAGAAGCTGGCTGTGGAGAAGCTGCGGCCGGACGTGGTGGTGGTGGACCCGCCCCGGAAGGGGCTGGAGGAGTCCGTCATCGATTCTATTGCTGAAATGGTCCCCAAGCGGGTGGTTTATGTCTCCTGTGACCCGGGTACCCTGGCGCGGGATGTAAAGCGCTTTGGTGAACGTGGTTACGCGCTGCTGAAAGCCGTGGCGGCGGACCTCTTTCCCCGGACGAAACATGTGGAAACCGCGGCGTTGCTGTCGAAGGAATAGATTGGAAACATGGGAGATATGAAACGATGGCGGACATGAGCGGGCAGGAATTATTTGAACTCGCGATGCGGCATATCTATGGCGATGGTGTTCCGGAGGACAATGAGCTGGCTCTGCAGCTATTGACCCAGGCTCGTGACACGGGTCACGTGGAGGCCACCTACAACCTGGGCATCTGCTACCACTACGGCTTCGGCACCGGCGTAGATCTGGCAAAAGCCTATGAACTGTACCTGGAATCCGCAAACGGCGGTTATGGCAAAGGCATGGAGCTGGTAGGCCGGTTCTATAACCAGGGCATCTATGTAAAGCGGGACCGCGCTCAGGCGGAATACTGGCTCAGGAAAGCCATGGAGAGCAGTGATCCGGATGCGGTAGAGGAAGCGGAGAAGGAGCTGGCCCGGGTGTTCCCCTGCTAATCGGGACGGACAAGAGTGCCGGAGGCGATCAGATAAATGAAGGACTGCTGCACCATAATCCCCTATGAGGAGAAATATCGGGACGATATGATCTTTATGGTCCTGGAGGCGAAAGACGCCCTTGGCCGTGTCCCCCGGCTGAATGAGGATCTTCTGGATGTCCGGAAGCACTATTTGGATGCCGGGGATATGTTCTGGCTGGCCATTGATGCAAATGACCGGGTAATCGGGTGCATCGGCTATCGTTCCATTCACCACACAACGGAAGTGCGTCTGCACCGTCTTTATGTAAAGGCTGCCCGCAAACGTCAGGGCATTGGCACCTGTCTGCTTCAGACCGCCGAACAGTATCTCCGGGATTGCGGGAAAACCGCCGCCTATGTGCATTTGGGAGGCAAAGAATATTTTGCGTCCCGCTGCTTTTATCCCAAGCACGGATACAGGGAATGTGGGACGGATATGATGAAAAAGGAACTTTACTTATAATGGGGCGGGTTGGCTGGTAAGAGAAATAAATGGAGCATTATGCAATGAAAAGCTTGGCGCTGTGCTGTTCCTGCGGGGCGGTTTTTGAAGCGGCTGACGGGCCTGAACTCCAGTGTCCCCACTGCGGTTGGCGGATCAGTTCCAAGGAATATAAGGCGCTTCTGTCCGCCGCTCAGGGAGCGGTGAAATTCGGCTGGCAGTACCGCAGATGCTATGAGGCGGATATAGCGGAGTATGGCCGGATAGAGCGCTATTACTGTTTGCCGGAGTGCGAGGAAGCTCTCCAGTTTGCCGCTTTGGCCGCTGCCAGCGGTATTATCGGCGGATTGGCCTACGACGCCATCAAGCAGGTGATCCGGAAAATTGCCGCCGCCGTAAAGCGGAGTGGGGAAAAGAGCGAAGAAACCAGCATTTTTTACCTGATCGATCATCCGGAAGAAATGGACAGGTTCATTCAGTACATAGATGAATACTACGCATGCTTTGACAGGATCAGCGAGGAAGTGCGCAACGCCGTTTTTGAGGAAATGGTGGTGGACAAGATGTCTCCCACGATGGAACGGCTTCTGCGGGAGGCCAACCCCAATCTGGATTTGGAGAATATCCGGAGTATCAGTCCTTTCCCCGAAGAGGAGATCTTCCGATGTATGCTGGAAGTAAGGCGGGATATAGACCGGCGACATCAGCTGAAGCAGGGAGATTTTGCGGGATTTTGGGAGAAAATTGACGGATAGAGCGAAAGCAAGTAAAATAGTGTAAGTTGAGACCATCCGGGGAGGCATCTGACCATGTCTCCCTGTTTTTGCGGCGGGGCTGGAGAATTGGCCCGGGAAGGAGAGCAAATACTATGGCGGAAGAACACAGCATCAAGGTCATTGCTCGGATCCACAGTGATTTTCAGAGTAAATTCGGTATCCCGCGGCAGAGCGGCCTGGTGCCTGAGCTGCGGGCGAAGATTGTTTTTGAGCCGGAATTCCGCATTCCGGAGGCGGTAAGAGGGTTGGAAGGATTTTCGTATATCTGGCTGATCTGGCAGTTCTCCCAGTCGGTACGGGAAGGCTGGTCGCCCACGGTGCGGCCTCCCAGACTGGGAGGGAATGAGCGCCGGGGTGTTTTTGCCACCCGTTCGCCATACCGTCCCAACGCGCTGGGCTTGTCCTCGGTGCGCCTGGAACAGGTGGAGCTGGACCCGGTCCTGGGGCCGGTGCTCCATGTGGCGGGGGCGGATCTTCTGGACGGTACCCCTATCTATGATATTAAGCCCTATGCCCCCTATTCCGACGCCCACCCGGAGGCGAAGGGCGGTTTTACCGACCAGGTGGAGCGCCGCCGCCTCACTGTGGACTGCCCTCCGCAGCTGCTGGCTGTCGTGCCGGAGGACAAACGGGAGGCGCTGCTGGGCATATTGGCGGAGGATCCTCGGCCGGCTTACCAGAGAGACCCGCAGCGGGTGTATGGCTTGACGTTTGCCGGCCTGGAGGTCAGGTTTACCGTTGCGGGGGAGACCCTCACCGTCTGTGAGGTACAGATGGGAATGTAAAAAAATTGTCGATTATTTTACATAGATTTAACATTAACCATCTATTAATTTTTACAAAGCTATAGTATCATTTAGTGTATCATGGGGTAATTTGGGATTTTGGTAAAGAATATGTAAGGAGAAGCAGATATGGACATTTTCTCTGTGTTCACCCTTTGTGGCGGTCTGGCTTTTTTCCTCTATGGCATGTCCGTTATGTCATCCGGACTGGAAAAGGCGGCAGGCGGACGACTTGAGCAGATGCTGAAAAAAATGACAGCAAACCCCTTCAAGAGTTTGCTGTTGGGCGCGGGCATCACCATCGCGATCCAATCCTCTTCAGCAATGACGGTTATGCTGGTGGGTCTGGTCAACTCCGGTATCATGGAATTGAGCCAGACAGTCGGCGTGATCATGGGTTCCAATATTGGTACCACGTTGACAGCGTGGATCCTGTCCCTGGCAGGCATCGAAAGCGATGCGGTGTGGCTGCGGATGCTCAAGCCGGAGTCCTTCTCGCCGATCGTGGCCTTTATCGGCATCATTTTGATCATGGTGTCCAAGGACGACCGCCGGCGCAGTGCAGGCTCTATCATGGTAGGTTTTGCGGTGCTGATGTACGGCATGGAGCTGATGTCCGATTCTGTCAGCCCCTTGGCGGATATGCCTCAGTTTTCTGCGATCCTCACGGCTTTCACCAACCCGATCCTGGGCGTGGTGGTAGGCGCGGTGTTTACTGGTGTGATCCAGAGTTCGGCTGCCTCCGTGGCCATTCTGCAGGCGTTGTCTTTGACAGGCGGCATTACCTATGGTATGGCGCTGCCTATTATCATGGGCCAGAATATCGGTACCTGTGTTACTGCGCTGCTGTCCAGTATCGGCGTTAACCGCAACGCTCGGCGGGTGGCTGTGGTGCACATCTCCTTTAACCTGATCGGTACTGTGGTATTTCTGGTGCTGTTCTTTGGCGCCGATCTGTTTTTCCACTTCCCGTTTATGGATGTCCAGATCGACCCGGTGGGCATCGCTATGGTCCATAGTATTTTCAATATTGCTACCACCCTCATGCTGCTGCCGTTTTCCAAGCAGCTGGTGCGGATTGCCAATATGGTCATTCCCGATGTGGCTGGCGAGCAGAAGTTCACCTTCGTGGACTCCCGTCTGCTGGCAACCCCTTCTGTTGCCATTGCTGAGTGCAACAACAAGACGGTGGAGATGGCGAAGATCGCTGAGGAGACCATTGTCAAGGCGCTGTCCCTGCTGGACCGCTATGATGAAAAGGTAGCGGGAGAAGTAAAGGTAAATGAGGACAAGCTGGACCTCTATGAGGACAAGCTGGGCACCACTCTGGTCCAGCTGAGCAGCAAGGCGCTGTCGGATACCGACAGCCGCAAGGTGTCCAAGCAGCTGCACACCATTGGCGACTTTGAGCGTATTGGTGACCATGCGGTGAATCTGTGGAAGGCAGCGGAGGAGATCCATGTCAAGGGCATCCACTTCTCTTCCCAGGCGGAGGAGGAGCTGCGGACCCTTACCGCTGCGCTCAAGGAGATCCTGGACATCACGACGGAAGCCTTTTCCCGGGATGATATACGCCTGGCCAAGCAGGTGGAGCCTTTGGAGCAGGTGATTGACTGCCTGATCGCGGATATCAAGTCCAATCATATCGTCCGCCTTCAGAATGGACACTGCACCATCGAGATGGGCTTTGTTCTCTCCGATATCCTGACCAACTGTGAACGTGTATCCGACCACTGCTCCAACATTGCGGTGGCCCAGATCGAGACGGAGCAGAACGCCTACCAGGCCCATGAGTACCTCAATGGCGTGAAGAATGCCGGTAACGAGGACTTCCAGCAGTCCTTTGACCACTACCGCGCCTGCTACAGTCTGAAGAGTGCCTCTGCTGAGGACTGATACAGGCAGCAGGGATAAAATTGTATAGCTGAACAAAAGCACCGGCGCAGTTGCCGGTGCTTTTGTTTTATGGCGACAAGTGTCCCTGAAAAAAAGACAATTGTTTGGTGCGGCGTACTCGAAATGGAGACAAAAAAGAGCGGGACCCGTCATATTTTCTGGTGTTACAGCGGCAAAAAACAGGGAAAAGCGAAATCGAAATAATTTTTTATTGACAAATGGGCAGTGTGGCGTTACGATACGCCCATATTTCAAATAGCCAAAGGCAATGATGGAGAGAAGTAATACAGGCGATCACCTTCAGTGAGCAGGAGACAGTGGGAACCCTGCGGCGGATCCTGTGTGAATAACACTCCGTAGCCTCGACCCGAAAGGCTTCGGCACAGTAGGGAAGACGGGAACGGCCCGTTACCGCCGTCAGGCTTGTTAGAGCTGAAGTGACCGCACTGCGGTAAATTAGGTGGCACCACGGATTCCGGCGATTCGTCCTAAAATTTTATTTTTAGAGACGCCGGTTCATTCGGAGGTGCTTTTTATGTGCGCGATCATGGGTTATACCGGAACAGACATCCCCATGGAGAAACTGCTGGAAGGTTTTGGACGGACCAAGTCCCGTGGCCCCGATGACAGCAGAGTACAGGAGGTCCCCGACGGGGTACTGCTGTTCCACCGGCTGGCCATCATGGGGCCGGAGCCGGCGGGGATGCAGCCTTTTACCGCGGCGGACGGCAGCGCAGTGGTCTGCAACGGGGAGCTCTATGGCTTCCGTAAGCTGAAGCGGCAGCTGGAGGCGAAAGGGTATGTATTTCAGAGCGGTAGCGACTGCGAGCTGCTGCTGCCCCTGTGGCGGGAGTACGGTACGGAGATGTTTGCCAAACTGGATGCGGAGTTTGCCATGATCCTGTACGACGCCTCCAGCGACAGCTTTATAGCTGCCCGTGATCCCATCGGGATCCGGCCGCTGTACTACGGCTACAGCGCCTCGGGACATATTCTGTTTGCCAGTGAGCCCAAGAACCTGCTGGATCTGACAGACAAAATTATGCCATTTCCCCCGGGATACTACTATAAAGATGGAAAATTTGAGTGTTTTTGCGATATTGCCAAGGTGGATGCGGTGTGCTACGATGATGTGGATACCATCTGTGCCAATATCCACGAGAAACTGATCCTTGCGGTGGAAAAACGGCTGGACGCTGATGTGCCGGTGGGATTCCTTCTCTCCGGCGGATTGGACAGCTCCCTGGTGTGCGCCATTGCCGCCCGGCTGCTGGGGAAACCCATCGAGACCTTTGCTGTGGGCATGTCCACCGATGCCATTGACCTCAAATATGCCCGCCAGGTGGCGGAGCATATCGGCAGCCATCACCATGAGATCTATATCACCGAGCAGGATGTGCTCCGAGCCCTGGAGGAAGTGATCTGTGCTCTGGGGACCTATGATATCACCACCATCCGGGCCAGTATGGGGATGTACCTGATGTGCAAAGCCATCCATGAGACCTCCGACGTCCGGGTCCTTCTCACCGGTGAGGTCAGCGATGAGCTTTTCGGGTACAAGTATACCGACTTTGCCCCCTCGCCGGAGGCATTCCAGCGGGAGAGCGAGAAGCGGGTGCGGGAGCTGCATATGTACGATGTCCTACGGGCGGACCGGTGTATTTCCGTCAACAGCCTGGAAGCCCGGGTGCCCTTCGGTGACCTGGATTTTGTCCGGTATGTGATGAGCGTGGACCCGGCGAAGAAGATGAACGTCTATGGCAAGGGCAAGTACCTGCTGCGGCAGGCTTTTGTGGGTAACTACCTGCCGGAGTCCATCCTCCAGCGGGAGAAGGCGGCTTTCTCCGACGCGGTGGGCCACAGCCTGGTGGACGACCTGAAAGCCTATGCGGAGCGCTGCTATGGCGACGACTGGCAGGAGATCGCCGGGAAGTACCGCTATCATGCCATGCCTTTTACCAAGGAATCCCTGCTGTACCGGGAGATCTTTGAGAAGTACTACCCTGGTCAGGCGGAAATGGTGACAGATTTCTGGATGCCCAACAAATCCTGGGCGGGGTGCGATGTGAACGATCCCAGTGCCCGGGTACTCAGCAACTACGGTGCCTCCGGACAATGAGGCCGGAGGATTTGATAGATGTTATGTATATTTCAGCTGCTGCGGCAGCGAAAGGAGATAAAGGGATGAGTGAAGAGAAAGTGACAGAAATGTTTGCCAGCATGGTGTTTAACGAGGACGTGATGCGCCAGCGCCTCTCCGCCCAATGTTATAAGGAGTGGAAAAAGTGTGTGACCGACGGCACCACTCTGGAGCTGTCCACCGCCCATGAGGTGGCCAACGCCATGAAGGACTGGGCGCTGGAGAAGGGGGCTACCCACTATACCCACTGGTTCCAGCCCATGACCGGTGTTACCGCTGAAAAGCATGACAGCTTTATTACGCCGGAGAGCCCCAGCCGGGTGCTGATGCAGTTTTCCGGCAAGGAGCTGGTCCGGGGCGAGCCCGATGCCTCCTCCTTCCCCTCCGGCGGACTGCGTGCCACCTTTGAGGCCCGTGGCTATACCGCCTGGGACCCCACCGCCTTTGCCTTCATCAAGGATGACAGCCTGTGCATCCCCACCATCTTCTGCTCCTATAGCGGGCAGTCTCTGGATAAAAAGACGCCGCTGCTTCGTTCCCTGGATGAACTGAGCCGTCAGGCGGTGCGGATCATGCGCCTGTTCGGCAACACGGATGTAAAGAAAGTTACCAGTCAGGTGGGACCTGAGCAGGAGTATTTCCTCATTGACAAGAGTGTCTATGACAAGCGGGAGGACCTGATCCTCACCGGACGGACTCTGTTCGGCGCCAAGCCCCCCAAGGGCCAGGAGCTGGAGGATCACTACTTTGGTTCCATCAAACCCCGGGTAGCCGCTTATATGAAGGAGCTGGATGAAGAACTGTGGAAGTTGGGAATCCTCTCCAAGACCAAGCATAACGAAGTGGCCCCTGCCCAGCATGAGATGGCGCCCATCTACACCGATGCCAACACCGCCTGCGACCACAACCAGCTGACCATGGAGATCATGAAGAAGGTGGCTGGCCGCCACGGCATGGTCTGCCTCCTCCACGAGAAGCCTTTTGCCGGTGTCAACGGCTCCGGTAAGCACAACAACTGGTCCATCAGCACGGATACGGGCCTGAACCTCTTCAAGCCCGGTTCCACCCCCAGCCAGAACGCCCGGTTCCTGCTGTTCCTCACCGCCTTCATCAAGGGTGTGGATGAGTACCAGGAGCTGCTGCGGTGCACCGTGGCCAACCCGGGCAACGATCACCGCCTGGGCGCCCAGGAGGCTCCTCCGGCCATCATCTCCATCTTCCTGGGGGATGAGCTGACCGCGATCGTAGACGCCATTATCCAGGGTACCGAATATGTGGAGCAGGGCAAGCGGACCTTGTCCATCGGCGTGGACGTACTGCCCCATATTCCCCAGGACAACACCGACCGCAACCGTACCAGCCCCCTGGCCTTTACCGGCAACAAGTTTGAATTCCGTATGCTGGGCTCCAGCCAGTCCATCTCCGGCCCCAACATCGCCCTGAACACCATCATGGCCGAGGAGCTGGAGCAGTTCGCCGACATTCTGGAGAAGGCGGACGATTTCAACACCGCTCTCCACGACCTGATCCGTACTACCCTCAGGGATCATCAGCGTATCATCTTCAATGGAAACGGCTACGAGGATGCCTGGGTCCAGGAGGCCCACCGCCGGGGCCTCAGCAACCTCACCTGCACTGCCGACGCCCTTACCCGGTATCTCCAGCCCAAGCATGTGGAGCTTTTCCGCAAGCACGGCGTGTTTACGGAAGAGGAGCTCACCGCCCGTAATGAGATCCATCTGGAGAACTACTGCTCCGTTGTCGGCATTGAGGCCCGGACCATGATCGATATGGTCAAGCGGGATATTTTCCCTGCTGTTTCCCGGTATTCCGGCGAAGTGGCCGGGGTGATCACCTCCAAGAAGGCGGCCATGCCTGACCTGGATTGCTCCGGTGAGGAAGATCTCCTGCGCCGCCTGTCCACCCTCTCTGCTGAGATGGTCCGCCAGTGCAAGGCCCTGGAAGCGGCCTTGGATGTGGCGCCCATGGAGAGCGCCTATGTGGCTTCTCACTACTACAAGTACACGGTCTTTGCTACCATGGAGGCCCTCCGTGCCGCTGTGGATGAACTGGAGACCATTACGGACAGTAAGTACTGGCCCTATCCCACCTACACCGACCTGCTGTTCTCTGTGAAATAAACTCTGTAACGGCAAAGCGCCGCCGGTACCTGCCTCTTGAGGCACGGTACCGGCGGCGCTTTTATTCCTGTTATCCTCGCTGCGGGCTGCCTGAGGACAGCTGCCTTGGGATAAATAAGGAGTCACAGTTTATAGTTGACGGCGTTGACAGTTTTGCCGCCGCTTTTTCCCCGGAGAAGAGAGAAATTGTGGTTTTCCTTGTCCTCGCCGATGTGTACCACATTTTCTGCTGCCAGTTCCACGGCGGAGCGCTGTTCATCGGTACACAGCACATTGACGCAGTCCACTACACTCACCAGCCGCTGGCGGATCAGTTCTGCATCTACATCCGGCTGGAGCTGTACCGTCACACAGTCCGTCAGCGACACGCCGTCGGCAGCGGACTCCAGCATGGCGCGGTCCACAGTGACGGAAATTTTATCCCGGATCAGAAGCCCGCCTATGATCTGCAGCTTATGGTAGCTGAAGGCAACGGCGCATACCGCCTCGGAGAGGGACTTGGGGGTCAGAATATCGCCGTTGACATACAGGGAGGACACCTGCTCCAGCCAGGGGGCGCTGCTCTGATCCAGTATGAGGTCGCCGTTGATATACAGCTTTCCGCCATAGCGGCGGACCAGAGAGCCATCCAGCTTGACGTTGTCCGCAACATAGGCGCAGTCGTCGGGAAGGACGGTGATTTCCGTGTCCGGAGAAAAGAGGGGGACAGCGGCCTCTGCCAGACTCTCCGCCACCAGCAGCTCCCGGGTAACAAAGCTTACCTGCTTGTCTGCCAGTTTGCCAAAGTCAATGTCCTTGGCCAGGGCCACCACCCGCCGCCCGGCAAAGTAGCGGGCGCCCTGCCGGGCCCGCAGGATAAAGGTCCGGTCCAGCACCACGGTGCGCTTGAGCCGAATGCAGTCGTCGGGGTAAGTCTCAATCTGACCATTGACGGAGACGGCAGACAGCAGGCCGCTGAGGCTTTCCGGGCAGATGATCTGGCCGTTGACCTGTATGCCAACGTATGCCGACAGAGCTTCCTCCGCTCCGGGAGCGATGTCCAACACGCCGTTGACCATCAGGAAAGTGGGAGATTGGGGGGCGGGGGTACCGGGTCCCAGCTCCTTGCGGCCGTTGATCTGAGAGACCTGCACGTCACCGGAAATGTCCAGGGTCTGGACAGCGTTGCAGGTCACCGGATATTTGTGCAGCAGTTCCTGACTGGCGGAATCGGCCAATAAGAAGGCGGCGTTGATCTCAATGGCGTCATAGGCGGCCAGAGTACTCTCTTTTACATGACGGGCATCACACACGGCGGTGTTGATCTTCAGTGTTTTAGCGGTATTGGTATGTTCCATAGTGGTTACCTCCTGTTTTTGTTTCCTGTGCCGATACAAATCATTCGGTACTTTCTTCTGCCAGCCAGATCCGCAGCCGCCTCCGGGCGGCGGCCAGTCGGGAGCGGATGGTGGCAGGGGGGAGGGAAAAGACCTCCCCCAGCTCCGTGGCGTTGTAGCCTTCAAAGTACCGCAGGATAAAAATGGCTTGCTCCTCCGGCGGCAGACGGCCTACCAGCTGGCCTACTGCCGGGGCGGAAAAGTCCTCCTGAAAGGCGGCAGATTCCAGATCCGCCGGGTCTGCGGCAGTCTCCCGGGCTGCCTTGCGGACATGATCGATATACAGCCGCTGGGCGGTTTTGTACAGCCAGGCCTGACACTGCTCACGGTTCAGATCCTGTATGTCTCCTATGTGCGTCAGAGCCCGCAGAAAGGTTTCCTGGACCAGGTCCTCTGCCATTGCAGTGTCCCGGCACATGGCGGTGCAGCGGGCCAGGAGCTGGCTGTGGAATTTTGTATAGAGCGCTTCGATCACCGCCGGCCCCTCCTCTCATCAGTGTTCAACGGTCCCACCGGCCTCTCCAGGCCAACTCATACAGGATTTCCGTATAGGGATTTCTCGCTGCCATAGCTGCGCCTCCTTTCCGCTGTGTCCATCTATAGAACGAATGGCAGGCGGCAAGTGTTGACGGCAGCAACAAAAAATTTTACCGGGCGGCAATCAGCCGCCCGGCGGAGAATGTTGTGGTCAGGCGGTGGGATGTCGGCTCAGCTTCAGTTCCCTGACTGCCAGCGCCAGGTTCCCCAACGCGCACAGGACCAGTACGGTGATGCAGAGGACCGCTTTGGGGCCCTGCATTTGGGAAAATGCCACGCTGAAGAAGAAAAAGACATGGCCCAGCAGAGCTGTCAGCAGCTTCAGAGCCAGGGTGAAATACCGGGCAAAGGAGAAGATCCTGCCCTGCCGCTGCCCCGCCAGTTCATAGAGCAGCTGCAGCGCCAGAACGAACCAGAAGATACCGGTGATTTCTCCCACCAGGTCCCAGCGGCCCTGCTGAAAGTAGAGAAAGGCCCAGGCCAACGTAAGGCCCGGCAGCCCTCCGCACACCGGGAAGGCCAGGGCCAGAAGCCAACGGGTGGTTTTGTGTTCCATCATGATCCTCCTCACTTTTTGCTTCGTGAGAGGAGGAAGGCACTGCACCCGCCGATCAGGGACAGCAGAAACATCACGGCGGCGATGGTGAAATCCGTCACCTGGATGGTGGCATAGACATGGCTCTCTCCCATCAGGGACCGGACCAGGAACACCACGCTGCAAAGGGCGATGGCTGCCACCCCGGCCAGGAACAAAAGCAGTCCCAGCTTCTCCGGCAAAGTGTCCGGCTTTTCCAGCGGGACCGCCCCGGAAGGGGTATCTGCCGGGGGTTCGGCGGTGTCTCCCAGAAAATAGTCCGCCGATACAGCCAGGATCAGGGCCATCCGCCGGATGTTCTCCGTGTCTGGTACGGATTTTCCGGTCTCCCACTTGCTCACCGCCTGCCGGGTGACGCCCAGGGCGTCCGCCAGAGCTTCCTGGGAGAGCCCTGCCTTCTTCCGGGCCTGATAGATCTTTTCTGCCAGTGTCATGGACCTTCCCTCCTCGCTCCCAGCGTACCACGCCTCCTGCGCAACAGGCTACCGCCTCTGGTAGTCGCTTTGTCAACGGCTGGTTGCTTTTGGGCAACGGCCGGTTCCTCCAGAGAAAAACGGATATTTTTTTCATTGTACCCGGTTTTGGCCGGGGATGCAAGAGAAGGGAGAACTTGACAGCCGATGTGGCCTGTGCTACTATTATGCCACGCGATATATCGAGACACATAATAATGAGAGGGGGGAGGACCATGGCGGAGCAGCAGCCCATGACGGAGGCGGCCTATTATATTTTGCTGTCCCTGCTGCACCCGGGCCACGGCTACGGTATGATGCAGCGCATCCGGGAGCTGTCCGGCGGGCGGCTGGTCATGGGCCCCGGTACCCTTTACGGCGTCCTCAGCCGCATGAGCCGGGAGGGCCTTATCGTCCTTACCGGGGAGGCGGACCGGCGCAAGACCTATGCCATCACCGACCAGGGCCGGGAGGCTCTTCGTCGGGAATACGACCGGCTGCGGCACATGGTGGAGGACGGGAAGATCATGGAGGAGGCGGAAACATGAAACGGCGCTATCGGCGGCACTATGACGACTACGCCATTGGCGAAAATGAGAAGCTATACAGCGACATGGCAGCCCGGGGGTGGTTTCTGGAGAAGCGAGGAGCTTATCTCAGCCGCTTCCGCCAGGGCGAGCCGGCGGATATGCGCTACCGTATCGAGGTATCTGCCCCTGGATTTCTGGAGGAGACGGACCTTCCCGAGGAACAGGTGGCAGTGTATGAGGATTGCGGCTGGAAATACGTGACCAGCCGGGGAATGATCCATGTGTTCTCCTCCCCGGCGGGCAGCGACGCCCCGGAGTTCTATGCTGATCCCGCCCAGCAGGCCGCTACCCTTCGGGCCCTCCGGCGGGGTTACATCTGGGCCTGGGTGCCGGTAACGGTGATGCTCCTGTTCAACTTTTTCATGGCCGCGGCTATGTCCGGCGGGACAGGGAAACTCCTGAGCAAGTGGGGGGCGGAGTGTCGGCTGGGCTGGGTAGCTGCAACGGCGCTTTTCCTGTTTGCTGGGGCGCTGCTGGTGTGGGCCTTTTATATGTTTTTCCACGCCGCCTGGCGGATGGGCCGGCTCTACCGGCGGATGAAAAAGGGAATCCCTCTGGATCACAGTCCCAAGGGCCGGATGCTCCCCCACCGGATCGTCAGCGGCGTGCTGCTGGGCTTTGTGGCGGTGTTCGGGCTGCTCACCTTCTGGCAGTGGGTGAGTAAGGACACCCGGGATCTGCCGGAGGTGGCCGACGGACCCTATGTGCTCCTTGCAGATCTGGGGATAGAAGGAGAGCGGAGCGCCCTCTTTTACGATGACCGGACCAGCAAGATCACTGTGGAGTGCTCCCTTTTGGCCACCCACTACGATGTCTTTGAGGTGGTGGGAGAGGGTGGTACCAACTGGATGTATCAGGATGTCTACCGCCTGAGCCCACGGGTGGACCGGGAGATGTTTGTCCGCAGCCTCATGGAGAACTCCACCTTTGCCCGCAGTGTGGAAAGCTACCACGAGGTGGCTGTGGAGGGCCTGGAGGGGGCCTGGGCCTCCGGCGGTCTGGAGTGTATCGCAGTAAAGGGGGACCTTGCCGCCTATGTAACGGTGCTGGGCTCGGGTCAGGAGACAGAGGAGACCCTGGAACTGGCCCTGAAGGCCCTGGCGGAATGCTGGGCCCATGAAGGCAGTGAAGACCGTTAGCAGATACCGCAGGGGGCGCCTTTGGGCGCTCCCTGCAATTTTGTTGCAGTATTTCCCATTTTCCTAGTGCAATTTTTTACCGCTTGGTGTATGATAAAGACCACGAGACTACAAACTACCGAGGAGGTACCCTATGAGCAACTGCTACATCCCCGCGGGCTACCGCTGCCCGCTGTACGGCTACGATATGCAGCGAGCCATTGAATTCGTCAAGAGCAGCTTCCAGGAGAACCTGAAGCTGGCGCTGAATCTCCGGCGGGTATCCGCGCCCCTCTTTGTAGACCGGAACTCCGGCCTGAACGACAACCTCAACGGCGTGGAGCGGCCTGTATCCTTTGATATTCCCGCGGTGGAAGGCGCTGTAGGCGAGGTGGTCCACTCCTTGGCCAAGTGGAAGAGGCTGGCCCTCAAGCGGTATGGTTTCTACCCCGGCAACGGCCTGTATACCGACATGAACGCTATCCGCCGGGATGAGCAGCTGGACAACATCCACTCCATCTACGTGGACCAGTGGGACTGGGAGAAGGTCATCACCCGGGAGGACCGGAATGTGGACTATCTCAAGTATACGGTCCGTTCCATCGTGGGGGCAGTATGCGATACCTGTGATGCCCTGCGCCGGGCTTTCCCCCAGCTGAACGTGAAGCTCCAGCGGGAGGTGACCTTTATCACCACCCAGGAGCTGGAGGATCTGTATCCGGAGCTGACGGCCTCCCAGCGGGAGACGGAGTTTTTGAAGCTCCATAAGACCGTGTTCCTCATGCAGATCGGCGGAAAGCTCCGCTCCGGCAAGCCCCATGACGGCCGGGCCCCGGACTACGACGATTGGTCTCTCAACGGCGATATCCTCATGTGGAACGATGTGCTGGGCCGGGCCTTTGAGATCTCCTCCATGGGTATCCGGGTGGATGAGGAGAGCCTGGACCGGCAGCTGAAGCTCTCCGGCTGTGAGGACCGTCGGGAGCTGCCCTACCACCAGATGCTCCTCAAGGGCCAGCTGCCCCTGACCATCGGCGGCGGTATCGGCCAGAGCCGGCTGTGTATGCTGATGATCGGCTGCTGCCATATCGGCGAGGTCCAGGTGAGCCTGTGGGATCAGGCTACCGTGGAAACCTGTGAGGAAGCCGGCATCCATCTGCTGTAACAGGAAGTTAAAAGTAAAAATATATAGAAAAGGAGTGTTTTGCTATGGATAACCGCGTACTGAAGGATCTGGAGCCCAAGAGTGTGTACCGCTTTTTTGAGGAGCTGTGCCGCATTCCCCACGGCTCTGGAAACACCAAGGCTGCCAGTGACTGGGCGGCAAATTTTGCCAAGGAGCGGGGCCTTGCTTACCGGCAGGATGCCATGGGCAATGTGGTGATCTGGAAGGCCGCTTCTCCCGGCTACGAGGATCATCCCACCGCTATGCTCCAGGGCCATCTGGACATGGTGTGTGTAAAGGACAACGGCGTGGAGCACGACTTTGAGAAGGAGCCTCTGGATCTCTACATTGACGGTGACTGGGTCAAGGCCCGGGGCACCTCCCTGGGCAGCGACGACGGTATTGCTGTGGCTATGGCTATGGCAGTGCTGGATGACGACACGATCCCCCATCCCCCCATTGAGGCGGTGTTCACCGTGGATGAGGAGGTAGGTATGCCCGGCGCTATCGGCCTGGACGGCTCTGATCTCAAGAGCCGGTACCTTCTGAACATTGACTCCGAGGTGGAGAAGGTGCTGACTGTGGGCTGCGCCGGCGGTACTGCCTGCCACATTGATGCTGCTATGGCCGGCGAGAAGTTGGAGGGCGTGGTGTGCGCCATCAGCCTGGAGAATCTCAGCGGCGGCCACTCCGGCACTGCTATCCACATGGGCTTTGCCAATGCCGACAAGCTGCTGGCGGAGGGGTTGGCCAAGATCGGTTATCCCCGTCTGGTGTCTCTTTTCGGTGGCCTTCAGGACAATGCTATTCCCAATGCCGCTAAGGCAGAGTTCGTAGTACCTGCCGATCAGGCGGCAGCGGTGAAGGCTGCTGCCGAGGCTTGGGCCGCCGAGGCCAAGGCCGCTTGTCCCAACGATCCTAACTTCACCTTCACCTGGTCCGACAAGGCTGGCGCCGCTGTTGCTCTCTCCGCAGAGGACAGCCGCAAGGCTGTGGACCTGATTCTGGCTGTTCCCAACGGCATCCAGGCCATGAACCCGGATCTTCCCGGCCAGGTGCAGACCTCTCTGAATCTGGGCATTCTGCGCCTGGAGGAGGGCAAGTTCCGTATGGCGTTCCTGCTGCGCAGCTCTGTGGCTGCTGAGCTGGCCCAGCTGGAGCAGAAGGTACAGGGCGTTGCTACGGAGTTCGGCGCCGCCTTTGCTGTGGAGAGCAGCTATCCCCCCTGGGAGTACCGCAAGGAGTCCCAGCTGCGGGATATCATGGTCCGGGTGTTCAAGGAGCAGTACGGGGAGGACCCGGTGGTGGAGACGGTCCACGCCGGCCTGGAGTGCGGCATCCTGACGGACAAGGTCCCCGGTCTGGACGCTGTGTCCTTTGGTCCTGACCTGGTAGAGATCCACAGCACCCGGGAGCGTATGAGCATTGCTTCCGTGGAGCGCACCTGGCGTTTCCTGCTGGGCGTGCTGGCTGCTCTGTGATTATAAAAAATTCCATTCTGTTTGCCGCGCCCGACCCTTTTGGGCCGGGCGCGGGCTATAAGACGGGGAGGACAGGGCACCCTATAGCCCTGTGAATCCCTGAAAGCTTTGCATAAAGGAGTTACGGTATGAAATTCAGTGAGATGCCTTATGTGCGCCCTGATCTGGCCGCTTTTCAGGCCAAGGCAGAGGAGATTGCCCAAAAGATCGCCGGAGCGGCTTCTGCCCAGGAGCAGATCGATGCTGTTTTGGCCTTTGACCAGGTCCAGGCGGAGATGAGTACGGCTACCAGCCTCGCTTATGTCCGCCACACCATCGATACCCGGGATGAGTTCTATGATAAGGAGAACGACTACGCCGATGAGATCGCCCCGGCGGTTCAGGAGGCGGAGCAGAAGGTGACGAAGGCCCTTCTGGCATCCCCCTTCCGCGCTGAGCTGGAGGATCGCTTTGGAAAGCTGCTGTTCACCAATCTGGAGATCGCTGTGCGCACCTTTGACCCCAAGAACATGGCGCTGATGCAGGAGGAGAACAAGCTCCAAAGCGAGTATCAGAAGCTCTACGCCTCTGCTCTGGTGGAGTGGAACGGAGAGAAGCTGCCTCTGCCCAAGCTGGGCCCCTATAAGCAGAGCCCGGATCGTGCTGTCCGCAAGGCGGCTTATGAGGCGGAGGGCAAGTGGTTTGACAGCCATCAGGCTGAGCTGGACGAGCTCTACGACAAGCTGGTGAAGAACCGTACCGCCCAGGCGAAGAACATGGGCTATGACAACTACCTGAAGCTGGGCTATGACCGCCTGGGCCGCAACTGCTACGGGCCTGCCCAGGTGGCGGCCTTCCGGGATCAGATCGCCCAGGATATGGTGCCCATCGTGGCCAAGGTGAAGAAGGACCAGGAGAAGCGCCTGGGGGTGGAGAAGCTGAAGTTCTGGGACGATGTGCTGCTGTTCCCCGACGGCAACGCCGATCCCCAGGGCACCGCCGACGAGATCCTGGCGGCCGGCAAGCAGATGTACCACGAGCTGAGCCCGGAGACGGCGGAGTTTGCTGATTTTCTGTGGGGCAATGAGCTGCTGGACGTTCTCAGCAAGGAGGGCAAAGCCCCTGGCGGGTACTGCACGGAATTCCGCAGCTATAAGGCACCCTTCATTTTCTCCAACTTCAACGGTACCAGCGGTGACGTGGATGTGCTGACCCACGAGGCGGGCCACGCCTTTGCCGGTTTCCGTGCCATGCGCAAGGGATACCTGGGCAACATGACCAGCCCCACCATCGAGGCCTGCGAGGTCCACTCCATGTCCATGGAGTTCCTCACCGCCCCCTGGCATGAGAAGTTCTTTGGGCCCCTGACCCGGAAATATGAGCTTGGTCACTGTGAGGATGCCCTTATCTTTATCCCTTACGGCTGCATGGTGGATGAGTTCCAGCACCGGATGTACGAAAATCCGGAACTGACGCCTGCCCAGCGCAACCAGCTGTGGCTGGATCTGGAGAAGAAGTACCGTCCCTGGATCGACTTTGAGGACCTGCCCTTCTACAGCCGGGGTGCCGGTTGGCAGCGGCAGCTCCACATCTATCTCTATCCCCTCTACTATATCGACTACTGCATGGCTCAGACGGTGGCCTTCCAGTTCTGGATCGCCTCCATGAAGGATCGGCCCGATGCGTGGGCACGGTATCTGTGCTTTGCTGATGCCGGCGGTACCAGGACTTTTGAGGGCTTGGTAGAGGAGGCGGGACTGAAGGTTCCCTACGCACCCGGCTGCATTCGGGAGATCGGTGAGGCCATCTCCAATTGGATCGTCGCCAACCCCCTGTAAGCTTTATCCCGATTTTTACGCCATGGAGTCGGCATGTCCGGCTCCATGGCGTTTTTAAATAAAAAAATTTTTTGAAGATTATGCAGTATATGCGCCAAGGAGTTTCATTTTCACATTTTAACGATTTTGTACCATTTTCTGAAAAATGAAACCGGGGCGGAGTAGGCGGAGCAAAATGGGGTTCCTGGATACCACTGGATACCACCTTCTGAAGAGGGGGGAGATGGGGAGGGGATCTCTCGTTTTTTTGACAGGAGGGATTTGGCTATATTGTGTCATTTGCTCCAGGGATGTTTGGTCATTATTACCAAATATCCAAAAAGTTTTGCCTAAAAAAACAATTTTTTGGGTTGTATCCACGGCATACTTTGTCAGTTATTAAAAAAATAGAATTTTACATTTGTGTGAGGCCTGTTTTACTTGAAAATTGCCTGGTGATAGAATATAATAATGAAGGCGCTGTAGTGCAAATCTTGCATATTTGACTTTGACAGGATTTTCACATAGAAAAATTTTTTATGACAAACGCATGCGTTTGCCGGAGAATTTATCAGATGGAAAAGAAGGAACGAAAAGGCCGCCGTGCCTATTTGGATGACTTCCGCCGGACGGTGGACGGTGAATATATTTACATTGGTGCGACCTATGCCTTTCAGGGCGAACAGAGCACCCGCAAACGGGGGCTGCTCCGCTGGGGGATCCTGGCGGTGGGGATGGTTGCCTGTGCGATTGTGGGCGGATGTATCCGGGCTCCGGGTACAGTGAACTGTGCCTATGTGCTCATCCCCTATGCGGTGGGGATCCTGGCGGCTTTTTCTGTGCTCTGGGGATATGCCCGTATGGCAAAGGGCGGAGACCCGCTGCGGGCCTATGTGTATGAGGCCACGGTGCCTCACTTTCCGCTGCGTACGATCCTTACGGCTGTCGGCGGCGGAGGAGCCATCCTGGGCGAACTGATCTATGTGATCCTCAATGGGGTCCAGGGCCTGCTTGTTGGAATGATCGTTTTTCTCGTTTCTCAGGCAGCTATGCTTGTCTGTGCTCTCTTGTGGAGGCCTTTGGGCCGGGAGATGTCCTGGGAGCGCTTCGACGGCGCCGGCTGTGCCGGGAACAACTAAATAAAGTTATTCTGAATCACGCGGCAAAAAGGGGTCCCTTTTTGCCCTTCTTGCCATGGCAAGAAGGAATATTTCTGTTGGACTATGGGCAATACCCATTGATATAGTTCAAAATCTTTAAGGAGGAATGCAAACCATGAAAAGAAGCAAAAAAGCACTTGCACTGTTTCTGGCACTGGTGATGTGCATTGGCGTTCTGGCCGGCTGCGGCGGGAACAATACGGCCAATAACAGCGCCAACGACACCACTGACGATACTGCGGAGGATACCAATACCACCCCGCTGGTGGTTTCCATTGAGCAGGGCCTGGAGGGTAAGTTCTCCCCCTACTTCTACCTGAGCAACGCTGATAACAAGATCGTCAGCCTGACTCAGGTGCAGCTGCTGACCATCGACCGTGTGGGCAACCCCGTCCTCAACGGCATCGAGGGTGAGACCCGTTCCTACAACGGCACCGACTATACCTATTATGGACCTGCCGACATCGTTGTCACCGAGAATGAGGATGGCACCGTTACTTACGATGTGACCATGCGGGACGACATCGTCTTCTCCGACGGTGAGACTGCCAACATCGACGACGTGATCTTCGGCCTGTATGTCTACCTGGATCCTACCTATGATGGTAACGCCACCCTGTACTCTCTGCCTATCAAGGGCCTGGAGGAGTACCGTTCCGGTATGGAGCCCCTCTACAAGCTGCTGATGGCCGCCGGTCAGGACAACACCGACTTCACCAACTGGGATGAGGCTACTCAGACCGCTTTCTGGACCGAGGGCCTGCCCGCTGCCGGCGAGGCTTTTGCCCAGTCCATCTGTGACTACGTGGTGTCCCAGGGCTATAACGCCGCTGATGACTCCATTGCTGCCAAGGCTGCCAACTGGGGTTATGAGCTGGCTGAGGACGCTACTCTGGCTGACTTCTTCAACGCCATGCTGGAGGCCTATGAGGGCGACTATGCAACTCTGTCCGACACCGAGGTTGCCAGCGGCTCTCTGTGGAGCTACCTGGATCCCGCTTACACCGTCGGTATCACCACTGGTGAGTCTGCTCCCAACATCTCCGGTATCGAGCGTACCGGTGACTACTCCATGCGGATCACCACCACTGAGATCGACGCTACCATGATCTATCAGCTGCAGCTGCCCATCGCCCCCATGCACTACTACGGCGATGAGTCCCTGTACGACTATGAGAACAATTCCTTCGGTTTCCCCAAGGGCGATCTGTCCATCGTGAAGGAGAAGACCAGCACCCCCATGGGCGCCGGCCCCTACCAGTTCAAGGAGTACACCAACGGTGTTGTGTACTACGAGTCCTATGACGGCTACTACCTGGGCGCCCCCAAGATCAAGTACTTCAACTACATGGAGACGGATGAGGCCAACATGATCACCGGTCTCCAGGCTGGTACTCTGGATATCGCTGAGCCCAGCTACACCACCGACGTGGCCAACCAGGTCACCGACATCAACGGCGGCGACGATTCTCTGGATGGTCCTGTGATCACCACCCGTCTGTATGACTTCCTGGGCTATGGCTATGTGGGTATCAACCCCAACAACGTGAAGGTGGGCGATGATCCCTCCTCTGAGGCTTCCCGGAACCTGCGCAAGGCCATTGGCACCATCATTTCCGTCTACCGTGACGAGGGTATCGACTCCTACTACGGCGAGACCGCTTCCGTCATCAACTACCCCATCTCCAACACCTCCTGGGCTGCTCCTCAGGTCACTGACGACGGCTATCAGGTTGCCTACTCCGTTGATGTCAACGGCGAGCCCATCTACACCGAGGGCATGAGCACCGATGAGAAGTATGCCGCTGCCAAGGAGGCCGCTCTGGGTTATCTGGAAGCTGCTGGCTACACTGTGGAGAACGGCAAGGTGACCGCTGCTCCCGAGGGTGCCAAGCTGAAGTACCAGGTCGATATCGGCGGTAACGGCAATGGTGACCACCCCACCTTCCTGATCCTGAAGAACGCCGCTACTGCCTTCGCTGAGATCGGCATGGAGCTGTACGTCAACGACTTTGCTAACGCCAACGACCTGTACGCTGCTTACCAGACCGGCGCTTCCGAGCTGTGGTGCGCTGCCTGGGGTGCTGCTACTGACCCCGATATGTTCCAGCTCTATCACTCCGAGGGTTCCACCAACTACTATCAGATCTCTGATCCCGAGCTGGATGAGCTGATTGAGGCTGGCCGTATGTCCACCGATCAGACCTACCGCAAGGGCCTGTACAAGGCTGCCATGGAGATCATCATGGACTGGGGCGTTGAGATCCCCATCTATCAGCGTTCCGAGTGCTACCTGTTCTCCACTGAGCACGTGGATATCTCCACGCTGCCCACCGACATGACGCCTTACTGGAACGCTCTCAACGAGATCGAGAAGCTGGCCTTGAAGTAATGCTTGTGTCCTGAAAAGGATGCTGTGCGGCATGAAAACAGAGTAAAATCGGTTCCCCTGCCCTCTTGGAGGGGGCAGGGGAACCCCGTTCCTTTTTCGATGGGTGTCAAGGAGCTTCCCGCCAGGGGGGAGGGGCGGCTGCTTGATGCACAGCGGGTGTTTCCATGCCCGTACGTTTACTCTTGAGAAACTAGAAAACTGGAGGGATCGTTTTGCGAAATTTTATCATCAAGCGTCTTTTGCTTTCCGTGCTGATCCTGTTTTGCGTGACGTTTATCATCTACGCGCTGCTGCGGTGCCTGCCGGCCTCCTACGTGGAGACCATGGCCATGAAGCTGTCCACGGCCCCGGGTTCAAAGCCCTATGAGGAGTGGGTGGCTCAGCTCAACGCCCAGTACGGCCTGGATATGGGTATCATCCCTGGCTATCTGGTGCAGATGAAGAATATGCTCACCGGCAATTTCGGCGACAGCTGGCGCTTCACGGTGCCGGTGCTCCAGAAGTTCAGCGAGGTCATTTGGGTTTCCGTGATCATGGGCGGTATTGCTTTGATCCTGGAACTGATCATTGCTATCCCGCTGGGTATCGTGGCTGCTACCAAGCAGTATTCCAAGGCGGACTATGCCATCACGGCCAGCGCTCTGGTGGGTATTTCTCTGCCTACCTTCTTTTTCGCTACCATTCTGAAGCTGATCTTTGCTGTGCAGCTGAAGTGGTTTGACGTTTCCGGCCTCATGGGCCGTAACTATGCCCAGCTGGATGCGATGGGGAAGGTACTGGACATGGCGCACCACCTGGTTCTGCCCATTGTCACGCTGACCATCGTCTCCGTGGGTTCCCTCATGCGTTATACCCGCACCAATATGCTGGAAGTCCTCAACGCTGACTATATCCGCACTGCCCGGGCCAAGGGCCTGAGTGAGAAGAAGGTCATTTATCATCACGCTTTCCGCAACACCCTGATCCCTCTGGTGACCATCGTGGGCGGTTCTCTGCCGGGACTCTTTTCCGGTGCCCTGATTACAGAGACTCTGTTCGCCATCCCCGGTATCGGCTGGACGTCTTACCAGGCCATGACCGCAGGCGATATCCCCTTCTCCATGTTTTATCTGTCCTTCCTGGCAATCCTGACGCTGCTGGGCAATTTGATCTCGGATATTCTGTATGCGGTGGTTGATCCCCGCGTACGCATCGCGTAAGGAAGGGGGCAATACAATGCGTGATAATATGGATAATATGAAGGATAAAAATGTTCTCAACGCCGACGGACGCCCTCTGCGTCCCCAGGATGTACCCGGCGCGGCCAACCGGCAGCATACGGAGAAGCTCCATGAGGCATATCACAAAGACAATGCCCCTGGTAGCGGGAACCCCAACGGCGGAGAGGAGTATACCCTGAACGATGACCGCCGTGTTAAGGTTCTTTCTCCCGGCGCACTGGTGGCCAAGCGGTTTTTCCGCAACCGGCTGGCAGTTTTGGGATTGATCATGCTGGCTGTCATGTTTATCTTCTCCTTTGTGGGCGGACTGATCTCCCCCTATGGACAGGATGAGCAGTTCTATACCTATACCTATATGGCCAAGGAATATGTGGCTGTGACGCAGAATGGAGATTTCCGTTACGCTGTGGCGGATGGCCAGGAGTTCGGTACTGCCGCTCAGGCTCAGTTCCTGCTGGCCCAGATGACCGGCAAAACGGAGTTTGATTATAAAGATGTCTCCTACACCCTCACAGAGGAAGGGGAGGACTTCTACTCCATCTCCTCTGGCGGTACCCTGCTGGCTATTGCCTACAAGGATATCGTCAACCCCGCCGATAACGGTGCAGAACCCACCTTTGCGGTGAAGTATGCGGCGCTGAAGGCGTACAGCAACGGCGAGAGCAGCTTTACTGCCGACGGCCAGAGCTATGAGCTGGATGAGGATGGAAACATCCTGCTGGGCGGCGAGATCGTGGGTTATATCAGCCGCTTCGTGGTTCAGTCCAAGGTCAGCGGCACCACCATCACCCGGGATTTCAAGGAGGAACTGGAAGCTGCCATCAATGATGACGTGTCCGAGTTCGTCTATACCGGCGAGGACGGTGAGGAGCACACCTATGAGATCGTCTATGATGCTGCTGCCAAAGTATGGTCCGTCAAGCAGGAGACCCTGACCTATGTCTATGACTCCTACGCAAGACCCTCCCTGGCACATCCCTTGGGCTGTGATACCAACGGTATGGACATGCTCACCCGTCTGATGTACGGCGGCCGTGTGTCCCTGGTGATCGGCTTTGTGGTCGTGTTCATTGAGACGGCTATCGGTATTGTCCTGGGCGGTGTGGCCGGATATTTCGGCAAGTGGGTAGATAATCTTATCATGCGTATCGTAGATGTGTTCTACTGCATCCCCTCCATGCCTATCATCATTATCATCGGTTCCGCTATGGACGGCATGCAGGTAGACCCACAGATTCGAATGATGTATCTGATGCTGATACTTGGCTTCCTGGGATGGCCTGGCTTTGCCCGTATGATCCGCGGTCAGATCCTGTCTCTCCGTGAGCAGGAGTTTATGACTGCCACAGAGGCCTGCGGCATCAGTGTATCCCGCCGTATTTTCCGCCACCTGATCCCCAACGTGATCCCTCAGATGATCGTGCTGTGCACCATGGGACTTGGTTCTACCATTATTACAGAGGCGACCTTGTCCTTCCTGGGCCTGGGCGTTAAGTTCCCCTTCGCTTCCTGGGGTAATATCATCAGCGATGTAAACAACTCCTATGTTATGACGACCTACTGGTATGTGTGGATCCCCGCCGGTATCTGCCTGTTAGTGGCGGTCCTGGGATTCAACTTCGTGGGCGACGGTCTCCGGGATGCCTTTGACCCGAAGATGAAGCGCTAAGGGAGGAGAGAGACATATGGCAAAGAAAAAAGCGGAAGGCTACCTCTCTGGCCGGGAGGCGCGGCGGATCTCTAAGGAGAACCGCAAGATCACCAATGAATTTGAAAAACAGCGCAAGCGTAAGAATGTTCCGGAGTCCGAGTATCTCACCGAGATGCGGGACCCCAACAACGCGGTGGAGTTTGATAATCTCCACACCTACTTTTTCACCGATGCCGGTACGGTAAAGGCGGTGGACGGTGTGTCCTTCGACGTACCTATCGGCAAGACCGTGGGCGTGGTGGGTGAGTCCGGATGTGGAAAGTCTGTCACCAGCCTCTCTCTGATGCAGCTGCTCCAGCGGCCTCAGGGTCAGGTGGTGGAGGGCGCGATTCGTCTGAATCTGGGCGATAAGGCCTACGACGTCACCAAGATGCCCAACGAGAAGATGCAGCATCTCCGGGGCAACTTTATGTCCATGATTTTCCAGGAGCCTATGACCAGCTTGAACCCGGTGTTCCGCATCGGTGACCAGGTGGACGAGGTGATTGAGCTCCACCACGGCGAGGGAAAGACCAAGGAGCAGATCAAGGAGCGCACCATTGAGCTTTTGGAGATGGTGGGCATCGCGAACAGTGAGGGCGTCTACAGAATGTATCCCCATGAGCTCTCCGGTGGTATGCGCCAGCGTGTCATGATCGCTATGGCTCTGGCCTGCAGTCCCCGCCTGATCATTGCTGACGAACCTACCACCGCTCTGGATGTGACCATCCAGGCCCAGGTGCTGGATCTGCTGCGGAGCCTGAAGGATAAGATCAACTCCTCCATTATGTTCATCACCCACGACCTGGGCGTTATTGCGGAGATGGCTGACTACGTGGTGGTCATGTACGCTGGCCGCGTGGTGGAGAAGGGTACCGTGGAGGAGATCTTCCACAACCCCTCTCACCCCTACACCATTGGCCTGATGGCCTCCAAGCCTGTGGTGGGCAAGCAGGTGGATAAGCTCTACTCTATCCCCGGCAAGGTGCCTAACCCCATCAATATGCCTAACTACTGCTATTTCAAAGACCGTTGCGAGATGTGCGTGGCGGGCTGCGAAGGGGAATATCCCCATGAGATCAGTCTCAGCCCCACCCACAAGGTGAGCTGCTACCGCTACTATGACAAGAATATGACCGACAAGGGAGGTGAGCGTTAATGGCGAAGGCAGGAAATAAGGTATCCGAGGAAAAGAAAACCGGAAATCTGGTAATTGATAACACCTTTACCCCGGTGACCTATGATCCCCAGTATATCCTCATGGTCAACAAGCTGAAGAAGTACTTCCCCATCAAGGGCGGCATGGTGTCCAAGACGGTGGGCTATGTCCGGGCTGTTGACGGTATCACCTTCAACCTCAAGCGGGGTACCACGATGGGTCTGGTAGGTGAGTCCGGCTGCGGCAAGACCACTGCTGGACGGACCATCCTGCGCCTGTCCGGTGACAAGACCGGCGGTCAGGTGCTGTTCAACGGGCAGGAGGTCTATGACCTCAGCCCCAAGGAGATGCGCTCCCTGCGGACCAAGATGCAGATCATTTTCCAGGACCCCTTCTCCTCTTTGTCTCCCCGTCTGCCGGTAGGCGAGATCATCGGCGAGGCGGTCCGGGAGCACAATCTGGTGCCCAAGGAGGAGTTCAATGACTATATCGACCAGGTCATGGACAACTGCGGCCTCCAGCCCTTCCACAAGGACCGCTATCCCCATGAGTTTTCCGGCGGCCAGCGGCAGCGTATCTGTATTGCCCGGGCTCTGGCCCTGAACCCCGAGTTCGTGGTCTGCGATGAACCTGTGTCCGCTCTGGATGTATCTATCCAGGCCCAGATCATCAATCTTCTCCGGGAGCTCCAGGAGAAGTACAACCTGACCTATCTCTTCATCTCCCACGACCTGAGCGTGGTGGAGCACATCTCCGACACAGTGGGTGTTATGTACCTGGGCAACCTGGTGGAGTACGGTGCTACGGCAGACATCTTCCGCAATCCGCTCCACCCCTATACCAAGGCCCTGTTCTCCGCCATTCCCATCCCCGATCCTGATGCGAAGATGAACCGCATCGTGTTGGAAGGCTCCATTCCTTCCCCGGCAAATCCGCCCTCCGGCTGTAAGTTCCACACCCGCTGCGCCAACTGCATGGAGCGCTGCAAGGTGGAGGCGCCGGAGCAGAAGGAGATCGAGCCGGGCCACTATGTGGTTTGCCACCTCTACGACAAGTAAGCTATGGGGCGCAAACGTGTCTATGACGACGACGATGGACGTACCATCGCCGACATGAGCGGTCTGGAGCGGCCGCGCCTGATCCTGCCCCGGCACTGGGATACGGTTCATAAGCCGGCTGTCACCCCGTCTCCGGAGCCGGAACAGGAGGAGCCTGTGTCCCGTCCCTGGGAGCCTTCAAGGGATGAGATGTCCTCTGAGGACCGGAAAGTTTATATTTTTGCCGCCCTGCGGGCTGGCCTGTTGATTGGTGGAATCTATATCCTGGCTGCTGTGCTGCTGATCGTGGCCATGCTGGCTCTGTGGACCTGAAAGAATGAAAAACCTGCCGCAATGTATTTGCGGCAGGTTTTTTTGCGTAAAGACTTGACAACGGGAAGGAAAACAGATATACTACAAAATGTGTCAATCTGCCATGAGATATGACATGATAAGAGGAGATGATCCACCGACCGCCTGACCCCGCGGCAGTTTTTATCCTGTGAGGATGTCTGCCGCAGATTGTGCTGGGTGGTTTTTTTGCGGTCTGAATCCAGCCTTACCCAACAGACTATGAGGAGGTTCCACTATGAAGAAGGACATTGTCATCATCGGTGCCGGTCCTGCCGGTATTTTTACCGCCATTGAGATGCTGAAAAAGGGCAGCAAGCAGAACATCCTGATCGTAGAGAAGGGAAAGGCGGTGGAGGATCGCCACTGCCCCAAGAGCAAGACCAAGCAGTGTGTCAACTGCAAGCCCTACTGCCATATCACCACTGGTTTTTCCGGTGCTGGTGCCTTTTCCGACGGCAAGCTGTCCCTGAGCTATGAGGTGGGCGGCGATCTGCCCACGCTGATCGGTGCGGACCTGGCCCAGGAGACCATCGACTATACCGATCAGATCTACCTGGAGTTCGGCGCGGATACCCATGTGGAGGGCCTGGGCAATACCGAGGAGGTCAAGGCCATCCGCAAGCGGGCCATTCAGGCAGGACTGAAACTGGTGGATTGCCCCATTCGCCACTTGGGTACAGAGAAGGCTCAGGATCTGTACTACGCCATCGAGCAGTACCTTATCCGCAATGGTGTGGAGCTGATGTTCGGCTATGAGTGCACCAATCTGATTTTGGACGGGGATGTCTGCAAGGGCGTATGCATCACCAATGGCAGGGAGGAGCAGGAGATTCTGGCGGAGCACACCATCATTGCCACCGGCCGTCGTGGAGCGGATTGGCTGGAGAGTCTCTGCGCCGAGCACAACATCGCCCATCAGCCCGGCACGGTGGATATCGGCGTCCGGGTGGAGGTCCGCAACGAGGTCATGGAGACGGTGAACCGGGTGCTCTACGAGTCCAAGCTGGTGGGTTATCCCAAGCCCTTCAAGAACAAGGTCCGCACTTTCTGCCAGAATCCCGGCGGCTTTGTCAGCCAGGAGAACTATGACAACGATTTGGCGGTGGTCAACGGCCACAGCTATAAAGAGCTCAAGAGCGACAACACCAACCTGGCCATCCTCTGCAGCCATAACTTCTCCTATCCCTTCAATCAGCCTATTGCCTATGCGCAGAAGGTGGGAGAGCTGACCAACATGCTGGGAGCCGGGCATATTCTCGTCCAGCGCTTCGGCGATATCCTGGACGGCAAGCGGACATGGCCCAAGGAGCTGGCATTTTCCAATCTGCGGCCCACCCTGCCCGATGCGGTGGCGGGAGATATCACCGCTGCTATGCCCTATCGGGCCATGATCAACATCATCAATTTTATCCAGGCTATGGACCAGGTAGTCCCCGGCTTTGCCGCCACGGAGACCCTGCTCTACTCCCCGGAGCTGAAGTTCTACTCCAACCGGGTGAAGATGGATGAAGATTTCAACACCAATGTGAAGGGACTCCACTGCCTGGGCGATTCCAGCGGCTGGACCCGTGGCCTGATGATGGCTTCCGTCATGGGTGTGCTCATGGGCCGCAAGCTGGCGGAGGAGGAGCTGTCCGCACGCTGATGTTCCGATCCCATATTTGCTATTGGTAAATTAAGAACCACCCCGACGGAAACGTGAAATTCCGGCGGGGTGGTTTTGTTTCAGTCCGGATGGACTATGCTTTATGTTGGAGCAGACGGTAGGTGTCAACAATGATGGAGACACAGGTTTCGACTCCCAGTTTGCCGCTGTCCAGACACAGATCGTAATTGCGGACGTCGCCCCACTTCTGGTCGGTATAGAACCGGTAGTGATGGGCTCTGGCTTTGTCCCGGCGGGTGAGGATCGCGGCGGCTTTTTCCCGGTCCAGGCCGTGCTCCGCAATGGAGCGCTCTACCTTGTAGGGCATGTCGGAGTGAATAAAAATATTCAGGGTAGGGAATTTACCTGCCAGCACATGGTCAGCGCAGCGGCCTACAATGACGCAGGGCCCTTTGGCCGCCTCTTCCAGAATGATCTCGGATTGTACATTGTGAAGATGGTCTGTCAGGGAGCTACCGGTTTTGGCGTTGGAATCGAACCGGGTGCCATAGCCGATAATGTGGCCCAGAGCGCCGCCATTAAAGTACTCGCCATGGGAACGGATAAACTCTGGCGACAGCTTGGTTTTGGCTGCCACCAGCTCTACGATCTCCTTGTCGTAAAAAGCCAGTTCCAACCGCTGGGCTACCAGTTTGCCGATGGTGTGGCCGCCGCTGCCGCACTGACGGCCGATGGTGATGATACAGTTCGCCATAGTTTATCCTCCTTTTCTTACGCGCTGTGGTATACGATTAACAGTATTCGCGCTGTTGTATAGATAGACGAATTGTAACACAAAACTTGTGGTTGGTAAAGAAATTTTATAACAGACGACCGGGAGGACTGGGGAGCGCTCTTGTCTTGCGTCTTTCCCGGCGGTACAATAAGGAAAAAGGAGGGGAGAGCGTATGGAGGCGTTTGTTGGCGTATTGATCCGCAGGGAGCGGCTGCGGCAGAACTACTCCCAGGAGGGACTGTGCCGGGGGATCTGTGCGGTGAGCTACCTCAGCAAGATCGAACAGGGCAAGGCTGAGGCAGGGGAGGATGTGGTGCTTCCCCTGCTGCATCGGCTGGGCGTGGATTTTGAGACAGATGAGGCTTTTCTCGCTTGGGCCGGGGCCCGGATAGACGTTCTTTATCAGGAGCTGCTGGCAGGCCGGGAGAGAGAGGAGCTGTTCCGACAGACCCTGGCGGAGCTGGAAGAGAAGGAGGAGCGGTGCCTGCGCTCCCCTTGGATGCTGGATCTTCTGCTGCTGAAAGCAGGGACTGGGGTGGAAGTCAAGGCGGAACTGCTGGAGCAGGTGGAGCCCTTTTCTGCGGTAATGGACCGGCGGCAGTACCCTCTTTACCTCCTTTGTCGTCTGGCCTGCGGTCGTGACCAGGATGCGCAGCCTCTCCTGCGGCTGGGGGCAGGTGCCTTCTACACCGTGGCGGTAGGCAGCCACTATATCCAGCGGGGGCGGTACACAGAGGCTATTGCAGTGCTGCAGCGGGGGTATGACCAGGCCGCTGAGGAAGGGCGGCCCAATCTCATGCTGCTGGCCCAGCTGTTTCTGGGGAACAGCTACAGTGCCATTGGCCATCCACGGTTGATGGAGGAGAGCTACCAGATCGCCAGGCGTTTGGGGAAAGAGTTGGGCCAGACGGAGCTGCTGGCTACCATCGACTACAACATTGCCGCCACCTATCTGGAGTGGGGGATGGACCAGGAGGCCCTGGCATTGCTGGAGGCCTCTCCCCGGGAGGACCTGTGGTATTGGCATAAGCTGGCCATTGCCCTGGAGCGGGCGGGCCGGCTGGAGGAAGCCAGGAAAGCCCTGGACAAAGCGTATGGAAGCAACGAAGAGCGTGACAGCAGTCCGGCGGTGGGAACGATCCTGGATCTGGTAGCGTACCGTCTGGATCATCCGGACTATGTCAGACAGGAGAGCTATGCCGCTATGGCGCGTGAGATCTATACCCAGGCGGAGAAAGAGCTGGGGGAGGGCTATGCCAGGTTCCATCTGCCGTTTTTGTTGGAGGCGCTGGAGGCACAGCGCCGGTACAAGGAGGCCTACCTGTTGATGAAGGAGTTTTCCTACAAGGAACGTAAAATATAGCTTTAAGCAATAGAGTCTGGAGAAATTTTCTCAAAACAACCGAATTGTGAATATTAAATGGTTCGTGCTATACTGGTGGGGCAGAGAAAAAAGGAGGAAAAACCATGCCCCGCACACTATGGACAAGAAATTTTACGATCATCACACTGGGAACGGTCATCAGCGCCATCGGCGGTGTGGCCATGAGCTTTGCTCTGAGTTTTGTGGTCTTTGACAATACCGGCAGTACCCTGCTGATGGGAATATTCAGCGCTGTGTCCCTGCTGCCCCACACCCTGATCCCGGTGTTGGCGGCCCCTTATCTGGATAACTTCCGGCGTAAGCCGGTGATCGTGGGGCTGGATTATTTCAATGGCTGCGTCTATCTCCTGATGGGCGTCTACCTGCTGTCTCACAGCTTCCAGATGGGATTGTATCTGGCTTTTTCCCTGCTGGTCAATACCACCGGAGCCATTTACCAGCTGGCGTACAACAGTCTTTACCCCAATCTGATCCCTCCGGGATTTGCACAAAAGGGCTATACAGTTTCCGGTATGCTCTATCCTACGGTCATCATGGTGATGACGCCGGTAGCCAGTGTTCTGTACACCGGCGTGGGACTGCCGGTAATCTGTATGGGAGAGGGGGTATTGCTCCTGCTGGCGGCCACGGTGGAGACCCAGATCCGGGTGGAAGAGACGGTGGGCCGGGGCGGGCGCTTCTCTTTTCGGGATTATCTGGCGGATTTTCGGGAGGGATTCCACTATCTGAGCCGGGAAAAGGGCCTTCTCCGGATTTATACCTATATGCCGCTGACCCAGGGGCTGTCCACCGGCACCTCCAACTTGGTCACTGCCTATTTCCGTACCACTCCGGGGCTGGATATGACCATGTACGCCTTTTTCACCACGGTGGAATTCATTGGCCGGACCCTGGGGGGACTGGTCCACTACCGTTTCACCATCCCGCCAAAGCGGCGGTTCTCCCTGGCCTATCTGGTTTACCAGATCTACAGCGTTATGGATGCGCTGCTGCTGTGGCTGCCCTATCCTCTGATGCTGGCCAACCGGGCGCTGTGCGGCTTTCTGGGGATCAACAGTGCCACCTTGCGGGAGAGCAGCGTTCAAAATTACCTTCCGGACAATATGCGGGCAAAAGTCAACGCTGTGTTCAACGCCCTAATGTCGCTATCCTCCCTGGTATTTTCCCTGGGAGTGGGCGCTCTGGGGGAGGTAGTGGATTACCGGGCGGCGATGACCATTCTGAATCTGGTACTGGTAGCGGTGTGCTGGTGGGTCATGTGGCGGGGCCGGGCGGATGTGAAGGCTGTTTATGATCGTCCGGTCTGAGCCTATCGGAGGGCTACATGGAATAAGAACCTGCGGAAGGCAAGGGTGCGGCATGCCGCACCCTTGCCTTTTTGGCCCCGGTATGATATGATGTGCCGAGAAAAATCGGGAGGTATCCTTATTTATGCGGATGCGGAAGAAGAAAAATCTGATCCCCCGGATGGAGAAGTGTGCTTGTGTCCATGTGCGTGACGGTTTTGCACTGAAAGGAAAGTGGCGGGAGACCTTGATGCCGGAGGCAGCGGAGCTTCGGGTAGAGCTGGGCTGCGGTAAGGGGCGCTTTACTGTGGAGACGGCCCGGCAGAATCCGGAGATCCTGTTTATTGCCATTGAGAAGGTGCCTGATGCCATGGTCATCGCTATGGAGCGGGCTGCGGCATTGGAGCTGAAGAACGTGTTTTTTGTGGTAGGGGATGCGGCACTGATGCCGGATTACTTTGCCCCCGGAGAGGTGGACCTGATCTATATCAATTTCTGTGACCCCTGGCCTCCCAAGGGACAGGCCAAGCGGCGTCTGACCCACCGGGGATTCCTGACCACCTACCGGAAGGTGCTGAAAATGGGCGGAGAGATCCATTTCAAGACAGACAATGGTCCTCTGTTCCAGTTCTCTCTGGAGGAATTTCCTGCTGCGGGCTATACGCTCAGCGAGGTGACCCATCATCTGCATGAAAACGGCCCGCAGGGTGTTATGACCGACTACGAGGCGAAGTTCTATGCGGAAGGATTGCCCATCAACCGCTGTGTGGGGACGATGATCCCACTGCCGGATTCAGAAGAAACGAAGGAAGAAATGTAAAAAAATTTGAAAAAAGCGCTTACATATCAGTTGACAATATTTTTTCGTTGTGTTACCATATAAGCCGTCCGTTTGTGGACCGGAAGGATATCCGGTCTGCAAACGGCGTTTTTGAGTTTTGGTGAGTGTGCTGTGTGATAGATAGCATGAATGATGAGACAGGGAAGTTGAACCCGGATAAGGAGCACGAATGGAAGAGAGAAACGTTCAGGAAACACAAGTTCAGGAAAATAAGATGGGTGTATGGCCGGTAAACCGGCTGCTGATCTCTATGTCGGTGCCCATCATGGTATCCATGCTGGTCCAGGCATTGTACAATGTGGTGGACAGCATTTTCGTAGCTAAACTCAGTGAGAACGCACTCAATGCGGTATCTCTGGCTTTTCCGGTACAGAACCTGATGATCGCAGTGGCTACCGGTACCGGTGTTGGTATCAACGCCCTGCTGTCCAAGAGTCTGGGAGAGAAAAACTTTAAACGGGCCAATCTGGCAGCGGCCAACGGTGTATTTCTGGCGGCATGCAGCTACATCGTATTTGCCCTGCTGGGCGTCTTTTTCTCCCGCACTTTCTTCACTGTACAGACCGATGTAGCGGAGATCGTGGAGGGTGGTACCCAGTATGTAGCCATCTGCACCATCTGCTCTTTCGGTATGTTCTTCCAGATCACCTACGAGCGCCTGCTGCAGTCTACGGGTAAAACCATCTATACCATGTTTACCCAGGGATTGGGTGCAGTGATCAATATCATTTTCGACCCCATCTTCATTTTTGTGCTGGATATGGGTGTGGCCGGTGCCGCGGTGGCTACCGTCATGGGACAGATCGTGGCGGCGATTCTGGCGATCATCCTCAACAGCAGAAAGAACCATGAGATCTCCCTGCGTTTCCGTGGTTTCCGGCCCAGCGGAGCTATCATTGGTGTGATTTATGCCGTCGGTGTGCCTTCTATCATTATGGCGGCTATCAGTTCCGTGATGACTTTCGGTATGAATCAGATCCTGATTGGCTTTACCACCACGGCTACTGCCGTACTGGGTGTGTATTTCAAGCTCCAGAGCTTCATCTTTATGCCGGTATTCGGTCTGAATAACGGTATGGTGCCCATTGTTGCCTACAACTTTGGCGCCAGAAAGCCGGACCGGATGATGCGGGCCATGAAGCTGGGGGTGTTGTATGCCACGGCTATCATGGCTCTGGGATTTGCCATCTTCCAGGTGGGTGCTGCCACACTGCTGGGCTTCTTTGAGGCGTCGGACTACATGCTGGAAATCGGTGTACCGGCTCTGCGGATCATCAGCATCAGCTTCCTGCTGGCTGGTTTCTGTATTATTTCTTCGTCCTTTTTCCAGGCGCTGGGTCACGGTGTGCTGAGCCTGATCGTATCTCTGGTGCGTCAGCTGGTGGTTCTTCTGCCTGTGGCATGGCTGTTGTCCCTGAGCGGGCAGCTGGCTCTCGTCTGGTGGGCCTTCCCCTTTGCGGAGTTGTTCTCCCTTACCCTCTGTATCTTCTTCCACCGCTATGTTTACCGTCGGGAGATCCGCCCTTTGATGGGGAAATAAGCGCTGACTGTGATAGTGTGTGTTGTGTGATAAAAAGATCACCCGGAAACAATTCTGTTTCCGGGTGATCTTTTTGGTATACAGGGGAAACTCACAGAGGAAGAATTTTGACGCCGAAGGGTTCCAGGGACACGCCCAGAGCTTCCATAGGAGAATCATTGTGATTGATTAAGAAACGGAGGGTACGGCTGCCGCTCCGGCGGACCACAGACTCCACCTCGTCAGGCAGCTCCAGAGGGATAAGGCCAGCCTGGCCCATGGCGGAGACGAGGATCTCCTTCAAAGTATCCCCGTCGGGGGTGGTACCCAGGTAATAGGCCCAGCCCTTTCCCCAGGCGTTGCGGGTAATGGCGGCGTACTGGCGGTAGAAGGGATCATCATAGCGGTAGAGAACCTCGGCAGTGGTAGGAGCGGTCATATCCCGGAAGATCCCGGCACGGGCTGTTCGGCCCTGCCCTGCCAGGGGGATACAGTTGTATTCCTGAACGCTCTCGGTCTCCTCCACGGTAAGGCCCAGCAGATCGCCGCAGTCCACCGGCAGCGTCTTGCCGAAGACAAGATTGTTCTGTCGGTCTTTCACTGCGGTGCGGTAGGTGACGACGGCTATGCCGCCCTGTGCGGTAAAATCCTTGAGCCGCTGGAGAAAGTCCTGATCCGTAACGATCATGTTGGGCACCAGCACCAGCTTATAGTGGGAGAAATCCGCCCGGGAGGGGATCACGTCCACCATCTGCCCAGCCTGGAAGAACACCTTGTGGAGACGCTTCATCTCCGCTTCGCAGTCCAGAAGGATGCTCTGCTGTTGGATGCGGAAGGAGGCCAGGGCGTCGTAGTCGTAGAGAATGGCCACGTCGCTCTGTACCGGGGCGGCGAGGACGTCCTCGTAGTCCTTTACTGTGCGGAAGAAATCCTGGACCTCATAGAACCGGCGGCGAGGAGTATTGTCCGCATCCAGGATGCCGTAGCAGAATTGCTCGGCTCCCTTGGTAGCGCCCCGGTAGCGGAAGTAGAGAAGACCGTCGCATCCCCGGGCCACGCCTTGCCAGCTCCACATTTTGGCCTGATTGGGCCGGGGGAGGAAGCCGGTGACATCATGGCCTTGGGCCCCCATGATGGCCTCGGTGATCCAGAAGTTCTCCTGCTTCAGCCCCCGTATGTAATCCAGGCCAAAGGCGATCTCACTGGCGGAAAGGGGGGCTTTCTGGCCGCCCCAGACAGGGTAGTTGTTGTAGGCCACCTTGTCCAGACAGGAGGCCAGGGCGGAGTAGTCCACATGCTTGCCCAGCCCTCCGCCGGGAAAGTCGTGCATCACCACCGCACCGGGGATCTCACGGTGGAGGATGTCCGCCTGGAAGGCGGCAAAGGATTCGATGTTGCGGCTGCAGAACCGTTCCCAATCCATCCGCAGGGCGGGATTGTGGGTGGTGATGGTGGGGGCGGGGAGAGGGATCTCATCAAAGTCGTTGTACTCCTGACTCCAGAAGGCGGTGCCCCAGTCCTGATTCAGCTTTTCGATATCCCCGTGGAAGATCTCATGGAGATATCGCTGGAATGCGGCCCTACACCGGGGGCACCAACACAGGTCGCTGCCCTCATGGCCCAGCTCGTTGTCCACCTGCCAGGCGATGATAGCGTCCTCATGCTTGTAGTGACGGGCCAGAGCGGTGACGATCTTCTCGCAGTACTGGCGGTACACGGTGCTGCTGAAGCAGTAGACGTGGCGTCCGCCGTAGGAGCGGGGGGAGCCGCCGGGATGCTGAGAGAGAATGTCGGGGTGCTTTTTGATAAGCCAGGCGGGAGGCGTGGCGGTGGGAGTGCCGAAGATCACCCGGAGACCCTTTTCTTTTGCTTTGGCAATAACACCGTCAAAGAAAGAAAAGTCATAGGCACCCTCTGTTTTTTCCATCCGGTGCCAGGCAAACTCACCGATGCGGATCACATTGCCGCCCAGCTCCAGAATACGGTCCATATCCGCATCCATCAGGGAAGCGTCCCATTGCTCGGGGTAGTAGTCAACACCTAACAGCATACTATATTACTCCTTTCAGAAGCCAGGTATAGGAAATGTAAGGTTCAATTTTCCTCTCCCCGGAGGACAGAGAGGACGTGCTTATAGAACTGATCGTTGAGCTTGTAGCCCTTTTTGTATACCACCAGGCACAACAGGGAGAGAATGGCGGGGAGCACGATCATGATCACACGCATTCCCATAATGGTCCCCTCAGAGGCGGCCTGGTTGGCTTCCCAGCCGATCAGCTTGAGTCCGGCGCCGGAAATGAAGCCGCTGAAAGCGCCGGCAAATTTTACGACAAAGGTCTGGGTGGAGAAGATGATGCTCTCATTGCGGGTACCCAATTTGAACTCGCCGTAGTCCACCGCCTCAGAGAGGATCACAGTTACCAATACCAGCATAAAGCCAATACCGATGTTGACGATGGCGCTGCACAGACCAACCAGAAGGATACTGGTAGGTGCTGCATAACCCACCACCAGCAGGGCGGCGAAGCCTGCTACAGGCAGAAGGCTGGCCGCGATAAAGATATATTTTTTACTGATCTTCCGGGACAGGATGGGGTAGCCGATCAGAGCGCCCATTTGAGCAAATCCAGCAATGCTGGTATAGGTGGCAAAAAGAGCTTCCTTTACGCCGCAGACATACTCGAAATAATAGAGTGCAAAACTGTTTGAGAGCTGATAGGCCATATTGAAGAACAGAGCGATGCCGAGGACGACCAGAACCTGATCATTTTTGAAGAGGACCCGGATCATTCCCTTGACGCTGGTTTTTTCCCCGGTGCCGGCGGTAGCCACCACTTTTTCTTTGGCGTTGCACACGGTGAGAAGGATCGTGCCCACAAACACTACGGCGATGGCAATGGAAAAGCGGGAGAAGCCCAGGATCTGATCCCCATTGCCCAGATATTTGACGATATACAGTCCACCGCTGCCAACGACCAGCCAGGCTGTGCTGGCAAAGAACCGGGGGATGGCGCTGATCTGGCCCCGCTCCTGTTCATTGTCAGTGAGGGCAGGCACCATGCTCCAGTAAGGGATGTCCATGACAGTATACGTCATTCCCCAGAGAATGTACATAACGGCGATGTAGATTGCATATTGCGAGGCAGGCAGATCCACATCCAGATACAGCAGGACGAGGACGATGGCGTTGAGAATGGTACCGATCAAAATCCAGGGACGGAATTTGCCCCAACGGGAACGGGTATTGTCTACCACCATACCCATAAAGGGGTCGTTGAAGGCGTCCCAGATCCGGGCTGCCATAAACAGAACGCCCACAAACAGCGGGTCCACCATGCGTACGTCGGTCAGGTATTTCATAAAGTAGGTGCCGACAATGGCGTAAACCAGATCTTTACCGAAGGCACCCATGCCGAAGCTGAGTTTTGTTTTCCAGGTCAATGCTTGATTCATGATCTCTCCTCCTCATGTATTTTTACCGCCAGCCTGGTTGCAGATTCATGGTACCATTTGTTTTACCAAAATTCAAGAAATTTTACTAAACTTCTTAGTAAAATTTTACGAATATTTTTTGTGCGATTTTACGAAAAAACCTCCGGTATCTGGAAAGATACCGGAGGCAATGGGATGAGAATGGCATGAGGTTACAAAACAGGAACTTGCTGGTTTGCCGCGGAAGGAGCAGCAACGCTGCCGCGCTCCACATAGACGCAGGGGACTACAGTTTTGAAGGGATACTCTACACCGGAACGGCACAGATCCATAGCTCCCAGTGCGGCTACCGCCAGTTCATGCTGAAGGACACGGATAGAGGACAGGGGCGGCGTGGTGTTCTGGGAGAGCGGCGTGTCGTTGAAGGCAATAAGGCTGATATCCTTCGGGACGGACAGGCCGGCCTGGGACAGTGCCCGCATCACGCCGTTGGCCATGGCGTCGGAGGAGATAAACAGGGCGGTAGGAGGTGCGTCCCACTGCTCCAGTGCCTGAGAAAGGACCTGAAAGGCGGAGGGGGAATCCATAGGGCTGTCCAGGACATATTTTTCCTGGTATAACCCGCGATCCTGAAGGAAATTGCGGAAATAATACAGGCGGGAGTCCAGCTTCAGATCCCGTGTCTCCTGAAGGGTATAGTGGCTGCCGATGAAGCCAATCCGCTGGTGGCCCTCCTGCAGAAACCGGGTAAGGGCCTGCCGCAGTCCCAAATGAAAGTTGGGGACGGTGGCAAAGTAGCGCTCATCGTCAGGGGTAGAATCCACAAACACGATCTGATGGGTATATCGCTCAAAGCTGCGGATCTCCTGGGATGTAAAACTGCCGATGGCGAAGATGCCGTCCAGTGTTTTTTCCCCCTGCACAGCGAAATCTCCCTGGCTGTCCCGAAACATGCTGATCGTCTCCAGACCGCGGGAAAAGCAGACCTGCTCCAGAGCAGTTTTCATATAGAGATAGTAGGGGTCCTGGAGGACCTGCTCCATTTCGAACATCTGGGCGATGCCCATCCGCTGTCCTCCGGACCGGCTGCTGTCGTTTTTGCTGCGGCTGCGAGTGGCGACATAGCCCAGTTCCCGGGCCGCGTCAAAAACCTTCTGCTGGGTCTGTGGAGGGACGCTGAGGGTTTCATCCCGGTTAAGAATACGGGAGATGGTTGAAATGGATACGCCTGTAGCTGCCGCGATATCTTTCAATGTGGCCATTGTATGGATCACCTGCCAGAGCTGTTTTAGTAAATTATATCTCGTATTTGGGAAAAATCAAGGGGAGCATGCATAAATGGGGCATTTGATGACCATGAGAATAAAAGTTCCAAAATGTATAGAAATGGAAACAAAAATACGACCAGAAACGTCTAATCCCTGTAACCGAAATGTTTAAATTGTAATCAGAATATACCTTTACTTTCTTCTATTTTGCGCCTATAATACTACGTGCTGAAAATGTCGCAGGGGAGGCAATTTGGGTAACAGAATGCCTCTGTACGCGGACGGAAGCCGCCGCGATGATAAAAAGAAAAAGGGCGGTGATTTCTGTGCCCAATCATGTATACAGAAATATAGATGACGAAGAGACGTATGTGTCCCGTTCCGGTGGCCGTCGTGTAGCCGGAGGAGGAAAGCGCAGACGCCGGAAAAAACGGGGAGGCGGGAAAACGTTCCTGCTGATCGTTTTTTGCCTGGTCCTGGGTTTTTCGGCGGGGATCATGCTGCCGCGCCTGTGGGAGGCCTCACGGGAGGAAGTCCCTGCGGTGCCGCCCTCCGGTACGCCGGTGGACCAGACCTGCCTGACGGTAGATACCCTCTCTCCGGAGTCATTTGTGACGAATATAACCGGAAGCTCTCAGGTGACGGTGTCGTTTGGCCAGGAGCCGGATTTTACTTCCCCCGGCACACAGGAAGTGACCATTATCCTCACAGATGAGAGCGGCAGCCAGACGGAGATCAAAGCTGGTTTGACGGTGATCCAGGATACCACGCCCCCGGTGATCTCCGGCGTTACGGATCAGGAGGTCCTGTTGGGGGAGACGGTGGCATATAAAAAGGGCGTGACCGTTACGGACGATTACGACGAGGATGTGGAGCTGGAGGTGGATTCCAGCCAGGTCAACCCCACGGTGGCCGGGGACTACCTGGTGACCTACCGGGCTACGGATCGCTCCGGCAATACGGCGGAAGCCACCGCCTACTTCTCTTTTACGCAGCCCTCTGAGTATACGGACCTGGCTTTGGAAGAGGCCCAGAAAGTGCTGGACAAGATCACCACTGATGATATGACCCAGACAGAGGTAGCCAGGGCCATTTACGACTGGTGCCGTGCCAATATCAGCTATACGGCCCACTCCGACAAGGGAGATTGGCAGAAGGCAGCTGTCCAGGGCTTTACCCAGCGCAGCGGAGATTGCTACGTCTACTTTGCCACTGCCAAGGCCATGTTTGAGGCGGCGGGCATCCCCAATATTGATGTGGAAAAGACTTATGTGGAAGGAAGAGCCATGCACTACTGGAGCCTGATCGACTGCGGCAGCGGCTGGTATCACTTTGATGCCACGCCCCGGGTAGGAGAGGGAGACGACTTCTTCATGGTCACCGACGCCTTCCTGGAGGCCTACTCCCAGGCCCACAATAACAGCCATGAGTTTGACCATTCCCTCTATCCGGCCACACCGGAAGAATGATAAATAACTTAAAATAGGTATGCTGAATGTGAAGGAGGCTCCGCCTATGATGACAAATCTGCTCACTTACCTGGAAAATACGGTCGTCCGTCTGCCGGACAAGGTGGCCTATGCCGACGGTACTGATGCTTTGACCTTCCGCCAGGTGTATGACCAGGCCCGGGCTTTGGGCACGGCCCTCAGCCGGGCAGGATATTACCGGGAACCGGTGGTGGTGTTTATGGGCCGCCACCCCAAGACGGTAACAGCATTTCTGGGCGTTCTGTACGCCGGATGCCACTATGTCCCTCTGGACGAGGAGATGCCGGCTCACCGCATTGAGCTGATCTTCCAGAGCCTGAATCCCCGCTGCGCGGTATGTGACGCCAAGACGGCGGAGCTTCTGAAGGACTTTGGCTGGTCGGGCCGGGTATTCCTCTACGACGAGGCTGCAACCGGGGAGATCGACGAGGCGGCACTGGCCGTCATCCGGGACAAGGCTCTGGACATCGACCCCGCCTATATTGTATTTACCTCCGGCTCCACCGGGGTGCCCAAGGGCGTGGCCGCCTGCCACCGCTCCGTTATCGACTACATCGAAAACCTATCCGCCGTACTGGGCTTCCATGAGGACACAGTGTTCGGTAACCAGACCCCTCTGTATTTTGACGCCTGCCTCAAGGAGATCTATCCCACGCTGAAATTCGGCGCTACAGCCTATCTGGTGCCAAAGCAGCTGTTTATGCTGCCGGTGAAGC
>OODG01000114.1_pt1 | contig 50006 bp, 37 predicted proteins | sample 1671621 | NCBI WGS metagenome assembly OODG01 (sample SAMN06348175, study PRJEB24527) | human gut metagenome | biome: human gut; feature: ankylosing spondylitis patient; material: feces | host: Homo sapiens | place: China | collected 2015-10 | reverse complement strand
ACGAAGGTGACCGTATCGGCATCCGTCCCCTCGATATATTGTTGTATGTAGCGCTCCAGCAGGTCGAAATCCATGCGCGGTTCGCGTCCGCCGTATATGGCGGCCTTGTCGAGGTAGTAGCAGTAGGCGCAGTCGAGGTTGCAGGCCGAGCCTGCGGGCTTGACCATCGTGCCGAAGATGCGGCGGGCGTGTCGCGCGGCCTCGCCGAAGGTGATGTATTCGCGGTTTATGGCCATCGGCATCACTTTTGGACGGCACGCCCGAAGTTGAACAGCTCGGATGGCGTGCGCGCCGTATCCATTATCTCGTTTATGCGTGCCGTGATATCGGGATTCTCGGCCGCGACGTTGCGGTCCTCGTGGATGTCGTCCGCAAGGTTGTAGAGTTCGAACGACGTGCGGTCGTTGCCCACGTTGAGGCGTATGCCCTTCCAGTCGCCCATGCGCACGGCCTGACGGCCGCCCAGCTCGTGGAACTCCCAATAGAGATACGGGTGCTGCTCCTGTCTGCCTCCAGTCCACGACGGCAGCATCGAAATGCCGTCGGTGGTGATGGTGTCGCTGCTGCCTATAAGCTCGGCAAAGGTGGGCATTATATCCCAGAAGGCCATAATCTGATCGCTCTTGGTGCCCTCGGCTATGTGTCCCGGGTAGCTTACTATGAATGGTACGCGTATGCCTCCCTCGTACATGTCGCGCTTGCAGCCGCGCAGGGGTCCGTAGCTGTGGAAGAAGTCGGGATTGGCGCCGCCCTCACGGTGCGGGCCGTTGTCCGAGGTGAAGACTATGAGCGTATTGTCGGCTATGCCCTCCTTCTCCAGCAGCGCCATGACCTCGCCCACATATCGGTCCAGACGCGACACCATCGCCGCGAACGATGCCATCGGGTGCTCCGAGGTGCCGTAGTCGCCGTTTGTCATCCAAGGTTTGGCGTCGGCAGGTGCATCCTTGAACTTCTCGACATAGTGCTGGTAGACCTCGTCATGGGGCAGGCACAGTTCGGCATGCGGCAGCGTGTAGGCCAAGTATGCGAAGAAGGGTCGCCCCGCCTCGGCATTCTCATGTATGAAGTCGAGGGCCTCGGCGTGGATTATGTCCTGAGAGTATGTCTGGCGTCCCGGATCTACATTCTCGGGAAAGTCGACACGGCGGTCGTCATCCCACAGGTGGTCGGGATAGTAGGTATGTGCCATACGCTGGCAGTTGTAGCCGTAGAAGCGGTCGAACCCAACCTTCGAAGGTACTGATTCCGATCCCGGGTATCCGAGACCCCACTTGCCGAAGGCGCCCGTGACGTAGCCCGCATTACTGAAGAGCGTGCCGAGCGTGTATGTGCCCGCAGGCATGGGGCATTGTCCTTCGGGGTCGATCTCGTAGTTGCCGCGTACGTATGTGTGGCCCGTATGCAGGCCCGTCATGAGCGAGGCGCGTGACGGCGCCGAGACCGTACACCCGGCATAACACTGCGTAAGAAGCATGCCCTGTGCCGCCAAGCGTTCTATGTTGGGCGTCTCGATGAGCTGCTGCCCGTATGGTGTGATGTCGGCATAGCCGAGGTCATCGGCCATGATATATATGACGTTGGGACGGCTCTCGGGAGCCTTCGCCGCGCCGCATGAGACGAGCGTAGCGGCCGCAGCCGTGCCGGCAAGGTATCCCGACAGGCGGAGCATGGAGGTGTGGCTCTTCATGGTTGGTGGGTATTTGACTGTTTCGGTAATGTTTTATTGTACGGCCCTGCTGTCGCAGGGTTAATCGCGCTGTGCGTTTATTTTATATATGTATCCAAATATATGAATAATTCCTCAAATGTCCAACAGCCGTGAAGTCGGGTGTCGGTGCGGACGGTTGCGCGCGTGACATCGGTGCGCTCCCTGCGGGATGAAATATATGTTGCCAAAGGTCGGAAAAGAGTTTTTCGGGCGGCTTTTTGGCGGAGAATGTGGTCGATTCGACGGCGTTTTGGGGCGTTTCACCTGACGGCAAACCCCGTATCCGCACGCCAAAAGTGCTATTATTGGCCTATAGTGGAATGTGTGGAAGTGTTTGTCGGGGCCGTGTTTTATGCAAAAACTGGGATAACGGAACTTGAAATATGCAGGTTTTATAATGATATATTGCACATATTCAGTCTGTTGTAGTGGCGCATGGCAAGGCGGTCTGTCTGCGGCCGCGGGTGTTCTTGCGTAAGGGATATTATATTTGTATAATAAAAACTCTAAAACAAGAAAACTTTTTTTGTTTTTAAGTTTTCTTATCTATATTTGCAGCCGGAAACAGTATACAACATGACGACACAACGTGAGAATATATTAGACCATGTCTGGCGGGTGATCATCACTTTGGGCATCAAGTCGGTGAGAATGGATGATGTAGCCAATATGATGGGCATATCGAAGCGTACGCTCTACGAGATGTTCGGCGACAAGGAGGAACTGCTCTATGAGAGCATAGTGCATCATCGCGAGAAGATGCACCGGGTGCTCAAGGAGCGTGCCGATGTCTGCGACAATGTTCTGGAGATGGTGTTGATATGTTTTCTCGAGATATTCAGCCGATGGGACATGTCGGAGTGGCGCCTGATGAACAATATGAAGAAGTTTTACCCCAAGATCTATGAGCGCGTGACCAAAACCTTCACCGAGCAGGGTCTGGCAGGGCTGAAGAGTATCCTCATCGAGAGCCGCAAGGAGGGTTATCTCGCCGGCAACGTCGACATAGAATTGGTGACGATGGTGTTTTTCCAGACTTCGGCCATGTTCATGCGCGAGTACAATATAATGTTGCCCGAAGGCGTTACACGGGAGGACGCATATGGTTGCATGGCAGTCAATTTCCTGCGTGGAGTTTCGTCCCTGAAGGGGATAAAGATCATCGATGAGATCCTTTCGCGCGACGAATACCGTTATATCCGCAGCCAGCGGCTGATCGATATCATGAACGGCCGTGAACCGGGAAGCACTACTGCTGCGGCCGCTGAGACAGATGAGAACAACAGGGAAAACAATTAATAATATTATCAAACGAAGTTTATGAGACTGAGAAATCTCTTTTTTGCGCTGGCGGCGTCGATAGGCGTTGCGGCGGCGCCGGCTGGGGCGCAGGAGATGGCGGATTCGGTAGTGTCCGGTCCGTTGATGTTGACGCTCGAACAGGCGCTCGACATAGCGCTGAGCGAGAATCCGACGGTCAAGATCGCCGATCAGACCGTGGAGGTGAAGAAGTATGCCAAACGCGGCACCTATGCCGGCCTGTGGCCCGAGATCAGTGCCTCGGCCACCTACAACCGCTACATCAAGAAACAGACGATGCACATCATGGACCAGACGATGACCGTCGGTACGAGCAATATCTATCAGGGCGGTTTCTCGGCTACGATGCCCGTGGTGAACGCACAGTTGTGGAAGTCGCTCAAGATCTCGGCCATGGATGTCGAGTTGGCTGTCGAGCAGGCGCGCGGCTCGCGAATAGACATGATCGAGCAGGTGTCGAAGGCCTTCTATCAGGTGCTTCTGGCGAAGGATTCATATACTGTATACAAGCGCGTCTACGACAACGCCGTCGAGAACCACAAGATCGTGACCAAGAAATACGAGGTGGGATCGGTCTCGGAGTATGAGTTTCTCCGCTCGAAGGTGACCGTATCGAACGCCGAACCCGACGTGCTCAACGCTGAGAACTCGATCGTGGTGGCGCTGTGGCAGCTGAAGGCGCTGCTGGGCATGGATCTCGACATAGATATCGACTGCGCGGGATCGCTGGCCGACTACGAGTCGATGATGACCTCGCACTTCGACATGGAGTTCAACCCCGAGCGCAACAGCGAGATGAAGCAGTTGGAGATTCAGGAGCGTCAGCTGCAGAAGACGCTCGAGATGCAGCGTGCGGCCAACCTGCCGACGTTGGATATCTCGGCAAGCTACAACTTCACAGCTATGGAGGATACGTTCAAGTTCAACCAGTATACGTGGAATCCCTATTCGTATGCCACGCTGAGCCTCAATATCCCGATCTTTGCCGGCGGCAAGCGCCGTGCGGATATCCAGCAGGCGAAGCTCAACCTGAGCAACATGCAGCTTCAGCGCGAGAATACGGAGCGTACGCTGCGCACCTCGATAATGCAGTATGCAAGCAACATGCAGACCAATCTGAAGCAGTACAACTCGTCGCTGTCGAGCGTTGCGGAGGCCAAGCGCGGCTATGATATAGCCGTGAAGCGCTACGAGGTCGGTGACGGCACGCTGGTCGAGATCGACGACTCGCAGCTGGCCTACACGCAGGCCGAGCTGACGCGCAGCACGGCCATATACGACTATCTGGTCAATCAGGTGTCGCTCGAGAAGATACGCGGAACCTATATGATGGATGACGAGGCATCGACGGCGGATGCCGAGTAGTGATGACGCCGAAAACCTAACGTAAAATAAACACGAAAGATAATAAACGGTATGAAGAGTAATGTTATCAAGGCGCTGCTTGCGTGCGGCGTTTGCATGGCGAGCGTAGCTTGCGGTTCTAAGGGCGGCAATGTCGAGCAGACGGCCGTCGAGGAGAAACCCAAAGTGACCACCGAAGTGGTGCACGTCGAGAAGGTCGATCAGATAAGCGTATTCACGGGCAATGTCGAGGGATACGCCGTGAACAACATAACGCCGCAGTCGTCGCGTCGTATATCGCGCCTGCTGGTGGACGTGGGTGACCATGTCAAGGAGGGACAGGTCGTGGCCGAGATGGACGAGTCGAGTCTGACGCAGGCCAAGTCGCAGCTGGCTACCGACAAGGCTGCTTTCGAGCGTGCCGATGAGCTCTACAAGTTCGGCGGCGAGTCGAAGGCCGCATGGGAGGAGGCCAAGAACACCTACGAGTTGTCGCAATCGAACTATGACAACCTGCTGGAGAATACGACTCTCTGCTCGCCTATCGTGGGCGTTGTTACGGCGCGTAACTACGATGACGGCGACATGGTCGGTGCGGAGCCTATCTTCGTCATACAGCAGATACGTCCCGTGAAGATCATTGTGAACGTCTCGGAGTCGCTCTATTCGTATGTAAAGAAGGGTATGGGCGTGGATGTGACGCTCGATGCGCTTCCCGACCGCACTTTCGAGGGCAAGGTATCACGTATAACACCTGCGGTAGACGCCTCGACGCGCACCTTCCCCGTGGAGATCATCGTGACAAACAGCGATGAGGTGGTCAAGCCCGGAATGTATGCCCGCGTGACGATGAACTACGGCTCGCGCGATAATGTGGTGGTGCCCGACCGCGCCGTTGTCAAGCAGATGGGCTCGGGCGACAGATATATATATGTATACCAGCAGGACGGTACGGTCAAGTTCCAGAAGGTGGAGCTCGGACGCCGCATGAGCGACCGCTATGAGATTACGGCGGGGCTGGCCGATGGCGACGAGATCGTGGTGAAGGGACAGAACGCCCTCAACAACGGAGTTAGTGTAGAACGTGTAAACGAATAAACGATGAATATATACAAATCAGCGGTCAACAACCCTATATCGACCATAATCGTCTTCGTGGCGATAGCGGTGATGGGCCTCTTCTCGCTTACGAGGCTGGGTGTCGATCTCATGCCCGACATCGAGACCAACGCCATCATGGTGATGACGGCCTACGGTGGCGCCAGCGCCGAGGATATAGAGAACAACGTCACCAAGCCGTTGGAGAACTCGCTCAACGGTGTGGACCACCTGAAGCATATCACGTCAGCTTCGAAGGAGAACATCTCGGTCATAACCCTTGAGTTCGAGTACGGTACCGACATCGATGTGGCGACGAACGACGTGCGAGACAAGCTTGATATGGTGACCACGCTGCCCGACGGCGTGAACACCCCCATCATATTCAAGTTCTCGACCGACATGATCCCCATCCTCATCATGGGAGTGACGGCCGAGGAGAGCATGCCGGGCCTTTACAAGATACTCGACGACCAAGTAGCGACGCCTCTGGCGCGAGTGAGCGGTGTGGGAACCGTCTCGGTGTCGGGTATTGCCCAGCGCGAAATACAGGTGTACTGCGATCCCAACAAGCTCGAGGCATACGGCCTCTCGATCGAGACCATATCGGAGGCCATCGCCGCCGCCAACCGCAGTACCCCGGGCGGTACGTTCGATGTGGGATCGAACACCTATTCGCTGCGCGTGGATCAGGAGTTCGACGATCCGATCGAGATGCTCGACATCGTGGTGGGCCACAACGGTACGGCTCCAGTATATCTGCGCGACGTGGCCCGCGTGCAGGATACTGTCGAGGAGCGTACGCAGGAGACCTACAACAACGGCGAAAAGGGTGGTATGATCGTGGTGCAGAAGCGGTCGGGCGCCAACTCGGTGGCCGTGGCCCAAGGCGTGCAGGAGCAGCTGAAGACCATTATGCCGTCGCTGCCGTCGGATGTGGAGATATTCAAGATCGTCGACACGTCGGACAACATCATATCGACCGTCAACTCGTTGCGCGACACCATCGCCACGACCTTCCTGCTGGTGATGCTCGTGACATTCCTCTTCCTCGGACGTTGGAGGGCCACCATCATCATCGTGCTGACGATCCCCATATCGCTGCTTTCGGGTCTGGCCTATCTGCTGGCTACGGGCGAGACATTGAACATCATCTCGCTGAGTTCACTCTCGATAGCCATCGGTATGGTGGTCGATAACGCCATCGTGGTGCTGGAGAACATCACCACGCATATCGACCGCGGCTCGCGCGTGAAGCAGGCCGCCATGTTCGCCACCAAGGAGGTGGGTATCTCCGTCATGGGCGGTACGCTTACCACCATAGCCGTGTTCCTGCCCCTTACGATGGTAAGCGGTATGGCCGGCGTGCTCTTCAACTCGCTCGGCTGGATGGTAACCATCATGCTCTCCGTATCGACGGTTGCCGCCATCACCTTCACGCCGGTGCTCTGCTCGCTCATGATGAAGGAGAAGCCCACCAAGACGTGGTTCCAGAAGAGCATCGATGCCGGAATGTCGCGGTTCAACAATTTCTACGGCGGCATCCTTGACTGGTGCGTGCACCACCGCAAGACCGTCATAACAGGTGCGGTTGTTATGTTCTTCGCCATCATGGCCGGCCTCGGCCCGAAGGTCCCGACCGAGTTCTTCCCCGTGCAGGACAATGCCCGTATAGGCGTTACTATCCAGTTGCCCGCAGGTACGGCGCAGGAGATCACGCGCGAGCTGGCGCTGGAGATAAGCGACCGTTTCCGCGAGGCGTATCCCGAGATCATTACGGTGAACCTTACCGAGGGTCAGGCCGATACCGACAATACTTTCGCCTCTATGCAGGACAACGGTACGCACTATATCTCGATGAACATTTCGCTGGTGGAGAAGACCGAGCGTGAACGCTCCCTTACCGAGATCGGCGACGGCATGCGTGCCATCCTGAACGAGTATCCCGAGATACGCACCTACAACGTCAACGTGTCGGGATCGCAAGGCGGCGTTTCGGGCCAGAGTGCTGTCGATGTGGAGATTTACGGTTACGACTTCGATACGACCGACGAGTTGGCGCAGCAGGTGTCGGATATGATGCAGGCGCTGCCCATGTGCTCCGAGGTTACTATCTCGCGTGACGAATACACGCCCGAGTACCATGTCGATTTCGACCGCGAGAAACTCTCGCTCAACGGCCTCGACGTTACTACGGCCGCCATGTATCTGCGCAACCGCATAAACGGCTCGGTCAACTCGTATTACCGCGAGGACGGCGACGAGTACGACATCCGCGTGCGTTACGACCGTCAGTTCCGCGAGTCGGTTGAGGACATCGAGAACATCACCATCTACAACGCGCAGGGCAAGGGCATCAAGGTGCGCGATCTGGGTGTCGTGAAGGAGGCATATACGCCGCCTACGATCGACCGTAAGGACCGTGAGCGTTACGTGACCGTCTCGGGTGTCGTGGCCCACGGATATGCCATGGGCCAGCTCATCGAGGAGGTCGAGAAAGGTATGAGCAACATAGAGATGCCGGCGGGCTACGTATGGGACCTCGGCGGAACCTACGAGGACCAGCAGGATACGTTTGCCGACCTGATCACGCTGATGGTATTGATGGTGATTCTGGTTTACCTCATCATGGCGTCGCAGTTCGAGTCGCTCACATATCCTACGGTGATCATGTTCTCGATACCGTTCGCCCTTGTGGGTGTTATCATAGGACTGTTCCTGACCGATACGGCGATGGGAGTCATGGCCCTGTTGGGAGTGCTGATGCTCGTAGGTATCGTGGTGAACAACGGTATCGTGCTGGTGGACTATACGAATCTCTGCCGCGAACGCGGTATGGGCATATACGAAGCCGTGGTGACGGCCGGCCGCAGTCGTCTGCGCCCGATTCTGATGACGACGCTCACGACGGTGCTGGGTATGGTGCCCATGGCCGTGGGTACGGGTATCGGTTCGGAGATGTGGAATTCGCTGGGTATGTCGGTGGCATGGGGCCTGTCGTTCTCGACGCTCATCACGCTGATCCTTATCCCGACACTCTACACGACGTTCGCCGTGTTTGGCGAGAACCGCAGAAAAAGGAAAGAACTTAAATTGCAGCAATAGTTATGAAAGCGATCTTTGTAGCTTGCAACCAGTCGATATACGACGAGGTGCTCGATATAATGAACCGCATGCAGATGCGCGGTTACACGGGTTGGGAGGAGCTCATGGGGTGCGGCAGCAGGAATGGCGAGCCCCATCTGGGCAACCACGCATGGCCCACGATGAATTCGGCGTTGCTGACCGTCGTCGAAGACGACAAGGTCGAGGCGTTCCTCGCGAGCCTCAAGAAACTCGACGAGGAGAATGCCAAACAGGGCCTGAGAGCCTTCGTCTGGGATGTGACGGCGATGATATGATGTCTGTGCGGCGGTGCAGGGTAGTGTAGGAATAATCGGCCGCAGGGCCGGTTGTGAAGCGTAAGCGAAGCCCCGCGCAGTCGGACATGTCTCGATCGAGAGGAGAGTACTCTCTGCATATATGCGGGGAGTATTCTCTTTTTTGATTTTTGTTGTTTTGTTTTTGCTGTATTTGTAAGATTTTGGACTATTAGTCGCAATGCCGTGAGAGACAATATAATATGTGTCGGGCGGCGCCGGAGCGAGAAATGTGCGGATGGTATAAATTACGGTTTTATGATTCCACTTTTCGCACCGGTATTGCATTGTTGTGGAAAAATGTATAAATTTGAAATAAATTTACTAATAACCTAAAACTATAAATAATGAAAAACAGAAAGCTGAGAATGGGTATGATCGGCGGCGGCAGCGATGCTTTCATCGGCGCCATACACCGTCGTGCGGCCCTTATGGAGAACGAAATCGAACTGGTGTGCGGATGCTTCAGCGTGAAGCCCGAAATATCTATCAGCTCGGGACGTTCGTACTATGTTCCCGATAATCGTATTTACACCACGTGGGAGGAGATGCTCGAAAAGGAGGCTGCGCTGCCCGAGGACGAGCGTATGGATTTCGTCACCATCGTTACCCCGAACCGTTTCCACTACGGGCCCGCAATGCGTGCTCTGGAGTTGGGTTTCAACGTGGTTATAGATAAACCCATGACACTGTCGCTGGAGGAGGCCCTCAGTTTGCGTGACAAGGTCAATGAGACAGGCCTGACTTTGGCCCTGACGCACGTATACAGCGGCTATCCTGCCGTCAAGGAGGCCAAGAAGCGCATCGAGCGCGGCGATCTGGGCCGTGTGCGCCGTGTCTTCGTGGAGTATTCGCAGGGGTGGCTGACGCAGCGTATCGAGCTTAAGGGCGGCAACAATGCCGTTTGGCGCAACGATCCCAAGCAGGCCGGAAAGGGCGGCTGTGTCGGTGATATCGGCACGCACGCATGGCATCTTGCCGAGTACGTAACGGGCGGCCGCGTCACGGAGTTGTGCGCCGAGCTGCAGCATGTGGCCGAGGGTCGTCCCGTCGATGACGACGCATGCGCATTCCTGCACTTCGACAAGGGCTTTACGGGTCTGTTGCAGGCGACGCAGGTGGCTACCGGCGAGGAGAACAACATCCGTCTGCGCGTCTATGGCGAGAAGGGTGGCCTCGAGTGGCGCCAGATGGAGCCCAACACCCTCTACTTGAAATGGCTTGACCGTCCTACGGAGGAGGTGCGCATGGGTAACGGATACGCCTATCTGACCGACTTCACGAAGCACAATACGCGTGTTCCGGGCGGCCACCCCGAGGGCTTCATCGAGTCGTTTGCCAATATCTATCGCAACTTCGCGCATACGGTGCGCGCACGTGCCGCAGGCGAGACCCCGAGCGAGGAGTGGCTCGATTTCCCCACCGTCGAGGATGGCGTGCGCGGCATGCAGTTCATCGAGACGATGGTTGCTGCGGGATACGACCGTGACCAGAAGTGGTACAAGTGGATAGAGAAATAATGTTGCCTGCGATGAAAATTCACACGTGTGAACATAGTCGATTGAGGTAATGTCGGATTCGGACTGCCGGTTGCCGTTTTCGGGCGGCGCCGGCATCCTTATTATACAAAAAATATTTAATAAAATCTGTGGAATTATTTGCCGCTGCTGAAAAATTTACTACTTTTGACGTAGATTATGACACAGGATACGGACGGACAGTCTTCGAGGAAGCATGCCGTCCGGATTTCATGCGGGAGGATTCTGATTCATTGATTTTTTGATTTTGAGCGGTTTGGTTATTTGTTATGTCTAAATCTGGAAGTAAAAAGAAATTTCTGCTTGTCGGCTTGGCCGGCCTTGTCGTCGGCTTCTCGCTGATGATACTTCTCAATTCACTTTATGTCAAGAGCTCGTCGAACGAGGCTTGCATGATGTGTCACTACCATCCCGAATCGGATGCAAGCTGGAAACAGTCCATACACTACAATAACGGCAGCGGCGTGAAGACCGACTGCGTGGAGTGCCACCTCCCGCCCAAGGGATCGTTCGCATACTTCAAGGCCAAGGCCAAGACGGGTATGAAGGACGTATGGTCGTATCTGACCAAGAAGCAGGAGGATATCGACTGGGACAGCAAGGGTGAGTTGGAATATGCCACCAAGATCGTCTACAACGAGTCGTGCAAGGAGTGCCACGTCAACCTCTTCCCGGAGGGTATTACCGACGACGGCGTGACGGCGCACCTCTACTACGAGGAGAACGAGGAGAAGCTCGACCTCCAGTGCATAAGCTGTCACCTCGATGCCGGACACTACAACCCGAACTATCAGCATGGACAGATGGCAGGCCTGCCTACGGCTACGGACGCGGCGGCCGAGATATATACCGAGGCGACGCCCGTGACCGAGTTCAAGAACTTTACGGAGACGATACCCGGCACGTCTGCATCGCTCAAGATGGTGGCCATACCGGGCGGCAGTTTCACCATGGGCAGCCCCGAGGATGAGCCTTTCCGCCGCAGTGACGAGTCGCCGCAGCGCAACGTTACCGTATCGCCCTTCTTCATCGGCGAGATGGAGGTTACGTGGGATCAGTATTGGGCCTTCTACGGCGAGACCATGTCGGAGGGGCGTATTTCACCCGAGGAGGTATATGCCAACAACTCGCGTGAGGATGTGGATGCCATAAGCGGCCCCACGCCGCCGTTCGGATTCCCCGATCAGGGATGGGGTATGGGTGAGCGCCCTGCCATAACGATGACCCACTATGCTGCCGAGACCTTCTGCCAGTGGCTGTCGAAGAAGACGGGCAAGAAGTACCGTCTGCCGACGGAGGCCGAGTGGGAGTATGCGGCCCGCGGCGGCACCTCGACTCCTTACTTCTTCGAGGGCAGCCCCAAGAAGTTCTCGAACGAGGGCTTCTGGAACGGACTCTTCGGTGCCGATACGGCTGTCATCAACAGCTATGTGGTCTATGTGAACAACAGCAAGAACCGTACGCAGGAGCCTGCGAAGATGAAGGCCAACCCGTTCGGATTGAAGAATATGTTGGGTAACGTCATGGAGTATTGCTCGGACTGGTATGCCGAGGATGCATACTCGCAGCTTCAGGACGGAGCTACGGATCCCAAGGGCCCGGCATCGGGTGAGGAGCATGTAGTGCGTGGCGGCCTCTACAATGAGGATGCCGCAGAGATGCGATGCGCGGCACGTGCCCACACCGAGCATGACGCTTGGTTGAAGACCGACCCGCAGAACCCCAAGAGTATCTGGTGGTACTCGGATATCAAGGGTATAGGTTTCCGCGTCGTGTGCGAGGTTCCAGAAGGAGTCTCGGCACAGTAACCACTGGGGGCCCGAGGCTTAGGGCCTGCGAGGCGAAGATTGACGGTCGTCGAGAACAATTGTCGGCCGGAGATCCGAGGCGGCGGATGATGAGGCCCCTGAGGAAAAGGGTGCTGGCGGATTGAGACCGGCAGATTGTGACCGGCGGATAGCGGATTAATAAGGATGAAGAGACTGTTTATTACATTTTAACTCTATAAACTACTACGATTATGAGCAAGAACAAGATCAGCAGAAAGGACTTCCTGTCGTATTCTGCGCTTTTGGGCGTAACGAGCATGGTCGGATCTTCGACCCTTCTCTCATCATGCAGCGGAGCCAAGGGCCCCGTTTACACTCCCCTGAAGCAGGCCGGAGAGTACTATATCCCCGAGTTGCCCGACAAGGCTATCGACGGCAAGGAGCTCAAGGCCGGTGTTATCGGCTGCGGCGGCCGTGGTTCGGGTGCCATTGTCGACCTTCTGACTGCCGCTAACGGCATCAAGGTTACGGCTCTGGGTGACACCTTCGCAGACCGTCTCGAGGGCTTGCGCAAGAACCTCAAGGAGCAGCATAATCAGGATGTCCCCGCCGAGAATTGCTTCATCGGCTTCGATGCATACAAGAAGGTTATCGACTCGGGTGTCGATATGGTTATCGTTGCGACGCCTCCCGTATTCCGTCCCGTACACTTCCAGTACGCTACCGAGAAGGGTGTTCACTCGTTCCTCGAGAAGCCTATTGCCGTTGATCCCAAGGGCTACCGTATGATCATGGCTACGGCAAAGCAGGCCAAGGCTAAGGGTCTGAGCGTGGTTACCGGTACGCAGCGTCACCACCAGCGTCCCTATGTAGAGGCGTTCCAGAAGATTCAGGAGGGCTATATCGGCCAGATCACCGGCGGTAACGTGTATTGGAACCAGAGCATGCTGTGGTACCGTGACCGTCAGCAGGGCTGGAGCGATATGGAGTGGATGATCCGCGACTGGGTTAACTGGAAGTGGCTCTCGGGCGACCATATCGTCGAGCAGCATGTCCACAATATCGACGTCTTCCTGTGGATGTCGGGCATGAAGCCCGTCAAGGCTACGGCATTCGGTGCACGTCACCGTCGTATCACGGGTGACCAGTACGATCAGTTCAGCGTGGACTTCGAGTTCGAGAACGGCATTCACCTGCACAGCATGTGCCGTCAGATCGACGGTTGCAGCAACAACATCGGTGAGTACATTCAGGGTACGCTCGGCTCGTGGAACAGCTACAGCAACGAGATCAAGGACCTTGCCGGCAACGTCATCTGGAAGTTTGACGAGGAGGCTGCCAAGGCTGCGTTCCAGCAGCACAACCCATACGTTCTGGAGCATGTCGACTGGGTTAACCACATCCGCAAGGGTGAGGCTCACGACGAGGCTGAGGAGTGCGCAATCTCATGTCTGGCCGGTGTGATGGGTCGTGAGGCCGCATATACCGGAGCTACCGTAACGTGGGATGAGATCAGCGCTTCGGCTCTGGACTATATGCCCGAGAAGCTGGAGATGGGTCCCATGGATATGTCGAAGTATGTCGTACCCGTTCCGGGCAGCGGCAAATAGTCGAATCGTAAAATTGGAATAAGCAAAGGGTGGAGCGGGAGCCGATGACTCCATCTCTGCCCTTTTTGTTTCGGACAACGGCATTGTGACTGCGGCATAGATGGCTTGCGATGGGTAAGACGGAGTTTTTCGACGATGCGCTCTTCGCGCGTGTAGCGGCCGAGGCGCGTCTTTCGCCGCGGCGGAGGATGAATTACAACTTCCACCGCTCGACGGACGATGCGGTGAACCGTCTGCTCAACGCGATGCATCGGGACAGTTATCTGCCCGTACACCGGCATTTGTCGCCCTCGCGCAGTGAGAGCTGCGTGGTGTTGCGCGGCAGTGTGGGTGTCACGATATATGATGATGCGGGCGGTGTTGTCACACGTCGCAGGGTCAGCGCCGACGGGCCGTGCTGCGGCTTCGATATCGAGGCGGGCGTATGGCACGGCTTGGTGGTGTTGGAGGATGATACGGTGCTATTTGAGGTAAAGCGTGGCCCGTACGCTCCGATTACGGCCGACAATCTGGCGCCGTGGACACCCGATGCGGAGGATCGGCAGGCCGTTGCCGAGTTTATAAATGAATTGGAAACAGAATTTAAAAGATCGGATTATGAATAGAAAAGAGTTTTTACAGTGTTCTTTGGCAGGTGCCGCTACCATAGCCGTGGCTGGCGCTCCTGCGCAGCTTATGGCGGCATGTACGGCCAAGAAGGGCGGCAAGGCGGAGCTCAAGCTGTCGTTTCAAGAGGGGATAGCCCCGGGCAACAGCCTGAACGAGAAACTGGATTATATGGAGAATCTGGGTGTCGTAGGTTTCGAGCCCGGAGGCGGCAATCTGGCTGCCCGCGTGAACGAGATCGAGCAGGCGCTCAAGGGCCGCAACATCAAGGTTTCGGCAATATGCGCAGGTTTCAGCGGTTTCATCTTGGCGGAGGATCCCGCAGTCAAGGCGCAGTTCGACTCGACGATGCGCGACATCATCGCCGCAGCGGGCGAACTGGGTTCGACGGGTGTGATCATGGTGCCGGCATTCAACGGACAGAAGCCCTGCAAGCCCCATACGATGGAGACGCGCAACTTCCTTACCGAGCAGCTGCACGAGTTGGGCGAGTATGCGCTCAAGTGCGGAACGACGGTGATTCTGGAGCCCCTGAACCGTGGCGAGGCCTTCTATCTGCGCCTTGTGGAGGATGCCGCCGCCATCTGCCGCGACTCGAAGAGTGCGGGTGTGAAGTGTATGGGTGACTTCTGGCACATGATGGAGGAGACGTCGGACTACGCAGCCTTCATGTCTGCCGGTACGGAGTATCTGCAGCACGTACACGTAGCCAGCCGCGGCCGCCGCAGCATGCCGGGCGAGGATGGCGAGAAGGATAATTATATCGACGGAATGCGCGCCTTGAAGGAGATCGGATACCAGCACTATGTCAGCTTTGAGTGCGGCTCGCAGGGTCCCCGCGAGCAGACCGTACCCGCCGCCGTCGCACTGTTGCGCGAGCAGTGGAAAAAGGCCTGAAATATGAGTGCCTATGACCTTGAAATGGGGTTATAAAAGAGCTTTTCTGCGTTGTGCCTTACTATTCGTAGTGGGCACAACGTTGCAATTGGCCATAGGTGATATCGACTCCTCGTGGCTGCGGTATCCGTGGGGATTGATCCTCGCGGTTAACTATCTATACCTGTTGGTCGTAGCCTATGTGCTGCGCGACAGATGGCGTTGGTTGCGGCAGCTGGCCGATGACAAGGCCTGTATCTCGTCGCTTGCATCGTTCGGCGTGATGGTCATCATCTTCGGGCTGACGCGTCAGGATCCGCTGCGCGAGGGATGGGTCGGTGCCATGGGCTTTTCGCGCATGAGCGCGTCGTGGCCATTCAATCTGCTGCTGTTCTATTTCATGACCACGCTGGGCATACGTGTGGTCTCGGACATACACCATATTCGTCAGCGTCGCAAGGCCGCCGTATTGACGCATCTGGGAGTCTTAGTACTGCTTGTGGCGGGAGTCTTCGGCTGCGGCGATACGGTGCGGTGCATGGTGACTGCGCGAGTGGATACGCCCGTAAATATCGGCCGTGACGATGCAGGCCATGAGGTGACGCTGCCATTTGCCCTTACGCTCGAGGATTTCTCCATAGAGGAGTATCCGCCGAAACTCTATATTCTGGATACGCGCCGCGAGAGCTCCTCGCGCGAGTTCCTTTCGGTGGAGGCGGATGGCTCGGAGGCTGTGATTGACGGGTGGCGCATACGTGCCGAGCACAGTCTCGATATGGCGGGACATCTTCCGGAGGAGAGCGACTGGCGGGCCATGAAGCATATAGGCGCCGCCCCTGCGGTCTACGTCTCGGCCGAGAATATCGCCTCGGGCGAGCAGTTCCGCGGCTGGGTCAGCTGCGGCAGCCATATATTCGAACCGTCATATCTGATGCTCCCGGACGGCAAGGCCGTAGCCATGCCGCGCCGCGAGGCAAAACGATACCTCTCTCGTGTGAATATCATGGAGGAGGACGGTGTGCGGCACAATGTCGAGATCGAGGTTAACCATCCGGCGCGTGTCGGTTCGTGGCGCGTATATCAGGTCGGATATGACACCTCGAAGGGACGTTGGAGCGATACGAGTGTGCTGGAGTGCATACGCGACCCGTGGTACGGCGCGGCGCATGTGGCGTTGTGGCTGCTGCTTGTGGCGGGCGTGGTGATGTTCATAACGGCGGGCGGACGTCGCACGGGCGCAAAAAAGACCGTATGTGCGGCCGGTGACGCTGCTGTCGGCGCTGACGGTATGTCGGCGGCTGAATGTAATGATGGCGCCGCTGGCCATGGAAGTGCCGCGGGGCGTCGTCGCGGACGTAGAAAGGAGGTGAAACGATGAGTTGGGATCAACTGTTGTGGTATGGAGCCGTTGCGGCCGCGTGTTGGATAGCGGGAGCCGTTGCGGCATACAGGGCGCGCCGTCCGTGGGGTGCCGTCGCGGTGTCGCTCTGCGGTTCGGCCGTATTTCTTGCCTTCATCATCGGCATGTGGGTGTCGCTCGAACGACCGCCCATGCGTACGATGGGCGAGACGCGTCTGTGGTACTCGTTCTTCCTCTCGGTGGCGGGCGTGGCCGTATATGCACGTTGGAGGTATAAGTGGATACTATCCTTCAGCAGTGTCATGTCAATAGTCTTCGTCTGCATAAACCTCTTCAAACCCGAGATACACAACAAATCGCTCATGCCGGCACTGCAAAGCGTATGGTTCGTGCCGCATGTGATCGTATATATGTTCTCCTATGCGCTTCTGGGGGCCGTAACACTGTTCGCACTCTATCTGTGGCTGCGCTCGTCGCGCCGCGCGTCGGACGAAGAGATGGGACTGTGCGACAATCTCGTGCGCATAGGCTGGGCATTTCTCTCGCTCGGTATGGTGATGGGGGCGTTGTGGGCCAAGCAGGCGTGGGGTGACTACTGGACGTGGGACCCCAAGGAGACATGGGCTGCGGCCACATGGCTCGGATACCTGCTCTACCTTCATCTGCGGGCGGCGCGGCCGAAGGACCGCAATGCCGCGTTTGCGCTTATAGTCTTCTCGTTCCTGCTGTTGCAGATGTGCTGGTACGGTATAAACTACCTTCCCGCGGCACAGGGAGTGAGCATACACACATATTAATATCTATTTCCGTAAATGAAAAGATTCATATTGTTCTTCGCAGCTCTCGTGTCTACTGTCGGCGTGCAGGCTCAGTCGCACGAGGAGCAGGGCGCAGCACGCAAGGGGCAGCTTATGTTGGCCGATCCCTTCATCTTGGAGGACGACGGCTGGTTCTATATCTACGGTACGCAGGCCGATGACGGTATTGTCGTCTATCGCTCGCGCGACCTTAAGCATTGGAGCGACCGCTGCGGCAACGCCCGCAATTCGCTGGCCCTGCACAAGGATGATGTGTGGGGAGATTTCTACTTCTGGGCACCCGAGGTCTACAAGATTGCAGAGGGACGTTATCTGATGACATACAGTGCCGAGGAGCATATATGTTATGCCGAGTCGGATTCGCCGTGCGGCCCCTTCGTGCAGCGTGAGCAGCGTCCATATCTGGGCGAGAACGGTATCGACTCGTCGATATTTGTCGACGATGACGGTACGCCGTATATGTTCTGGGTGCGTTTCACGGCCGGAAACGTAATATGGGTAGCGGAGATGACTCCCGATATGCACAAAGTCAAGCTGGAGACGGCAAGGCGCCTGATCGACGCTCAGGAGGGTACGTGGGAGCGTATCGACGGCGTTGTCGCCGAAGGCCCGATGGTCGTCAAGCGCAAGGGTAAATATTATCTGACGTACAGCTGCAACGGCTATCTGAGCCGTGATTATGCCGTAGGCGTGGCAGTTGCGGACAATGTGATGGGCCCATACAAACGTTACGAAGGCAACCCGATCCTTATCCGCCACTGCGGTTATTACGGCACGGGCCACCATGCCCTGCTTCGGACCTCGCGCGGCAAACTCTATATCGTATATCATGCCCACTATGACCACAAGAAGGTTCATCCGCGTCAGACGCTCATTGCGCCGTTGCGGTTCCGCCGCGACCGCTCGGGCGGCAAGAACTATTACCGTCTCGAGGTCTCGGACAAGATTATCGTCCCGATGGTCGAAAAGGTACATTAGCGCCGCTCGCGGCCATTTATTGGTCGTGTGACGTATATTTGATCGCAAGAAAAAAGGGGCCTTAAAACGGGCTCCTTTTTCGTTTCTGCTTGGGAAAGGTGCACTTTGCTCACAAGTGTTAGAGTTTGTGTTGGGTGCGTTTGATCATTATATGTCGTTGCTCGGCTTCTCGGCGACACCTTCGTGTGCAAGGATTATGGTTTCGATATATGTGTACGGATCTTTGCCGTCGCTTCCGTTATTGATACCCTTAAGCGCCTTGGGCCACGCATTCGAGACGTTCCAACATGCCACCGCCGAGTTGTCCACATCATTGATCAGCTCGACGGTGATATCCCTGCGAACGATGTTGCTGTTGCTACGAATATCCAAATACCATTGTGTAATCGCTTCGGGGTTATCCGTGCGGCACAGTTTCAGTGTTACGTCGGGGCCTTTGCGAAGGCCCGGCAAGCGGGGCGTTTTTCTTTGTCCCGAAGCGGTGTATTCTATAGGAACGTCCGAGTCAATGCCGCTCACGGCGAGGCAAAATATTGTCCCGATGTCGGGTATCGTAACTCGGAACGGAAAGTTTTGCATTCCGCTGCCCTGTTCGAAGTTCATGGCGTGTATATTTGTAAAATAGGCGCCCGCAAAGGGCGCCTCAGATCAGTTAATATTACTTTTGACGGAAATATATCTGCATCGGCACGCCCGAGAAGTCCCAGTGCTCGCGTATCTTGTTCTCGAGATAGCGGCGGTATGGCTCCTTGATATATTGCGGCAGGGTGACGAAGAAGGCAAACTGCGGCGTCGGCGTCGGCAGCTGCGTGGCGTACTTTATGCGGATGTACTTGCCTTTGGTCGAGGCGGGAGGGTAGGCCTCGATGATGGGCAGGATGTAGTCGTTGAGCTCCGAGGTGGGGATACGGCGGCGACGCGAGTTGTAGACGCGGATGGCCTGCTGCAACACCTCGAGAATGCGCTGCTTGTTGAGCGCCGAGGCGAAGACGATGGGTATGTCATTGAATGGTGCGAGCTTCTTGGCAAGGAACGCACGCCACTCCTTCATCGTATTGCTCTCCTTCTCCACAAGATCCCATTTGTTGACCACGATGACACAACCCTTGCGGTTGCGTACGATGAGGTTGTGTATGTTGAGATCCTGCGATTCGAGTCCCTGTTGTGCGTCGAGCATCAGGATGCAGACATCGGAGTTCTCGATGGCGCGTATCGAACGCATCACCGAGTAGAACTCGAGATCCTCCATTTCGCGCCCCTTCTTGCGCATGCCGGCCGTGTCGACCAGATAGAAGTCCATGCCGTACTTGTTGTATCGCGTGTGGATCGAATCGCGCGTGGTGCCGGCTATGTCGGTGACGATGTTGCGCTCCTCGCCCAGCAGGGCATTGGTCATCGACGACTTGCCGACGTTGGGACGGCCGACGATGGTTATACGCGGCAGATCATCCTGCTGCTCGGCCTGCGTATCTTCGGGCAGGGCGGCCAGAATGGCATCCATAAGGTCTCCCGTGCCGCTTCCTGACATCGAGCTTATGCAGTAGGGGGCACCGAGCCCCAGCGAGTGGAATTCGTGCGAGAGATATATCAGATCGTAGTTGTCGACCTTGTTGCAGACGACAATGACGGGTTTCCCCGAGCGGCGCAGCACATTGGCCATCATCATGTCCAGATCGGTGATTCCGGTACCGACCTCGACCATGAAGAGTATAAGGTCGGCTTCGTCTATGGCCAGCATCACCTGACGGCGTATATCCTCTTCGAAGAGGTCGTCGCTGTTGACGGCATATCCACCCGTGTCTATTACCGAGAACTCCTTTCCGTTCCAGTCGGTTTTGCCGTAGTGGCGGTCGCGCGTGGTTCCGGCGGTGGCGTCCACAATGGCCTGACGTTGTCCGACCAGACGGTTGAAGAGAGTCGATTTGCCCACGTTGGGGCGGCCTACGATTGCTACTAAACTCATTGTAAGATCACATATTGGTGCGTGCAAAGATAAGAAAAGCAGCGCAGCGGAGCAAATTTTTTGTTATGCTCCGCCGCGCCGGCCTACGGAGTCCCGTTGTTGCCGCTTGTAGCGGCAAAGGGTGTGCCGTAATCTTGTTGTTGAGTGGTGTGTATCGTTCTGACTTTTGCCGTCCTTAGTTGTGTATGCCTTTATGAGAGACTTATAATTCCTATTGTTCTGTTTCGTGCTGCCCCACATCGTGGCATTCTTTCAGCCTTGCTCTTTTGGTCTTGCTATTTCAGTCTTTGCTTGTCGTGTCTTATTCGTGCTGATTTATTCCGTTCCGGCTCGAACCATTCATCCTCGTTTCGTTTTGGCTCATTCGGTGCAGCATTTTCTGTGTGTCCCCTTCCTCTTGGCCTTTCAAGTTCAATTTTCCAATCGGTTCCTGCCTCGCAGTTTCCTTAGTTCTATTTTCCCTTCAGCCTCAGTCTCTCAGTCTCTCTGCCTCTCTGGCCTTCCCTGTACGATTTTCTCAGTTCAGTCCAAGCCTCTCGGTCACTCCTTTTATGTATTTCAGTTCAGTCTATGCCACAAGGCCACCAAGTTCGATTTTTTCCGTTCAGTCCAAGCCTCGCGGTTCCCTCTGTTCTATTTTCTCTTCTGTCCCTGCCTCACTCCTTTTCAGTTCGATTCTGCCGGTTTGTCTATGCCTTTCAGTGCCTCTTCCCGTACTATTCGTGCCGTCACGGCCTCACCCCCGCTCCGGATTGGTATCGGTTCAGAATTGTCGCTAACGCGTACGGTAATTCTTGGGCAGGACGTTGTATTGTTTCTTGAAGCACGACGAGAAGTACGATGGCGAGTTGAACCCTACCAGCAGACAGATGTCCGATATCGTATATTTGTTCTGCTGCAAAAGATCGGCCGCATAGGATAAGCGCCGCTGTCGCAGATATTCATTCGGATTGATGCCGTAGAGTTGCTTTACGCGGCGGAACAGCGTTGAACGGCTCATGCACATTGCCCCGGCTATATCATCTACCGATAGATCGACGTTGTGCATCTGTGCCGAGACAAACTCCTCAAGTCGTTGTATGAGATCCTGATCGCTTGCCGATACGGGAACTCCGACGCCTTGTGCTGGTTTGTCTTGCGCCTCTTCCGTGTCTGCAGATGCGGCTACGCCGATGTTTGGACGGGCGGTCTCAGACTGTGGACCGAAATCTTCGGACGCCCAGTCTGTCGCTTCCGATAGATGTGCATTTTCTGCCGCTTTGGGCTCTGTGATCATGTCGACATTGCTCGACCCCCCCCCATTAAGATGTTCAGAATTAGAGGTGTTGGCAGATCCGGTTATGTCTGTTGCCGACATGCCCTGTGATTGGCCGACGACGTTTGACGCGATCTTCGTTTGCTGCTCGGCTGTCGTCTCACACGGCGTCGAGTCAGACATCTTGGTTTGCAATACTTGCCGGCATGTTACCTCCGTGGGTGCCGATGCCGCTATGTCTTGGCGGACATCAGTCGCTGCGTCATCCTGTGCCATGAGAACATGTGTTTGTTTGCTCTCGCGGGCGGCAGTATTTCGGGCCTTGTAATGGCGCCTGATATATATGACTGCAAGAACGAGGCATATCAATATGATTATGCCCGTGATGATGACCTTTTTTTCCGGTAGGGGAATGCGTATGATGAGGGCATTGCTGCTGTCTGCAACGGGCGTAACGGCTTGAGATGCGACCGTCGGGACAATCATGTCGCTTCCGCTCTCGGCCATGGCTTCAATATTAGGGTCGGCGGCATTGTCAGCCGAATAACATACCGAGATGTGTGCTACATGAAAGAGCAACACAAGGGCGGCAATGGTTAATATTGCTGACAGTCGTTTCATGGTTTTAGGTTGTCGATTCAGTACAAATTTAACTATATTGGGGGAATTATGCAACTTTTGATGCAAAATTTCAATATTTGATCAGATGTGTAGACTAATCTCTGCGACTGTAAGCATAATTGGATGTCGTTAGAATTGGTATTCTGAATAAAATTTTCCGGTCACGCCCTCCGCCTGTAAGTTATATTATGGATTTATGTGTAACAGCTGATGATTGTGTGTAATCAGGCGCCATTGCTGCCGAAACGTGGAATACAGATATAAAAAAACAGACCGCGCGAAATAGTGCGATCTGCTTTTTTGTGTTTGACAAGTATTGTCGTTTGTAAGATTATTTTCAAAGCGGGCGATGGGGACGGAGGGTGCGGATTTCCTCCGCCCAATCGCTTTCGGGATCAAACAACACTAACTTTTTGTTTATAACCCTTATGGTCGAAAATATCTTTTTATCGGCGTTACTCTGCCGGAGTCTCTTCGGGTGTCTCCTCAGGAGTCTCTCCGGGCGTCTCCTCGGGCTGCTCAGCTACCTTGGGAGTCCATACGCACATGTCCGCGATAGATACCGCGCTGCCACGTCCCGATGCACCGAAGTAGAACAGCAGGTAGCGGGTATTGATTGTCGGTACGGTGAACACCCTCACGCGGTCGCTCGAACCCTCGAAGTCGAGTGTGCCGAGGTAGGTGAGATTCGTGTACTTGATGTTCTCCCTGTCGCTGTAGTCGAGCGACTCGGCTGCGTAGCACTGTACGTTGGCGAGGTCGGTTACATAGCCGTCGTTGCGGCGCCAGATCTCAACCATCGTTACAGTCTGCTCCGAACCCAGGTCGAGGGCTGCATTGAAGGGCAGTGACGTGGTTCCGTAACCGCCGCCCCAGCAGTTCTCCCACTTGTTGCTTACGTTGCCGTCGATGGCTTGTGCGGCGGGATCGCTGTTCTGCTGCGATTCGGGTACGAAAGTCATGTTCGCCTGCGGTACGACGGTGGCATATTCTGCCAGAGCCGTGGCCGATGAGGCCGTGCTGGCCACGTCCACTGCCGGCCAGTAGTCGAAGCGTATCATTGCGTCCAGCCCGTCAGCGTTCGATTCGATGGGAACCCCGTTGAGGGTCGCGTTGCCGAACTTGACGTTGAAGTAGTAGGTTCCGTACGGAGTGCCCTCAGGCATGGTCACGTTGTAGCTGAACGAGCTTGAGCCCTGTTCGAGCGTCCTGACGTCGGCATTCTGGATGGCCTCCAGCGGGAGGGCCTTGCGAAGCACCTTGGCTTCGAGCGCGCTGCCGATGGCGGTTGACGACGTACCGTTGTCAGCCTCGACCGATGCCGACTCGAACTCGATGTCCCATCCGATGTCAAAGTTGTTCTCGAAAGGTACGCTTACGGTCATTGCCATGGTGTTGCCCTTGAACGTGGCGTCGCCGGTAACGTTGAACTGCAGCTGTGCGTCAGAGATCACCAGACGGCGGAGAATGTAGAATTTCTCGTCGTTGACGGTGGTTTCACCCTTCTGCTCGAGCTGGATGGCCACATAGTAAGCCATGTTGGGGCTTTCCTCTGCGAGCTCAGCGATCTTCTGACGGAGTGTTACGATATTTTCAGGCGAGAACGTTATGTCGATGATCTCATAGCCTTGGTTGGGAGCGAAGTCCACTTCCGAGGGGATGGTGTAGTATGACGGGTCAACGAGAACGTAGTCTGCGCCGTATACAGCGAGTTCCTCCTGCGTCATGGAGCGTATCGACGTTGCGGCCTCGAGTGCGGGGTCGCCGCCTGATCGGATGATTGTGAACGACGATTTCATCTCCACACCCACGTCGAACAGCTCCATGTCAGCCGAAGGGGTGTCCTTGATGCTGACCACGCGCTTGTATTCGTCGGGGATCAGGTTGTCGAGCTCCAACTCCGAGTTGTCGCACGCAGCGAATGAGAACATTGCGGCTGCGACGATACCTGTTTTTATCAGTATATGTTTCATATTCTATTTTTTGCTAACTGTTAATATCCGGGTGCCTGAACCATCTGCGGGTTAGAGTAGAGCTCTTGGTTGCGGATGGGGAGCAGATACATACGGTTCATCCAAGTGTATGCGCCGTCTACTACTACTTCCTGGTTGAACTCCTCGATGGTGGGATCCAGGCGCTTGCTGACGAATGCGTCGAGACCGGTGCGGACGCCTGCTCCGAGGTACTGGTCGCATACTACCCAGCGGCGCAGGTCGTAGTAGCGGTGGCCCTCCATGAAGAGCTCGATTGCGCGCTCGTTGCGGACCCAGTCGCGGATGGTTCTGTCGCCCATGCAGTCTTCGCGCGTAACCTCGGGAACACCTGCACGAGTACGTATCAGGTTGAGGTTCTCAAGAGCCTGCTCGAGTTCTTGCTCGTCGCCGGTGTTCATGTAGATTTCGGCGCAGCACTCCGCAAGGTTCAGATAGAGCTCCGTCAGACGGATCAGCGGTGCGGGGAACGAGTAGCTGGTTCCGCTCCAAGGCTGTGAAGCACGAGTAAAACGAGTATGAGGCGCAAAGAATTTGTCGGTCAGATAACCGGTCTGGTTCAGGTCGCGGGCCGTAGAGGTATTGTAGCCGCTGCCCTCCTCGTTCTTGCTGGCGCGCAGGTTGAGGCGGAAGGGCTTGCCGTCGCTGAGCAGGGGACCGAGGTCGCAGCCGTCGAAGCTGATCCATGCATAGAAGCGGGGCTCGCGGTTGCAGTTGAGGTTGATAATCTCGGGACGTCCGTCACGGCCTGCCGACTTGAGCCACTGGCTCTCGGGGGTGAATTCGGGGTCGTCTGCGGGGCGCTTGCCGTTGATCGTGTAGAAGGTCTCCACCATCTGCAGCGTGGGGCTTACGCCGCTCCAGCCGCCTTCCCAACCGCCACTGTTGTTTTGTACAATATTACGCGGCTTACCGCCTCGGACTGATTCGTTGCTGTCGAAGCAGGTAAAGATATACTCCTTGTTACCCATGGGCTCGTCCGATGCGGCAACGTAACGCATCAGCATCACACGCTCGGCGAATTCCTTTTTCTTTGCGGCAATCTCCTCGTCTGTTTCACCCTGGAAATCTACGGGGATGTAGTTACCGCCATCCTCTTCATAGATGGGTACACTTCTATCCTGTGCCATCTTCAGAGCATCCTCAAGCTGCATGAGCTTGCGGCCGTTTACGGCATTGGTTGCCTCCTCTATAGCCTTTTCGGTAGCCTCCTTTGCGCGATACCACTTATTGATGTCGAACGTGTAACTTACGAGCTCTTTTCCGTAGCCCGGAGTCTCGTAGTTGGTGTTCTGCCAGTTGGGCCACGGGAACTCGCCGTTCCACAAGGGCGATGCCGCGTAGAGCAGAACTCGTGACTTAAGGGCCAATGCTGCGGCCTTGTTGCCCAGACCGTAGGTGTCGTCCTGTGCAAACCCTTCCTGAAGGTAGGGGTATGCGTCGTCGAGACGCTGGCAGATGAAGTCGACCACATAGTCGTAGTGCGAACGGCCCGGGTACTGGTCGGGTGTTATGTCCGTCTCGTAGTGGTGATCCATGACGGGGCAGGGACCGAACCAGTTGAGTAGCTTGAAGTGGTAGTATGCCTCCAAGAATGCTATGTGGGCGTAAAACTTGTTGTAGTCATCCTCGGTAAGGAAATCGGGGTGTTGACGCTCGAGCTCGCGCTCGAAAAGGTGTATGTTACCCAACTCTCCGTATACGTGGCGGAAATAGGAATCGGGCATGTTCGATGCGTTGACGGTGCAGTATGCCACGACTTGGCGGTCGTACTCCGACCACTTGTCGGGGCAGACGAACTCGTCGGTAGATGCCTCGTAGCGCGTTGTGGTAACAGGATGTTTGGATGCAACCTGAGAGTAGCAGCCTCTCAGCCATGCTTCAGTGCTGGCCTTGTCTCGCATGGCATCTTCGAGTGAGGCGCGCTTTGCCGGCGCTACATCGAGAAAGTCGCACGATGCAAGCGTTGCGACCGATGCGGCTAATGCGATGGTTTTTATATATCCGAATTTCATATATATACTTGTTTTAAACGTTTGTTAGAACTTGAGCTGAACACCCAGCGTGAAGGTGCGCGACAGGGGGTATTTGTTCCATGCGAGCTCGGGGTCCCACAGCTTGAAGGGGCTCCATACGGCGAGGTTGTCGCCGTTGATGTACACGCGGCCGAACTTGAACGAGTAGCCTATCTCGAGGGTCTTGAAGCGGATGAAGTTACCGTTGTGCATCCAGTATGTGCTGGATACCAAGTTGTTGGCTTGGTCGGCCGAGGTCAGGCCCAGACGGGGGTACTTCGCGTTCGGGTCGGGGTTGTCCTGACGCCATGCGTCGTCGGCTATGTACTGCAGCACGTTGCGGTCGTCGTTACTGAAGATCTGGATATTGCCTGCGATGATGGTACGCTTGGCCGAACCGTTGAAGAAGACGCCCAGATCCCAGTTCTTCCACTGGAGGTTGAATCCCAGACCGTACTGTATGCGCGGCAGGTTGCCGTAGGGCGATATGACCGCCTGGTCGTTCTGGTCGACGAGGCCGTCGCCGTTCACGTCGCGGTACTTGACGTCACCCGGACGTACGGTAGAACCGAGCAACTGCTCGGGGCTGTTGTCGATCTCCTCCTGCGAGGTGAAGAGGCCGTCGGCGATGTAGCCTTCGGTGCGGTAGCCGTCCAGAGGCTTGCCGGTCTTGATCTGCCATACAGACTCGTATGCGGGCTCATCGAGGAAGACATACTTGTTCTGCGTATAAGTGAAGTTTCCGCGGAGGCTGAGGTTCAAGTCTTTTGTGATGCGCTTGTCCCAACTTACGCTCAACTCGAAACCGTGGCTCTCGGCCTCGCCGACCTGACCCCACGGCACTGCATCCCAGTAACCGAGGATGAAGGGCCACGATGCGCGCTGCAGCATGATGCGGTCGCGCTTGTCCTTGTAGTACTCGGCCGTGATGTTCAGCTGGCGGAAGAGCGACAGGTCGACACCGAGGTTGAGCTTCTTCACGCGCTCCCACGTTGCGCCGTCGACAGCGTAACCGCTGACTGCGTGGCTGTTGAACGACCATTGTTGTCCTACTGCGGGACCGGTGGTGTATGAGCTGCCGCCTTGGATGGTTACTGTGTCGAAATAGAGGAAGTGGTTGCCGCCGAAGCCGTCGCTACCTACCAGACCGTACGATCCGCGGAGCTTCATGTAGTCGATGACGTTCTTGACGGGCTCCCAGAACTTTTCGTTGCTCGGTACCCAACCCAGCGATACGGCGGGGAAGAACTCGAAGCGTTCGCCCTTGGGCAGACGCTCGGTGCCGTTGTAACCGAAGTTGAACTCAAGCCAGTAGCGCTGGTCGAAGTCGTAGGTGAAACGGCCCGAGAGACCTTGGTTGCGCTCAGGCAGCGAGTTCGCGGGCTGGAAGCTGCGCATCATGAGCATCAGCAGGCCTCCTACGCTGTGCTTGCCGAAGGTGCGGTTGTAGTTGAGGCGCGCGTCGAAGTAGAAGGTGTTGTCGCTGCTGGGGTTTGCCCATGACTCGGTCACGTAGTCGTTACCGGTCTCGCCGATTCTCTCCAGCTCGTAGACGTCGGGGTTGTTGATGTTCCACGAACCCTCGAGGATGCGGTAGTAGTAGGGCTTCAGGGCCTGCGTGAACGAGCCTGATGACCAGTTCTTCCAGTTGACCATGGCGGTCAGTTCGAGACCCTTGGTGATGAAGTCGAACTTCTGGTTGATCTTCAGCGTGGTGTTCAGCGTGTTGTCCTTCGTCGACTTGTGGTCGTCCATCATGGCGGCGTAGGGGTTGGTGCGGGTACGTGTATCCGTAAGGATCGCGTTACCGAAGCGCACGTGGCGGTCGTCCTCGCTCTGTGCGGGGAAGGTGGGCGGGAACATCACGGGGTTGGTGCGGATTACATAGTCGAACAGGTCGTCGACGCTCTCCGAAACGCCGTTGCGCTGGAAGATCTGCGCGTTCATGTGCAGGTCGATGGTCGTCGAGGGCGAGAGCTGGTACGAGATGTTGTTCTGGAAGATGTAGTCGTAGTTCTGGATCGTATTATTATATACGTAGTCCTTCGGTGCGTCCACGATACCGGTATCGTGGTTGAACTGGAGGCTCATGTAGTACGATACGCGGTTACCGCCGCCGGTGATGTTGATGTTGGCGCGCTGGTTGACGTTCATGTTGCGGAACATCACGTCCTGCCAGTCGACATCGGGGTATACGAGGGGGTACTGGTGGCTGCGCGTCAGGTCGATCATCTCCTGCGAGTAGCGGCCGACCGATGCGCCGCGGGCCGTCTGTGCCTCGTTGTAGAGCTCCATCCACGTGGCGCCGTCGACGAAGTCGGGCATCCTCATGGGCTGGACGAACGAGTTTTCGATAGTGACGCCCACCTTGGCACGGGTGTTGGTCTTACCTTTCTTGGTGGTGACGATCATCACGCCGTTGGCGCCGCGCACACCGTAGATGGCCGTAGCCGACGCATCCTTCAGGATGGTGAAGCTCTCGATGGTCTCGGGAGGTATGCGGTTCAGGTCGCCAGACGAAATCTCCACGTCATCCAGCAGGATAAGGGGGGTGGCGCGTCCGCCGAAGGTGCCGATACCGCGGATGTAGAACTCGGATGTCGAGCCCGGGGCTCCCGAGTTGTTCATCTGGATCACACCGGCCAGTTTACCTGCCAGAGCGGTGGTAAGAGAAGAAGACGAGGTACGCAGCTGGTCGCCTTCGATTGAGGTGATGGCGCCCGTGATAGATACCTTACGCTGGACACCGGCACCTACGACAACGACCTCCTCGACTTGGTTGTCGCTCTCGAGCTTGACCTCGAGGTCGCTCACGCCGGTAACGTCGAGCGTAGAGGTCTTGTAACCTACGTACGAGACTTCGATCGAACCTTTCCTGCTTGAGAGGGTGATTCTGAACTCTCCGTTGACGTCGGTCGTAACGACGTTGTTGGCATTGCCTGCTTCTGTCACGTAGGCTCCTATTATGGCTTCGCCGCTGTAGGAGTCGACAACCTTACCAGAAACGGTATGGCCGTCCTGTGCCACGGCAGGGGCTTGCGCATCAGCTTCGGCCGCGAAGGCCTGATTGGTGCAAAGCATTCCCAACGTAAGCACACAGATGAGTAGTAAATTTTTTACGTTCATACAATAAAGATTAAGTTAGGTCCGTAATTAATTCGGATGGTAAAACATTGTTTTTTTGCTTTGATTGTGTTACATGTTAGCAGTAGGTTTGTTTGTCGTAAACAAAATTATATAAATTTCCATCCTTAAAATGTAAAAATTTACCCATAAAATGTAATAAATCGGTCAAAACTGCGTTGCGGACGCTCTCTCGGGTCTGATATTGAATCTTTGGAGCGATTTGTGCTATGTCTGGCGGCCGATCATGTGGTGAGAGAATGTTAGCGTATTACAATGCGAAAGTAATATAGGCATAAAACTTGCTTTTCTTTGGTAGGTGTGCTGATTCTATTGAAAATGTTAATAAAATCGTATCGCAATACCATTTATCGGTATAAATATGCCGTATGTCCGTAATACCCGTAACTGGCACGTGATCAAGGTGAGTTTCGGGAGTGTCAACGAGTCTTGTAGACGCTATTCCGAAGTATGGTTTGAGCCGGTTGCGGTTCAGGCGGATAATGACCGTTTTCCTCCATACTGTGTGATTTGATCGGGCAGTTCGAAGTTATTTCAATGGCGATATCAGTCGGCGAAGGTGGTATGTCGAAGGGGCGTGTCGCAGTGCCGTATTCCGCCCGTGCGGTAAAATATTCGCCTTTACGGAGAGCAGGGAATGCTGTTTGCCGCGGAGTTCGCGATATATTTTACGCCTTACGCCTGTGCGTGCGCGGGTATTAGTGCCTGTGCGTAAGTGTGTTAGTGCGCGGCCTGATTGTGTGTGTATTCTCCGTGGACATAATCAAGTCGAAAGCCGGGTTTTCATTTGTTTGTACGCTCTCATTTTAGTACCTTTGACTTCGTCTTAGACAGGATGTGTCTCGGCAGAGCCAAATATTAAAAATATTTGTTACTGCCTCCCCACGCCTTTCTCTATCTTTTGATAAGACAGGACGCGGTTCGGTCGAGGCAAAATAAAAAACTATGTTTTTCTTTTGCCTCGGCGCTCACCTTTCGCTATCTTTGACATTTGTAAATGGCGCGGATGCACAGTGAAGAGAATTATGAGCCGTAAAATAGTATGCAGAGTGGTTTTGTTGCTCGCAGCATCGGTTGTATGTATGCCCGGCGCGGTACGTGCGCAGGATTATGACGCATATTACATCTCGGGATACGATCATAAACCGTCAGCGCGTATGGAGATGGGAGTCTCTTTGGCTGCGACGTATATGGGCATTTCGGGCGGCGGGGAGCTTTCGCTTGCGCCGCGGCTCGGTGTAAGGGGCGCATTGGTTATGTCGCTTTGCTGGTCTGAGCGTTATGCCCTGCAGGTGGAGTTGGCGTATCTGTTCAACAAGATCCGCGCTGAGCGCGCCGCGGATGGTGGTGGTGTGACGGGCGGACACGATGTACGCTCGAATGTCATGGAGATCCCGCTGTTATTCTCGCTGCGCGGTCTGGGGCCGCTGCGTTTGAACGTCGGGCCGGTGCTTTCGTTGGCAGGTACGGGACGTTATGATTCCGGTACGGAGCGTATCGAGTTCGGGCGTCTGCGTACGACGGTGGGATATGCCGCGGGTGTTGGCGTGCAGGTATCACAACATTTGACGGTCGATGGACGTTTTACGGGTAATATGGGCCGCACGCTCAACTATTACGAGGGGCTCGAATGCCGTAATTATGCCTATTGGGTGACGCTCGGTGTGAGTTATATGTTTTGAGAAGTATGAATTCTGAAGAGATAAACAAATTGATCCCCATAGAGGGTGTCGACACGCGCGAACTCTACGGCGCACAGGACATCTACGTGGAGCAGATAAGGTCGCTGGCCCCGAAGGTGAAGATCGTGGCGCGCGGCTCGTCGCTGCGTGTGCTGGGGGCGAAGGCCGATGTGGAGGCTTTCGAGCGCAAGATGAATTCGCTCATCGACTATTATATAAAGTACCGTCACATCTCGAAGGAGGTTGTGGCGCAGGCCTTCTCGGCGGGATTGAGCGACCGTGTGGAGGCCGTGTCGGACAAGGATACCATCGTTTTCGGCAATAACGGCATCGCGGTGCGTGCGCGTACGGTCAACCAGCGGCGTCTGGTCGAGCTTTACGAGAACAACGACCTGCTCTTTGCCGTCGGGCCCGCAGGCTCGGGCAAGACATATACGGCCATAGCGCTGGCGGTACGTGCGCTGAAGGATCGGACGGTGCGGCGCGTGATTCTGACGCGCCCGGCTGTCGAGGCTGGGGAGAAGCTGGGATTCCTGCCCGGCGACATGAAGGAGAAGCTCGACCCGTACCTGCAGCCTCTGTACGATGCGCTGAACGATATGATCCCCGCGGCCAAGTTGCAGAAGTATATCGAGGAGGGGACGGTTCAGATTGCGCCGCTGGCATATATGCGCGGCCGTACGCTTGATAACGCTTTCGTCATACTGGACGAGGCGCAGAATACGACCGTGGCGCAGATCAAGATGTTCCTGACGCGTATGGGCCGTAATGCCAAGTTCATCGTCACGGGGGACGTTACGCAGATCGACCTGCCGCACAAGAGCGACAGCGGCCTGACGCGGGCGATGGAGACGCTGCGCGGTATCGAGGGTATCGGTATCGTCGAGTTTGACCGCCGCGATATCGTGCGTCACCATCTGGTGAAGTATATTGTCGAGGCTTTTGACCGTCGCGACCGCCTTGCGGAGGAGAACGGAGGGAAGATTTCCGGGCAAAATGGTCGTGGTGCAGGAAGACGACATGATGATGGCGGTGTCGGCTCCGATGCGGGTACGGCACGGGACGAGACGTCCGATAAGGGATAACGTATCGTACTATGCCGTCTGCGTGGTCGTAAGGGCTTGTGACAGTGGAATAAAAATTGTGGAATGACTTAAAATACGGAATATTATGGACAGAAACCTCAAATCATTGAAACCCGAGAGCGTGTGGGCACGCTTTGCGGAGATTGTACGCATACCGCGTCCCTCGCACAGCGAGGACAAGATACGCCGTTATCTTGTGGAGTTTGCCGAGAGCCACGGCATCGAGCATTGCGTCGACGAGGCGGGCAACGTATATATGCGCAAGGAGGCAACGGCAGGCATGGAGAACCGCATGGGACTGATCATGCAGGCGCATGTCGACATGGTGGCGCAGAAGAACAAGGACAAGGAGTTCGATTTCGAGAACGACCCGATCGACGCCTATATCGACGGAGACCGCGTGACGGCCGACGGCACGACTCTGGGTGCCGATGACGGCATAGGCGTAGCGGCGGCTCTGGCGGCCATATCGAGCGATACGCTCGCCCACGGTCCTCTGGAGGCGCTCTTCACGGCGACCGAGGAGACGGGTATGGACGGGGCGTTCGGTTTGAAGCCCGGCCTGCTCAAGGGTGACATATTGCTGAACCTCGATTCGGAGACCGAAGGTGAGCTCTACGTAGGATGTGCCGGCGGTCTTGACGCCAACGTACGTCTTCCGTATAAGGCTGCGGCGGCTCCCGCATCGGGATACGCGACGCTGTGCGTGAACGTACGCGGATGCAAGGGCGGACACTCGGGAATACAGATCATCTGCCAGCGGGCAAATGCCAACCGTCTGCTGTTCCGTCTGCTGCGCCAGATCTCGCGTCTGTGCGACATGAAGCTCTGCTCGGTTGACGGCGGAGGCCTGCGCAACGCCATCCCGCGTGAGGCGGAGGCTGTCATCATGGTGCCCGACGGCGACGTTGCTAAGGTGAAGAGTACGGCAGCCGAGTTCCTTAAGACTGTTACGGCCGAGTTTGCCGGCATCGAGGACTCTATCGCGGTGGACGTAACCGATGCGGAGCCTTGTGGCGAGATCATTCCCGACGATGTTGCGGCGCGTCTTATGGCGGCGATGGTGGCCTGCCATGACGGCGTGGCCCGTATGTCGACGGCGATGGAGGGGCTCGTACAGACCTCGAACAACGTGGCGCGCGTGGTATCGGACGGCGAGGCCGTGACGATCAACATGCTGATGCGTTCGTCGGTGCGCTCGGAGAAGGAGGCGCTGGCCGATTCGATCGACGCAGTCTTCACGCTTGCGGGTGCCGAGGTTGTATTCTCGGGCGGCTATGACGGCTGGAATCCCAATATGGACTCACCCATACTGAAGACCATGATCGGCATGTATGAGCAGCTCTACGGACGTCGTCCTGCCGTGACGGCGATACATGCGGGTCTGGAGTGCGGCATCATCGGCGGCAAGTATCCTAATCTGGATATGATCTCATTCGGCCCCACGATCAACTATCCCCACTCGCCCGACGAGAATGTAGAGATCGAGTCGGTGCAGCGTTTCTATGATTTCCTGATACACACGATCGAAAACGCGCCCGAGAAATGACCCTGCGCCAGATGACAGCCGACATATCGGAGAAGTGGTTCGTCATAGTGAACCCCGTGGCCGGATCGGGCCGCGGGCTGATCGACCTTCCGAAGATATCGAAGCTCATACGCGATAACGACATACCTTACGAGCTGGTCTTTTCGCAGCACAAGCACCACCCGACGGAGCTTACCGTGCGGGCGGTGAATGCCGGTTACCGCCGCATTATCGTCATCGGCGGCGACGGCACGCTGCACGAGGTGGTCAACGGCCTCTTCATCCAGCAGACGGTCTCGCCCGACGAGGTGACCGTGTCGGTTGTGGCCGTAGGTACGGGTAACGACTGGGTGCGCATGTTCGGCATACCGTCGCACTACTCGGAGGCCATCCGCGCCATACGTGAGGGCTACACCTTCCTGCAGGATGTGGGCGAGGTCTACTACAAGGAGTCGCAGTTCCCGCAGATGCGGTATATGGCCAATGTTGCGGGTGCGGGCTTCGATGCCGATGTGATACGCTGTTACCAGCACTACAAGAACAAGGGCCGCCGCGGCCGCCATCTCTATCCGCTGTCGATCCTGCGCAGCTATTTCAGGTACCGTTCTACGGGCGTGAAGGTGTGGGTCGATGACAAACTGGTACATAACGACCTGTTGTTCAGTGTGGCCATCGGTGTATGCAAGTACAACGGCGGCGGCGTGCAGCAGCTGCCCGAGGCCGTGGCCGACGACGGTCTGCTGGACATTACGCTTATACGTCCGGTGCATTGGTGGCATGTGGTCTTCCGTCTGAAGCGTTTCTTCAACGGCAGTATCTATACGATCGGACACGTCGGGCACTATCAGGGCCGCAACGTGCGTATCGAGTCGTCGCCCGAGATGCCCGTCGAGGTCGACGGCGAGATTCTGGGCGGCACGCCTCTCGAGTTCAAGATCCGTCACCGCTGCGTGAAGGTTATCGTGAACAAGGATTTTCTGGAGGGATAACACGGCACGGAATGTCGTGCTATACTGACAAATGAACAGGCGAACCCTTTGCGGGGTTCGCCTGTTCGGTTGAAAAGGGATTTATCGTATCTGGTTACGTGGTCAATCCTCCGTGATCTCGACCTGCTCGTCCACCTCCACGACCCAGTCGAACAGATCGTTGGCGCACTGCTGCTGGAACTGTGCCAGCTGCGAGTAGTCGGACGTGTCGGCCAGAATGGCGGCGAAGAACTGGTCCATGGTCGAGTATTGTGCGTTGACCTTCTGGGCAAAGCACTGATAGAATGCCTTCTGCTGGTCGTGTGTCAGCCCTTCGGGCAGAACGCCCTGACTTACAAGATACTGGTAGGGGTAGAGGTGACGCATGTTGTGCGCATCGGCATTGAGCTCGTCGACGATGGTGGTTATGACGTAGAACTCGACGGTGTCGTTGACGGCAGGCATCTCGATGAAGGTTGTGTAGACGGGGAATGCCTCTTCGAGCGTGCCGGTCACGTCGTCGGCGAATACCACGAACTCGGGATCCGTCAGATCCTGCAGGTAGACCATCTGACGATATGCCTTCAGAGCCTCGTTCATGGCCTTCTTCTGTTCACGATTCCATTTGGCTTGGGGCGAGCAGCCCAGTGCCGTCGCCGCGAAGGCGAGAAGCGATAGGTAGAGTAGAATCTTTTTCATAGAAACTGTCGTTTTTGAGATATTCTGCCTTCAGTCGAGCAATCGATGTGCCAAAACTTATGGTTCGCGGATAAAATGCCCCGTTACGGATATTATGGACTTTAGGGAATATTTTACGGGATCGGCTTCAGCCTTTGGTATGTGTTTGTCTCGGATCGTGTGGAGCGGATCTTATGGTGAATGGGCAAAAATATGGGCAGTAAATATCTTTTATATATTCAGTGCCTGTGAATACAGACAGCCACTCCTTATAATACGGGGATGTGCATATAATACAAACGGAGCCCTTTATAATACAAACGGGGTCCTTAATTGGACCCCGTGGTGTGGAGAATATCGGGCTCGAACCGATGACCTCTTGCATGCCATGCAAACGCTCTAGCCAGCTGAGCTAATCCCCCGTTTGTGGTTGCAAATATATGGAGCGAAATCCATTTTTCCAAAAACGGAGGATAAAATATTTCAATATCGAGGCAAAAGGCCGCCGGATCACCCGAAAACGGACTTTTTGGCCCATTTGGGAATCTATCAGATATCTGACCTTATCTTTCGGCCATGTGCCATAGCGGGCCGTTCCCGTGGCCTATGTTCATGCGGTTGCCGGCACGTATGGCGGCCGTTACATAGCGCTTGGCCTCGGCTACGGCCTCGACCAGCGGCTGGCCCTGTGCAAGCAGTGCGGCAATGGCTGAGGATAGTGTGCAGCCGGTGCCGTGGAGGTTGCGCGTCGGGATTCTCTCGCCCATGAACCGCTCGATGCGGCCGTCATGGCAGAGAATATCGCACATGGGCCCCTCGGCAAGGTGCCCGCCCTTGACGAGCACGGACGTAGAGTATCGCTCCGCGAGGTTGCGCGCGGCGGCCTCCATATCCTCAACGGTGGATATACTGCGGCGCCACAAAACTTCTGCTTCACTCATGTTGGGTGTGATGAGCGTTGCGGCGGGCATAAGCTCGCGTTCTATGATGTCGGTCGTATGCTCCTCGATGAGGCGGTGGCCGCTTGTGGATACCATGACAGGGTCGTAGACTACAACACGCGGCGTGTATCGCTTCATGGCGGCGGCTATCGTGCGTACGATGTCGGCATCGTTTACCATGCCTATCTTGACGGCTTGCGGCTCGATATCCTCCATGACGGCGTCTATCTGGTCGGCTACGACCTGCGCCGGTATGGGGAAGACGCTGCGTACGCCGAGCGTATTCTGTACCGTTACGGCCGTGATGGCGGTTGCGGCGTAGGCCCCGAGGGCCGTGATGGCCTTGATGTCGGCCTGTATTCCTGCGCCGCCCGAGGGGTCGGAGCCCGCTATCGACAGTACGGCGGCCGGACGTGTCGGTGTGGAGGCGGGTGAAGATGTTGTCGCGGCCATATCGGCGGCGCGGCGGCAGCGTACAAGCGTCTCTACGGGATCGGGTGCGTTCCATACGGCTCCGAGCAGCGCCGCCCCGCCGAATCCCATGTCGGCAATGTCGGCGATGTTGCTCTCGTCGATGCCGCCGAGGGCTATGACCTTGTGGTCGATGATGCCGGCCAGACGTGCCTTCTCGATTTGCTCGCGGGTGAAGGCGGCGGCATATCCCTGCTTCGAGATGCTGTCGAAAATGGGGCTGAGCGTTACATAGTCGCACTCGCCCTTGCAGCGCTCAACCTCCTCGAGAGAGTGGCACGAACGGCTTATCTGCCCGCGGTAACCTACGGGCGGCAGCGGATGGCGGCTGTTGAGGTGTATGCCGCGCAGTCCGTATCGCTCGGCCAGCGGAAAGGCGCTGTGCAGCACGATACGGTTGCGCAGGCGCGGCGGTATGGCGCGCAGGAGTTGCTCGATGCGCTCGTCCGCAGCGTCGGGCTTGCGCAGGTGGAGCGTCTCCAGTCCGCGTTCCATCATCGCTATGATCATGTCGGCCTCGCCTTCGAAGAGGTCGGGCCGCGAGAAGAGTATCACTCTCATGGCAGTTCCGAAATGAATGTTTGCATTGTTCTCATATCTGTCGACCAGAGGCGTCCGGCCAGCGTTGCGCCGTAACCGCATATTATCTTGAGTGTCTCCGATGCCTGCACTGCGGCCGTGAATGCGGCCGTCGGGCCCATGACGCCCTTGGGGGCGGAGTAGCTCTCGACGGCGGCCTGATCGGGCCACAGGTCGCGGTATGTGCGGCTGTGTGGCTGGCAGTTGAAGACGGCGGCCTGACCCTCGAACTCGCATATTGCGCCGTAGACATACGGAATGCCCATTTCGGCCGTAGCGTCGCCCACGATATATCGTGTGGCGAAGTTGTCACAGCCGTCGACAACGACGTCGCAACCCTCGGCAAGCGAGCGTATGTTGTCCTTATCGACACACACGACGTGCGCCTCGATGGTAATGGCGCTGTTCATGGCACGCAGACGCCGTGCGGCGCACTCGGCCTTCGGTGACGAGATGTCGGCCTCCGTGTAGAGTATCTGCCGCTGGAGGTTGTCAAGGCTGACGCTGTCGTCGTCGGCGAGGCGTATCGTCCCCACGCCCGCCGCGGCAAGGTACATGGCCACGGGCGAGCCGAGACCACCCACACCCACAATGAGCACACGTGCGGCATTGAGTCGCCGCTGTCCCTCGTCGCCAACCTCGGCGAGCATCCTCTGGCGTGAGTATCGCGTCATGGGCGTGCGGTGTGTTGCGGGCGCATCATGTCGAACGAGGCGTCCCAATCCTTCCATACGGGTTCGCGTCCCAGTCGTTTCAAGGCCCTCTCAACCTCGACGGCGGTGCGTTCGTCGCTTACGTGGAACTGCTCGAGTGCCTGCGGATAGCTGTAATAGCCTCCCGGGTCGGTCTTGCTCTCGGCCGACATTGTGGTGACGCCGAGTGTGGCCATGTGGTCGCGTATCGAGGCGGGCTCGCGCGTCGAGTAGGATATGTCGACGTCGTGGTCGAAGATACGCATGGCGAATGTCGCCTGCGCCAGCTCGCGGTCGCTCATGATGACGTTGGGCTGGAAACCCTCGTTCTCGGCGGGACGCATACGCGGGAAATTGACACTGTAACGTGTACGCCAATAGTGTTTCTGGAGGTAGCGCAGATGGTGTGCCATCATAGTGACGTCGGTGCGCCACTCCTCGAGGCCTATCAGCACGCCGAGGCCTATGGAGTGAACTCCGGCCTGCCCCATACGGTCGAAGCCGTCGACACGCCACTCGAAGCGCGACTTCATGCCGCGCGGGTGGTATATTTTGTATCGGTCACGGTTGTAGGTCTCCTGAAAGCATATCACACCGTTGAGTCCGTGGTGCGTCAGCTGTTCGTACTCCTCGGCCTTGAGCGGCATGACCTCGATCTTGAGGTTGCTGAAGTAGGGCTTGGCTATGTCGAGCGCGCGGGCTATGTAGTCCACGCCCGCGAGAGCTGGGTTCTCGCCCGTCACGAGAAGCAGGTTCTCGAAGGGGCCGAGCCGTTTGATGGCGCGGTACTCGTTCTCGATCTCCTCGGGCGTGAGAATCGTACGTTTCATGGGGTTCGATATGTGGAATCCGCAGTAGACGCACGAATTGGTGCACGAGTTGGTGAGGTAGAGAGGTATGAAGAGCGATATGGTGCGTCCGAAACGCTCCTCGGTGTAGCGGCGGCTAAGACGCGCCATGGTCTCCAGATAGGGGGCTGCGGCGGGCGATATGAGCGCCATGAAATCTTCGACCGTGCAGTGCTCGGCCGCAAGGGCACGACGCACGTCGGCATCGGTCTTGGAGTAGATCGCCTCGGTGGTCTGCTCCCACGATATATCCTTCAAATAGTCTGAAAACATATCTTTTGTTTTGTCAATCCTTTTTTGTTCTTTTTCTTTGTTGCGGAGTGCCGCTCCAACTCCCGCAAGGCATTGCGCCGTGCCGTAGCTACGCCCGTGGGCAGAGATTCCTCGTCGCCGTATTCGAGATGGAGACTCAACTCCTCGGCCAGCGGCTTGTGAAGCACGCAGATGCGGCATGCAATCTTTATGCACAGAGCCCTGACGGCGATGCTCAACCGTGGCGAGTGCATGCCTTCGAGACAGAAATCAAATAGTTCGGTGTCTATATCGGCAGGCATTGGCATACGGTTGACGATGCTCAGCAGCAGACGTTGCACACCGTGTCTCGGTTCGGTAACGGCACGCCGTGAAATCTCCTTCCGGTACCGTTCTAACAGCTCGGGACGGCGCCGTGAGACCTGCTCCAACGCCCATGCCGCGTGCCACGCTACGGTGTCATCTTCATCGCCGACCAACGATACAAGCTCTTCGAAGAGCGCCGGATCATTCTCCGCCTGCATGGCTATGCTCCCGATGGCAGTGCGTTGCAGGGCGGTGGCGGCGAGTGTATGGCTTAGCGAGGGCATGTCGGGGGTTATTTCTCTGCGGCATCTGATTTTCCCTGCTCGGGTGCGGAGTCGTCCTTATCGTCGCTTCCGTACTGGCGGCGTATGTCACGGCTCAGGCGCATGGCGCAGAAGTTGGGCCCGCACATGGTGCAGTACTCGCCGTCGGTGTGACGTCCGGCGTGGAAATAGCTCATCGCACGCTCCGAGTCGAGCGACAGGTCGAACTGATCCTTCCAGCGGAACTCGTAGCGCGCCTTGCTCAGGGCGTTGTCGCGTACCTGCGCTCCGGGGTGTCCCTTGGCAAGGTCGGCGGCATGGGCCGCAATCTTGTATGTGATGACACCTACGCGCACATCCTCCTTGTCCGGAAGGGCGAGGTGCTCCTTGGGCGTGACGTAGCAGAGCATCGCCGTACCCAGCCAGCCGATCTGCGCCGCACCGATGGCCGAAGTGATGTGGTCATAACCGGGGGCTATGTCCGTAACGAGCGGCCCGAGTGTATAGAAGGGTGCGTTGTGGCACTTCTGCTTCTGCCGCTCCATGTTCTCGCGGATCTTGTGCATGGGGACGTGTCCCGGTCCTTCGATGAAGGCCTGCACGTTCTTTGCCCACGCGCGGGTTACGAGCTCGCCCATGGTGTCCAGCTCGGCGAACTGCGCCGCATCGTTTGCGTCGTGTATCGATCCCGGGCGCAGACCGTCTCCCAGCGATACGGCCACGTCGTACTGTGCCAGAATATCGCATATATCGTCAAAGTGCTCATAGAGGAAGCTCTCGCGGTCGTGTGCCAGACACCACTTGCTCATGATCGAGCCGCCGCGGCTGACAATGCCGCAGAGACGGCTGTCGGCCAGATGGATGTTCTGACGTCGTATGCCGGCGTGTATGGTGAAGTAGTCGACACCCTGCTCGCACTGCTCGATGAGCGTGTCGCGGTAGAGCTCCCACGTGAGATCCTCGACGCGGCCCTCGACCTTCTCCAGAGCCTGATATATGGGTACCGTACCCACGGGTACGGGGCAGTTGCGGATGATCCACTCGCGCGTCTCGTGTATGTTGACCCCCGTCGAGAGGTCCATGAGCGTGTCGCCGCCCCATTTGCAGCTCCAGAGAGCCTTCTCCACCTCCTCGTCTATGCCCGACGTGGTGGCCGAGTTGCCGATGTTGGTGTTGATCTTGACCAGAAAGCTGCTGCCTATGATCATCGGCTCGGCCTCGGGGTGGTTGATGTTGGCGGGCAGCACGGCGCGACCCTCGGCTATCTCGCGGCGTACGAACTCGGGTGTGATGTAGGTCTCGATACCCAGCTGCTCGCAGTTCATGTTCTCGCGGATGGCCACATACTCCATCTCGGGGGTTATGATTCCGCGCTTGGCGTATGCCATCTGTGTGATGGCGGCGCCGCGCTTGGCCCGGTAGGGCAGGGCTATGTGCTCGAAGCGCAGATGGTCGAGCGTATGGTCGTCACGGCGCATGCGCCCGTATTCAGATGTGATCTCGGGCAGCTGCTCCACGTCGCCGCGGCCCACGATCCAACTCTCGCGCAGGCGCGGCAGGCCCTTTGTCAGGTCGACCTCGACAGCTGGGTCACTGAAGGCGCCGCTCGTGTCATAGATGTAAACGTCGGGGTTGGGCGTATAGTGTTTCTCGCCGTGCTCGTCGAACGAGACGCTCGGCACCTGCTCCACGCGGCGCATCGCGACACGTATCTCGGGATACAGACGTCCCTGCATGTAGACCTTCTCCGAACGCGAATAGCGTATCTTCTGTATATGTTCCATGTGTGTTCTTTTTACGTGTGGTTACTCTTCATCGAGGAATGCGGTGAGGGGCGAGCTGGCATCGGCCTCGAAGTTCTCGGCGACGGCTCCCAGACCTGCTTCGTAGGCCATGCGGCCGGCCTCGACAGCACCGGCGAAGGCTTCGGCCATCGCTACGGGGTCACCCGCAACGGCTATGGCCGTATTGACCAGACATGCCGAAGCACCCATCTCCATGGCCGCGGCGGCATGGCTGGGGGCTCCGATACCGGCATCGACAACGACGGGTACGCCCGCCTGCTCGATGATGATACCCAGAAAATCGCGTGTGCGCAGACCCTTGTTCGAGCCTATGGGTGCGCCCAGAGGCATGACGGCGGCGGCACCGGCCTCCTCCAGACGCTTGCAGAGCGTCGGGTCGGCCTGACAGTAGGGCAGTACGATGAAGCCCATCTTTACCAGCTGCTCCGTGGCTTTGAGCGTCTCGACCGAGTCGGGCAGCAGATAACGCGGATCGGGGTGTATCTCGAGCTTGAGCCATGGTGTGCCGAAGGCCTCGCGCGACATCTGTGCGGCGAAGACGGCCTCCTCGGCGTTGCGTACACCCGACGTGTTGGGCAGAAGGGTGATGTTGTTGTTGACGATATGTTGCAGCATGTCGTCGCTGCTGTCTCCGAGTTCGATGCGTTTCATGGCCACGGTGACCATCTCGGTGCGCGAGGCCTTGATGGCCTGCTGCATAAGCTCGTATGAGCTGAACTTGCCGGTGCCGAGAAAGAGGCGCGAGCCGAACTCCCGACCGGCGATAACGAGTTTTTCCATAGTCTATCGTATTTTGATCGTATGCATTTTATTTGTAACCGAATCTCCGTATACCCATTATAGGGCAAGTATGCGTCGCATCTCCGAAGCGGGATCCTCGGCCCGAAGTACCGATCCCGAGAGGGCTATGCCGTTGACGCCCGTAGACATGATCTGCGGTATGTCGTCGAAGCCGATGCCGCCGATGGCTACGACAGGGAGCGTGATGCCCTCCTCGCGCATGCGGCGCATGATGTCACGGTAGCCCTCGAGCCCGAGTATGGGGCTCAGGTTCTTCTTCGTGGTGGTGAAACGGTATGGGCCGCAGCCTATGTAGTCGGCGCCTGCGGCAGCCAGCGCGGCAATGTCCTCGAAGGTGTTGGCCGTGCCGCCTATGATGTATGCTTCGCCCAGACGTTGGCGCGCCTGCGAAACGGGCATGTCGTTCTTGCCCAGATGTACGCCGTGGGCCTTGATTTGTTCCGCTATGTCGACATGGTCGTCGATGATGAGCGTTGCGCCGCAGGCGTTGCACATGTCGAGCATCTGCTCCGCTACGGGCAGGATCTGCTCCGGCGTGGCATCCTTCATGCGCAGCTGTATCCAGCGGCAGCCCCCGTCGAGGGCCAGACGAGCCGAGTCGAGGTAGGAGTAACGCTCGGTGGCGTGTGTGATGAACTGTACGGGTATCATGACTCTATCCTCCGCAGGCTACACGTATGACTGTGAGTTTGTCACCCTCGCAGAGCTTCTGCGCACCCCATTCGGCGCGCGGCACCACGCGGTTGTTTACGGCTACGGCCGCCATTGCGGGCAACCCGATCTCGAGGGCCAGTGCGGCCACATCGGCGGCAGATGTCTGCAACGCCTTGTTGTTGACGTAGATTGTCATAGCTTGCAATGTTAATTGTCTTGAGGGGATAAATGCAACGGAGATGCTGGCCGTTCACTTGCCGAAGGCGATATACACAATTCCTACGTCAGCATTAACTGCATCAGGTTCGAGGGTATGATCTCAGCCCGTGCGGGCACCCCTTTGTATTTATCTCTGATGGCAAAGTTACACATTTCTTTCGGACGTGGCGGCAAAATAGGTCAAAATATTTTGCCGACGGCCGCTTCTGATGTCGTGGCATCGGAATCTGTCATATTTGAAGAGTCGGAGATTCAGAATTCCGGTCGGCTTTCGAACCTCATGCGGCGTTGCTGCACGGGGTGGTCGAACTCCAGAAGCGAAGCATGCAGGCAGAGCCTTTGGCCGCCGCGACCGTAGATGTCGTCGCCGACGATGGGGCAGTCGAGGCCCTCGGGCGCCGCGGCGTGTACGCGTAGCTGGTGCGTACGGCCCGTGAGCGGTCGGAAGAGTATGCGTGTGCGGCCGCCTTCGTATCCCATAACCTTATATAACGTCACGGCCGAGCGCCCCTCCGCCGAGATCATCTGTCGCGGGCGGTTCTCGTAGTCGAGCTTCAGCGGCAGGGTGATGCGTCCCTCTTCAGACTTTGGATGCCCTTCGAGAAGTGCCGTGTAGAGTTTCCTGACGGTGCGGTGGATAAATTGTGCTTGGAGCGCGGCGTGCGTCTGCTTCTCCTTGGCCAGAACCATAAGTCCCGACGTCGACTGGTCGAGGCGGTGTACTATTATCGGCCCCGTCGCATCGGGATAGCGCTCGCGCGCCCATGCCGCTACGGAGCGTACACCCGACTTGCCGTCGACGGAGAGCATGCCGCTCGGTTTGTCTATGACAACCAGAGTGGCATCCTCCCATACCACACGCGGTTCGGGCGGGCGTATCTCGAGCAGCGGGTTGGGCTCCACGTCGAGTCCTTGGAGCATGAACGAGAGTATGGGCTTGCATTTACCCGTGCAGGCGGGGTAGAACTCGCCGTGGCGCCGCACTTCGCCCGCAGGTGAGTCGCCCCACCAGAATTCGGCCATGGCTATCGGGTGCAGAGAGTTCCGATAGGCATATTGCAGCAGTTTCGGGGCGGCGCACTCGCCGGCACCGGCGGGCGGTACGTGTTGCGGCGTCTGTGCGAAGAGCTCGCACAGATCCTTCTCCTCGCCCCGTGCGTTCAGCATCCGGAAACGGGCGAAGAGCTCCATTTGCAGCTCGGCTGAAAGGCGGTGCCGCTCGCTTCGCATGGCTTCGATCTGTGCCTCGAGTTCCGCATAACGCTTTTCGGCCTGCTCGACATCTTCGCGCAGCCGTTGCTTGAGCCGTTGCAGGTCGGCCCGTTCGCGCTGGCTCTCGAGAATAAGCGGCGCAGGATCCTCCCCCGCAGCGCGACGGGCATCACGCTGGGCCTTTGACTGCCGCATCGCCTCCTTCGCCGCGGCGATCTGCTCCTGCTGCCTATGTCGTGCCAACTCCATCGCGGCTTTTGCTTCGACAGCCCGTTCGCTCTGCTCGGCCTGCTCTATGCGTACGCTCAGAGCATCGATCTCGGCTTCGCCGCGGCGGAAAAAGTCGTCGGGCCGCAGCATGTCGTAGACGGGCGGGACGAAATATTCGTGACGGTTTGTACCTGCGAGGTTCCCCGAAAATGCGGCAAGGAAACCTCTCTTTCCGTCGGTATCGGTCACCACGAGCACGCCGAACATCTTGCCCCTTTGCAGCTCTTCGCGCCAATCCTCACGCGAGGCGAGGTAACGTTGCACCTCGGCCGCCGCTTGGAGGCACAGCGGGTGTGGCACGTAATGAAAGGGCCACGTGAAGAGTCGGGGCAGTGCTATGCCGCTGATATCATCCTTGAATCGGTGCAACATATTGCAAAGATACATATAAAAGTGTGGAGTCGCGGTCGGCTGTAATGAAAAGTTAAGGTGTGGAAGTCAGCTCGTCGTCCGGTTGCGGAGCCGTCTGTGCAAATGAAAAAAGGCACCGCAACCGTATTTTGGTTGCGATGCCTTCGGTATTGTGGCAGCGGGCCGTTACATGCCCATGTAGCTCTTGATGTAGTGGTGGTGCGACCCGTAACGCTCGAATGCGGCGCGGTCGAGCTCCTCGCGTGCCGAGGGGTGCGCTACCGATATGAGCAGGCGGGCACGCTCCTGAAGGCTCTTGCCATAGAGGTCGACGGCACCGTACTCGGTAACGAACCAGTGGATGTGGTTACGCGTGGTAACGACACCGGCGCCCGGCAGCAGCTTGTCGACGATCTTCGAGACACCCTTGTTGGTGATCGAAGGCATGGCGATGATGGCCTTGCCGCCCTTCGAGAGCGAAGCGCCGTAGACGAAGTCTATCTGACCGCCTACACCCGACCAGAACTTCGTTCCGAGCGAGTCGGCCGAGACCTGTCCAGTGATGTCGACCTGCAGGGCCGAGTTGATTGCCGTCACGCGGTCGTTCTTCGAGATGATGTAGGGGTCGTTGGTGTAACCCACATCCTTCATCAGCACGCCCGGGTTGTCGTCGATGAAGTCGTAAACCTCCTTCGAGCCCATCAGGAACGTCGAGACCATCATACCCTTGTCGATATTCTTGGCCTCGCCGTTGATTACGCCCGAACGTACGAGCGGCAGCACGCCGTCGGCGAACATCTCGGTGTGAATACCCAGATTCTTGTGATCCTTGAGCTGTGAGAGCACGGCATTGGGGATGGCGCCGATACCCATCTGCAGGGTTGCACCGTCCTCGATCAGTTCGGCGCAGTATTTACCGATCTTGAGTTCCGTTTCGTTGGGCTCCGAGAAGGGTGCCTCGATCAGCGGCGTATCGTCGTGAACGAACATGTCGATCTTCGACATGGGGATGATGGCGTCACCGAACGAGCGGGGAACATACTTGTTGACCACGGCGATGACCGTCTTTGCCGTCTCGACGGCGGCGAGGGTGGCATCTACCGAGGTGCCGAGCGATACGTATCCGTGCTTGTCGGGCTCCGAGACCTGTATCATGGCCACGTCGCAGGGTACGGCGCCGCAACGGTACAGACGCTGCGTCTCGCTCAGGAAGATGGGAATATAGTCGGCATAACCGCTCTGCGTAACCTTGCGTACGTTGCTGCCCACGAAGAACGAGTCGAGCTGGAACACACCCTCGAACTTGGGATCGGCATAGGGTGCCGGACCTTCGGTGTGGAGGTGGTGTACGTGCACGTCGCGCAATTCGTGATTCTCGCCGCGGGCGCACATAGCCTTGATGAGGCATTGCGGAGCCGACGCTACCGAGCTCAGGTGTACGTGATCTCCCGATTTGATTACCTTCACGGCCTCTTCCGCCGTAACGAATTTGATCTGCGTATTCATTTCGAGTTTGTTTGTAGTTTATTTGTTAAACTGTCGTTATTATGTTTATGTGGTCGCGGCGGCGCTATTTCGTACGCTTGACCTCGACCTGATCGTATCCCTCGATTATGTCGCCGACGCGTACGTCGTTGTACGATTCGATGTTCAGACCGCAGTCCTGTCCCATCGAAACCTCCTTCACGTCGTCCTTGAAACGTTTGAGCGAGCCGAGCCTGCCCGTATATATCACGATACCGTCGCGGATGACACGTATGGGCGTGGTACGCGTGAGCTTGCCCTCGCGGACAATGCAGCCGGCGACGGTGCCAACCTTCGATATCTTGAATATCTCCATTACCTCGATCGTACATACGATAACCTCCTTCATCACCGGTTCGAGCATACCCTCGATGGCATCCTTGATATCGTTGATGGCGTCGTAGATGATCGAGTAGAGACGTATCTCGATCTCCTCCTTCTCGGCGGTCTTGCGGGCTGTGGCTGACGGACGCACCTGGAAGCCCACGATGATGGCGTTCGAAGCGGCGGCCAACAGTACGTCCGACTCCGAGATCTGACCCACGGCGGCGTGGATGACGTTCACCTGTACGGTCTCCTTCGAGAGCTTGATGAGTGATCCGGCCATGGCCTCGACCGAGCCGTCGACGTCTCCCTTGACGATGATGTTGAGCTCCTTGAACGAGCCGATGGCTATGCGGCGGCCGATCTCGTCGAGCGTGATGTGCTTCTGCGTCATGATACCCTGCATGCGCTGCAGCTGCTCGCGCTTGTTGGCGATCTCGCGGGCCGAGCGGTCGTCGTCCATCACGTTGAACAGGTCGCCGGCCTGCGGGGCGCCGTTCAGACCCAGCACCTGCACCGGTGTCGAGGGACCGGCCTCGGTCACCTTCTTGCCGTTCTCGTTGAACATCGCCTTCACGCGGCCCGTGAACGTACCGGAGAGGATGACGTCGCCGATGTGGAGCGTTCCGGCCTGCACGAGCACCGTCGAAACGTAGCCGCGGCCCTTGTCGAGCGTCGATTCGATCACCGTACCCACGGCCTTCTTGTTCGGGTTGGCCTTCAGTTCGAGCATTTCGGCCTCGAGCAGCACCTTCTCGAGCAGCTTGTCGAGGTTGATGCCCTTCTTGGCCGAGATCTCCTGATCCTGGTATTTGCCGCCCCACGACTCGACCAGGTAGTTCATCTGCGAGAGCTGCTCCTTGATGTGGTCGGGGTTGGCATTGGGCTTGTCGATCTTGTTGATGGCGAAGACCATCGGCACACCGGCAGCCTGGGCGTGGTTGATCGCCTCGATCGTCTGCGGCATGACGTTGTCGTCGGCCGCGACGATGATGATCGCCACGTCGGTGATCTTTGCACCGCGGGCACGCATGGCCGTGAAGGCTTCGTGGCCCGGCGTGTCGAGGAACGTGATCTTCTGACCGTTGAGTTCGACGCTGTAGGCACCGATGTGCTGCGTGATGCCGCCGGCCTCGCCCTCGATGACGTTCGTCTTGCGGATGTTGTCCAGCAGCGAGGTCTTACCGTGATCGACGTGTCCCATGACCGTGACGATCGGCGGACGCGGCACGAGGTCCTCCTCCTTGTCTTCGTGGTCGTCGGCGATGGCCTCCTGAATCTCCACCGAGACGAACTCGACCTTGTAGCCGAACTCCTCGGCAACGACCACCAGAGCCTCGGCGTCGAGCCGCTGGTTGATCGACACCATCAGTCCGAGGTTCATGCAGGCGGTGATGACCTCCGTCGGCGAGACGTTCATCATCGTGGCCAGCTCGCTCACGGTGACGAACTCGGTCACCTTGAGGATCGAGCGTTCCTGCTGCTCGCGTGCCGACTCCTCGCTCATGCGTTCGGCGACGGCCTCGCGTTTCTCCTTGCGGTATTTCGATGCCTTGGTCTTGGCACCCTTGGCCGTCAGGCGGGCCAGGGTGTCCTTTACCTGTTTCGAAACCTCCTCGTCGCTCACTTCGGGGCGGACGATCGGTTTGGGGGTGTTCTTGTTCTTGTTGCGGCGGCCTTCGCCCGGACGGGGCTGGTTCTGCTGCTGGCCGCGGTTCTGCTGCTGGCCTCCCGGACGGTTGTTGCGGTCGTTCTGTCCGCCCTGTCCGCCCTGTTTGCCGCCGCCCTGCTGGCCTCCCTTCTGGGCCTTCGAGACATCGACCTTCTCCTTCTGGAGGCGCTTGCGCTTGTGCTTGCCTCCGGGAACGAATCCCGAGACGTCCATCGTACCGAGTACCTGCGGGCCCGTGAGGGTCACCGTAGCCGGACGGAAAATGTTGTCCTTCGGGGGCTCGGGTGTCGCGGGAGCCTGCTCGGCGGGAGCCGGTGCGGCCGGTTGGGGCGCCGGGCGCTCCTCCGTGCGGGCCTCGGCCTTCGTTTCGGCCGGAGCCTCCTCCCGGGCGGGAGCGGGTGCCGGCTGCGGTTCGGTACGGGGCGTCTCAACCCGCGGCTCGGGAGCCGTGGCAGCCACATGCGGCTCGGCGGGGGCCTCCTCTCGGGGAGCCGGGGCCGGAGCCGCCGGTTTCTCGGCTGCGGGGGCGGGCGCCGGGGCCGTTTCCGCTTTCGGAGCGGGCGCCGGGGCCGGCTGGGGCGCCGGGGCGGCCTTGGGTTTGGGCGAGAGGTCGATCTTGCCGAGGAACTTCGGCTGCTGGATCTCGTCCTTCACGCTGATGACGTTGCTCTTGATGACCACCTCTTTCTCCTCCTCGCGCTCCTGCTTGCGGGTCTGCTCGAGGGTGATGGTCGCCTGTTTCTGGGAGATGCGCTCGCGGATCGAGTTGCGGGCACCTGCGGCACTGCGGTTCGAGCCGAACTCCTTCTCCAGCACGGCATAGGTGTCGGCATCGACCAGCGCGTTGGGCGACCCGTCGTTCTTGATGCCCTTCTTGTGCAGGAAGTCCGTGATGGTGTTGATCCCCACGTTGAACTCCTTGGCAACCTGAATGAGCCTTAATCTTCTTTCATTACTCATATGGTATTCTCTCCTTTCTTGCTGTTTTGGTTATTCGAACTCGGCCTTGAGAATCTCGACCACCTTCTGAGCCTGCTCCAGCTCGAGGTCGGCGCGTGCGGCGATCTCCTCGACGGGCAGCTCGAGCACGCTCTTGGCTGTGTCGCAGCCGGCAGCCTTCAGGGCGTCGATGATCCAGCCGTCGATCTCGTCGGCGAACTCCGTGAGGGCCACGTCCTCCTCCTCGATCTCGCGGTAGACGTCGATGTCGTAGCCGGTGAGCATCTTCGAGAGGCGGATGTTCAGGCCGCCCTTGCCGATGGCAAGCGACACCTGGTCGGGCTTCAGGTAGACCGAGGCGGTCTTCTTCTCCTCGTCGATGGTGATCGACGAGATCTTCGCGGGGTTCAGCGCGCGCTGGATCATCAGCTGCGGGTTGGCCGTGTAATTGACCACGTCGATGTTCTCGTTGCGCAGCTCCTTGACGATCGAGTAGATGCGCGAAC
>OODG01000112.1_pt1 | contig 50116 bp, 46 predicted proteins | sample 1671621 | NCBI WGS metagenome assembly OODG01 (sample SAMN06348175, study PRJEB24527) | human gut metagenome | biome: human gut; feature: ankylosing spondylitis patient; material: feces | host: Homo sapiens | place: China | collected 2015-10 | reverse complement strand
CATCCGTAGGTTCCGTGAACAGCATTTTAAGCGTAAAGAGAATTGTAGAGTCGGCAAATGAGCCGGTAATTGTAGTTGTTTCCGCATTGGGAGGCATCACTGACAAATTGATAAATACATCGAAGATGGCGGCAGTGGGAGATTCAGCCTATGAGGGTGAGTTTCGCGAAATCGTTTACCGTCATGTGGAGATGATTAAGGAGGTGATTCCTGCCGGAGAAAAGCAAGTATCGTTGCAACGTCAGATTGGCGAGCTGCTGAACGAATTGAAGGATATCTTTCAGGGAATTTACCTGATTAAAGACCTTTCCCCGAAGACTTCGGATACAATCGTCAGCTATGGTGAACGTCTTTCATCCATCATCGTTACCGAACTGATTGACGGAGCAAAATGGTTCGATTCGCGCACTTTTATCAAGACGGAAAGAAAGCATAGCAAGCACACGCTGGATACAGAATTGACTAATAAACTGGTGAAAGAGGCTTTCCAGTCTATTCCTAAAGTAGCGCTGGTGCCGGGATTCATCTCTTCGGATAAAACGACAGGGGATGTAACAAACCTCGGACGCGGTGGCTCGGACTATACGGCTGCCATTATTGCTGCGGCGCTGGATGCGGCAAGTCTGGAAATCTGGACGGACGTAGATGGATTTATGACGGCTGATCCGCGTGTCATTTCGACTGCTTATACGATTACGGAATTGAGTTACGTAGAAGCGACCGAACTTTGTAACTTCGGCGCAAAGGTGGTTTATCCGCCGACTATCTATCCCGTATGTCACAAGAATATTCCTATTATAATAAAGAATACATTCAACCCGGATGGAGTGGGAACGGTTATCAAACAAGAAGTTTCCAACCCGCAGAGCAAGGCTATCAAGGGGATTTCCTCCATCAACGACACAAGTCTGATTACTGTTCAGGGTCTTGGTATGGTAGGTGTGATCGGTGTAAACTACCGCATTTTTAAAGCATTGGCAAAGAATGGAATCAGCGTGTTCCTCGTCTCACAGGCTTCATCGGAAAACAGTACTTCTATCGGTGTGCGTAATGCCGATGCCGACCTGGCTTGTGAAGTGCTGAACGAAGAATTTGCGAAAGAAATAGAGATGGGGGAGATTTCTCCGATTTTGGCGGAAAGAAATCTGGCAACAGTGGCTATTGTAGGTGAGAATATGAAACATACACCGGGTATCGCAGGTAAACTTTTCGGTACACTGGGACGTAATGGTATCAACGTTATCGCTTGTGCACAGGGAGCTTCGGAAACTAATATCTCTTTTGTGGTCGATTCCAAATCCTTGCGTAAATCATTGAACGTAATCCACGACTCTTTCTTCCTCTCCGAATATCAGGTATTGAACCTCTTTATCTGTGGTGTCGGTACGGTAGGGGGTAGTCTGGTAGAACAGATTCGTTGCCAGCAACAAAAGCTGATGATGGAAAACGGACTGAAACTCCATGTAGTAGGCATCATTGATGCAGCCAAGGCAATGTTCAGCCGTGAAGGTTTCGACCTCGCCAACTTCCGTGAAGAACTGTTGGAAAAGGGCAAGGACAGCAGCTTGCAAACCATCCGCGACGAGATTATCGGAATGAATATCTTTAATTCTGTATTTGTAGACTGTACGGCCAGCGCTGACATCGCATCGCTTTACAAAGATTTCCTGCAACACAATATCTCTGTGGTAGCAGCCAATAAGATTGCGGCTTCTTCCGCTTATGAAAACTATCGTGAACTGAAAACGATTGCCCGCCAACGGGGTGTGAAGTATCTGTTCGAAACAAACGTAGGTGCAGGTCTTCCGATCATCAATACAATTAATGACCTGATTCATAGCGGTGACAAGATTCTGAAGATTGAAGCGGTGCTTTCCGGTACACTGAACTATATATTTAATAAAATCAGCGCCGATATTCCTTTCAGCCGTACCATCAAAATGGCACAGGAAGAACGCTACTCTGAACCGGACCCACGTATTGACTTGAGTGGAAAAGATGTGATCCGTAAACTGGTGATTCTGGCACGTGAAGCCGGATACCGTCTGGAACAGGAAGATGTTGAAAAGAACCTCTTTGTTCCGAATGACTTCTTCGAAGGTTCTCTGGAAGATTTCTGGAAACGTGTTCCAAGTCTCGACGCAGACTTTGAAGCCCGTCGCCAGGTATTGGAAAAAGAAAACAAGCACTGGCGTTTCGTCGCCAAACTGGAGAATGGAAAAGCCTCCGTCGGCCTGCAGGAAGTAGGAGCCAACCATCCGTTCTACGGCTTGGAAGGCAGCAACAATATTATCCTGCTCACTACGGAACGCTATAAAGAATATCCGATGATGATTCAAGGATACGGTGCCGGTGCCGGCGTAACGGCTGCCGGAGTATTTGCCGACATCATGAGTATCGCAAACGTTTAATAAATTAAAAATTGAGAATTAAAAATTGAGAAATACCATTCGGAAACGGATCTAAGGCTTTCTTTCATTTTTTAATTCTCAATTCTCAATTTTCAATTTATGAAGCATATTATCATATTGGGAGACGGAATGGCCGATTGGCCAGTAAAGTCATTAGGGGACAAGACGCTCCTGCAATATGCAAAGACGCCTTATATGGATAAGCTAGCTCGCATGGGACGTAACGGCCGCCTGATTACTGTGGCGGAAGGTTTCCATCCGGGTAGTGAAGTTGCCAATATGTCCGTGTTGGGATATAATTTGCCAAAGGTATATGAAGGTCGCGGACCGCTGGAAGCTGCCAGTATTGGTGTGGATCTGAAACCGGGCGAGATGGCAATGCGCTGTAATTTGATTTGTGTGGAAGGAGAAATTCTGAAGAATCACTCCTCCGGACATATATCTACAGAAGAAGCAGATGTATTGATTCAATATCTGCAAGAAAAGCTGGGCAATGACCGCGTACGCTTTCATACAGGAGTTCAGTACCGCCATCTATTGGTTATCAAGGGAGGTAATAAAGAACTGGATTGTACACCTCCGCATGATGTACCTTTGAAACCTTTCCGTCCATTGATGGTGAAACCATTGGTTCCGGAAGCACAAGAAACGGCAGATCTGATTAACGACCTGATTCTGAAATCACAGGAACTGCTGAAAGATCATCCATTGAATCTGAAACGTATGGCAGAAGGTAAAGATCCTGCGAACAGTATTTGGCCCTGGAGCCCCGGTTACCGTCCGCAGATGCCTACTTTCTCCGAGACTTTCCCACAGGTAAAGAAAGGAGTAGTCATCTCGGCTGTCGATCTGATAAACGGAATCGGTTACTATGCTGATTTACGTCGCATCGCAGTAGAGGGAGCGACCGGACTTTATAATACGAACTATGAAAACAAAGTGACCGCTGCCTTGGAAGCATTGAAGACGGATGATTTTGTTTATCTGCATATCGAAGCCAGTGATGAGGCCGGACACGAAGGAGACATCGACTTGAAACTTCTCACTATCGAGAATCTTGATAAACGTGCCGTAGGTCCTATTTATGAAGCAGTGAAAGATTGGGACGAACCGGTAGCCATTGCTGTATTGCCCGATCATCCTACTCCCTGTGAGCTTCGTACTCATACATCTGATCCCATTCCGTTTCTTATCTGGTATCCGGGTATCGAGCCGGACGAAGTGCAGATGTATGATGAAATAGCCGCTTGCAACGGTAGTTACGGACTTCTGAAAGAAGACGAGTTTATAAAAGAATTCATGAAATAAGTCACCACAGATTATGAAATATTATAGTACGAATAAACAAGCACCTGTTGCCTCACTGCAAGAAGCGGTGGTAAAAGGGCTTGCTGCCGACAAAGGGCTGTTTATGCCTATGTCTATCAAACCTCTTCCACAGGACTTTTACGATACGATTGATAGTTTATCCTTTCAGGAAATTGCTTATCGCGTAGCCGATGCTTTCTTCGGTGAGGATATTCCTGCCGATACGCTGAAACAGATTGTATATGATACATTAAGTTTCGATGTACCTTTGGTTAAGGTGGCAGATAACATCTATTCACTTGAACTTTTCCACGGACCGACGTTAGCATTTAAAGATGTAGGCGGTCGTTTCATGGCGCGTCTTTTGGGATACTTCATTAAAAAAGAAGGACAAAAGAATGTCAATGTATTGGTAGCTACTTCCGGTGATACGGGAAGTGCTGTTGCCAACGGCTTTCTGGGTGTGGAAGGTATTCATGTGTATGTGCTTTATCCGAAAGGAAAAGTGAGCGAAATACAGGAGAAGCAATTCACTACGCTCGGACAGAATATTACTGCGCTTGAAGTGGACGGAACATTTGATGATTGTCAGGCATTGGTGAAATCTGCTTTCATGGATAAAGAATTGAATGAACACCTTTCGTTGACTTCTGCCAACTCCATCAATGTAGCCCGTTTCTTGCCGCAGGCATTCTATTATTTCTATGCTTATGCACAATTGAAACGTGCCGGAAAAGCTGATAATGCTGTAATCTGTGTACCTAGTGGAAACTTCGGAAATATCACCGCCGGATTGTTTGGCAAGAAGATGGGTTTACCCGTGAAGCGTTTCATTGCTGCCAATAACCGCAACGATATTTTCTATCAATATCTGCAGACAGGTAAATATAATCCCCGTCCGTCTATCGCAACGATTGCTAATGCTATGGACGTAGGCGATCCGAGTAACTTTGCCCGCGTACTCGATTTATATAGTGGTTCACATGCTGATATCTCTGCCGAGATTTCAGGAACAACTTATACCGATGAGCAAATCCGCGAAACGGTGAAGGAAACCTGGAAAGAACATCATTATCTCCTTGATCCTCATGGTGCTTGTGGATATCGTGCGTTGGTAGAAGGCTTGAAAGAGGGAGAAACAGGTGTATTCCTTGAAACGGCTCATCCTGCCAAGTTCCTCGAAACAGTGGAAAGCATTATTGGAGAAGCGGTAGAAATCCCTGCCAAATTGCAGGAATTTATGAAAGGCGAGAAAAAAAGCCTTCAAATGACAAAAGACTTTGCGGACTTCAAGAAGTATTTGTTGACGCTTTAATCCTCTTCTTCCTATGAATGAATTTGTGCCACCTTGTTGGCACGGTTGTGCCATCGAAGTGTCACGGTCGTGCCAACAAGGTGGCACAATTGTGACAATAGGGTGGCATAAACCGGATAATTGCAATATAGTTTATATAGAAGCTAAGAATACTAAATATTCTCCCGTACAATGAACAGTAAACTCATTTGCTGTTGCTTCATTAAGCGTTCCTTGCCACCAATTAGTAAAATCACTAAGAGGATAAACTAATCCCTCTCCTTGCAATCCTTTCGCTCCGAAATTGAAAATAGAAACTTGTTGCCCCGGATGAGAGGCGAAAGCTTGCGTGTCTTTGGCGGGGATAAACATACCATAATCGGTAATGGTACGTACCTCGATACCATCTTTCATGTAGTCGATCAGCAGACTGATGTTTCCTAATGTATGATCTTCCCGTTTGCCGGTGGCTCCGACAATGGCAATTCTTCGGAATCCTTTCTTTTGCAGGAAATGAACAGCTTTGGTTTGGTCGTTCGTTTCTTGATCCGCTATCTGATGTACAATAGGGGAGAAAAGTTCTTTATATTCCGGTGAAAGAGAATCCCCGTCACCGATAATTACATCGGGGGTATGCCCACGCAGGATATATTCATTGGCAGCCCCGTCACAACAAACTACAAATTCTGCATTTTTCAGCATTTGCAGGGGAAGAGGATGGCTGGGATATTCGCCATTGGCTAGTATCACGGCTTCGGGAGTATAGTGTTCGTATTTCATTGTATGCTCATTAATTTTTTCCACTTAAAATAGCCAAAGATAGCTATAATGGAGTAAAGTCCATACAAAGCGGAAGTAAAATAAAGGTCTTTGTAGATATAAAGTCCGCAGCAGACAATATCCACAAGAATCCAGGCAAACCATTGCTCGACGTATTTGCGTGCCAGCATCCACATACCGACAATGCTCAATGCGGTAGTAAAGCTATCTAGCCAGGGAACATTGCTATCCGTATATGCTATCAGTATCCATGCAATACCGAGGAAAGAAACGACGAATACCAGAAAAAGAGGCAAGTAACATTTTCCCGGAGTATGTACGATAGGAAGATCTTTAGGGGTGTCACCGGTTGAAGCATCTGCTGTCGTCAGTTGACCTTTCTTTTTCCTGTGTCCCCACATCCAGAAGAACCAGCCGTAGATGGCAGCTATCAGGTAGTAGATATTGATGCCAAAGTCAGCATACAATCCGGCTTTGTAATATACGAAGATGTAGATGGCAGGCATCACAATGCCCGCTATCCAAAGGTAGATACTTGCCCGGTACTCTAACCAAAGGTAGATCAGCCCGACAATCGTACCGAATATTTCCAGAAAATTCAATTCCATAACTCTGTGTGATTAAAAGCGGAAAGAAACATGTCCCATAACGTTTGTTCCTGCTTGTGCAGCATATCCGGCATAGTTTCCCCGATTTTCCAGCGTATCGGTGTAGTCACTTGATGCCCAGCCGTTGTTTTCATATTTTTCATTAAACAGATTGTATACAGTAAATCCTACGGTGACTTCTTTCAGTACTTTCTTGGGACGGAAGCTGTACGCCAGATTGAGGTTGCTGACAAAATACTTATCAAGAGTCAGTTCTTCAACTTCTGCGTTTGTCATATACTGTTTGCTCACGAACTGTGATTGCAGGGCAGCTTCGAATCCCTTATAATTGAATGAGAAACGATTGTTGAGTAAGAAGTCCGGTGAGAAAGCAATGTGAGTGTCTTTATGCTTTATCTGAATAGTCGGGAGAGAAGTAGAGCTACCGTCGTCATTATAGTGGTAGCCCGGCAGGCTCTCTACGAAATCCTGAATACGGTTTTTGCTCCATGTAGCGTTGATATCCCATTGAAACCATTTGCACGGTTTGATTCCCAGCATGATTTCGATTCCCATGCGATAACTGTCCGGCACGTTTTCGGTCAGTGCTTCACCTATATCGTTTAAGGCTCCGGTCAGAACCAGTTGGTCGGTATAGTCCATGTAGTAGAAGTTTGCACCTGCTGTCAGCCATTGGTTGGCAAAGGTATATCCCGCTTCATAGTCGAGCAGCTTTTCTGCTTTGGGGTACGAGTCCGGATCACCATCCGTATAATTGTTTCTTGTTGGCTCTTTTTGAGCAACCGAGAAAGAGGCATAGACACGATGGTTGGAAGTGATGTTCCAGTTTAATCCTACTTTCGGATTAAAGAAATCGAACTTTTTATCTACTGCCAGTGGACGCAGCGCATTCTTACTCCAGTCATATTTATCATTGTTTCCGTCGATGGTATAGTTGATGTGGCGATACTGGAGATCGGCATAAGCACTTAGTCCTCTAGTAAGATCGTAGTTCGCTTTCAGATAAATATTTCCATCGGTCTTCTTGGATTTGTTGCGGTAATATTCATGGTCGGGAGATAGAGAACCTACGTAGTTTTTCACCCAGGGAACTCTTCCGAAGTTATTGCCCCGGTATTGATTCAAACCACCTCCCAGAGACGCATTTAGCCTGTTAGCCGTGTAATTGAGAGAAAAAACGCCGCCGCCGAATTTGTTGTCCATCTTCTTTTGACGGACTAAATCGCTTTTAGATACTTCGGTTCCATCTATTGTAAATGGTTTTAAACCATATTCTATCAGGTATCTGCCGTCTTTGTACTCTTCGTAATAACCGTCACCTTTGGTATAATGTAAGGCAACGTTCAGATTCCAGGCTGTCGAGAAAGTATGATTGAAGAGAAGCTGATAATTCTTTTGCAGATAATTATCTGTTTGGTCGTCGTAATAATATTTTTTGCCGTTGGCATCAGTGTACATTTCCCCGCAAGGATTGTAGCGTCTGCCGAATTTTTCCATTTGCTCTTTTGTTGCGTATCCCCAAGCATGATATGTTTTTTCTTTTCCGGCAAATGCAATGAGCTTCACAGATGTGTTTTCTGCAAAATAACCTCCTTGCAGGTAGTAAGAGTTCAAGTCCACCGAAGCACGGTCTATGTATCCGTCCGTACCGATATTGGAAAGGCGGGCGTCAAACGTCCAGTGGTTATTGAGTAGGCCGGTTCCCACTTTCACTGTTTCCTTGTGCGTGTTGAACGAACCGTATGAACCATTGAATTCGGCGTATGGTTTCATAGATGCACCTTCGGTTTGCATATTGACACTGGCTCCGAAAGCACCTGCTCCGTTCGTCGATGTACCTGCTCCGCGCTGCACCTGCATATCTTTTACGGAAGAAGAAAAGTCGGGCATATTCACCCAGAACAGGTTATGGCTTTCGGCATCGTTCATCGGTATGCCGTTTACCGTGATGTTGATTCGTGTGCCATCGGTTCCACGTACGCGAAGTGTCGTATAGCCGATACCAGCTCCTGCATCCGATGTGGTCAGTGTGGAAGGAGTCATACTTAGCAGATAGGGGATATCCTGTCCGAAGTTTACCTTTTTGAGTTCTGCTTTGCCTATATTGGTGAATGCCACGGGAGTTTTGGCTGTGGCACGTGTGGACACTACCTGCACCTCTTGCAGGTTTACTACTCTCATACTATCCTTTGCACTCGTCTGTGCATGAACAGTGATACCTGCGCCCAATAAGGCGACGGCCATCCATACAATTCTTTTCATTTTTGCTTACTAATTAGTTCTCTACGCCGGCATTACCCGGATCAGATTCTATGGGTATGTTCTCAGCCCGTCATGTTAAGGCACCCCTACCAGTGAATCGGTGACAAAAATACTGCTTTTGCAGGAGGAAAGCAAAAAAAACTTTTAGATTCACTAAAAACAATATAACTTTGTAAATTGTTGAAATAACAAAACTGCATTTATTCACTTAATATATACTTAATTATGCTACTATTATTGCAAGCAACACAAGCTGCGGACTCTGTGCAAGTGGCTGCAGACGAATTAATGAAAGAGGCGATTGCCAATGCTGACGGATTGGATAAGCTTTCGCTGATTACTCAACAATTGATAGACTTCGGTATTCGTGCCGGAGAACGTATATTGATTGCGGTCCTTGTCTTTGTCGTCGGACGTTTCCTCATCTCGCTGCTCAACAAATTCATCAGGCGTCTGATGGATAAACGAAAAGTAGATGTAAGTATCAAAACTTTCGTTAGAAGTCTGGTCAATATTCTGTTGACAATCCTGTTAATCATTTCTGTTGTCGGTGCCTTGGGAGTTGAGACAACTTCATTTGCGGCTTTATTGGCTTCCGCCGGTGTCGCTGTCGGTATGGCTTTATCCGGTAATCTGCAAAACTTTGCCGGCGGACTGGTTATTCTTTTGTTCAAACCTTATAAAGTTGGCGATTGGATAGAAACACAGCAGGGATCAGCCGGTACAGTAAAAGAAATTCAGATATTCCATACCATCCTTACTACTGGGGATAATAAACTGATTTATATACCGAATGGTTCATTAAGTAGTGGAGTAGTGATTAATTACAGTCACCAGGAAACCCGCCGTGTAGAATGGATTATTGGTATAGATTATGGAGAAGATTACAATAAGGTTCAGCAGATAGTTCGTGATATTCTGGCTGAAGATAAACGTATCTTGAATGAACCTGCTCCGTTTATAGCTCTTCATGCGCTGGATGCCAGCAGTGTGAATGTGGTGGTACGTGTATGGGTAAATAGCGGAGATTATTGGGGTGTTTATTTCGATACCAATAAAGCAATTTACGAAACCTTCAATGAAAAAGGTATTAACTTTCCTTTCCCACAGCTTACTGTGCATCAGGGAAATTGATTGTTATACTCTGATAATTCAAAAAATAAGGGAGTTGTACTTAACGTGCAACTCCCTTATTTTTTGGAAAACTTGTCTGGTGTGATTGAATAAATCTCTTTTTTATTTTATACCGAAATCTTCGGCTAGTTCATATCTATCTTCTTTGATTCCCAGTACATGATTAATTTTTCTCCTTTTCTCGAGATCTTTAAAGTAGTTTTCCACAACCTGATAGAGATCGAAGTTAGTGGTTGATCCTGCGGCTAAATCGAGTGATTCCACCATTTTTTCTACGGCTTGATGGATTTTCTCTGCGTCTATCAGATGCAGTTCGTTGCTGTGTATTAAATATTTTTCCATGACTGCAATGTTTTTAATGTTATATAGGTATAACATCTTGCAGTCATGGAAAGTTCAATGATTGAATGTTAGATTTTGGCAAGCGCCTGATCCAAATCCGCAATCAGGTCATCAATATGTTCCGTTCCAATTGATAAACGTACGGTGCCCGGATAAATCTCCTGTTCGGCGAGTTCCTGTGCATTGAGCTGTGAATGGGTAGTGCTTGCCGGGTGGATCACCAATGATTTCACATCGGCAACATTGGCAAGCAGGGAGAAAATCTCCAGGCTGTCGATGAAGCGGTGTGCTTCCTCTTGTCCGCCTTTTACCTCGAAAGTAAAAATGGAACCGGCACCATTCGGGAAGTAACGTTGATACAGTGCATGGTCAGGATGATTGGATAATGACGGATGGTTCACTTTCTTCACTTTCGGATGATTGTTTAAGAAATTCACTACCTTCAATGCATTTTCTACATGGCGTTCTACGCGCAAGGAAAGAGTTTCCAAGCCTTGCAACAGGATAAAAGCGTTGAATGGACTGATGGTGGCACCTGTGTCGCGCAGCAGAATAGCACGGATACGGATGGCATAGGCAGCCGGACCGGCTGCATCAACGAAGCGTACGCCATGATAGCATGGATCAGGTTCGGTTAGTTGTGGAAATTTGCCGGAAGCTACCCAGTCGAATTTGCCCGAATCTACAATGACTCCTCCTAATGACGAACCGTGTCCGCCAATGAATTTTGTTGCGGAATGTACTACGATATCTGCTCCGTGTTCGATAGGGCGGATTAAATACGGGGTACCAAATGTGTTGTCAATAATCAAAGGTATTTTGTGGCGGTGGGCTATTTCAGCTACTGCCTCTATATCAATGATATTTGAGTTCGGATTTCCCAATGTCTCGATAAATACGGCTTTCGTATTTTCCTGAATGGCTTTTTCAAAGTTCGATAAATCACTTGGATCAACGAATGTTGTTGTGATGCCATAACTGGGTAAGGTATGAGCCAGTAAGTTATAGCTTCCTCCATAAATAGTTTTGGCTGCCACAATATGGTCGCCTGCACGAGTGATGTTCTCGAAAGCATAAGTGATAGCAGCGGCACCCGAAGCAACTGCCAGCCCTGCTACTCCTCCTTCAAGAGCGGCTACGCGTTGTTCAAAAACTCCTTGAGTGGAGTTGGTCAGACGACCGTAGATGTTTCCCGGGTCCTGCAGGCCGAAACGTGCGGCTGCGTGAGCGGAGTTGTGAAATACATAAGAAGTAGTCTGATAAATAGGTACTGCACGGGCATCTGTTGCCGGATCTGCTTGTTCTTGTCCTACATGAACTTGTAAAGTCTCGAAATGTAAATTCTTTGTTGCCATAATCGTATATTTTTTAAGTTTAATATTCTTTCTTTATTTTCTTGCAAAGTTATTGGATGAAGATATATCGAACAATATATATCTGAAATATAGAAAATAATACTATTTTTGTGCCATTATATGGAATAATATAACTGTGCTATTCCTAGAAATCACCTTTTAGAAGAATATTTTTCTTATGGATACTTTTGATAAACTGGATAGAGTCGATTTGCAAATACTCCGTACTTTGCAAGAAAACGCCCGATTGACGACAAAAGAGTTGGCTGCACGGGTGAGCCTTTCTTCAACTCCTGTTTTTGAACGTCTTAAACGGTTGGAGAGTGGAGGATATATAAAGAAGTATATTGCCGTATTGGATGCGGAAAAGCTGAATCAGGGATTTGTCGTATTCTGCAGTGTGAAGCTTAGACGTCTGAACAGGGATATAGCAGCCGAGTTTACACGGATTATACAGGATATTCCTGAAGTAACCGAATGTTATAACATATCAGGAAGTTATGATTACCTGTTGAAGATTCATGCTCCCAATATGAAATACTATCAGGAGTTTATTCTGAATGTGTTGGGGACGATTGATAGCTTAGGATCACTGGAAAGCACGTTTGTAATGGCTGAAGTGAAGCATCAATATGGGATACATATTTAGTTCGTTGTGTGATAGTCTGAAATTTATCTTGTATATTTGCTATGTAATATAAATCCTCTTCTGCTGACACAATGAATTCAAAAACATATCCTCGCACCAATGATTTCCAGACTGTTTATCTGAATACAGTGATTAAGAATCCTGCCATTATGGTAGGTGATTATACAATATACAATGACTTTGTAAATGATCCTGTTCTTTTTGAGAAGAACAATGTATTATATCATTATCCGATTAATAAAGACCGATTGATAATTGGCAAATTCTGTTCCATTGCTTGTGGAGCCAAATTTCTTTTTAACAGCGCAAACCACACATTGGGTTCTTTATCCAATTATACGTTTCCTATCTTTTTTGAGGAATGGAATTTAGATAAAGGAGATGTAACTTCTGCTTGGGATAATAAAGGGGATATAGTAATAGGTAATGATGTCTGGATTGGATATGAAGCTGTTATCATGGCAGGAGTTCATATCGGAGATGGAGCGGTTATTGCGTCGCGGGCAGTGGTTACTAAAGATGTTCCTCCTTATACGATAGTAGGTGGGACACCAGCTAAAGAAATTCGGAAGCGTTTTGATGAGAATACGATTGTTCAATTGCAGAAATTGCAATGGTGGGATTGGAGTATTGAGAAGATATCCGAATGTATACCTTATATTACAGGTGGAAAGATTGAAGAACTGATAAAAAGATAAACAGTGTGTATATATGAAATTTACAATAGAGCCCGGAACTTCTGCTGATATAGATGAACTGGAAAAGCTGTATGATGAACTGAATGATTATCTGGCTGCTACGACTAATTATCCCGGGTGGATAAAAGGTGTTTATCCTGTTCGGGAAGATGCGGTTGCCGGTGTAAATGATGAAACGCTTTACGTAGCAAGATATGATGGAAGAATTGTCGGTTCAGTCATTTTAAATCATCAACCGGAAAAGGCTTATGAGAATGTCAAATGGAAAATAGAACTGGACCATAGCCATATCTTTGTGATACATACTTTTGTTGTATATCCTTCTTTTTTGAAAATAGGAGTAGGGCATGCATTAATGGATTATTCATTGGAATTGGCTCAAAGTTCGGGGATAAAGTCTGTGCGGTTAGATGTTTACGAGAAAAATCTTCCGGCTATTTCATTGTACGAAAAGTGTGGGTTCGAATACATTGATACCGTAGATTTAGGATTGGGTCATTACGGTTTAGAGTGGTTCAAACTTTATGAGAAAATCATTTTATAATCCCTTCCTTACATTATGCATTCATTGTTATAATTCAGTTGCTCTTAGATTTATAGAATAATAAATATCACATCATAGACATGAAGAAACTAATTATTGTATTTGTTCTTTTATTATCAGCACTCTCTTGTTTCTCACAAATAGAGTTTTCGACTTGCCTTTTTGATGCTTCGAGAAACAGAGTGATACCGCTAGCCGTCTATCAGCCGCACAAAGTGAATTCGAAAACAAAAGTCATTATATTTAGCCACGGCTACGATGGAAATAAAAATAATAAGTCCAATCAGACTTATGCCTATCTAACACGATTCCTTTCCCAGAAAGGCTTTTACGTAATAAGCATACAACATGAATTGGCAGATGATCCTCTTTTGGCCATGGAAGGTAATTTCATGGAAACACGCATGCCAAATTGGGAAAGGGGAGTGGCAAATATTCTTTTTACTATTCAGGAATTTAAGAAATTGAAGCCACAATTAAATTGGAATGACTTTATATTGATAGGACATTCCAATGGCGGAGATATGACCATGTTATTTGCTACCCGATATCCGCAGTTGATAAATAAAGCCATATCTATGGATCATCGCAGAATGATAATGCCTAGAACACGGAATCCTCGACTTTATACGTTAAGAGGATGCGATTATGATGCGGATTCAGGAGTATTACCCACTGAAAAGGAGCAGGAACAATTCCGGATGAAGGTTGTGAAATTGGACGGAATAACGCATAGTAATATGGGGGAGAATGGAACGGAAGAACAACACAACCTTATCAATCAGTATATCTATGGATTTCTTACACGGAGATAACTGATGTATTATATTTATTTTATCCAATGGTTTTAAATCGGAAGCCTGTTTTTCTTATAACTTTGCAACTGATTTTAGAAAAAGAAGTTTGGGATGATAAATAAATATGAAGAACGACTGGGGACAGAGCGCATGTTACCGCTTGTTTTTAAGATGGCACTTCCGGCTGTGGCAGCGCAATTTGTTAATTTGCTTTATAGCATGGTCGACCGTATTTATATTGGTCATATCCCTGGGATTGGTACGGATGCATTGGCGGGTGTAGGAGTAACGACTTCTCTTGTTATACTGATTTCTTCTTTCTCGGCGATTGTAGGAGGAGGCGGTGCGCCGTTAGCGGCTATCGCACTCGGGCAGGGGGATCGTTCACGTGCCGGAAAAATTCTGGGTAATGGTTTTATCCTGCTGATATTATTCACCTTGTTTACTTCTCTCATCGCATATATCTTTATGGAGCCGATTTTACTTTTTACAGGAGCTTCGGAAAATACATTGGAGTATGCAGTCGACTATCTTTCTATCTATTTATTAGGAACTATCTTCGTAGAAATATCCACAGGATTAAATTCCTTTATCAATGCACAAGGGCGTCCTGCTATCGCCATGTACTCGGTATTAATAGGAGCACTGTTGAATATCGTCCTCGACCCGATTTTCATTTTTTGGCTCGATATGGGAGTAAAAGGTGCAGCTCTGGCTACAGTGCTTTCACAGGCATGTAGTGCAGTGTGGGTTTTAACTTTCCTTTTCTCCCGGCACGCCTCTCTCCCTTTAGAAAAACGTTATATGGCGTTGAACCGGGAAATAATACTTTCTATATTTGCTTTGGGCGTATCACCGTTTATTATGGCAAGTACCGAAAGCCTGGTTGGCTTTGTTCTGAACAGCAGCCTGAAAGATTTTGGAGATATTTATGTCAGCGCATTGACCATCTTGCAAAGTGCGATGCAATTTGCAAGTGTCCCATTAACAGGATTTGCGCAAGGGTTCGTTCCTATTGTGAGTTATAATTATGGGCACGGCGATAAACAACGTGTCAAAGGCTGTTTCCGTGTCGCATTGATAACCATGTTCTCATTCAACTTACTGCTGATGTTGTTTATGATTCTTTTCCCCTCAACAGTAGCTTCCGCCTTTACGAGTGATGAAAGATTGATAGAAACAGTCCGCTGGGCAATGCCTGTTTTCTTGGGTGGTATGACTATTTTCGGATTGCAACGAGCCTGCCAAAATATGTTTGTAGCCTTGGGACAAGCAAAAATTTCTATTTTCATAGCCTTGTTGCGCAAAGCAATCCTATTGATCCCATTGGCATTAATATTGCCACATTTTATGGGAGTAGCCGGTGTATATGCGGCTGAAGCAATATCCGATGCGACAGCGGCAATTTGTTGTACTTTGTTGTTCTTCTGGCAGTTCCCCAAAATATTGGGAAAAATCCAAAGGAGCGCTTTGCGCATAAGCTAAATTTCCTGATGTTTATCCATAAATAGAACTAGTTATGTAACTGCTTACGTATTTTTGCGAAAAATGTTTGTTCATATTATAAAAAGCTAATGTATTTCCAAAGTATCTCTCATGGAAAGTGGTCGTCTCATCATTATTTAACAAGAGAAACACTATGAAATATCAGTCTTTCTTAAACCACCTGTAAAACCATTTACCCACCTTTTCATAATGCCGGGTTTCGGTATCAGTGTATAGCTTAGAAAAGAATGACGTATCTAATGGTTCTCCCGATTGGTTAGGATATAATACGATTAAGCTATTGTTGGAGAAGTATTTGCTAAGCTGTCTCGGTAGTTTCTCAAAAGAACTGTCGTAAGAGAGAGTTCCCGGTCGTGCGCTGATAATGACTAATAAATGGTCATAGCTTACTTGTCCTGTTAATACCAGCAAGTCATTCCAATCTTCTAAAAGAGAGAAATCGGTTAGCACCTGTTTATGCTTTTTCTTTATCAATGTTTGCAGGTGGGCGGTTGTCTTTTCATTTGCAAAGAAATGTACCCGGCAACCGAGCATGCTTCCCATCCGGCAGAAATGTTCCATCCAACGGGGAAAGCCGGATTCATATTCTGCTTTCGGTGGGACGGCAACGACAATCCGTTTAAGCGTGTGAACCGGTATCAGGAATTTGGAAATAATAAGCTCACAGTTCAATCTTTTCAGCAGGTGTCCGGCAAGTACACCGAAAAAAGAATCCGTGATGTTTGCCTTGTGGTGCAACCCGGTGATAATGCTTGTTATCTCATTCTCTTTGGCGGAATGGATAATGCCGGAAGCGATATTCAAGTCATAACGGGTAATTTGTCTCAACGGGACGTTGACCGCTGTTGTCATCATAGCCGCTTTTTCCAGATAACGTTTGCTCCGCATTCTCAGATTGTCGGAAGTGTTATCATTATTGATTACATTGATTGCCAATAGATTATCTTTCAATTTCGGGTCACGTATAACTAAAGAAAGATTTACCATATCTTCGATGGTGTTCGGATTGTTAAGAGCCACTAAGATCTTTTCCGTTTCTGTTGCCGAAGAGGTTTTCTCCGGTTCAGAGTCGTCTATGGCAACCTTCTTGGCTGCCCGTTCCGTTATCAGCGAACTTACCACACAGGTTACCAGAATCAGTAGTACCGTTCCGTTCAGTACATCGTCATTCAGCAGGCGTTCTCCTCCGGGCAGGATAATGTTATATCCCACCAGCACGGCCGCCAATGTAGCCGCTGCTTGTGCGGTACTCAGCCCGTACATTAGCTTTCGTTCAAGAGCAGACATCTTGTAGATCTTCTGTGTCAGCCAACAAGCGATCCATTTGCCGGTCAGAGCCATTATAATCATTACGGCAGCCACTTTCAGCGCATCTCCGTGCCCGAAGATGACGCGAAGGTTAATCAACATTCCCACTCCGATAAGAAAATAAGGAATGAAAAGCGCATTGCCGACAAATTCCAGATGATTCATTAAGGGGGAGACGTGCGGAATGAGCCGGTTTAATACCAGGCCTGTCAGGAAAGCTCCTAGAATCCCTTCCATACCTACGAACTCCATTAGTCCTGCTCCCAAAAAGACCATAGCCAGGACGAAAATGAATTGCATTACATTATCGTTATACCGATGGAAGAACCAGCGCCCGACACGTGGAAAAACGTAGATGATAAACGTACCTAGAAAGATGACTTTTATTACCAGCCAAATCCAGAACAGCCCCCCTGTCTCCCCTTTGAATAGTCCGCCTACAACGGCGAGAACCAACAGTGTGAGTGTGTCCGTCACTGCAGTTCCTCCTACTGCGATACTTACGCTGCGATGGCGTGATACGCCAAAGCGTGTGACGATGGGATAGGCTACAAGGGTATGTGACGCGTACATACTGGCCAGCAGTACGGAAGTGATTACACCGTATTTCAGGTACGATACATTTGCCACAAATCCTATTCCTATGGGGACGATAAAAGCCAGTAATCCCAGTACTAACGCTTTGTTTCGTGTCTCCTTGAAATCTCCCATATTCATTTCAAGGCCTGCCAGAAACATGATGTAATAGAGACCGACTTTCCCGAATAGCTCGAAACTGCTGTCGCGTGCCAGAATATTGAAGCCGTGCTCACCAATTGCCAGTCCTGCTAGGATCATTCCTATAATATGCGGGATACGCAGTTTGTTCAATAGGATAGGGGCAAATAATATAATAAGGAGTACAAGGAGAAATATCCATGTAGGGTCGGTGATAGGGAGTGTTAAATCAAGGCCAATCCAATCCATAAGTTGATAAGTTCGTAATATTCTTCGCGCAAAATAACTTAAAAAAAGTCTTTTAAAAAAGCATTCGTTGATAAAATACTCCTTTGTACCATATAATCTGTATCTTTGCTTCCGATTTAAACCAACTAACAATTTAGAAAAATGAAAACAGCGTTATTGGCATTAGGAGTTTTGTGTATTATGGGCAGTTGCTCGTCGGAGATGAAAAGTTCCAAAGGGATTGTTTGCGATGCGTCAATGAATACGGTATCCATTGTTACGGATAAGAATGACACGCTTTCGTTTAGTACGATGGATGCGAACAAGGAACAAGTTGACGGTTTGCTTTTGAATGATACATTGGAAGTATTTTATGCAGGGAAATATACACCGGGAATGCAGGCTTCCAAATTGGTTCAATATCCGCAGGCTCCCCGATTGGGCGGTGACCGTGATGAGCACGGTTGTATCGGTTCTGCTGGATACGTATGGTGTGAAGTACAAAAAGACTGCATCCGTTTATTTGAAAAAGGTATTCGTACAGAGGCTGTTAACGGAGGTGAGACTTCTGCTTTTATCGTTTTCAGTCCCGATTCTACACGTGCTGAACTCTTCTTCTCGGATAAGCAACCCAATGAAATATTGGAAAGACGTAGTTTGCCGTCGGGTGGCTATGCGTGGAATGTAGAAGACGATGATACAAAGAATGTGCGACTGGTGGACGGCTTATGGACAATCAGTCAAAGAGGTGATTTGATTTATGCTCAGAAAGCTGAGAACAAATAATCAGCGGAGGAAGAGTATCGGTATGACTACTAATTCTTTTTTACAGCATCATCTCCTTTTCCGTTTTCGTCAGATGGACCTAGCTAATGTAAAATTACCACTCTCTTATGTCAAAAAGCTTCACCATAGAATATAACTTAACGTAAGTTCGATATAAAATCAAAAATAGCAAGTTGTCCGCCATTGATGTGAAGTTTATCGATGACTGGCAAGTGGCTATTTTTGATTTTATATCGAACTTACGTTATTTAGTGAGCATTATATAGCACAAGAGGATAGTCGAAAAGGTCTGTTAATCCTGCTTGACTATATAAAATATAGTTAACACAAAAAAACAAACCGACTATAACCTTCCCAAAATATACTCCAGTAGTACTTACAACAGAGAAGTTAAAGACGACTTCTTAATGTTAGCAAAAAAATTACTGGAAATACTTCTTCCATTCTGCCTTTTTCAATCCCATAAAATTCAGTTCCAGAATTTGTATAGTGAAACAACCAGGCACACTGCTTTCCATGAAAGGTATTCCGTCTCGTATCTGAATTGGTTTACGAATCATACCAGCTTTAGTCGGCGTTCCATTATCTAGATTATTTTCCAAGTCCGTGTCATTATTATCGGTGATATATAAGTAGGTTATTTCTCCTTGAGAATCAAATTCTGCTCCCCAAATGTTAATAGCGTGTGTCTGCCTTCCAAAGGAATGGGCGCATCCTATGGCTTTTTGTCCGGATAGAGCTTCTTTTATGATTTCCGTAAAACGATAGCGAAAAGATTGACACGTTTCGCATACCGAGCAATTTTCACCAAGCACTTCCTTAAAGAAACCGGCTTCCTGTTTAGCTCCGTTAAGGAACTTTCCGGTGAAGAACCAGTTTAATGCAGCAGCCACATTATTACCAGTATTCGAGAAATTTTTTTTGTAAAAATCAAACACCTCACAATCCAACGAACCATTATAGCGGGATGGCCCGTCATATCCAAACCTATTTACATATTCCTTGTTTTGTTCCAACCACCAATAAATGATATTGGATACAGAAGCAGCCCAACAAAGGTTATTATCACTATTGGGTTGCTCTCCCCATACATCTTTTTTATTACAATCAAACCAACCGTATGCTTTATTCCATTTCAGCCCCCGCACCTTGCTTGGTGTTAAGTACGCATACTCCCACATTTGTGGATCCGGCATACCTGTGAGACCATGTGTCCATACCACTTTTCCGGCCCATTCTTGCGGAATCTCCGGTTCAGGATCGGGATCAGGCTTCTCCGGTTCGGGATCAGGATCAGGTTTCTCCGGATCAGGTTTTTCATTCTCCGGATTTATTTCTTCCAGCGGAGGAATAATCACTTCATCAAGAGGTTCATCCTTATCGCATCCATCAAGAAAAACTGATAAAGAAACGATTGAAAGAACAAGAATAAAAATTTTGAATCGTTCCATATCTATTATATAAGGTTTTAATAATAAATTTTACAAAAATACAAATAAACCACTCATGTTCCAAATTTATAGAAATGAGTGGTTTATAAAATACAATTTCTAACTAAATAGTATAATTAATTATTTCTGATAAACAGTAACTTCAGTAATATTGATGTAGTCTGCTTCTTTAATAGGGATATCCATCTCAATCTTAATATATTGTGCTTTTACAGGAACTAAGAAGATAAAGTCAGATGCACCATTCTTTTCAACAGCATTCTCGATCGTTCCTACTTTAGTCCAAGTGGAATTATTACTAGAAAGAGAAATCGTCACTTCTTTATAGAAGTTGCTTGGATTGCTACCAAGATATTTAACTCTGATGCCAGAGAAAGTTTGAGCATTCTGCATATCTACAGTAAAAAGGAAATTGCTTCTTGGTACAAACCTCTTAGCTGCAACAAATATTTCTATAGCTTTGTTACTATCGTTACCGTCTACCAAGCTATTTTCGCCATATTTTATTAAGTTATCAGGAAAACGGCTACTGAGAATATCAGAATCAATCTCAGATATTTCCCAACCTTTTTTGTTCAATTGGTGCCAGCTTTCCGGTATCGGTTTTTCCGGCTGTTCCAAATTCTTAACCATCTTCTCTATATATACTGTCATAAGGTCTCTTGTGTCGTCTAATTTTACCGTTGAATCTTCAGTTTTAATCTCAAATTGTAGATTCAAGCTAAACTTCTCGGCTATTTCACCATTCTCCAACATAAAATTAGCACCTAATTCCCAATCAAATGTAACAGATTTACTACCTTGAGGAATAATAACAGGGGAACCGTCATTGATAACAATATCATCCAAAAACTGAGCATACAAAGAACAGATGAACTTTTAGACAATATTGTACATAGTTATTATTATGTAGCAAAGTCCACATATAGTAAACCCCAATGGCATATAGATTTCCAAATAAGGAATATTTATATCTCAGCAAGATACCATATCTATTCTACAGGATCAGATGAAGATTCCAATAGTACTGTAATTAAGAGTGATTATCCTTTTATTTATCAACCGAATGCTATTGGAATCAGTTCATATCCACTACCAATAGCAGGATAAAACTGTAGAAAATGAATAAAGAAAATATAATTTTTAAAAGAAAAACAGATGTAGTGGAAAAAGCGATAGCATGGTATCAGGAAGCATTGGATACATATAATATGATGCAAATCACAATCAAGGGAATAGACACAAGCAATCAAACTACATGGCTTGCATTGCAAAAATTAATAATGAAATGTAATAATCTATTTGAAGAATCAGTAAGTAGGCTTAACCCTTTATATTTGTACTATGATTTTCAGGAGATTGAAAGAAAATTTCATGCTACGGAATCATTGAGTGATATAAATGACAAACTTGTAGAAATTCAAGAAATAGGCGAAAAAATATCTAAACTTGATTCCAAAAATAATCAGATTGAATACGAAATGCTACAAAAAGAAGAAGCTCTTGCTTTTAATGATTATTCAAAATTGATAGAGAATCAGAAAAATATAATTATTTCTATACAAAAACAGCTTAGGGAGGAATACAAAAAATATCTTTGCTGATTTCAATGAAAACATAACGATGCCTATCTATTGGATATATTGTATATAAAAAAGAATAAGGAGACCGGACAATTAAGTTCAGTCTCCTCTTTTCTTTTATAACTTAAATCCATCAGGTAGAATCAGGTTTACTTTCTTCCGTACCCCACTGCCATAACGGTATTCCTCCAATTGTTTTTGGCATAATGAAGATTCTGTAAAACCGGATTGAGTAATTAACCGTTTTCTACCTTCAAGCACCCAGTTCATAATTCCGGGTAACTCTGTAGAAACAATCTTCTCAGCCAGTTTCGGATCCACTTCCGATTTGGGTATCTGGACTTTGAAGGGAACGATAAGAAACCTCCTGAAATATCCGTTCGATTTGTCATTGGTTCTCGGAAGTTCGTTCAGACAGAAAAGCATTTTGGCGTAATCGGTAAGTGTTGCCACATCCTTATATAGTTGTCTGGTGCTGATAGGTTCTCCACTGGCAATACGTTTGAAAATATCCCCCGAGAAAGCATTTGGAGCGACATCAGAGCAGGTATTCAGCAATTTTCCTGATAAATTTGCCCTGCTTCTGTCTCCATTCTCACCACACATGTCCGACAAAGATTCATGGGAAATATTCTCCTTACCCAGAAGAGCCTCGACAATATCCACGAACACCGATTTCCCATTTTTCCCAGAGCCATAGAGGAACAAGACCTTCTCCAGTTTCAAAGGAGTAAAGATCCAACCGATATATTCAGCCAACACCTTCTGAGCGTCCTTGTCCGGTAATACTCTGTCCAAGTACTTCATAAACATCTGACACGTCGCATTTAGGTTATAGGGGTAAGGAAGAACATACCTGAAATAATCCAAATACAGATGTTGTTCCAGCCTTCCGGTTTTAAGATTAAAAGTACCGTTCTGAAAGTTAATTTTCTCCTTGTCCTGCTCTACCGCCAATCCCATCACCGTATATGGAAACTGCTTGAATAATCCTTCCACCACTTCCCTTTGTGATGCTTCCACCATATTATTTGTCATTCTCCCCAAAGCTTCCCTGAGAAATATTTTCAAATCAAAGTCGTCAATACTAACCCAATGGTTTCCGGTGTAACAATAAACACACTGGTCCCTGAAAGTTTGGAAAGGATGACCGATACTGATTGCCGTCTGCTGTATCTTGTCACAGATTTCAGCATTCGTCTCCTTCTTATTGGTTGGAGTAATTGATTGGGGAATGGCATTGATTATATCCCCTAATAATTTTTTGTAATCCATAATCTTAAATTTTTCTATATTTACTACCAAAATTACCTTTATCATTAACCCACTTATAGGCATTCCTTACTTCACGTTTTATCTCCTCTTCTGAAAAATCCGGTTCTATGAATTGGGAGAGATATCTGAAAGCTGTTTCTTGTGGAATACCCCATTCCGCTAATTCTCTGGCTCTATCAAAAGATGACCGATGTCTGTTTCCACGTGTCATTGGGTACTTGTTAAATCCACCTTCCAAGAAATTTAGCAGTTTCTCATATTCGTAAGGTGGAGCATAAGTTTTGACACGAATAACAACTGGGGAAGAAGGGGATGATGAAATTTTCTTCGTCCATACAATACTGTTCCTGTTCTGATAAAGATCAGGGTCACTGCTAAGATAACAAGCTCTGGATATCCCTTTACAGCTGTTATCCCAGAACGGAGAGTTATAATGATCCTTCAAAGCATCAAGGTATTCGTTATGGGTGGTGTTATCAATATTATTGGCAACACGGACAATAGCCTTATAACCTCTACCGGAAGGGGAAAGGAATGCTGCATAGGTATAAGGATCATTAACTAGCATATTCCATACATCAGGCATTTTTGGAACCGGAATCTTATCGAAATCAACAACTACAAGACCTGAAGGAGTAATAAGAGCATCATTACAGAATCTTCCGAATGTTCCGGCAAAAAGACAGATAGGTAATTTCCCTTTAATCTTCTCATATGTAACACGGTCTGAATCATAGTAAGCCCTTGCCTGATCTATCCGTGATTTTAATTTTTCTTCCTTGATTATATCAAATACCAGATCAACATCCACATGGTTGGGAGGATATTCCATAGTCTGATAATACTCCTTACCTGTCAGTGAATGAATATGTTTCTCACTGTAGGGTTTTTCTTTAAAAACAGTTGTTTTCATATTTTAATATTTTTTATCTCACATTTCCTTCTTCCCTCCCTCAAGAAAGAAAGGCGGGGAAAGCGGGGAGGGGAAATTATAAAACCTATTTTTTTTACTATTTTCTGAATAACTAGAATTGAAAAAGTTAAGTAAAATAGGCTTTTCCATCCCTTTTCCCGCTCTATTCCCGACATTTCCTCTTCTCTCTTGAGGCAGGGAAAGAAAGAGCTAGGGATAAAAAGGAGAAGGAACAATAGAAGGCACAGATGTAGTAATAGCGACTTTGATAGCTTTTTTTCCTTTTCCTCAATTGTATAACCTTCCTCTTTCAGTTTGTTTTTTAGATTGGATTTGGACTCGAAGCGAATACTATTGCTCTTGCAGTACTCCTTATATTCATTATATAACTCGGATAATCTCTTGAAATCCTTATCACCCGGTATGTAATGTTTACTTCCCAGGAACATGACAACACTGTCAGTATCTTCCTTATATTCCTGTTCCAGAGCTTCAATAGTCGGAGATGGACTGAGTTTCTTTCCATTCCTGATAAACCGTTGCAAGCCTTCAATCGCCCATAATAAAATACCGGGAAGTTCGGAGCGAAGTTTTCTGGCTAAGTCAGGGTCAGCTTTCTCCTTGCTTATCTTCATGCCGAATGGAATCATCAGCAGTCTCCTTCTGAAACCATAGGAACTGTCTGAACTGGTCGGAATCGAGTTGCAGTTAAAAGCCAGCCTTGCATATCCTTTTACCATTTCCGGGTCTTGATACAGCCGTCGAGCTTCTACCGGTTCCCCACTGGCAAGTTGTTTGAATATTCCATTACCCCATATTTTACCATTGAAGTCGCTGCTATAGTTCAGAAGTTTATTCTTGATCATAATTCGTGAATAACCTTTATCATCACATAAGGAGTTGATGTTATACGAGCTAACATTATTCTCTCCCAGTACAGCCATTATTGTCTCAAAGAACACACTTTTGCCATTTGCTCCAGTTCCGATGCAACATAGAACCTTCTCCAGTTTGATAGCGGGATTGAGACAGCAACCGACAAACTCCTGTAAAACTTGCTGAACATCCTTTTCTGGAAGAACTTCATCTAGAAACTTTTGAAACATCGGAGATATAGCCTTCGGATCATATTTATAAGGAAGGGCATAGAAAAAGTAATCATCGGAAGAATGTTTCTCCTCCTTCACACTTCCGTCGTTATTTATGCCCAGGGTAAGGTTATCCAAATTTATCTTGGTTTCGGTGTCATTATGTTCCGCTGGGTCATAAAGTGAGTAGCAGGCCTGTTCATAGATTTTATTGGCAATCCTTACATTCTTCGCTGTATACTTGTCCGCTCCCATTCTCTGAAAAGCCTTGCCTAGAAAATGTTTTAGTTCAAGTGCATCTACTGACTCCCAGAACACTCCGTTATACAGATAGGAATTTTTGTTCCGTGTAATAATCAGTCTATAACCTAATTTCTCAGCTGCTTCCTTTACTTTTTCAGAAACAAGGACGGATTTTATTTCATCGGTAATCTGGAGAGAATAGATTCTGTCCTTAATTAACTTTTGAAGCTCCTGGTCTTTTTCCGCTTCCAACCTTCGATGCAGATTTTCGGCATAAGTCTCCTTGAAATCCAATTTCGGAAGACTATCCAGGATTTTCTTTAGAATATATTTCTGATTCATCATTTTAATTTTATATATTTTAATTTCCGGTTGATACCACATTACCAGTGTTATCATACAAATCAGTACTCCACACCAATTCCATTTCAGCGTATCTGTTCCCTATAGACAGCACCGGGAATAAATTGGTATCACCATCTGACAAATCAATATTGTCACGCTTGCAGTATTTCCAATTAAGGAAAATGTTATAGTATTCTTTCATGATCTCTATTTTGATTTTTATCATACAATAATATCCTCTTCATTTCACCCCTCTATACTCCATGCCCGGGATATTCTCAGGCATAGAAGGGGCTGGACAGGAGGTGAACGACCTCTCGTCTGATTAATATTTCTTTTCATACTTATCAATTGTGTCGATAGACCGATCAGCGTCTATACTTTTTCTTTTCTTTAGAAGGGGGAATACTTAGAAATAGAGTTTAGTATCTCGACCTCAACTTCATCATCAAATCCTTCTGAGTTTTGGAGAAGCAGAGCGTACCAAAGGTTTAAATCACTGTCTACTACAACCAATTTCTTTTCCAAGTCATTATCTAAGGAAGTAACAAAATCACCATTCGCATCTACTATAGTCTTCCCACGTATGAGGTATTCAGAAGCATATGATACATGTACTACTGTCTTATCCACCCTACACATCAGTTGACATTGCAGTTTTCCGATAATTCTAGCATCAACCTTAGCTTTTTGAGGGACACAAATTGAATATCCCTCACGCTTAATGTGTCCAATCTTTTTCATTTTTTTCCTATTCTAGTGAACTTAGTTGTCTCTTCACATCACAGGGGATTCGGGTTTCTCCATTCGTTCCTTATAAAGGAGGTCTAACTCATTCTTAACATTTTGTGCCTTGTCAGCTCCTTTAATACTTTCGATACGCTCCGCATCCTGACGATTTAGTTTTGAAGCAAAAGCAATGAGATGTTCTGCCGCCTCAGGACCTGACATATAATCCAGTTTAGATAATTTGTCAATGACCCATTCCGGAAAAAATTTGCAACCAAGAATTGATTCCGCAAAAATTTTAGCAAAAGCGTTATAAATAGACTTCCCACGTTCAAATTTAGAAGAATCGCTGATATTCTTGAATACAGCATCAGCCTTCTCATCCGTTCCTGCTGCCTTTATTAATTTTGATTTTGAGGGTACAGACTTATTTAACGTGGCCCATTCCCATATTGCTGTATCACCGGATTTTTCCAACTTTGTCTGAACCCAAATGAGCATCTCATTTTCGGCGGCTTCTTCACGGGACATTATCAAACTCGTCAGGAAGTCTGAACCGGCCCATGGTTTAGTGACAACATTGGCTTCTCTCAAAAGTTCCATCACTTTGTAGTTGCCCGTAAGAGGTAAGTAATAGTAACTTTCTTGCATAACTTCACCTTTTTTTAACGCGCTGTTTATTTCCATCGTAGCTACATGTCTATGAGCACCATCAATTATAATCAGAATCTTATCAAGATTTGGAGTATCTTTGGTTATAGGAATACCATCAAAAGAGACTATTTCCAATCCGGCATCCAGACAAACCTGTGCTGTAGTAACTAAGCAAGGAGATACCATTCCATAAAGTTTGATAGACTTGATTTTCTTTTTTAAGGCCTTTGTATTTAATGCCCTGTTGATTTTTAGTTTACCGAAAGAATATCCCCAGCTCATTAGAACAGAGAGTGCCACAATCTGTCCGATAGTAAGACGATTTTTTTCCTTACCTCTGTTTTTTTTCACACCGTTTCCTTTTTCTTCTCCCAGTCCATTCACTTCTGAAGTTTCTGATTGATTTATGCCATCATCACTACTTCCACAGTTAGTTAGTTGTCCTGTAGGTACACTTGTAGGCTCTTTCTCTACATTAACATTTGGTTCTAAATCATTTTTCATCATTTCAGTTGTTTGTTCAACCTCCTTATCAGCATTCGGAAATTCTACTTCGACCCCGCTAAAGGAAGCTGTGTCGATTACTTGTACAGATTCTTCTTTATTCACTTCTAAACCTGACTGCTCCATTTTACTTGCAGATACACTTACCTGTAACAAATTTCCTCCTTCTACAGTAGCTATATCCTTCGCGCTAACATTACTATCGGGTGTAGCACTTCCCTGAGGTTTAATACCGGTATTATCACTCTCTAGCACTACTTGAGCGATTGCCTGCTCTGTTATTACAATCGCAGAACCTTGGTTGCTTTCATTCATTTTTTTATTTTCAATCTCTTTATCAGCATTTAGAGATTCTACTTTGGCATTTCCCTCGTCAAAGGGAGCTGCGCCAATTATATTTAACGGTTGCCCGCTCATTGTGAAATTAGTTTTTTCCATGCTACTTGCAGATGATGCACTTACCGATAAATTCTTTTCTTCCATGGTCAATGTTTCTTTTGTACTACTATTACTATCAGGTGTAGTACTTCCCTGTGGTTTCATTCCATTATTAAAAGGTCCTACCGTTGATTGAACGGCTACCTGCTCTTTGGGTACAGTCGCAGGACTGAATTCATTTTTTTCATACTAGTTTTTTTGTATTGTTATTATTATCAATGTAATACTTTCTGTTATTGCTTGAACGGTTGCCTAATCTGCTTGTGCAGTTATAGCGCTTTGTTTTTCTATACTCATAATCCCATTATACAAAATCATATTCTTTTATGCTTTATATTGTTTAGACTATGTTCCTTTTCAAGTACAGCCTGAAACTTATACTCCAACTTCCTCACTAGATCCATACGATCCAATGTGATGGCGGCTTTTATTCCGAGAATGAGTTTCTGTTTCTTCTCCGATAGCTGCGACAATTCCATATTAACTGTATTTCGTTCCATATTGAGTTTTTGTTAAACGCTGCAAAGCTATGGAAGAATATTGTAACAATTTATATAACAGTACGTTATAAGAAAATTAAAAGAAAGATTAGAGCAAAAATATATCTAATATATTAGTTTACAGGAGAATAAATTAAAACTAAAAATGCAAAGATGAAGTATCACTAACAAAAGTGTTAGAACAAAAAACAACATTCTGAATAACTGATTTACAATAAGATAAGGCTTATATTAAGAAGCAAAAGAATGAGTTGTTATAACAAAGGAGTTAAAACAAAAAAGCTACTTCCAGATATGGAAATAGCTCTAATACAGTATAAGATTTCTATATATTACTTATTTTCATTCTCTGTTAGGTTTGGCGTAATCCCCGGATACCAACTGTTTAGTTGATTTTCAAACTTTGGAGTAATTCTCTTCGCATCCTCCGAGTAGTTAGAAGAACTTTTACAGTTAAAGAAAATTTGCATGCGTTCATATCTACCTTGCGGAAGTGTAGGATGCTTAGGCCCTTTCCTTCCATTTCCTTGATAGAAATACTTGACAATACAAAAAAGACAGTGACTATTTGGATCTTTCTCTTTTTTCCATTCAATCTGCTCCAATAAATTTTCAGGTTTGCATATCCCTGTCAGACGATAGGCAAAGCTCTCTTTGGTTATGATATCATTATCTATATATCCTTCTTGTGCAATGTCGTTTATAAATTCTTTAAAAGTTCCTACTCCCAGTGTTTTTATAAGAGGGCAAAAAGCATCAACCGAAACACGATCATCTAGATTACATTCCAACTCGAAATAGTTGTCTGGAAGTGTAAATTCTTTATTAGGTGATGCATTTTTTTTATTATCAGGTATGGATTCTGTTTGTTTCATTTTAAGGTACTTGGAATAAATCCTATTATATCGATTTATATATTTAGGTTGCTTAACTATTTTTTCAATAATATTTTGTTCTGTCAGATTAAATTCATCTTTATAGTATAAGTAACTCAACAGCCTTTGTTCAAACGTCTTTAATATTTCTAGTAGTGGAGGAAGGGGGGCCTTTGTAGGAGCCACCGCCATCTCCCTACCATATTCTATAAAATTCTTAATTTCTTTAGATTCACCTTGATCCAAATGAAGTTCATCGAAGGCCTCTCTAAGTCTTTTACGTGACTTATTAGAGCAATGCTTCCTCCCTTTAACAAATTGATATTTAAATTTGTAATTATAGTAAAATCTCTTCAATATATTTATAGCATATTCATTCCTACATATAATTTCTGTAAATGCATTTTTATTATTTGTAGTGAATGAATCTAGTAGCTTTTCATAGTCTAATTGAGAAATCTCAGTTTTTTGAAATAAATATGAGACATTATTCAAAGGAAGCGATTTTAACATATCGTAAACTTCTGTAACTGTTATATAGATTGATGCATCGTCAAATCCCTCTTGAACATCAATCATTCTATCCCAACATCCCCCGATATTTCTGTATTCAGAAATTCTTCCTATAGTATTATTGAAAGGATTAAATAATTCAGTTAGGACAAAATAAAAATGATATTTTTGCATATATGTTCTATTTTGCTTGCTTAATGAAGCGAAACAATGCAATATAAATCTACTAAACAGCGGAAGCCTATTTTTACTGGGAATACTCTCTAATTCTTTGTAATATTCAGACAGATTGAAATTACCAAATTGATCCATTATTTTTGTTTCTTCTTTCATCGTTATATTATTTAACAATTGTGTCTTTGTCTTTATTTCCTTTTTCTCTTTATCATCATATAATGAAACCTTGTATTTGGCAGACTTCTCATTTTGTAAAAAAGGAATCATTCCTTTTTTATTACTTGTACTATACCAATTACTATCATCGCTTGCTAACGTATGTACTTTAACGTTTTGTATTGCTCTTCAAATAACATTTTCCTCAAAATATTCAGAACATTAAAACGCAATTTCCGTACCTATGTTTTATTAGCCAAGAAAATAATATCCAAATATAATACATTTTTATTACATTGTATTTCTGGCATGTTTACAAAATTCCTTTACTCTCTATTCTATAACTCTTGATTTGTATTGATTAAAAAGCTATACCTCTGATTAACAATATTATATAAACTAACAAGAATCAAGTGAAATCAGATGATAAATTTCCTATATCAGAGCATTAACTAATTATCAATAAAAAGGAGCCCACAGTTTCTTTAAATATAACAATCCTGATTATCAATAATACCTTTTCTTATGTAAAAAGTTGGTGATAATATTACTTTTGAAAACAGGACGTAATAGACGGATTCCTTGCCGATGAAGCTAAAATTGTAAAGTTACACTTTTTTAGGGAGATCATCTTTATATATATCAAGCTTCTTATAACGTAGACAACGAAAATGCACTTCATCTGTGTCATTAAAAGCATCCTCTATGGAAGTACGCATATTGGATAAAACAAACCGGTTAATATTACTATCAAAGTTACATTTAGAGTGTATATATCTAACTTGAGGTCGGTTATTGTCATTCCCATCAATTAAAAGATAAATATTGCTATTCTCTTCTTCATATAATTCATCCATTTCCAAAATAATGTCTGAAAAATGTACATGAAAAATAGAGGGTGATAGTTTATCTCATACATGAAACCGTTTAATCGTTGATTACAAAATAGAGATCGAAAACCTGAACAAAAGGGTACCATTGAAGAGTAGGGATAGTCAAACGAGCAACAATACTCACCAAAGACTACGCAAATGAATCTTCATAGTATAATTTGTGGAAAGTAAAATTAAAAAGGAGAAAGGCACTTTAGTTCAGTACTTTCCTCCTATGATTTTTTCCTAAGTCGAAGCTATATAATTCAATGGAAATTTATATCTTTGCTTCGGTTAGAAAAAAGGGATTAAGTAAGTTCCCTATCCTATTCACCATAAGCAGCTGATAATCAATACCCATTATAAATATAATCAATTTATACGGAACCCCAATTCCGGACGGTCTTTTAAATAGGTTATTAATTCACGGCCCACCGAAAGCTTGACCGGACGAGAAATTAAGTCGACCGCCATACGGTTTACATCAATATCATCCGTCACCCTAAAATAGAGTTCCGTATTTCCCGGATGTTCTTTTGTCAATGTTGCAAGTTCTGTGATTAAAGCGGAGTTCAACACGGACAACGGGATAATAATGGTTATCTTCTGCACCAACTCTTCTTTTACATCCGGCAGCAGTTCCATAGAAGTAATCTTCACTTCCAGTTCATCCTGCCGCCATTGCTTGGGTTGACAACGAGCTTTGATAAACAAAAAAGTACCCTCATTGAGGTATCCTTGATAAGTCACCCAGTCATTTCCCCAGAATGGAATCTCGGTAGAGCCGGAATAATCTTCTATCTTGGCGATACCATAAGGATTTCCGTTCTTGCTGATTCCACGACGGACACTGGTCACAATACCTCCCATCGTTATTTCGCGACCAGCAAGGGCTGCTTTATCTTCCAAATCTGCCATACGTGTGTTGCAGACGTGTTCCAATACAATGGAGAATTCATCCAACGGATGAGCGGAAAGGTAGATACCAACCAAATCACGCTCACGGTTCAAACGGTCGAGATCACTCCAACGCTCTACTCCCTGAGGAATCTCAGGAGTTGCCACATCAATTACGTTTTCGCCACCAAACAGAGAATTGACTGCAGCAGCTTTATCAGCCTGATAACGGTTGCCATAACGCATCAAAGTTTCCAGGAAAACTTCTCCTTTAGAGTTGACAGCAAAGTACTGTTCACGTTTCAGTTCCGGAAAACTGTCAAAGCCACCGGCCAACGCGAGGCATTCCATGTTCTTCTTATTGCAGGCATTCAGATTGACACGTTGCACAAAGTCGAAAATTCCGGTAAAAGGACCGTTCTTTTCACGTTCCTCCATGATACTCTGCACGGCAGCCTCGCCTACTCCTTTTACGGCTCCAAGCCCGAAACGGATATTGCCGTCACGATTTACAGTAAACTTCAAGTTACTCTCATTGACATCCGGTCCCAAGGTCTGAATACCCATCGCCTTACATTCATCCATCAGCTTCGTGATATCCGTAATGTTCGACAAACTTCGGCTCATTACAGCCGCCATATATTCGGAAGGATAATTCGCTTTCAGATAGGCAGTCTGATAAGCCACCCATGAATAACAAGTAGCATGAGACTTGTTGAAAGCATACGACGCAAACTTTTCCCAGTCCGTCCAAATCTTTTCGAGAACTTTTGGGTCATGTCCGTTCTTACGTCCACCCTCGATAAATTTAGGCTTCATGTGATCCAGCTTGTCACGCAGCTTCTTACCCATTGCCTTACGAAGAGCATCGGACTCACCGCGTGTAAAGTCCGCCAACAAACGTGACAAAAGCATCACCTGTTCCTGATAAACCGTAATCCCGTATGTATCCTTCAAGTACTTTTCCATTACCGGAATATCATACTCAATCGGCTTACGTCCATGTTTACGATCGATAAAATCGGGGATATAATCCATCGGTCCCGGACGGTAGAGAGCGTTCATGGCAATCAAATCTTCGAATGTAGAAGGCTGCAACTCACGCAAATACTTCTGCATACCGGCAGATTCAAACTGGAATGTACCGATCGTACGACCGTCACTGTATAATTTATAAGTAGCCGGATCGTTAATATCAATCTGATCCACATCCACTTCAATGGCACGGCTCAAACGGATATTTTCAACGGCTTCTTTAATGATAGACAATGTCTTCAAGCCAAGAAAGTCCATCTTAATCAGTCCGGTATCTTCAATCACCGAACCTTCATACTGGGTGACAAGCATTTTCTCACCCGTTTCTTTATCATCGGCAGTGCTGACAGGCACCCAATCGGTAATATCATCACGGCAGATAATCGTACCGCAAGCATGCACACCCGTACCACGTACATTACCTTCAAGCATTTTGGCATATTTCAGCGTATCGCGCACCAACGGATCCGATGAAGCTTCGGCAGCTTGTAATTCGGGCACGTATGCAATCGCATTCGGCAAGTTCAGTTTCTTATCCGGAATTTTATCCGGCACCAGTTTAGCCAAGCGGTCGGATTCCGAAAGAGGAAGTTTCTGCACACGGGCAACGTCCTTGATAGCCAACTTTGTAGCCATCGTACCATATGTAATGATATGCGCCACCTTTTCCTGACCATATTTATTCGTCACCCAGCGAAGTACCTCACCACGACCGTCATCATCAAAGTCCACATCAATATCAGGCAAAGAGATACGGTCCGGATTCAGAAAACGTTCAAACAGCAAATCATATTGGATAGGGTCGATTTTCGTAATACCCAGACAGTACGCCACAGCCGAACCGGCCGCCGATCCACGTCCCGGACCTACGGATACACCCAACTCCTTGCGGGCAGCATTGATAAAGTCTTGCACAATCAAGAAGTATCCGGGAAAACCCATAGTCTTCATGATATATAGCTCAAAATTCATGCGTTCCTTCACTTCTTCCGACAAAGGCTCGCCATATATCCGTTTCGCACCATCGAAAGCCAACTTAGCCAGATAGTCTCCTTCGAGCTTGATACGATAGAGTTTATCATAACCACCCAGACGTTTTATTTTAGCCTTCGCATCCTCTTCACTCAACACCACATTGCCATGCTCATCTTGCGTAAACTCATCGAACAAGTCTTTCTCCGTAAATTTCGCTCTGTATTCTTCTTCTGTTCCAAAGTCCTCAGGAATAGCGAAAGTAGGCATAATAGGGGCATGATCGATGGAATAATATTCTACTTTATCGAGAAGTTCCAATGTATTGCTCAACGCTTCCGGCACATCGGCAAAGAGCTCGTTCATCTCTTCTCGTGTCTTCATCCATTCCTGCTTGGTATAGAGCATACGGGTAGGATCATCCAGATCCTTACCGGTACTCAAACAGATCAGACGGTCATGTGCTTCGGCATTTTCTTCATCCACGAAATGAACGTCATTTGTACAAACCAACTTGACATTGAACTTCTTGGAATATTCCATAAGATATTTGTTCACTTTTACCTGCAAAGGGTAGCACTCGTGATTGGCCCGGGGAACAGTTGCTTTATGGCGCTGCATTTCAAGGTAAAAATCATCGCCGAACAGGTTCTTATACCACTGAATAGCTTCTTCCGCTTCGGCAAACTGGTCATTGGTAATCCGCTTCGGTATCTCGCCACCGAGACAAGCGGAACAAACCATTAATCCTTCGTGATATTTTTCCAGTTCGCTGCGGTCTGTACGCGGACGCATATAATATCCGCGCGTCCATGCGTGCGATACTAACTTTATAAGGTTATGATAGCCAGTCTCATTCTTGGCTAATACAATCAAGTGATAACCGCTCTGGTCCTGTTTGCCTTCTTTCAGATCCATTGTGCGGCGGGCAACATACATTTCGCACCCAATAATCGGTTTGAACAGTTTGTTTTCCGCCTCCACTATCTTTGCTTTACAAGCTGCAACCTCCGCCTCTTTATCTTCACACTCTATGGAGCCGGCTTCAATTCCCACCAACCGTTTTTTCAGGTCCTTGATTTCACCTTTCGGACCACTATTCTTCTTATTGACGTAGTTCGTAAATTCCTTAATACCGAACATATTTCCATGATCGGTCACGGCAATACCCTTCATTCCATTCTGCATTGCTTTATCGACCAGACGAGCGACGCTAGCCTGACCGTCCAAAAGGGAATATTGCGTATGGACGTGTAAATGAACGAAATCCTGCATAATGATAAGTCTTTATTTGAAGGCATAAAATTACTACCTCCCGCGTTATAAACAAAAATAATCCTCAAAAAGTTATCAACATTCACATTTCTATGCTGAATTACTTGCTGATTTTTTAAATTAAGTATATTTTTGCAGACAATATCATTAAACAGCATTCATGGGTCGACTAAAGAAATTAAAAAAGATACGTATTCACCGCGAAGGAACACATATATTATGGGGTAGCTTCTTGCTGCTGCTATTGATTAATGCCGCTCTTTATTGGGGGATCGATTGCAAAATACCTTTTTATGTGGTAGCAGTGGCGAGCATCGTTGTCTATCTGCTAATGGTGAACTTCTTCCGCTGTCCCATCCGCCTTTTCGGACAAGATACGGAAAAAATAGTCGTAGCCCCCGCCGACGGAAAGATTGTCGTCATTGAAGAAGTAGACGAGAATGAATATTTCCACGACCGCCGGTTAATGGTTTCTATCTTTATGAGCATCGTTAATGTGCACGCCAACTGGTATCCGGTGGATGGAACAATCAAGAAGGTCGCCCACCACAACGGTAATTTTATGAAAGCCTGGTTGCCGAAAGCCAGCACGGAAAACGAACGTTCGACAGTCGTTATCGAAACTCCGGAAGGAGTAGAAATACTTACCCGCCAGATAGCCGGGGCTGTGGCACGCCGCATCGTCACCTATGCTGAAGTAGGCGAAGAATGTTATATTGACGAGCACATGGGATTCATCAAATTCGGTTCCCGTGTGGATGTATATTTGCCCCTTGGTACAGAAGTTTGTGTCAGTATGGGACAGTTAACGACCGGTAACCAGACGGTTATCGCCAAACTTAAATAATTCGGTCGCAATGACAAACGTTATTAAAAATAATATTCCCAATACAGTAACCTGCCTGAACCTTTTCTCCGGTTGTATCGCCTGCGTTATGGCTTTTGAAGCCAAATATGAGCTGGCATTACTTTTCATCGTTTTAAGCTCTATCTTCGATTTCTTCGACGGACTGCTGGCACGTGCACTCAACGCTCACTCAATCATCGGAAAGGATCTGGACTCATTGGCAGATGACGTCAGTTTCGGTGTCGCTCCTTCATTGATTGTCTTCTCTCTGTTCAAAGAGATGTACTATCCGGCAACCATGGAGTTTATTGCTCCTTACCTACCCTATGCGGCATTTTTGATTTCCGTATTCTCCGCGCTGCGCTTGGCCAAGTTCAATAATGACACACGGCAGACAAGCTCTTTCGTAGGGCTGCCAGTTCCTGCAAATGCATTGTTCTGGGGTTCTTTAGTGGCAGGCGCGCATGACTTGCTGGTCTCCGAAACCTGTCATCCTGTCTACCTTTTTATATTAGTATGTCTGTTTTCGTGGCTGTTGGTATCCGAGATACCGATGTTTTCCCTGAAATTCAAGAATCTCTCATGGAAGGACAACAAAATAAGTTTTATATTCCTGATTATCTGCATTCCCTTCCTTGTATTTCTGGAAATTGCCAGCTTTGCAGCCATCATTGTATGGTATATTTTACTTTCACTTTTTACAAGAAAAATGAAATAAACAATCTCTTGGCACGTTTGTTGTACTATGAGTTTTATCAAAGTTACAACTAAAAAATCATAGCCCGATGCATATACTTTTATTTATACTCTTTTTTATTATTGCCATTATCGTATTTGGCCTCTCTATTGTAGGATTTCTGTTAAGAACAATTTTCGGGATCGGACGCCGTTCGTCATCGTCACATCACGGGAAGACCGGACAAAGCCAACAAAGCTACAATCAAGGGTCGTACAATTCTAATGATGATGAAGAGGAAATTCTGTCCGAGAATACTTCGGCAAGAAAGCACAAAAAAATATTCACCCAAGATGATGGTGAATATGTAGATTTCGAGGAAATAAAAGAATAAATTTTATTTTCGTTTCGCCGCAAAGAATTCTCTCATAAGAGCAGCACATTCATCAGCCAATATGCCTTTTACAACAACTGTCTTAGGATGCAAAGCGTCTGCCGCATATCTCTGATATCCGCGTTTTTCATCTTCGGCACCAAACACTAGCTTTCCAGTCTGCGCCCAAGCAATGGCACCGGCACACATCACGCAAGGTTCAACAGTAACATAGAGTGTGCATTCACTCAGATACTTACCACCAAGCACATTGGCAGCAGCAGTGATAGCCTGCATTTCGGCATGAGCCGTCACATCATTCAACGTTTCTGTGAGATTATGAGCACGTGCAATAATTCGTTCCTTACAGACAACGACTGCCCCTACCGGAACTTCTCCCCGTTCGGCAGCTTTGCCCGCCTCTATCAGGGCTTGTTTCATGAAGTAAGTATCGTCCAGCATCTTCTTATCGTCTCATATCATGTTCTCCGAAAAGGGTCGGATAATCTTCTTCCATATTCTTGTGAATAAACATGAGAATCGTCTCGCGAAGCCAACGTGACTTGTTCGTTATCTTATACTTCTCAAGATAACGATCAACAATCAGTTGTTCGTCGTCGCTCAACAAAATGCTCATCCGCCGTTCCCGTTTGGTGCATTCGACGTGCATTTTCAGGCACTTTTTACTCCTTTTTCTCATATCTTCTGCAAAATTACTTTTACTTCTGTAAAAACAAAGAATAAAAGCAGTAAATTTGCAAAAAAAGATGGCCAAACATAATGATTTAGGGAAAGCCGGAGAAAACGCAGCAGCGGCTTATCTTGAGAAGGAAGATTATCTCATCCGCCACCGGAACTGGCGTAAAGGACATTTCGAACTGGACATTGTAGCAGCAAAAGATAATGAACTGGTGGTCGTGGAAGTAAAGACTCGCAGTAACACCGAGTTTGCTCAACCGGAAGATGCTGTGGATGTACCGAAAATAAGACGTACAGTACGTGCTGCGGATACGTACATAAAGCTATTTCAGATTGACATTCCGGTTCGCTTCGATATCATTACGGTAGTGGGTGAAAACGGCAATTTCGAGATTGAGCATATCAAGGAAGCATTTCTTCCTCCTTTATTCTAAGAAGTTCCGAGGCTCATCACAGAAAATACAGAGTAACACGGAGTATACAGATTTATTATATAATTATTAGTTATGAACGTAGAAACTGTCAGAGAATACTGCCTCAGCAAGAAAGGAGCAACTGAATCTTTCCCTTTCGATGATGTGTCACTTGTCATAAAAGTGATGAATAAGATGTTTGCCCTTATTGATCTGGAAGGAGCAAACAGTATTGCATTAAAATGTGATCCGGAAAAAGCGATTGAACTGCGCGAACATTATGCCGGCATCGAAGGAGCTTATCATTTCAACAAGAAATACTGGAACAGCGTCCGCTTCGACAGTGATGCAGATGATAAACTTATAAAAGAACTGATCGATCATTCTTATGATGAAGTAATCAAGAAGTTTACTAAAAAGCTACGTACAGAATATGATGCGCTCCCCTAAACGATTTCCGGTCCCATTGGTTCATATCAATGAAACGAACTCTACCAACAATTATTTGCAAGCTCTTTGCGCACGACAACAAACAGAAGAGTTCACCACTGTGGTTGCAGACTTTCAAACGTCCGGACGAGGACAACGTGGCAATTCGTGGGAAGCAGAACCTGATAAGAACCTTCTTTTCAGTTTTGTGATTTTTCCAGTCTTTTTGGAAGCCAGACAACAGTTCCTTATCTCTCAAATTGTATCATTAGCAATCAAGGAAGAACTGGATACTTACACCACCGATATTTCTATTAAATGGCCGAACGATATTTATTGGAAAGATAAGAAAATATGCGGAATGTTGATAGAAAATGACTTAATGGGAAGAAATATCAGCCAAAGCATTGCAGGAGTAGGAATAAATATCAATCAGGAAGTGTTTCACAGCTCTGCTCCCAATCCCGTATCATTATTTCAGATCACAGGAAAACAATATGATATATTCAATATATTAGAGCATATAATGCTACGTATTCAAATTTATTACGACTTACTTCAAAAAAACAATACGGCACTCATAACCGCCCAATATGAAAGGTCGCTTTTTAGAAAAGAGGGAATGTACCGGTATAAAGACGTCAATGGCGAATTTATGGCTAATATTGTTTGTGTTGAACCTGAAGGAAGACTCATTTTAGAGGACGAAACACAAACAAAAAGAGGTTATATGTTTAAAGAAGTGGAATATTTATTGAAATAAGTAGTCCACGAACTGATTTAAACATTATCTTTGGAACCAATGTTTTATATGAAAAACTCCCTTATTTATGAAAACAAGATTAATTTTCCTGCTTCCATTATTATGGTTGCTTATTGGCTGTGAAGATTCCGAACCGGAGTCAAAACAGGATCCCACCGATCCTCCACTAATAGAATATCATTATGAACTTCCAGTTGTCTTTCATGTTCTCTATCAGAATGAACAACAGAATATTAAAAAAGGACGAATTCAGGAGATCATAACAGCCTGCAATAAATATTATCAAAATCGTTTGGGCAGTAACAGCGTAGATATGAACCTTGAATTTGTTCTCGCCACAGAAAATCCTCAAGGGGTAAAACTTGATGAGCCCGGTGTACATCCAATTCAAGTAAGTAATCCTGTGCAAGACTGTGAGGTTTTTATGACAGACAAAGCTAATCTTAAATATTTGTGGGATACCGACAAATACATAAATATCATGCTTTACCCTTTCAAGCAAGATGAGAATTCTGAAGGTGTAATTTTAGGTATATCTCATTTACCATATACAATCAAGCCCGATTATCTAGAAGGACTAAATCAATTAAATGGTATTCCCAGCCACAGTTCGCTCAAATATCCTCATTGTATTTCTATTAATAATACATATATAAACAGTACACCAAGTAATGAATCTAAAAAAATATACAGTTCTACTGATATAGTGGCAACAATCGCCCATGAATTAGCCCATTATCTCGGATTATTCCATACATTCTCCGAATCGGATGATGAAGGACTTAATACATGTATGGACACAGACTATTGCGATGACACTCCAACCTATGATAGAGAAGCATATAGCAATTGGATGCAAAGTTATATCGAATCAAAGAACGGCATAAAGAACATGAGTCTTAGCGAATTTAACAAATTGTTTGAACGAAAAGACTGCGTCACTAATCTAACATCCACTCCAAACAACATAATGGACTATGATATATCTTGGGTAAACCGTTTCACTCCCAATCAGCAAAAACGTATTCGCTATGTGTTGATGCATAGTCCTCTCGTTCCCGGTCCCAAAGTAGAAAGAACAACTACTCGTACGCTATCCGGGGAACAGGAACTTCCGATGAGAATGATAAAATAGCATTTATAATAGAAAAAGAGGTGAACCGCTTAGCGCTTCACCTCTTTTTCTATTATAAATATCTTGTCCAACGTCTTTTGCGCCTCCGTAGAAGGAAACCTTAAAACAACCTTCTGCAAAGAATTTCTTGCCTTTTCATATCCCGTAGCAAATAATTTCGATAATCCATCGCGGTATCGTGCGTACTGCATCTTTGTAGGGGAAGAAATTTTCTTATAATCGGTTTCCAACTTCTTTTTCTCCTGTTCCGCCATTAGATAATAATAATTACCCAAGAAGATGTTAGCAGCTAAGTTGTCCGCATCCAGTTGCAATATCGTCTCATACATTCGCAAAGCATCCTTTTCCTGCCCACGACATACCTGCATTTCTGCACAAGATTCCAGATAAGCTACATTATTGGGAGCCTTTTGAAGTAATTCTTTATAGAACAGATAAGCTTTGTCGTAATTTCGTTTCTTTCTAAATGCAATAGCCAGCTCGTTAGCCAACTTCACACTAATCTCACTGCTCTTATCAATATTTGTCCAATAATACATTTCCGTACGATCTATATTCAAGCTAATCGTTTGACGGAAATAGCTCATAGCCTGCCCTTGCTGCCCGGCTTCAATAGCGGCAGACACTTTCTGCAACATCTCATCAACCGACTGTGCATTCAGCATCAGCGGCAATGAAAACAGAGACAAAAAAAATATAGTTAAGGTTCTCATAATCCGTTACATTGCTATTTAGTTCGTGACACACAAAGATACAACAAAAAAATAAAAAACGTACCTTTGTTCACGAAAAGAACAATCATTTAGATAAAAGTGTTTCTACAAGATGATAAATATAAAATTGTACTCCGAAAACAGACGCATATTACAGATTGCCATACCGTCCATTATATCGAATATCACCGTCCCTTTACTGGGATTGATTGACGTAACTATCGTCGGTCACCTCGGTTCTCCGGCCTATATCGGAGCCATTGCCGTAGGAGGAATGTTATTCAACATCATCTACTGGATTTTCGGTTTCCTCCGTATGGGGACGAGCGGCATGACCTCGCAGGCTTACGGGCAACATGACTTGAATGAAATCACCCGGTTATTACTCCGCTCCGTCGGCGTCGGTCTATCCATTGCAATCTGTCTGTTAATACTCCAGTATCCTATCCTAAAACTTGCATTTACTTTTATACAGACGACTCCGGAAGTTGAACAACTGGCAACCACCTATTTCTATATCTGTATCTGGGGAGCACCTGCCATGTTAGGGTTGTATGGATTTGCAGGCTGGTTTATCGGAATGCAAAATTCACGTTTCCCGATGTATATCGCCATTACGCAAAATATCGTCAATATCACAGCCAGCTTATGCCTTGTCTATCTGCTGGACATGAAAGTGGCAGGAGTAGCTACCGGAACCCTTATCGCCCAATATGCAGGGTTCATAATGGCAATATTACTATATATCCGTTATTACAGCAAACTCCGCAAACGAATTGCCTGGCGGGAGATATGGCAGAAACAAGCTATGTACCGCTTCTTTCAGGTCAACCGGGATATATTCTTCCGTACACTTTGCTTGGTTATCGTCACTATGTTTTTCACTTCAGCCGGAGCCGCACAAGGCGAGATCGTATTAGCCGTAAACACATTGCTCATGCAATTATTCACTCTCTTTTCTTATATCATGGACGGTTTTGCTTATGCCGGTGAAGCGTTAGCAGGACGTTATATAGGCGCAAGAAACCAACCGGCTCTCCGTAACACAGTCAATCACCTGTTCTATTGGGGCGTCGGTCTTTCTGCAGCATTCACCCTTTTGTATGCAATAGGCGGAAAAGGCTTTCTCGAATTACTGACTAATGACACTTCAGTAATAAACGCTTCCGACACCTACTTCTATTGGGCACTCGCCATTCCGTTGGCCGGTTTTTCCGCTTTTCTGTGGGACGGAGTTTTTATCGGTGCCACTGCCACCCGTTCCATGCTTTATTCAATGCTGATTGCTTCTGCCAGCTTTTTCCTCGTCTACTATGCTTTCCATGACTTTTTAGGCAATCATGCTTTGTGGCTCGCTTTCCTCATTTATCTTTCATTGAGAGGAATTGTACAAACCTTTATCGGAAGGCAAATCGTGAGAAAAGTAATCGTACCGCAATGAGGCTATCCAATAAATTATCTCTATATTTGCGGCAAATAATAAAATAAAAAAGGTATGGCAAAGTATAAAAGAGTCTTGCTGAAATTAAGCGGAGAAAGCCTTATGGGCGAAAAGCAATATGGCATTGATGAAAAAAGACTGGCAGAATATGCTGCACAAATCAAAGAAATTCATGAACAAGGCGTACAGATCGGCATCGTGATTGGCGGAGGAAACATTTTCCGTGGTTTGAGTGGAGCCAATAAAGGATTCGACCGTGTGAAAGGCGACCAAATGGGGATGCTCGCAACTGTTATCAATAGTCTGGCATTGAGTTCGGCCTTGGTAGCTGCCGGGGTGAAAGCCCGTGTGCTTACAGCAGTCCGCATGGAACCGATCGGCGAATTTTATAGTAAGTGGAAAGCGATCGAACACATGGAAAACGGTGAAATCGTCATCATGTCTGCAGGAACGGGAAATCCTTTCTTTACTACCGATACAGGATCTTCATTGAGAGGAATCGAAATCGAGGCAGACGTGATGCTGAAAGGGACTCGTGTGGACGGCATTTATACAGCCGACCCGGAGAAAGACCCTACGGCAACCAAGTTCCACGACATCACTTACGATGAAGTGCTGAAACGTGGCCTGAAAGTAATGGATCTGACGGCTACTTGTATGTGCAAAGAAAACAACCTGCCCATTGTCGTTTTCGACATGGATACGGTAGGCAATCTGAAAAAAGTAATCAGCGGAGAAGAAATAGGTACAATTGTACACAACTAATTATAAAAAGAGGACGTTCCCGGTAAATAAGGGAATTAGGATTTATTATAGCGATGAGCGATAGACAGAGCATATATACTCTCCTATCGCATTATCGCTATTAATTTCTATAAATTTCTTCAACAAATCCGAGAAGCCGGATTTTATCTGCCCCCTGTTTATCTGTACAAGACGAGAAACTCCCAAGCATTGGATAGGATACAATGAAAAAGGCGATTTGGTTCTAAGGGTACAATTTCTTCCGTGCATATAGTTTCCCTATTTGCCTAAGAATTATTCTTCCGGCTACACTTATTTAATCTTCCGATCGCATAAACAGGATTAGTTTTATGCAGCCGAAATAATAGTTTTTAGCACACGAAAGATTAAATTATACTATCAACAGGCTAAACACTTGTTTATCATCAGTGAACTGTGTACTTTTGCACGCCATTTTAAAGACTTAAAGCAATGAACAGCAAAACCAAAGGTTTTATTTATGGAGCGATTGCCGCCGCAAGTTACGGTATGAATCCTCTTTTTACACTCCCGCTCTATGCAGCCGGCATGAGCGTCGATACTGTTTTATTTTATCGTTACTTTTTTGCTGTCATCGTACTAGGGATACTGATGAAGATGCAGCATCAATCTTTCGCCCTTCGTAAAGCGGATATTCTTCCGCTGGTTATTATGGGATTGTTGTTTTCGTTTTCTTCCTCACTACTGTTCATGAGCTACAACTATATGGATGCAGGAATCGCGTCAACGATCCTGTTCGTTTATCCGGTAATGGTAACGGTCATTATGGGAGCGTTCTTTAAAGAGAAGATTTCAGCAATCACCGTCTTTTCCATTCTACTGGCTCTCGCCGGCATTGCCCTGCTTTATCAGGGAGACGGAGGCAAACCGTTGTCTACCATTGGAATCATCTTTGTCCTGCTATCATCGCTATCTTATGCCATATATATAGTAGGTGTCAACCGCTCGACACTGAAAAACCTATCGACAACAAAACTCACTTTTTACGCTATTTTGTTCGGTCTGTCGGTCTACATCGTCCGTCTGAACTTCCTGACGGATTTGCAAGTGATACCTACCGCGTGGCTCTGGGGAGATGTATTGGCACTGGCTATCCTGCCTACTGCCGTATCACTGGTTTGCACAGCATTGGCTATCCATTACATAGGTTCCACTCCGACCGCCATACTGGGGGCTCTGGAACCTGTGACCGCTTTATTTTTCGGTGTCCTTCTGTTTCACGAAAAGCTGACACCCCGCTTAATGGTCGGTATTTTGATGATTATTACAGCAGTTACCCTAATCATCATCGGTAAGTCACTCATAAAAAAGATGAGTATGCTGTTGCAGGTGAACAAAAAATAATATACTTTTGCTACTTAATCAATCGAATAGCAACTTTAATTATCAAAAAATATGGTAGACGTAAAGACTTGCCTTGACAATGCACAAGAGAAAATGGATATGGCCATTATGTATCTGGAAGAAGCGTTGGCACATATCCGCGCCGGAAAAGCGAGTACCCGACTGTTGGACGGTATCCGCGTAGATTCTTACGGAAGCATGGTTCCTATCAGCAATGTAGCAGCCGTAACGACTCCTGATGCACGCAGCATCACTATCAAGCCGTGGGACAAAAGTATGTTCCGTGTAATCGAAAAAGCCATTATCGACTCTGATCTCGGCATCATGCCCGAAAACAATGGTGAAATAATCCGTATCGGTATTCCCCCATTGACCGAAGAACGTCGTAAACAACTGGCCAAACAGTGTAAAGGAGAAGGTGAAACTGCCAAAGTGAGCGTACGCAACGCCCGCCGTGACGGTATCGACGCACTGAAAAAAGCTGTAAAAGACGGATTGGCAGAAGATGAACAGAAGAATGCGGAAGCCAAACTGCAAAAAATCCACGATAAGTATATCAAGCAAATAGATGATATGCTGGCTGAAAAGGATAAAGAAATCATGACCGTTTAAAAAACAAAAAGCAAGTGCACGGATTAGTAATCAAAAACACGGGCAGTTGGTACCAGGTGAAAACCGACGACGGACAATTTATTGAATGTAAGATCAAAGGTAATTTCCGGTTAAAAGGGATTCGCAGTACCAATCCGATAGCCGTGGGCGACCGTGTTCAGATTATAACCAATCAAGAGGGCACTGCTTTTATCAACGAAATAGAAGATAGGAAGAACTACATCATCCGTCGTTCTTCCAATCTTTCTAAACAATCGCATATACTTGCCGCCAACCTCGACCAATGTATGTTGGTGGTAACTGTCAACTATCCCGAGACTTCCACCATTTTTATCGACCGTTTTCTTGCGTCCGCAGAAGCCTATCGGGTTCCCGTCAAATTAGTATTTAATAAGGTAGACGTTTACAACGAAGAAGAATTGCATTATCTGGACGCACTTATTAACCTGTATACGCATATCGGCTACCCTTGTTTCAAGGTTTCCGCAAAGAACGGTGACGGACTAGACGAAATCAAAAAGGCGCTCGAAGGTAAGATTACTCTTTTCTCCGGACATTCGGGAGTAGGGAAATCGACTCTTATCAATGCTATACTGCCGGGAATTGAAACAAAAACCGGCGAAATCTCCACTTATCACAATAAGGGAATGCATACCACCACTTTCTCCGAAATGTTCCCGGTAGACGGAGACGGATATATTATTGATACTCCGGGCATCAAAGGTTTCGGAACATTCGATATGGAGGAAGAAGAAATTGGTCATTATTTTCCTGAAATATTCAAAGTTTCCGCCGAGTGCAAATATGGCAACTGCACGCATCGTCACGAACCGGGATGTGCTGTGCGCAAAGCGGTAGAGGAGCATTTAATCAGCGAATCCCGCTATACTTCTTATCTGAATATGCTGGAGGATAAAGAAGAAGGAAAGTACCGGGCTGCTTACTAGCACTCTTTTTTTCTTTCGATTGATTAACTCTTTTTTACCATTTCTCTCATTAAACCTTTCCTTTCAGAGAGTGTCTAAGTTTGTGAAGATATTATATAACATGCTATACATACGATACTAAACCATGAATAAGAAAACTAAATGGGGCATCATTATCCTCGTTGGTGCCGGAATTATCGGAGGAGGAATCTACTCACAATTACCAAAGAAAAACGACGAACTGGCAGCCGCCGACAAAGTAATGGGTGGTAATCAAAAAAAAGGAAAACAAATCTTAAACGTAAATGCCAAAGTCATAAAACCACAATTATTGACGGATGAATTTACGACTACCGGTGTACTTCTACCAGATGAAGAAGTAGATTTGTCTTTCGAAACTTCCGGAAAAATAGTCGAAATCAACTTTGAAGAAGGTACGCCTGTCAAGAAAGGCCAGTTACTAGCCAAGGTAAACGACCGACAGTTACAGGCACAACTACAACGACTGGTTTCACAACTGAAACTGGCAGAAGACCGTGTTTTCCGTCAGGACGCCCTGCTGAAACGGGATGCAGTCAGCAAGGAAGCCTACGAACAAGTTAAGACAGATTTAGCAACGCTGAATGCCGATATTGAAATAGTGAAAGCGAATATCGAATTGACCGAGCTCCGTGCCCCGTTTGACGGGATTATCGGACTCCGACAGGTCAGTGTCGGCACGTACGCCTCTCCGACCACTGTCGTTGCGAAGCTGACTAAAATCGCCCCGCTGAAAGTAGAGTTCTCCGTACCGGAACGTTATGCCAAGCAGATTAAAAAAGGAACCAACCTGAATTTCAGCGTTGAAGGTAAACTAGATGCCTTCGGCGCACAAGTATATGCAGTAGAATCGGCAATCGACCCGAATCTGCACCAATTCACAGCCCGCGCACTTTATCCGAATGTAAACCACATCCTGCTGCCGGGACGCTATACCAGTGTTTTATTGAAAAAGGAAGAGATTCCCGATGCAATCGCTATCCCTACGGAAGCTATTGTGCCGGAAATGGGGAAAGATAAAGTCTACCTGTATAAATCGGGGAAAGCCGAACCGGTGGATATTATTACCGGTATCCGTACAGCATCCGAAGTGCAAGTGATAAGAGGACTACACATGGGAGATACAATCATTACTTCAGGAACACTGCAGCTCCGCACCGGACTGGTTGTGAAACTTGATAACATTGATTAATACCAGCGCCTTATGAATATATCCGAATTAAGTATACGCCGCCCGGTATTAGCCACTGTATTGACAATCATTATTCTCCTGTTCGGATTTATCGGGTACAATTATCTGGGTGTCCGCGAATATCCGTCAGTAGATAATCCGATTATCTCTGTTAGTTGCTCATATCCGGGAGCTAATGCCGATGTTATCGAAAATCAGATAACCGAACCATTGGAACAGAATATCAATGGTATCCCCGGTATCCGTTCTTTATCCAGTGTCAGCCAGCAAGGACAAAGTCGTATTACCGTAGAGTTTGAATTGTCTGTCGACCTGGAAACCGCCGCAAACGACGTTCGTGATAAAGTTTCACGTGCACAACGTTATTTACCTCGCGACTGTGACCCTCCTACCGTATCAAAAGCGGATGCGGACGCCATGCCTATCTTAATGGTTGCTCTTCAAAGTGACAAACGTTCGCTGCTGGAGTTGAGTGAAATCGCAGATTTGACAGTCAAAGAACAGTTGCAAACAATTTCCGATGTAAGTAGTGTGTCTATCTGGGGAGAGAAACGTTACTCCATGCGTCTCTGGCTCGACCCTGTGAAAATGGCAGGTTACGGAATTACTCCTATCGATGTAAAAAATGCAGTTGACAATGAAAACGTAGAACTTCCTTCCGGTAGTATCGAAGGAAATACTACCGAGTTGACGATCCGTACATTAGGACTGATGCACACGGCAGATGAATTCAATGACCTGATTATCAAGGAGGAGAACAACCGAATTGTACGTTTCAGTGACATCGGACGTGCCGAGTTGGGGCCAGCCGACATCAAGAGCTACATGAAGATGAACGGCGTACCCATGGTCGGCGTGGTAGTAATTCCACAGCCGGGTGCAAACCATATTGAAATCGCCGACGCTGTATACCAGCGTATGGAACAAATGAAAAAAGACTTGCCGGAAGACGTGCACTATAATTATGGGTTTGATAACACCAAATTTATTCGTGCGTCTATCAATGAGGTTAAGTCTACTGTATATGAGGCTTTTGTACTCGTTATCATCATCATCTTCCTTTTCCTGCGCGACTGGCGTGTGACACTGGTACCATGTATCGTGATTCCCGTTTCCCTTATCGGAGCATTCTTCGTTATGTATCTGGCGGGATTCTCTATTAATGTACTTTCCATGCTTGCCATTGTGTTGTCCGTGGGACTGGTGGTGGACGATGCGATTGTTATGACGGAGAATATCTACATCCGCATTGAAAAGGGAATGAGCCCGAAAGAGGCAGGGATCGAAGGAGCGAAAGAGATTTTCTTTGCTGTTATTTCAACGACGATCACACTGGTTGCCGTATTCTTCCCGATTGTCTTCATGGACGGTATGACGGGACGGTTATTCCGAGAGTTCAGTATCGTAATTTCGGGTTCGGTTATCATTTCTTCGTTCGCGGCACTGACTTTCACTCCGATGTTGGCAACCAAACTACTGATCAAACGGGAAAAGCAAAGCTGGTTCTATGCAAAGACCGAACCGTTCTTTGAAGGCATGAACCGGCTATACAGCCGTTCGCTAGCTGCTTTCTTGAACAAACGTTGGATTGCCCTTCCTTTCACTTTTATTACTATTTGCCTGATTGGAGTTCTATGGAATGCTATTCCTGCGGAAATGGCTCCTCTTGAAGACCGTTCTCAAATCAGTATCAACACACGAGGTGCAGAGGGTGTCACTTATGAATATATTCGGGATTATACGGAAGATATCAACCAGCTTGTCGATTCCATTCTTCCTGACGCAGAATCTGTTACTGCCCGTGTATCCAGTGGTAGCGGAAACGTGCGTATCACGCTGAAAGACATGAAAGATCGTAACTACACGCAAATGGAAGTTGCCGAAAAGATTTCGAAAGAAATACGGAGCAAGACAATGGCACGTTCGTTTGTGCAACAGCAGTCTTCTTTCGGAGGACGTCGTGGAAGTATGCCTGTCCAGTATGTGCTTCAAGCTACTAATCTGGAGAAGCTGGAAGAAGTACTGCCCAAGTTTATGGCTAAAGTATATGAGAATCCGGTCTTTCAGATGGCAGACGTAGACTTGAAGTTCAGTAAGCCGGAAGCCCGTATTCAGATTAACCGTGACAAGTCCAGTATCATGGGAGTTAGTACCAAGAATATTGCTCAAACATTGCAATACGGATTGAGTGGCCAGCGTATGGGATATTTCTATATGAACGGAAAGCAATACGAGATTCTCGGCGAGATCAATCGTCAGCAGAGGAATAAGCCGGCCGATTTGAAAGCCATTTATGTTCGCAGCAGCAATGGGGATATGATTCAGTTGGATAACTTGATTGAGTTGGAAAGTGGTATCGCTCCTCCAAAGTTATACCGGTATAACCGATTTGTATCAGCTACTATTTCCGCAGGATTGGCAGACGGAAAAACGATCGGACAAGGACTGGACGAAATGGATAAGATTGCCAAGGAAACACTGGACGACACTTTCCGCACCGCCCTGTCGG